>Ga0172373_10007245_pt1 | contig 14474 bp, 18 predicted proteins | sample Lak10m_2_FD_114546 | JGI IMG/M metagenome (GOLD analysis project Ga0172373, IMG submission 114546) | Freshwater microbial communities from Kabuno Bay, South-Kivu, Congo - kab_092012_10m | ecosystem: Environmental > Aquatic > Freshwater > Lake | place: Democratic Republic of the Congo... | reverse complement strand
GTGCGTTTCAGCGCGACGCTGGTCTTTTCGACTTTCTTCTCGAACTCAGCCAAACGCTTTTCCAGCGTTTCCACAAGGTCGAACAGCTTCGCGATGAGCGTATCCTTTTCGGCTGGGGTGGGAGTTAAGAGTTAAGAGTTAAGAGTTATGAGTTATGAGTTATGGGTTATGAGTTATGAGTTATGGGTTATGAGTTAAGAGAGTTATGAGAGTGGAAGGGCAGATTGGGAGTCGACGCCTTTTGATCATGGCGGCGACGGTCGGACTTGTGTGGGCGGATGTAGGAGTGCTTGCGCAGGGGATTTACGCGGTGACGCGGCGAACGCGCATTCATCCGGCGATGGGTGTGTTTGTGCCGCCGGTGACGACGGTGGCTGTCAATTCGCTTCCGCTGCCGAATACAGCGGGGCAGGGACAAGGAGGGGTAGGTTTGGGTGTGGTGCCTCATCGTGCGGCGGGTTCGAGTGTGAGCGTGGTGGATGCAGCGGAGGTGGAACGTCGGACGATTGAGTTCCAAGTGAAACGAGCTAAGGAGGGATCGGCGTATGCTCAGTATGATTTGGGCTTACGACATTGGGTTGGGGAGGGGGTGGCCATGGATCGAGCGGAGGCCATGCGGTTAATGGAACAGTCGGCGAAGGCAGGGAACACGAGGGCGGCGATGAAGTTGGCGGAATGGCGTCGGGAGAAGCCGTAAGATGGCTATGGTTGATGGGTTGGAGAGTAAGAGTTTGGGAACTGTATGAGTGGCGTCAATCGATCGATACATGACACGGGCTTCTTCGTGACCGGAGGCACGTTAAGGCATGATGCGTCGTGCTATGTGGAGCGCGGGGCGGATCGCGACTTGATGAAGGGGTTGCTGGAGGCTGATTTCTGCTATGTGTTGACGTCGCGGCAGATGGGTAAGTCTTCGTTGATGGTGCGGACGGCGGGTCGGTTGAAGGAGTTAAGTATCCCCGTGGTGGTGTTGGATTTGACGGCGATCGGGTTGAATCTGACTGCGGAGCAGTGGTATGACGGTTTGGTGGTTCGGATGGCGAACCAGTTGCGACTTGAGGATGAGTTGGAGGCGTTTTGGGCTGAGAACACGCGATTAGGACCGTTGCAGCGCATGATGGCGTGTTTGCAGGAGGTCATTGTGCCGCGGCTTTCGTCGCGACTGGAAGTGGGGAAGGGAACGAGGTTGGTAATTTTCGTGGATGAGATTGATACGGTGCGCAGTCTGCCGTTTAGCACGGACGAATTTTTTGCGGCGATTCGCGAGTGTTACAATCGGCGGGCGATTGACCCTGAATTTGGTGGGTTGACCTTTTGTCTTTTGGGGATGGCGATGCCCGCAGATTTGATTCGGGATCCCAAAATGACGCCGTTCAACATTGGGCGGAGGATCGAGCTAACAGACTTTAGCGAACGTGAGATTGATCCGCTGGCGACTGGATTGGAATCGCGGCTGACGGTGGGCGCGCGGGAGCGCACGAACACGGGTCGGATGATGCGTCGGGTGTTGCATTGGACGGGAGGTCATCCGTATTTGACGCAGCGTTTATGTCGAGCGGTGGTGGAGGTGGAATTGGCGTTGCATTCGTCGCTGACGCCGGAGCAATTAATTGATCGACTGAGTGAGGATCTGTTCCTTTCGGCACGAGCTCGGGAGCGGGATGACAACCTGTTGTTTGTGCGGGAGCGGCTATTGAGAACGGAGCGGGATTTGGCGGCGTTGTTGCAGGTTTACGAGCGGATTTGGGTTGGGGAAGCGGTTTTGGATGAGGAAGGAGATCCGCTGAAGGAGGAGTTGTTGCTATGTGGCATTGTGCGGGCTTACGAGGGGCGGTTGGCGGTGCGGAATCGGATATACGAAGCGGTTTTCGATGCCGCGTGGGTCAAAGCGAACAAACCGGACGCGGAGTTGGAGAAGCCGGGAGGTGAGCGGGTGTCGTTGCAGGCCACGTGCAGCATGGGGCGGGCACCCGGGAATGACATTGTGTTGGCGGGTGACAAGGTGTCGCGTCGACACGCGCAGATTCAGCGTCAGCAAGGCAACGAGTTTTGGTTGGTGGACTTGGGGAGCAGCAACGGGACCTTTTTGAATGGTCGACGGGTTTCTCAAGCGGTTCTGTTGGCGGATCAGGACCAGGTTGAGATTGGGCAATTTCGTCTGGTTTTCCGACAGAGTTCTCGGCCGCGCCGAGCGGCGGCTGGTGAGGCTGGATCGGAGAAGACGATTGTTGATTTTCGGATTGAGCGTCATTGAGGTTGGTGGCGGTCTCGATTCGGTTGTGTCTTATTTTTCGTTGTGGAAAAGGACGCTGGGAGCCGTGTTTTTGAATTGGTTTCGTTTCCAGGTTGACGGTTAGGGGTTGCGGTTCTATCAAGGGGAAAAGCCCAAAATCCGAATGAACTCCGAACCCAATTTTTCCTCACCGCAGTCGCGGCGTCATTTTCTTCAGAGCTCAGGCACACTGGCAGTGGGGGGTGCCTTGCTGCCCTACATTAGCGTGAAGGAGAACGCGTATGCGGCGAACGGGGACACGCTGAAGGTGGGTTTGATTGGATGCGGTGGGCGTGGGACGGGTGCGGCTTCGCAAGCCTTGAATGCCGACCCCAATGTGGTGTTGCACGCAATGGGAGACCTACATGACGACAAGCTGCAGGTGAGTCTGAAATCGTTGAAGGAGGAGGCGAGCATTTCGTCGAGGGTTAAGGTGACCCCGGAAACGACGTTCCTTGGTTTGGACGCGTATAAGAAGGTGTTGAGCAGCGGGGTAGACGTGGTGCTGTTGGCGACGCCCCCGGGGTTTCGGCCCTTCCATCTCAAGGCGGCGGTGGAGGCGGGTAAGCACATTTTCTGTGAGAAACCCATGGCAACAGATGCTCCTGGGGTGAGATCGGTGATGGCTAGCGCGAAGTTGGCAAAGGAGAAGAAGTTGGCTTTGGTGGCGGGTTTTTGTTGGCGTTATAACAACGGCGAGCGCGAGCTGATGAAGCGCATCCATGGAGGTGAGATTGGGACTCCGATGTCCTTGCACACGGTTTACAACACGGGTGCGTTGTGGGTGAACCCGCGGAAGCCTGGACAGACGGACATGCAGTATCAGTTGCGCAACTGGTATTATTTCACATGGCTTTCGGGCGACCACATTGTTGAGCAGGCGGTGCACAGTATCGACAAGATGGCGTGGGCGACGCAGGACGCGGTGCCGGTGAAGTGTGTGGCGCATGGGGGTCGGCAGGTTCGAACCGGGCCAGATTACGGACATATATTCGATCATTTCAGCGTGGTGTATGAGTATGCGAACGGGGCGCGCGGATATCATTTTTGTCGACAGCAGGCCGGTTGTGCCTCGGACAATTCGGATTATTTTGTGGGCACGAAGGGGACGGCGCGGATCAAGGCATTTGGACCTTTGACGATTGTGGGAGAGAAGCCGTGGAAGTTCAGCGGGGATCGGCCGAACATGTATCAAGTGGAGCACAATGAACTCTTTGCTTCGATCCGGAAGGGTGAGCCACTGAACGACGGACCGTGGATGGCGCAGAGTACGTTGACGGCGATCATGGGGCGAATGGCTGCTTATACGGGGCAGGAGATTACGTGGGAGCAGGCGCTGAATTCGGAGGAGAATCTGACGAAGCAGGCGTTGGGTCAGGAGGGCAAGGAAGGCGATCCGGAGTTTCGTTTGGACATGAAGCTGTTTGTTCCACCGGTTGCGATCCCTGGACAAACCAAATTCGCCTGAGGGTCGTTCGGTGCCACAGGTTCACTTGATCCATCCACTGTAAAACATCATGTCATTGGCTGAAACAACGACTCGGCGGGATTTCCTCAAGCATGGAACAACGGCGGCTTTAGCACTTGCGGGAGCTGGCGTGCTGGGCCAGGCGCAGGACGCGGCTGCGAAGCGGAAGCGTGCGATCCGTAAAGGGATCATGTTTGGCACGGTTGGGGTGAAGGGAACCGTTCTTGAGAAGTTCAAGGCTGTGAAGGAGGCTGGGTTTGAGGGGGTGGAGCCGAACAGCCACATGGACCAGGAGGAAGTGTTGCGGGCGCGCGATGCGACCGGCTTGGAGATTTGCAGCGTCTGCTGTGGCACGCATTGGGCGAAGCCCGTTTCGGATCCGAACCCGGAGACACGGAAAGCGGGCTTGGACGGGTTGATTCAATCACTCAAGGATGCGAAGCGATATGGGGCGAGTTCGGTTCTCTTTGTGCCTGCGGTGGTGAACGCGCAGGTGTCTTACGATGAAGCCTATCGTAGGTCGCAGGAGGAGATTCGTAAGGCGATTCCGGTGGCTGGAGAGCTTGGGGTGAAGATCGCGATCGAGAACGTTTGGAACCAGTTTTTGCTCAGCCCGATGGAGTCGGCTCGTTACGTGGATGAGTTTCAGAGCCCGTGGGTGGGTTGGCATTTCGACATTGGAAACGTGATTAACTACGGCTGGCCTGAGCAGTGGGTGCGGATCTTGGGTAAGCGGATTCAGAAGTTGCACATCAAAGAGTATAGCCGGACCCGGCGAGACAATGAGGGGCTTTGGAAGGGGTTTGATGTGGAGTTTTTGAAAGGAACAAACAACTGGCCTGCGGTAATGAAGGCGTTGGATGACGTGGGCTATCAGGGATGGGGGATCGCGGAGCAAGGAGGCGGAGGGACCCCTGAGGGTTTGAGGAAGCTCGCAACGGCGATGGACGAGATTTTCAGTCTGTGAAGTGCTTTAGGACCCTCCGGTTTGACTTGAATCAAGTCGGCGAGAGTTGAGGTCTGGTAGGGTCAGCCGCATGGGAAAGACCCTTGCGCCTGAAACTCGTGAGCCTTTCGGATTGGCTGCACACGAGCCGCTGGTCGTGGACACGCGGGGCGAGGAGCCTCCACGACCTTTGGTTCTTGTCCTGGAGGCATTCAACAGTTTGGCAGAGGGGGTAGATCTTGTGGCTGTGACTGATCGTCGTCCGATGATGCTTCTAGAGCATTTGGAGAAGGTTGGTGCCACGTATTCATGTGAAAGGGGATCCGATGGAAGCACCATCACCTATATCGGTCGGCGCTGAGGTGGACGGCTCCTTGAGAGCTGGGGATCGTGGAAGAGATCGCAATGGCGAAGCCCTTGGCCATGGGCTGGCTAAGCCGTGTCATATCCCGACAAAGAAGCTGGAGTTGGCACGTCGGCACGCACCGCCGCTGAGCATTCCGTTGCGATTCATGCTGACGGGATTGGTGACGCTCTGGGTTGGGGCGGCCTGGCTTTTATTCCGACCGGATCTTCTTGTGGAGTATCACTACGGTCCTCAGATCATTGCATTGACGCATTTGATAGCGATTGGTTTTGTGGGATCGGTGGTGATGGGAGTGATTTACCAGATGTTTCCCGTGGTGTTAGGATCGATCGCGGAGGGCGGGAACGAGGTTGGTGGTGGGGCGGGCGTGGTTCGATTGTATTCGGAGAAACTGGCCCGGCGGCACTACTGGTTTCACACGATTGGGTTTGTGGGCATGGTGGCGATGTTTTGGATTTGGAACATCACGCAGGTGGGGCATTTTGGGTCGGTGTTTGCAACGGGTGTGGGAATTTTTGCATGGAACATTTGGAAGACGTACAAGCCCCATCGAGTCCGGCACCCGGTGGTATTTGGGGTGTTGTCATCGGTGACCTGGCTGGTGTCGGCGGTGTTGGCGGGTTTGTATTTGGCATCGGCGAAGTCGTGGCCGAGGATCAGTTTTTTCAACCCACTCTCGCAGCTCCATGGGCACGCGCATCTGGCGTTGTTGGGGGCCTTTGTGATTTTGCTTGTGGGGGCCAGCTATCGGATGCTGCCGATGTTTCTGTTGAGCGAGATACAGAGTGTGAAGCGCGCCTGGGTTTCGTTGATTTTATTGGATGTGGGGCTTGTGGGGTTGGTGCCTGCGATGACCCTGAGCCTTGAATGGAAGTGTCTCTTTGCGTGGGTTATCTGCGCGGGGCTTGGTTGTTTCGCGATGGAAGCGCGCGCGATTTTTGGTGCGAGAAAGCGACGTCAGTTGGACCTTGGGTTGAAGGTGTTTTTGGGAGCCCTCTGCATGCTCGGGATTGTGGCGTGTTTTGGGGTGATCCTTTCGTGGCCGGGGAGGGCACCGACTGAGTTTTTGGTGCAGTTGGAGAACGTGTATGGCTATTTGGCGGTTTTCGGAGTTTTGACACCTGCGATTCAGGCGATCCTGCTTAAGGTGATGCCCTTTTTGGTGTGGACCCGGGCGTATGGGCATCAAGTAGGGATTCGTCCGACCCCGACCTTAGCGGAGATGGGGTCGCGTCAGCTTCAGTTTGGGTTCGCTGTCTGTTATGTGACTGGTGTGCTCGCCGCTGGTTTGGGGATTGCGTTGAAGATGTCAGGTGTGGTGCAGGGGGCTTGGTTGTTGGTGGTGGTAGCCCAGATTTGTTATGCGGCGAACGTGGTGAAGATCCTACGCCATTTGGGTTCGGGTGGTGCGGGAGAAGCGGAGTCCGCGTAGGTGTGGGAGCAGGTTGAGAGAGTTGACTGCGCGAGGCTGGGAGCGGGGGGTGTGCGATTTGTGGGGCTTGCTAAAATTAGAAAGGACGATGTCCCGCACGAGTTCCCGCTTGGTTCCATTGTCCTTGGTAGGCTTAGGCGACCTGGGAGAGTTGAGGCGGTTGGTAGCTACAAAGCGGTTCTTCGGCCAGGAAATTTCCTGTCGTGGCGAACGCGCGGGCGCGTGAGCCGCCGCAGAGAGATTTGAAGGAGCAGCGTTGGCATTTTCCTTCCAGCAAGCTGGGGTCTCGAAGCTGCTGAAAGACGGGATGGGAGCGATAGACTTCGAGCAGGTTGGACTGGCGTACGTTGCCGGTGGAGATCGGTAGGAAACCGCTAGGGAATATTTCGCCGAGGTGAGAGATGAAAGCGAAGCCCTTGCCATCATTGACTCCGAGAGGAGCTCGGATTTGGAGGGATTTGGTGGAGCGCGACTGCTGAACCACCACACGGCGGTAGTGATGACCCTCGGTGGTCTTGATGTCGTAAGGGGCGGAGTCGCTGAGCGTGTGCAACTTGAGAAAGAGCGATTCCATTTCATCGGCCGAGAGCAGGTCTTGCGATTTACCGCGCCCGGTGGGGACGAGTTGGAAGACACTCCAGAGAACGGGTTTGACGACCGAGAGCAGGGCTACGAAGGCATCGAATTCGTGCAGGTTTTGTTGTGTGAACGTCGTGTTGATTTGAATGGGGAGACCGGCCTTTTCGGCTTTGTGGATTGCGGCCATAGTGAGGTCCCAGGTGCCTGGGACACCTCGGAAGCGGTCATGGCTTTCGCGTGTGGCTCCGTCGATGCTGAGGGACAAACGAGCGACCCCGAGGGCTTTGAGTTCGGAGAAATCTTGGTCGATCAGGTCGGGGGTCGCGCTGGGGCTTAAGCCGACCCGTAAGCCTTTTGAGGCTGCGTATTGAATGAGGACTTTGAGATCGGGACGGCGCACTGGGTCACCCCCTGTGATGACGAAGAGGGAGGGGTTAGCCTCCTGGATTTGATCGATGAGACGGAGGGCTTCTGGGGTATTGAGTTCAAGCGGGTGACGCTCCTGTATCGCGGTGGCTCGGCAGTGGCGGCAGGCCAGGGCGCAGGCCCGTGTCGCTTCCCAGATGACGATGAAGGGGCGGTCGTTAAAATTGAATGGACCTGACATATAGCGAGATATTACGACAAGGGGCTCGGTGGCGCCTTTGATCGAAGTCAAAGAGGGGATCGATTTCGGCGGTGAGCTGCGGCGGTTTTTCGACATCCCCCAACCCAACGCGTGCTTTGTTTCGAAAACCCCTCGAACTTTGCCCACCGAAGCGGCGTGAACGCCGCGCGCCTGAGCCGTAACAATTCAGAAGAGTTTTAACGTGAAGGCGCAAAGGAGTTGATCCTATTCCCAGGGAGTGTACGCCTCACTAGTTGGTGAGTGGAGCCATCCTACAGCGGTTGGAGATTCCGTTGCCCCGCCTTGCGTCTTTGCTCCTCTCCGTCTCCGCGTTGAATTCTTAGCGCATGGTTACGGCTCACTCTTGCGGTGCGCTGCGAGCTTACAACGTGGCCCTACAAGCGCTTCAGGAACTTGAAGCCGCCCAGGCATGCCTGGGCATGCCTGGGCTTTACAAGACGAGGGTTGATGTGAGACACCTCCAGAACTCAGGATTGCGGCATTCACGTTTCTCGTATGAATCTCAACACCACTTCACCGATCGGACGTCGACGTTTTCTTTGCCGAGCGGCACAGCTTGCTGCCACGGCGGCGGTGTGGGGCCGTGTGCGAGGGGAGGCGGCCTCGCGGAGGCGGCTTCGCGTGGCGGCTGTGATCACGGAATATAGTTATCGCAGCCACGCCCATGTCATTCTGGAGAACTTTCTGGAGCCCTACCTTTTTAACGGTCGGCTGGTGAAACCGGAGTTTGAGGTAGTGGCGATGTATGTGGACCAGGTGCCGGCGAACGAGTTGTCGCGGTCGATTTCGGTGAAGTATGGGATCCCGATCTACAAGACGATTTCGGAGGCTCTGTGCTGCGGGGGAACGGGGCTGAACGTGGATGCTGTGCTCTCAATTGGGGAGCACGGTAAGTATCCGGTGAACGCGCGGGCTCAGATGGAGTATCCGCGGAAACGGTTTTTTGACGAGATTGTAGCGGAGTTCCGTCGGAGTGGCCGCGTGGTTCCGTTATTCAGCGACAAGCATCTGTCGTTTCGTTGGGATTGGGCGAAGGAGATGTATGATACGGCCCAGAGCCTAAAGATCCCTTTCATGGCAGGAAGTTCGGTGCCGCTGGCGCAGCGCATTCCAGCCCTGGAACTGCCGTCGGGAGCACGGATTGAGGAGGCATTATCCATTCATGGGGGAGGAGTGGAGTCGTATGACATTCACGGTTTGGAGGTGTTACAGTCGATGACCGAAGGTCGCCGAGGGGGAGAGACCGGGGTTTCTGGAGTTCAGTTTTTGGAAGGGGAAGCTTTGTGGAAGGCAGCGAGGGAGGGACGGTGGTCTCCTGAGTTGGCTTCGGCCGCGTTGGCGTCGAAGCCGATTGCAGGGTTTCCGTCCGCGAGGGAATTGTTTCAGCCGATGGCTAAAGCAGGGGGGGATCGACCGTTTGTATCGCACGGGATTCTTGTGAACTATCGGGACGGGACGAGGGGGACGATGCTGGCGGCAGGGATCACGGGCATCCGCTGGTATTTTTCGTGTCGGCTGAAAGGAGAGACCGTGCCGCGAGCGACGAGTTTTTATGTGGGGCCGTGGCAGAATCGGAACCTATTCAAGGCCTTATCGCATGCGATACAGGTTCATTTTCGGGAGCGGCGGGCGCCGTATCCGGTGGAACGAACGTTGATGACCACAGGGATTTTGTCGGTGGCGATGGACTCACGATTTTCGGGCGGGACCGCGATCGCGACGCCGCAGCTTGAGTTTGCCTACAAGCCTCGGGACTATCGGGGGATGCGAGAGATGGGGGAGAGTTGGAAGATCATCACGGAGGACCGGCCTGAACCGACGGGGATTAGCTATGGTGGGCAGTAGGCTGGAGGACTCACGGGTTCGATGACCAACGCATATTATAAGCCGGGCCCCGAGCGGGGCTCGAAGGTTAGGGAACTGTTCGACCGGATTGCGCGTCGTTATGATCTGATCAATGATGTGCAGAGCTTGGGATTGCATCGGTTTTGGAAGCGGCGATTGGTGCGACGGATGACGGAGCAGCCGGGTTGGAAAATTTTGGATGTCTGCTGTGGCACGGGAGATTTGACGATTGCGATGCGCCGAGGGGGGGCGAAGGCATTTGGGGTAGATTTTAGTAGTGGGATGCTGGGGCAGGCCGCACGAAGGAGTCGGGTAGAGGGTAAGGCGGGTGGTTCGGATTGTTTGAATGTGGGAGGCGGAGGACTTCCTCTGGTTCAAGGTGACGCCCAGCAACTTCCGTTTGGGTCGGGGACGTTTGACGCGGTGACGATCAGTTATGGGTTGAGAAATCTGGCGGGATTCGAGGCGGGTTTGGACGAGCTGATGCGTGTGCTGAAGCCGGGGGGATTGTTAATGGTATTGGACTTCGGCAAACCCTCGGTCGGTTGGTGGCGGGCGTTGTATTTTGGATATCTCGCGTGCGCGGTGCCGTTGTTTGGCTTGATGTTTGTGGGGGATGCGGGGGCGTATGCTTACATCTTGGAGTCGCTGAAACACTATCCTGCGCAGCGAGGAATTGAGCGTCGATGCCGGGAGCTTGGATGTGTGGACGTGGAGGTGGAGGAGATTTTGGGTGGAGCGATGGCGATCAACCTGGCGAGGAAGGCGGGTTAGAGGGTGGGGGCTTTCTTGATGGAGGGAGCTGGCTTAGGACAATCTCCCCGACCATGTCTTACTGCCCGGACCTCTCTTGGGCGCGGAACCCGGTTGGGGGATAGCTCCACGCTTTAGAGGTGCTTATGAAGAAACTCGAAAGAATATTTTGCATTTGCTGCGATTTTGGGCGCTAGTGTCATACGAATGTATAAAAAGTCATGAGTCCACGAGGCATTGCGCGGTTGATCGGTGGTTGCATTCTGTTGTTTGTCGGCATTCTCATGGCGGCATCGGGCACATTTGTGGTGCAACCGGGTTATCGGGGTGTGCAGGTCACGATGGGAAAAGTATCGCCGCTGTTTAAGCCTGAGGGCTTCGGCATCAAGCTCCCGGTGGTGACCACGATTGTACCGGTATCCGTGCGTCAGCAAACCGCAGAGGACAAGGCCGAGGCCTATTCGGCCGATTTGCAACAAGTGGTTTTCGATTTGCGCGTGCTCTTTCGGATTCCGGAGAGTTCGGTGGTCGGTTTGTATCAAGGATACTACGGCGAACCCTTTGAGAACCTGGTTGCCCCTCGAATTCAGGAGGCGATTAAAGAGGTTACCGCTCTGCAAAGCGCGGAGCAGGTGGTGAAGAACCGTGAACAGATCAAGACCAGGTCGTTGGAACTTGCGCGCAAGAAAATTGGGCCGATGCTGGTCGTGGAGGACATCGTGATCCAGAACATCACGTTGACCAAGGAACTTGAGCACGCCATCGAAGCTAAGATGGTTCAGGAACAGGAAGCTTCGAAGTCCAAGTATCTCCAGCAACGCGCTCAGATCGAAGCGGACACATCGGTCATCAAGGCCAGAGGAGAGGCGGAATCCATTCGCATCCGGGGTGAGGCGTTGCGGCAGAACCCTGCGTTTATCGACTTGCAGATCGTGGACAAATGGGACGGGATCACTCCGTTGGTGATCGGCGGTAGCGACAATTTGGTCTTCCCGTTGCAAGATTTAGAGCGTCTCAGCCAAACCAAAAGTAATGCCACCCAGATACTCCAACCCGCGCGGCGGACCCCCACTCGCTGAGCTCATTGAAATGAATCCCAACTTCCTACCGCGCATTATCATCGTGGGGGTGCTCGTATTCGTGCTGGTCGTGGTTGCCTCCACCTCGAGCTATGTGGTTGAGCCGGGCACACGAGGCATCAAGGTCACACTCGGAAAGGCCGCTGACCAATTCCTGCCCGAGGGTTTTGGATTCAAGACGCCCTTTATCACGAGCATCGTTGCGGTCAATGTGCGGCAGAAGACACAGAGCGTGCGTGCCGAATGTTTTTCGTCGGACCTCCAGCAGGTGTTACTGGATTTACGGGTTCTCTACCGTGTGCCCGAGTCATCGGTCGTGCAGATTTTCAAAGAGTACTCTGGCGATCCATTTGACAGCCTCATCGCCCCGCGAATCCAGGAAGCACTTAAAGAGGTCACGGCCTTGTTAAGTGCCGAGCAGATCGTTAAGAACCGCGAGGAGGTGAAACAGAAAGCGCTCACGGCCACGCGCCAGAAGATTGGCAGCATGATGAACGTGGAAGACATCGTGATTCGCAGCATTGATCTTTCAGCCGAGCTCGAGCGCGCGATTGAAGCGAAGATGGTGGCTGAGCAACAGGCTGCCCAAGCTCGCTTCACCCAAGTGCAAACGCAGGTGGAAGCGGAAACGGCCGTTATCAATGCCAAGGGTGAGGCTGAGGCCATCAAGGTGCGGGGCGAGGCATTGAAGATGAATTTGGCGTTCCTCCGTTTGAAGATCGTTGAGCGTTGGAACGGCAAGTCGCCACTGGTTGTTCCCGCTGACCCAAACAATACCGGCGCGGGTTTACTTTTACCGTTGGGACCAGAACCTGTTCCTGCTCCATGAGCCCGCGCCTTCGAGCTGCGCTACAGATTATCGTCCTGCTCGCCGTGACGGTGGTGTTGGTGCTGATCTTCCCGGCGACGTTACGATTCGTCGAGATGGCCGCGCTTGAGTTGCGCTACTTTTGGTGGGTTATCCTGCTAGTAGCGCTCGCGGTGTGGCTGATCTGGGGCTTTGGGCGGAAACCGAAGTCTTAGTCGGAACAATTCAGAGGAGTTTTTAACGCAAAGACAGTATTGACTGCCCTCTGCGCAACATGTCCCCAAGGAGCTTGCAAAAGGTGGGCGATGTGGGTATTACCCCGGTATGAATGCAACGAATTGCGACGAACGGCGGCGGGTGACATTTCCTTCCGACCTCGAGCCGCGTTCGGCGGTCGTGATTGACACCGTGATTCCGGGTCGGGAGTGGATTGTCCGCGTGCCGGATGCCCGGCGTGATCTGAGCTATTCGAGGGGAAGCTTGGTGAAGGAAAAAAACGGTTTACTGGTGTGGAAAGGTGGCTTGGGTGAGGAACCCGTTGACGCGCTTATGCGGCATCGTAAGGAGGATGACCGGGCGGTGGAATGAAAACCTACTTTGATTCAAGCGTGCTGGTTTCGTTGCTATGCGCGCATTCGAAATTTAAAGCGGCGGCGGATGCAGCACTGGTGGACGCAGCGGGCGAAGCCTTCACCTCGACGCACGCCCTGGCGGAAACCTATCGCACGCTGACAACCTTGCAGAATCCGATCCCCCCTAACGCCGCCTTCAAAATGGTGGACGGCCTGAAATCGAACCTGCGCCTGGTTGACCTGCCCTTGTCGGTTTATCACTCGGCGCTGGCTGAAGTGTCGCGGCAAGGGTTGGTCGGAGCCATCGTGTATGACGCTGTTCATTGCTTCGCGGCGCGAAGAGGGGGTGCCGTGCGGATTGTTACGCGCAACGCGCCGCACTTCCGGCTTTTCTCCGGCACTCTTGAAGTGGTGGAGTTGGCAGACTAGCTTCCGCCATGCCGGACCTTCCCCTCATCAGCATCATCCTCCTCAATGACAACGGGGAGCACTGGGTGATTCGCTGTCTGGAGTCGATCCCCAACCAAACACGCGAATAAACAGTCCGTCCCCGTGACTTCAGGACAAACGAACCGGAGCGAGCCAGAATTTGACCTCCGCATCGTCTCGTTGGACGTGGGGAGGGGTTTTTCCTGCACGGACCGTTAATCAGGGTGTCGGGGGGACGCTCAGCATGATGTCCTCCATGAGGGCTAGGGCGGTGGCTTCGGAGACATCACGGACGTCGTAGACGGCGGACAACTGGGCGGCATTCCGATCTTTACCGAGGATATCGGCGGAGGTGGCTTGGCCGAGGATTTGGGCGTCGCTGAGGCGGACGGCGGTGGCTTGGATATCGGGGACGGACACGATCCGATCGCTTCCGATACCCGGCATCACGAGGTTCTTGGAGGTGATGAGGATTTCGATCACGACATCGGCGATCTCGCGCGTGGCTTCGCGTTCTTTGCGTGCGGTTTCGGCATCGGAAGCGCCGGCAGCCTTTCTGAGAGCGGCATCGCCGAGGATTTGAGTGGCGACCTTTTGATCAGCGAGCCGAGCGCCGCACATGCGGAGGGGGCGGCCGAACAGACGTTCGATATCGCGGAGCGTTTGTTTATCGGCGAGGGAAGGGGCGGCGGGTTTGGGTTGGTTATGGAATGATTCTTCGCGCGATGTTTTTTCGACCTCCGATTCGGCTCCGCCTTTACCCGGTTGGAGCCGTGAGTCGGCGGCTGTGGAGCGTTTGGAAACACCGCCTTGGGGAAAGGCTTCTTTGGGGGCGGAGGTATCGGCCTTGTAATCGCTGCTGGCTTTGGAGCGATTGACCTCGGTTCGTTGAACTCGATTGGAGAGGCGCAGGCCAGATTCTTCGTCGATCAGCTCGCGATTGACGTAGATCAGGAGCCGTGGGTTACCCATTTTGGAATAGGCGGTTTTGAAGCGATCAAGAATTCCTTTGGCCATCTCGGGTTTGACCAGGGCTGGAACGCTGGCGAGCGGCCGTTGTTCGTAGACGTAGGCTTGGGCAGGTGGGGCGGGTTGCGCGGGGACAGCGGCGACGGGTTGGGGGAGCGCTTGGACGACGGTGGGCGGGGGTTGTATGATGACTGCGGGTGGGGGTGGTGGCGCTGCGAAGAGCGGCAAGGAACCCAAGGTGAACCACAGGGACAGGGAATGTTTCATGAGGAACCTCTGGGATAAGCGGATGAACGATCGAGCCCGATCTAGCGCGCTTGACGGACG
>Ga0172373_10007242_pt1 | contig 14478 bp, 13 predicted proteins | sample Lak10m_2_FD_114546 | JGI IMG/M metagenome (GOLD analysis project Ga0172373, IMG submission 114546) | Freshwater microbial communities from Kabuno Bay, South-Kivu, Congo - kab_092012_10m | ecosystem: Environmental > Aquatic > Freshwater > Lake | place: Democratic Republic of the Congo... | reverse complement strand
GTTACGCATAATGGACAATTTATCTTAACCGCACATCAGAAAAATTATTTTGTAATTCAGAATATTAATGCAATTGAAGAAAAAAAAATAATTCAATTTCAGAAGTATGAAATTTGTGAAAAAGTATTTTTCGCAGCTCATGATTCCTTAATTATCGTCCCGATATATAACTCAGACTTAACAAAATCTATAAAAATATATGACTCGTACTCGCTAAAGGAATTAAAGAACTATAAAACATTGTTATTTAGCGAGAATCTTATTTTTTCTCAAGACAGTGATCGTTGGTTTTTTCAGGTTGATCCGAATACAATATCATGTAACAGATACTCAAACGGAACTATACAGACCGATTTAATAAAGTTTGACTTCGAAATTTCAAATTTTACTTATGATAACTTCGATAATGAATTAATTGTTTATGATCAAAGACAAATTTTATCTGTTGGATTTTTTGAACATGAAAATAGTATCAATGATAAAAGGAGGATAACCTTAGGTTCAATAGATTTGGTGGTGCCACTGACTAAAAAGGACTTGTTAATTTCAAAAGACAATCAGTTATTCCTTTCTCATCAGGGGACAAGTGAATTAGTGGATTTTGGTTCTATTGGAGCTAAAGAGTTAACATTTTCTCAAAACACATTTGATAGTTCCGTTTTTATCTCAAGTGACCATATTTATAGGTTTAACACTAGAAATAATTATTTGGAAAAGACAATTTCATCTGAATTAATTTCTGGTCATGTTAACTTTAATTGTTCAGAAAAATATTTCACTTTAGAAGGGGATGGTTTTTTAGTTTTCGATCGAAACGATTTAAGTGATACAAAATATAAATTTAATTCCCAATGCAGATACAAATCTAAATTTCAAACGTCTTCAAATGAGAAATTTGTGTTGATACAAAATTCATTTCAAACATTTGAATATTACTCGTTGGCTGATTTTTATTACCATGGTATTATAAGATTTGAGGAAAATGTCTCCGAATTTGAAATTTCCGATCAAGGCAACGCTTATTTTTTAGTTGATAAAAAAAATATTTCTGTTTTTGAACCTAAAAAAAGTACTTTGAGAAATATTGAATTAAAAATAGATTGTGGAATATTAACATTCGCACTGATCGATAGTATAGATCAAATTTGGATTATAACTACCAAAAATCAATTAATAAAATACAGTTTGATTGATGCTCAAATTTTAAATGCCGAGAATTTAAAAAGACCAATTAATACATCATCAATTTTCTCTGATAAATTAAATAGTTATTTTGAAGTGAACTCTGATAATTATTCATTTTGTGATTTGAGATTCGGTGAATTGAATGGAGAATTATCTGGAAAAATTGATTGCATCACAGGGGTTTCAGAAGGTGCATTTAAGTATGGAATCAATAACAGCGGTACATTCTTAACATATATTGATGAGAATAATCAAAATTTAATAGTTAGGAATATAAAGTCTACTGAGATTGTTAGAAAGATTGACGTTTCTAATCTTGACGAAGTTAAGGATGTATCAGTATCATCAAATTTGAATTTAATTTGCTTCAGTACTTATGATGATTCATTATACAGCTACAATTTATTTTCTGGTGAAAAGTTTTTTAGGCCTATTAAAATCCAAGAAACTAATGATTTAAAGTTTGATGAAGAAAATAATTTATTAATCGCCACAACCACCGATGGCTATTTTTATGTCTATCTGCTTGATGAGATGCGTGAGTTATATTCGATGATAAGTCTGCTGAACGGCGGTTTCCTCGTCAAACTCCCCAACTCTCCATATTACATGTGCTCTAAAGATGCCAGCAAAATGCTGCATTATGTCACACCAAGTTTGAAAGTCATCGGCTTCGAACAGCTTGATCCGGTGTATAACCGACCAGATATTGTTCTGGACAGTATTGGAAAGTATTTTGGCGGTGCCGATCAGGAGCTAGTGTCCAACTACCTCCAATCCTGGGAAAAGCGTATCGATCGCTTAGGCTTGGACAAGGAAAAACTCGGTAAAGGAGAGATTGCGGTACCGAGTGCAGAGATTGAGGGAGCAGATGACATCGCATACGAAAACAAAGAAGGAAAACTCAACATCTCCGTTTCAGCTAATGATCCAAAATATCCATTACACAGGTTCAATGTTTATATAAACGAAGTGCCGGTTTATGGCTCTGCAGGGATTTCAATTGCGCATTTGAAAAAACAAATGTTTGATACCACTGTGAGTATTCCGTTGAGCGTTGGCGAAAACAAAATCCAAGTATCGGTGATGAACGAACTTGGTTTGGAGAATTTCAAATACCCGACCTATGTGAATTACACGCCAGAAAATAATATTGTGGCTAAAACCCATTACATCGGCATTGGAGTAAATGAATTCAAGGAATCGAGTCATAACCTGAAGTACTGTGTGAAAGACGTCACAGACTTGGCACAGAGCTTTGTTGGCCCCAATACCGAAGTGAAGCTGTTCACCGACAAACAGGTCACCAAAGAGAACATACTAGCGCTCAAAGACTACTTGAACAAAACCAACGTCAACGACAAAGTGATCATCTCTTGCAGTTCACACGGATTATTAGACGACAGCCTCAACTTCTACCTTGCCATGCACGATGTGGACTTCAACAATCCCAAAGCTCGCGGTTTGAAATACGAAGAACTGGAAAGTTTACTGGACGGCATTCCGGCGCGTCAAAAGTTGTTGTTGTTGGATGCCTGTAACAGCGGCGAAAATGACAAAACGGAAGTATTGAAACAAGAGCTCCAACAAAAAGAAAAAAACATGGACAGCTCACAGGTTTTGGCTGCACGAGGCGTCATCATCAAACTTGAAGAAGAAAACAAAAGCAATTTCAAAAAAATGAATGAACTCTTCGTTAACGTGCGTAATAACACCGGATCGGTCATCATCTCCGCGGCGGGCGGACAAGAAAGCGCGCTCGAAGCCATCAGCGTGGATGGAAAAACCATTCAAAACGGCGCCTTCACCTACAGCATCTTAGAATGCCTAGAACAAAACAAAGGCAAAGAACTGAAAGTAAACACCTTAAAACAATACGCTGAAAAGCGGGTAGAAGAGATCACCAACGGCAAACAAAAACCCACCTCGCGCCAGGAAACCATGGAAGTGGATTGGGGGGTGAGGTAGAATTCCAAAAATCCCTATATTCGTTATGAACACAATTGATTAATAATGAATCACCTAATAACGGTTGCTTTCCTCTTGTCTACGTTCGGCGCTTTTGCACAGGATAAATCGCGTGGTGTAGTGATCGAATCTCCAGGAGAGGAAACGCAAGGTAAAACACACCTCATTTTAATGGGTATTTCTAAGTACAAAAACCTTCCGGAAAGCAAGCAGTTGGATTTTGCCGATGACGATGCGCAACTTGTAGGAGATTATTTTAGTACAGTTCCAGAAATAAAAACTACTATATTTTTAAATGAACAGGCCTCAAGTGCCAAGTCTTTAAATCTGGCTTTAAAAACAATTTTATTGCAGGAGGCCAAGGCCGGGGATGATGTCATTATTTATTTTGCCGGGCACGGAGATGTAGACACATTAATGAATGATGGATTCTTACTCTTACACGATGTTACTCCGCCACTTTTGGACGGTTATGATTACAATGAAGCTTTGTCTTTAGCTAAATTGAAAACGCAGATTAACGCGGCTTCGAGCAAAGGTGTTAACGTCATGTTTATTTCAGATGCTTGTCATTCCGGTGCCATCAACGCAAAAGGTCCGAATGAACAGATTGCTCAACTTTCCAATGACAAAGTACTTTCAATTACATCGTGTCAGAAAAATGAACTTTCCTATGAATCTCTGGAATTCGGTGGACATGGTGTATTTACATATTACCTTGTTCAAGGTTTAATTGGATTTGCGGATGAGAATTATGATGGTAAAGTGGATTTTGAGGAATTGGAACGTTATGTGAAAAAGCAGGTGAGTGACAAGACGCAAAAGAAACAACATCCTGTATTTTCAGGGGAACAACCCTCGAAAATTCTTGCCGAGATCAATAAAAAACAACTTGAACTGGCCAAAAAGAATAAATTGCAGTTCAGTGAGCTTACGGCCATGTCCAAGTCCAAGTCAAACGAAGATGAAGGGCGCTCTCAAAATCCATGCAATGCCCGTATGGATTTAATGCTACAGCGTACGCTGGAGGGGAAGTTTTTTTCAGATGAATTAGCTTTGGAGGATAAAGAAATACTAAAAATAGGTCCCCCACAATCCATTAAAGCCCATGGAGAATCCGTTGAATATTGCGAAGTAAGCACGAATGGCCTATGGGTCGCTTCTTCTTCAAATGAGGGCGTAGCAATCTTCTCCTCATCTGATAAAAAAGAAGTGAAATGGTTGGCACGTCGATCAGGATTTACGAAACTTAATTTTTCACCAGATTCAAAACGGTTGGTAGCTGCATTTGGAAAGACGGTCGTGTGCTGGAGCACGACTTCCTTAGAAGAAAAATGGCGTAAGCGTAAAATGCCAGGAGTGATTACTTCTCTTCAGTATCTTGATGACAAAAGAATAGCTGTAGGTACAACGAAAGGATTCCTTGTAGAGTTTGACTCTGAGAATGGCGAAATGACGAAGCACAAAATACATCGTGGGGCAGTTACACGGATCATAAAGTCAAAAAACGTGTTGGTGACAAGTAGTTTAGATGGCACAATTGGTCGCTTTGACTTACTGCATAGCAAATCGTTAAGTACGCTTAATATGCCCAGAAATATTGGCGTGTCTGACTTGTTAGTGATTCAGGGAGGTACTAATGCCGTGACATTGGGTACAGATGGTGTGTTGATCAAATGGGATCTTACAAAAGGAACGATCATTCGCGAAATGATGCGAAGTTCGAGCATGATAAAACAATTAACCACTGATAGATATGAAACTGTTGTAGCGGCTTTACATGGTGATGGTCAATTAGATGTCCTTGAAATTCTAAGCGGTGCTGTACTAGAAACTTGGACCGGAAAGGATGTGTCGCATAGTTCAGTTTGTTATGATCAGGAATACAAAAGACTGTATCTCGGTCAAAAAGACGGTAACATAACCTCTATAGATTTTCACACATTGCCAGATGCTTCCGCAGCAGTAGATCTTCATGGTTACTTAAAGAGTTGTGATTGCTACGAAAGTAAAAATGTTACAATTGATGGGACTGTAATTTACGGTTTAAGCGCTTCAGTGAGGTCGGTGTTGCAAAACTTGGTGAATGGCGATACGATTGGAATAACCAAAAATAAGCTTGAAAACACCTTGCGTTATGCGCGAAAAGCCTTAGATATTGGAAAACGTTATGAGGAAGACGCAGCATTATTGGAAGCAGACGTTTTGATGCTAGAAGCATATTTGAAACTGTTATTTGGAAGTAATAATGAGCTTTTAGAGGGTAAGGTTATTCTTGATCGGTTAGCCGAATTGGTATCTGATAGAGCATATTTTTATAATCTATCCGCACTGTACTACCTTAAGCTGAATGAACTGAACCAGGCTCGTGCAATGATCAATAAAGCACAATCACTATCTGCTGTATGGATCGAACCTACTTACAACAAAGGTATCATTTATTATGCCTCCGGCGAGAACCAGGTTGCTGAACAAAATTGGAAGAAAACTTTGGCATGTGCTCCGGAGCATCAACGTGCCAATTTGGCTTTAGTTGATTATTACTTATCATTAAAGCGCTATGATGAAGCTCGATACTATGCATATGAATGGAAAAAAAGAGATAGCTCGTATGTTTTGCCAAATCAATTAATTTATGCTTCTACCAATAACGGTATTGAAGATTTGGCAGTTTATAGTCCAGGTGAAAAGGTGCATTATGGACCATATGACGGTTTTGTTTTGTCGACAAATAAAGCGAAGGGAACAGGTAAAGTTGCCATTGTGCTAAATGAAAGATACAACTGGAGTGATCTACAAAATGCCCTTAAAGTAAATTTGGCCGGCTTTAGTGGTTGGAAACTTCCAAACGCGGATCAGCTCAATGAAATTTTATCAAGTAGTATTTTTAACTTGTCGGTTGCCACAGGTCACGTTGATTATATCGGTTTCTGGTGTTCCAATAAAAGCACTGAAAATCAATTCTCTTATTGGGGTACAATGGGGACAAGGGGATTTGTTTTAGATAAAACTGTAAAGAACAATTTAAGAAATGTCATTTTGACAAAAGATGTGGTCAATAAGATAAGCCAAAATTTTGATGTTCAACCAAAGTTTTCAGAGGGTGAGTCGATATTAAGGGCTTATATTCGAGACTACGCCAAATTATGGTGTAAGGATAATTCAAAAATGCTTCAAGAAAGAAAAGTTAATGGAGAATGCGCAGTGCGTTTCGTTGTTCGTGAGGATGGCTCTATTACATCAGTTCAGGTTGAAAAAGGAATAACGGGCTGTCCTGAATGCGACCAACAGGCAATTCGAATTGTTCAACAACGTTTAAATAAATGGTTGCCGGCTTATCTCAAGGGTAAACCGGTAAATACAATTTATAGGCTGCAAATGAAATTTGCTTATGAACCAGAATCAAAGAAATCAAATTAAATTTTTGTATATTTAATTTATTCTTGTCCTAACACTATGATCGAAATAATTCTGTTGGTCTTTCTTTCCAAGAAAATAGCTAACATGGCATCCGAAAAAGGCTATTCAGGTGGTTTATACCGGTTTTTAACATTTCTAATATGGTTTGTATTTGAAATCATTGGTGGTGTCATAGGCATTCTTGTGTTTGGAGAAGGCCTGCCAGTGTATGTGGTCGCTATTATCGGTGCCATTTTAGGATATGCGCTGATCTATTACATTGCAGATAATTTAGAGTCAAAAACCTCTTCTTCGGATTCGAATGTCATTGATGCGATCGATCCGAATTGATCTAACGAAAAAGCGAAGCTTTAGAGCTTCGCTTTTTGTTGTTGTAAAGGTTAGTTTAGTAATCATTGCCTGAATTTTCAGCATTTTCAACTTCTTCAATTGGTGGTGCGAAAGTTACAGAATCAGAAGTCTGTTCTGAGGCACCAACACTAGCATCCACCTCAATACGCTTTATTTTTGCTAGCTTTTTATTGAATTGTCTGAATAGTAGCTTGTTGCATTGCTTTTGCAGGTTTTTGATATCATCATCTGTATATCCTTCAATTTTACTTAGGCCTTTTGAAATAATCCCATCAAGAATACTTTCGATCGATGCCTCTTTGGTGAGTAATTCGTCTTTTTCGATCTTTCTGGTTCTATATTTTTCCAAAATAATATCTTGAAACGTGCTTAACTGATGTCCCATTTTGCTGTCTTCTGAACAAATTGAAATAGCAACTTCAGAAAGTATCTTTTCCTTATTATTTGGTTCAACTTTCGGCGTTTGCACGTCTTGCACCACGTAGGTGTTGTCTAAAGTAGCCATACTGTTCTCTGCATTTTGTTGGCGATAGTAATACTTGAGGCTTGCACTTGCAACTCTCGGCGCAACTCTCGGTACTGTTTTTTCGCTTGCTCGGATACATCCCTTTGCTAGCGCAGCGCCAATCATAGGGATCACTAATAATTTTACTGACATGACGTAGTGTTTTAATTGGTTTATAGAACTATAATGTCACAATTAATGTCCGATAACAACGGATAAGTGCATTAACAGAATTTTAACACGACATGATTTACCAGGTTTAGGGATTATTTAGATTCCAAAAATTGAAGACAAAAAAAGAGCCCGTAGGCTCTTCAATCGAATTGCGGATCTAGTTAATTATTCCGAAGGCAACTGCCGCTACTGGGATCGGCACACCTGAAGGAAGCTCAAACTTTTGGCTCCAGTTTGAACTGTTTTTGAGATATCTGCCATCCCATTCCCATTTATTACTCCAGTTGTTACAATTCTTAAGGTAATGACCATCCCATTCCCATTTATTACTCCAGTTGTTGGAATTTTTTATGTAATGTCCATCGTATTCCCATTTGTTACTCCAGTTGGATGAATTCTTGACATACCTTCCATCGTATTCCCATTTTCCATTTGGGCCATCAATTCGAGTTTGACTGAAAGCGTTGATGCTCATGAACATGCATCTCACTATAAAAATTAGATTTTTCATGACGGTTGATCTTTAAATTTTTAATTATGCAGCTTTTGATGGGATGTCATCCAAAAGGTCTAAGCTCAATTCAGGCTCTCTGGTTTCAACTTCCTTGAGTTCTTTTTCGTGTCTTTCAACGGCTCCTTGTATAATAAAACTATAGAGAGAGTGAGCCCAGATAAAGATGCCAAAATCCTGAAAGAATGGATAATGGTTCGCTTCGATAATATGAAAGTAAGTACTGCTCAAAGCAAACAAGCTAACAACGATCAAAGTGATTTTTGCTCCTTTTGCACTTGGACAGATACCTGCTAATGTTTTAAAAAAGGAATAAATAAACGCTCCAATAACAAACCAAACAATTAGGCCAGGTATCAGTAAAAGCAAGAACATTCCGAAGGAAGGGGCGTACACGAAGGCTTGTTCAACACACTTGATCAATACTTTTTGAGCAATGCTGACTCCAACCACTGCAGCGGGGATAAATATCATCCATCTCACCGCTTTTGAAATAAATCTTTCCATAACGTTTCGTTTTTTAGTTTATATCAGGATAAAGCATTCGCGTGGAAACCATAACAGTTGCGATATGTATTTAACAATCCTTTAACACCTTTAGGTTGTATATTGATTGAAAATAGTGCCCGGATAAAACTTCAAAATAGTTGTCTTCTGCGCCTTATTAATCGTTGTATTATTTTCGATTGAAGATGAGTCTTATTTTAAAGTCCTGAGTTATGGATTGTTCTACAACTACTTTTTTTTAACTTCGACGTTATTCATGTGAGCGTCGTCGTGATAGTTTCCGTGATGAAATGTGAATTCGGGCCCTTCATAAACGGCCTTGAAAACAATACGCTCCTTGTTAGAATGGAATGAAGTAATATGCAACTTTGGTAATGAAACTCTTTGAGTGTAATCCTCCCTCATTTTTGATTCTTTAGGTTCATGAGCACATGAGCTTGCACAAAATACGAGTGCAATTGAAAAAAAATTAGACAAGTGAAATTTACAGATCATCTGAATGTTCCAACGGAAAGAAATCATCGTAAAGGGCTTTGTATCGTTCTACACCGATCTTTTTCTGCAGGGATTCAATCGCGCGTTTATAGTATTGAGCGCTGTTGGTTAATCCCATGATCTGGTCAATTTCATCTTTACTTTTACCTTCAAAGATGCGTAAGATGATAAGTTGACGGTCACGCTCATTCATTTGACTGAGAAGCTCTTCAATATCTATTGCTATAACGCTTCGAGAAGGGTCTGAATTATCCTGAGATGCAGATCCGTGATGATATACATTTCGGTCTAACGCATCACTGTCAGGTAGATCTTTATAAGATCTGTTTTTTTTGCTTTTCCGTTTACGCAGTTCCGAAAGACAGAAGTTTATCGTTATACGGACGATCCAAGAAACAGAATCCCATTTCTCTAAAGCTTCGTCGTCTTCCTGTTGTAATTTTTGAAGAATGTGGATAGCCAAATCTTGAAACAGGTCATCGGCTTCCATTTGATTTGGAAATTTAGATCGGATTGATCTTCGAATATTTTTCTCGTAACGTCTGATCAATTCCTCAAACAACAACATTCTATCCATACCGTGAGAAGCTATTTTAGTTGTTTTATTTGTGCACCAGAACTAGGGTACTCTCCCGCATCTGCAAAACGGAAAAGAAATTCGTTAATGTCGGAATTTGTAGAGGTGGTTGTGTAAATCTGAACGAAATTTTCTGAAGTAAATTGAATGGTTTTTTGTGATTCTTGTTTAAGGTCTCGGAAAGGAATTTCCTGGTTCAAAAAAAGTATAGTGGGTAAATGCGGATGATCGAAAGTTGGGTCTAATTGTCGATAAAGTGATTCTGAAAATAATGCTGACTTTTCTTGTACTTCACTAGTTAATACCTCTTTTGATCCCATAGATCGAAGCACGGTCTGAAATAGTTTTTCATAGGAACTTCCAATAAGTAGGTCTAAATTATTGAATCCGAGGGTTTCAGCATGTTCTTTTATCGTCGCATTCAACGATAGATCTGTATATTCCAAATCATCATTACCTGAGATCTCTTTGAGATCATAAACAGGAATCTGAATCTTTTTATCCTTTCTATCAAAAAGTAGAATGGAGTGCTCGTACTGATCTAGTACAGATTGATTTGTTTGTTGGAACAACTGCAACGCTTTGTCTCCAACCCATAGAATTCGAAAATTCAACTTGGTTTTGGTCATAATGAGTTCTTTTAAAGTATTCTGATAGCCTTTACGCAGAATGGGTTTACTGATAACTCACAATTAAATTTCTTCTAAATTAGTAATTCTAAGTTTGCTTTATGTACAGTGGGAAAGAGAATTTAATACACTCCATTGAATTCAATCATGACATGACCGGTGTTCCTGATGCTTTGAGATTGTTTTTGCCCCAAATGCAAAATGATCTGCACAGGAATTTTTCGTTGTGCCTCGAGCAGATGAACGAATTGCTTGAAACGACCAAGACAATTCATTTGAACATGGTTGTACCTTCTGGTTCTGCCAATTGGCTTGCTCTTTATGATGTTCGCCAGTCTTCTGAAAAGGTCTTTATTATTCATTTTAACCTTGTCATATTTAATTTCTTGTGGAGCAGAAATGAGCGTCAATATCATGACCAATTGGTTCGATCGATCATCCATGAGTTAGTTCATGCATTGGATCACCAAGTTGTTAAAGAGTCAATTCACGTTTATCATTCCAAAGTTTCAAGTTTTGAAACAAAACTGAACACAGAAAGCCATTTCTGGCCACTAATGAATTATTTTTCACTATTGAGGAACGAAGGAATTGCAACCTTCGGGGAGATGCTCTTTCTGAATGAAGAGAACAAGGTTGTTAACGAGACTTGGCAAGATGACTTTATCAAAGACCTAAAATCTTTTTCCTGTAACCTTTCCGGTGATCGCACTTTAGCTCAAAATTCAATTCCTCAGATTGAGAAAAATACTGCAATACATGGATGCCATTTTATTCATTCTTTATTCTTAGAAGACTTGTCAAAAAGACGAAGATCTGATATACTTTACGAGTTGATGAAAATGGATCTGTCAGAGTGGCTTCAACTGTTTGTCATGCATCAATCAGAAAAAGTAAGGAATGCTGTATTAGAACTTTTTTCTGAATTGGGGACACGTTATCAGAATGTTAACTTTCATACATTGCTTCAATTGAAGGATCTTGAAGTTTCACCTTATATTTCGGCTATTAGTAGGATTTGTGTAAATTGTTTAACGATCAAAGAGATAGAGCTTAAATTGTCAAAGCACCTTGATCAGTCAAGACCGGAAGATCTCACAACTGAATTAAAGGCTCGAGCGGAATATTTAATCAAAAGTCGCAACCGCGATACGGCTCAAATCATTGATTGGGCTTTATCTTATTTCTTACAAGATGAAGGATTGATGCATGACGAGCTTCCCTTTATAGGTTTTATGGATGACTGGTTTGTTTTGGATTCTGCACTCAATCAAGTGCAAAGAATTCTTGAGAAATAATTAAATGACAAAATAGGTACCATATGGTTTTTTGTTTTAAGTTTAGGAATAAAATTTCCCTGAATGAGTGTATTGGATAGAGTAAAACAGTTGAATAGAAAATGGATCATTGCCTTCTTTATGATAGGATTTGTTTCTTTGGGCACCATTTATTTGTTATTCCAGAATATCAATGAAGGAAATAGACTTCGGAAAAAGGAAGCTAAAGAAATGCAAGCGCAAATCGAAGAGTTAAGTAAGGCGATAAGTTCGCTCGATAAGAAAAATAGGCAGCTTAGTAGGATGAAAGATTCTTTGCAAAGGCATGTGAGTTACATGTGGCCCATGAGGTCCATCGTATATAATGCCAAATTGAGAGATAAGGTTGCGGATGGACTGGATTTTAAACCTGGACAGAGTGTTAGAGTAAAAGCTGATTCCACTATCGTTATCATCACAGACTACATTGTAGGCGGAAATAGCTATACTTATTTTATTCATTTTAGGACGAAGAACAAAAAAGGAGAATTTGTAGAGTACTCGCCATATGAATTGGAAGCATTAGATCAATAGCATTGGAACTCTCACAGTTCTATACTTTATCCTCAACATCATCACAAGATGTTTAATTTCTGGTGGAGAAAGGGATCTAAAATAAATTCTTAAATCAATTATTTATCAAGTGTTATATGCATCAAAAAAATGCATTACGAAGAAAAAGAACACCTAATAAGTTTAATCTTCAAATACTTGTGTTATGTGGTTTATTATTTCAATTTTATTAGTTCTCTTGATCATTTTATGCATAATTGGAGCATTGCTAGGTGGCGAAAGCTTTGGTGAATGTCTGAGATACGGTACTTTCTTCGTTATTGTAGTGTGCGTTGGGTTTTATTTTTATGGTAGAACTTCTGCTCATTCCAAAATAGATGACCCAATAACACACTGTGCACGATGCGGTGGTGATGGAGAACTCAGTGAAGCTGAATGGAATGATTTTCTAATGTCTGATATTTTGGATGACGAAAATACGATCAAAACCTTTCAAGACTGGATGGATTTGCATCATCCTGGATGGGTAAGGGGCGAAAACATTCATACGTCTTTTGGTTTTACTGAAGTAAGAGGAAATGGTATTAACAATGGATATGGTATTTTTGGACCGCTATCTCGAAAAGCATATGCCAAGTACAAACGTGATTGCTTTACGTATAATTCTGATTCACCTAATACATGTGTGTTATGTGGAAATTGATTCAGCCGTAAAATCAATTAATGTAATCGGCATTAAAAATAGGTAACCCATGATCGCTCGACAAATATTTTTCATTGTTCAAGTATCGTCCCCCGTATTCTTTCCACCCCACAATCCAAACATCCTGTGCTTTTCCTGAGCTCTTACTTTCGGTCACTTTGGTGTTTTCTTGTATAGCGGTAAGAGAGGTTTTCAGTTCATTGAGCTGGTCGGGTGCCAGACGCACGGTGATAGTGCCATCTTCGTTTTTAGGTAATGATTCTTTAGATCCTTCCGGTGCTGCATTTGCGCTAGCCGAGGCATGTATCAAGAAACCACCTGATCCCATCATGAGCGAAGAACCAAGCATTAACTGAAACCAATTGTTTAAGATAAAATTTTTCATACTGAGCATTTGATTGTTCAAGATACGAAATACAGTGCTACTAACAAAGTGTTGAATTCGGCTACTCCCGCACCACCTCATCAAATTCTCCGTTGATGATCTTGTAAATGCGTTTCCCAAAGCGGATTGTTTGTCCTTCGCGCATTTTCATCAGATCCGTCAGGTGTTGGTCCATGGTCATCACGGAACCACCTGTTTTTCGTGCAAGTTCGAGGTAGGCGAGTTGTAATCCGTCGCCGGTACCACAAAGAATAATGTGTACAGGCTTATTGATCTTGTTAATCAGATCCATATCTCTCGGAGGAGCCCCGTTATCGGCAATAAGCACATATCCTTTGGCATTAGGGGCTTTTTCCATGGCGTATAGGATTGCTTCAAGGTCATTTTCTTCTTGATCTTCGCCGCCAATACCTTTGCTGGCAGTTTTGTAAGCAAGGTTTCGGATATCATCAAAATCTACACGATGCTCGTGATAGATGCCACCAACTTTTCCACTGACTTTGGTGTTGTCCGGTTTCTGATCGCCGTCATTGAAAAAGAATACGTCTGAGATCTTCGTTTGCTGTGTATTGATCGCAAACCAGAGTACCAGTTGCGAAGTGTAAGGATACATGGATGAAGTAAAGTCTGAAACGACGACCATATCTTTCCATTTGACCTCATTCAATACATTGTATACCGTGGTGTCGGGCATTTTCTGAATGCGTTTTTTAGCTTCAACAGGTGTGATTTTTTCGGGAAGTATGCTTTTCACGATGGCGCGCTCTGTCAGGAACTGTTCTTTCTCGTAAAGTATGACGACTCCGTGAAACAATTTTTTTGCTTCTTCGGCATTGTTACATTCTGTTTGACGGATGATCTTCCATTTCACATTGGTATCGCTCACAAGGTCCTTGCGCAATCCCTCAACGACCTTGATCCGGGATAGGTTCAGGCCTTTCAGATCGGCACCTTTCGGATGATCGGTAAATACCACATGAACCTGGCGCACCTTTGCCAGTTTAATAACTTCGCGCTGCACATCTGTAAGTACGGCAGATTCACCATACGACATCTGGAGCGTAATGAATTCCATCTTACCGGGGCTAATCATGTATTTTGGTGCTTTGATTTCGGCTTGCTTGATGATGTCATCAGCCGTGCGCTGGGCAACAATGTGTGTGAAGAGTAAACTTCCCGCAAGACACATAAGAAGAGAGGAGATTTTCATGACAGTTCTTTTTCTCTAAAACTCTTTCT
>Ga0172373_10007238_pt1 | contig 14481 bp, 12 predicted proteins | sample Lak10m_2_FD_114546 | JGI IMG/M metagenome (GOLD analysis project Ga0172373, IMG submission 114546) | Freshwater microbial communities from Kabuno Bay, South-Kivu, Congo - kab_092012_10m | ecosystem: Environmental > Aquatic > Freshwater > Lake | place: Democratic Republic of the Congo... | reverse complement strand
GCCAATACGGAGTTTGCCAAAATCCTGAAAAAGGATATGATGGAGAAAAGGAAGTTGATGGGTATTCCGAAATATGATCCTGAAAAGGAACCTGTACTGGATATCAACGGTGTTTCCAAAATGCTTCCGCATCGCTACCCTTTCCTGCTTGTTGATAAAATTATTGAAATAAGCAGTACGCATGTTATCGGAATCAAGAATGTGACCATTAATGAAGCTTTCTTTCAGGGTCATTTTCCCGAAAATCCCGTGTTCCCCGGCGTGCTTCAGATTGAGGCGCTTGCACAGACGGGAGGCATTCTTGCGCTGTATAGTCAGCCCGATCAGGGCAACTGGGATACCTATTTTCTGAAAATAGACAACACCAAATTCAAGGCAAAGGTGATGCCCGGCGATACAATGATTCTCAAGATGGAACTCATCGAACCGGTTCGCCGCGGAATTGTTCACATGCAGGGCACTATCTATGTGGGTAACAAAATTGTTTCCGAGGGAGAGCTGACGGCCCAGATTGTAAGACGCGCCAAGCCCAACCCGGAGGAACAAAAATAGCCGCCCCCAACCAAATCTGCTTAATGGATTACTCACAAACCACCATGAGGGATATTCACCCCAAGGCCCGGATCGGAAAGAATGTAACGATTGGCGCCTTTACGACGATTGAAGAGGATGTCGTAATAGGAGATAATTGCCATATCGGATCCGGCGTGCATATATATAACGGCGCCCGGATTGGCGATGAGTGCCGTATCTTCAATGGGGCATCTATCAGTGCAACACCTCAAACCAAGGTTATGCTCGATGAATCTGCCACACTGGAAATAGGCGGTGGTACAATCGTTCGTGAATTTTGCACCCTGAACAGGGGTAGTCTCAAGTTCGGAGGAAATACCAGAATCGGAGAAAACTGCTTGTTGATGGCCTATGTACACGTGGCGCATGATTGTAATATCGGCCATGATTCGGTGCTGGCCAATGGCGTAACTGTTGCCGGTCATGTGGAAATCGGCGAATGGGCGACTATTGGCGGAATGACCGGTATTCATCAGTTCGTTCGTATCGGAGAGCAGACCATGATTGCCGGAGCTTCTGTTGTATTGAAGGACGTTCCTCCTTTTGTGACCGCTGCACGGGACCCTCTGTCTTATGCCGGGATAAACACCATAGGACTCAAGCGTCGCAACTTTTCATCCGATGAAATGAGAGTTATAGAGGATGTCTATAGAATTCTGTTTGTTAAAGGATACGCTGTTTCCAGAGCCCTGAATATCATCGAAGACGAACTCCCCGAGAGTGAATACCGCACCCGGATAGTTGATTTTGTCAAGGGTGCCAGAAGAGGACTGATGAAAGGTTTCCGGTTAAAGTAAATCACATGGACATCATAGCCGATAATCTGGGAAAACGATATCTCCGGGACTGGATATTCAAGGGGTTGTCGTATCGCTTTGAGCAAGGCAAAACCTGTGCTGTGCTCGGAGCAAATGGCTCCGGAAAGTCCACCCTGCTCAAGGTTTTATCAGGGCACCTTACACCCACCAGAGGAACTTTGTCGTTCATCAATGCCGGTAAACAGGTGGCCCGCGAGCAGGTGTTTCAGAATACTTCTTATGCAGCGCCCTATATCGAACTGATCGAAGAGCTTACACTCGAAGAGGCCATCAGATTTCATATCAATCTGAAGCCACTTGGACCGGGCTTTGATACAGAAAAAATCATCGAAACCCTCGGCTACCCCAGGGCCCGGCACAAAGAAATAAGGCACTTTTCATCAGGCATGAGGCAGCGACTGAAACTTTTGCTGGCACTTGCTTCCAATAGTTCGGTCGTGCTCCTCGACGAACCATCCACCAACCTTGACCAACAAGGGGTCGCCTGGTACAAGAAACTTGTTCAGGATTTAACCGCAAACAGACTCGTCATCATTGCGTCCAATGACCCCCACGATCTGGAGCTTTGCGACAGTCAAATCAATATCATGGATTACAAAAAGTGATTGTGAAACGGTCATTGTTCCACGTGGAACAATGACCGTTTCACAATCTGGTGATGTAGCATTCCACGCGTCTGTTTCTGGATCTGAGCTCCTCGCTGGAGTTGTCGTTAATGGGCGATTTGGGTCCGATACCTATGGTACTTATTCTCGATTCAGCAATCCCCTTTTTTACCAGAAAAGACTTCACCGACTCAGCTCGTTCGGCGGAGAGTCGCACCAGGTCTTCTGCTTTTCCGATGTTGTCGGTGTGGCCCTCTATTCTGATATGCATTCCCGGCGACTTGGCAAGGGTCATGAATAATCGGTCGAGTTCCGGAAAAGATTCTTCAAGAATGATAGCTGAGGACTGTTTGAAAAATATGGGGCTCAGCTCTATCCTGGCGTCCACACGCATCAGATCCAGATATAAATCCAGGTATTGTTCCCTGAAAAAGTAGTAGTCTCTGCGCAGCAGTACTTCTCTGATCCCTCCTGCATATCCCGGATAATTGGCAGCAAAGGTGGTTTTTACGCCTTTGGGTATTTTAATTCTGAATGTACCGTCTGTGGCAATGATCTGGTTCTGTACACCCTTTTCCATGTTATAGGTGATAATCGCTCCCGGAACCAGTTCGTTGGTTGACCGGTTTACAACCCGTCCTATGATATCGTATTCCGTTGCCTGGGGCGGTGCAATTCTGACTCTGAAAATATCGGAGTTTCCATCCCGTTTGGAACAGAAGTACAGGTACCCGGACGTCATGTTGAAGTAGGGCTGGCTCTCATCATATTTGCTGTTGATGGGCTCTCCTATCAGTACGGGTGGCGACCAGTTTTGCCAGGTACTGTCAAGGCGCTGGGTTGTGTATATGTCGTTTCCTCCCATTCCACCCAGTCGGTTGGAAGAGAAATAGAGCGTGGAATTGTCCTCCGACAAGTAGGGTGTTGTTTCCCTGAATGCAGAATTGATGACGTTTCCAAGATGTCTGGGAGAACTCCACTTACCGGGGCCTTCCCGAAAACACACATACAAATCCATATCACGGGAGTCAAATCGGGCCGCGGAGAGGATGAGTATTTCACCGTCGAAACTCATGGTAAGACTGACATCGGATGTGATGGTATAGTAGTCAGCAATTTCTACAGGCACCGGAAAGCTCCATCCAATCGAATCCGGTGTTATGGATACCCTCGAAAAGCCGCGGTCCATATTCCCGTTTCTTTGAAATTGATTGATTACATAAAACGAATTCGGATCAGGTGTGATGGTCACCATACTGTTCGGGAGGGCATTATTCAACGGGTACCCCGGATGCTCTGTCCTGACAAAGTCGAATGAGTCAGCCCGGGCTATCCATATATCCTGATTGAAAGAAGACAGTACAGGATTGAAAACTTTTTTCCCGGATATCTGGGTGTAAACTTCAGACAGCACAGACATATACTCCTTGTCAGTCAGTGTTGCCGACATGTCAACACTGTCAATCAGTAAAGTCTGGTTAAAGTCAGGGTGCCCTACCCTTGTGAAATACAGGGTTCTTCCATCCCTGCTTGGCACGGGTGTGATCTCGGCGTAGGGAGAATTGATATTGTCCGGTAATTTTTCCAGTTGAAAATAAATGTACTGGGAAAAAGCATGCCCCGGAAACAGACAGATTATCTGAAGAATAAACCAGAATGTAGTGCGAGTTATCATTCTGCAAAATTATAAGTGTATCACCGACAATCGCCTGTTTTTATGAATCCATATTGTCAATAATTGATTAATATCTTCTCGTCTCACAGATCAAGATATAACTTCGCCCCATGAAACACACAATTCTTGTCATCGCTTTTTTACTTCCTATGCTGTCCGAGGCACAAAGGAGTTTTGTCTCCACCCGCCAGTCTGTTCAGGCCTATAACTGGGGATTCCGTCAGGCCAGCGATTCCACCGCTTCCTGGAAACCCGCCGAAGCACCAGTCAGTATTCATACTGCTCTTTTCAAAAATGGTCTGATAGAAGATCCTTTTTACAGAGACAACGAAGAAAAACTTCAGTGGATCGAAAAGGAAGACTGGGAGTTTCAGACATACTTCGATGTCGCTCCCGATGTTCTCCAGAAAAAACATATCGAACTGGTGTTCAGCGGTATTGATACGTATGCGCAGATATACCTCAACGACACACTGATTCTTGAAACAGATAATATGTTCCGTACCTGGAAGGCTGATGTGAAAAGACTGCTCCGTCCAACCGGAAACGTCATTCACTTTTACTTTGAAAGCCCGATCAGGAAAACAGAAGAAGCATGGAAAGCACTCGGGTACGAACTTCCGGGTGGTCAGCGCACCATGAGCCGTAAAGCCCAGTTCCATTACGGGTGGGACTGGGGCCCCAGATTTGTAGGTTGCGGTGTTCTTAAAAACCCCGAAATACTCGCATGGGATGATGTACTCATCGAAAATGTATTTGTCACCACGCAGAGTATTACACCCGAACTGGCCAAAATGGTGGCCCGGTTCAGGTACCGAAGCGATGCTGATATCAACGTGACTGTTGTTTCAAAAGAGGGCAAAAGAAAATCCGTGGAAGAACGCCGTTTATATGAAGGGGTACACGAAGACTCGGTTACCTTTGAAGTGCCTGAACCCAAATTGTGGTGGTGCGCCGGAATGGGAGAGCCGCACCTGTACGATTTCCAGCTCGATATAAAACAGAATGGCAAACTGCTGGAGAAGGCCGATATCCGGACAGGTATAAGAACAATAGAACTCGTTACCGAGAAAGATACAAAAGGGGAGTCATTCTATTTCAGACTGAACGGGAAGCCGGTATTTGCCAAAGGTGCCAACTATATTCCCCAGGATATTTTCCAGGACAGGGTATCCCCCATCCGTTATAAAAAACTGCTCGATGATGCTGTAGCAGCCAATATGAATATGCTGCGTATCTGGGGGGGCGGAATTTATGAAGATGATATCTTTTACCAGTTGTGCGATGCCAGGGGTATTCTTGTTTGGCAAGACTTCATGTACGCCTGCGCACTTTATCCGGGTAATGGTACATTCCTCAAAACTGCCGCTAAAGAAGCCGTCGAGCAGATTGAAAGACTCCGGCAGCATCCATGTATTGCTCTGTGGTGTGGCAATAATGAAAACAGCGAGGCCTGGCATCACTGGGGATGGCAGATGCAGTTCAACGAGGCGCAGCGCACCCAGCTGTGGCGCGATTATCAAATACTCTTCAATGACCTGCTCAGAACGTATGTCGAGAGAAATGGCGGCGGGGTACCCTACTGGGAAAGCTCGCCCAAATATGGAAGGGGTAATCCAAAGTCGCTCACAGAAGGCGATTCGCACTACTGGGGAGTATGGCACGATGAGGAGCCCTTCGAGATGTATAACAAAAAGGTGCCCCGGTTCATGAGTGAATACGGATTTCAGAGTTTTCCCGAGTGGCGTACCATACAGTCGTTTACGCTGCCCGAAGACAGGAAACTGGATAGCAAGGTGATGCTGATGCACCAGAAACATCCCCGCGGTAATGCCCTGATTGCCGAGTATATGAAACGGGACTACATCACTCCGAAATCCTTTGAAAACTTCGTGTATGTCAGCCAGCTCCTGCAGGCTGAAGGTATGAGAACAGCTATTGAAGCGCACCGCAGAAACAAGCCATACTGTATGGGTTCTCTCTACTGGCAACTCAACGATGTATGGCAGGTGGCTTCCTGGTCAGGTATTGACTGCTTCGGCCGGTGGAAAGCCCTTCATTACTACGCCCGGGAGGCATTCAGTCCAGTAGCAGCGCTGCCCGTTATGGACGGTGAAATTCTGAAAATATACGGAGTTAACGATAAACTGGATACTGCCCACCTGACGCTGCACATACATGCCCATACTTTTGAAGGAAAAACGCTCAGTGATGTTACACAGATAGATACACACATCAGTCCGGACTCCAGCAGAATGATCTGGCAAGGTACTCTCAAATCGGTACTCAACAAACACAAACCGGAGAATGCTGCAGTCGAAATCCTGCTGAAGGACACCTCATCCCGTGTGGTTTACAGGCGCTTGTACTACCCTGTTCCTCCCAGGAAGATGACGCTTCCCAAACCCGGTATTGATCAGAAAGTGGAACAGGTGAATGAAGGATATGCCGTTACCCTTTCTTCCGACCGCCTTGCAAAGAATGTATATATCAGTACCGAAGTCAACGGATCATTCAGCGACAACTATTTCGACCTGCTCGCCGGAGAAAAGAAAACGGTTGTGTTCAAAACAGATCGTATTCTGGATGATCCAAAAGCAGCGTTCAAAATAAGATCGCTGGCAGATACCACTGAGTAATTCGTCAGAGCCCGAGCAGAAATTTCATTTTGCTGAAAATTTCGGTGTTGTCCATAAAACCACCGAAGTTTTCAGCGCCGGGCCCGAATGCGAAAACAGGTACCAGCGATGCTGTGTGGCCTCCTGTATTAAAACCCAGAGAAAGCGTGTCCGGTCCGGTACCTTGCTCCAGAGCCAGTCCGCCTGTTTCATGATCGGCAGTGACAATCACAAGTGTTTCTCCGTCTGCACGGGCAAACTCCAGAATTTTTCCGATAGCCAGATCAAAATCAATCATTTCCTGTACAGCTCCGGGACCATCATTATTGTGGCATGCCCAGTCAATCTGCGATCCCTCCAGCATCATAAAAAAGCCTTTGTCGCTGCGGCTCTTCAAAAACGGGGGAGCTATCCCGGCAGCGTATGGCAACCAGTCGCGGCCTTTGGCCACTGATTCGGGCTCCTCTCTTGCCCCAAACCACACGAATGGTTTCTGCGGATCGGGTGATACCTCCCTGAGACCAGCCTCCTGAAAATTACTCACGAGGTAGCCTTTTTTCTGCAGTTCATTGTAGAGGTCCCTGTTGTCGGAACGCTCCCGGAAGTATTTCATACCACCTCCGATCACTAGATCCACCTCGGTAGTCAGATAAAATTTCGCAATGGCATCCATCTCTGAGCGGCTGGGTACATGAGCAACGAAAGATGCCGGCGTAGCGTGGGTTACACTGGAAGAGGCAATAATACCGGTAGCCATTCCTTTGCCCTCCGCCAGTTCAAGAACCGACGGACAATCCTTTTTTCTGGCGTCCATGCCAATAGTTCCATTGGTTGTTTTGCATCCACAAGCCATGGCAGTGCCCCCCGCAGCCGAGTCGGTAATCAAGTGACTGTGCGAATGGGTAGTCACCAGACCAGTGACCGGAAAAGAGGCAAGATTCAACTGCTGACCGTTGTAATAGTAGCCGGCACTTACCTGAGACAAACCCATCCCGTCGCCAATGAGCAGGATGATATTTTTGGGCCTTGGACTGGTAGCGGAAGGCGCCTCTGTCCGGGCGCCTGAAAGCGGCACGAGCAGCAGTAATACAGGAACGAAGATTTTCATGGCGCTAAAATAAGGATGTAATCTGAACCGTGTATTAATTGACTGCTACATATCGCTTGCCCGGCAGTGTTTTTAGAATTCCCCGAAATTCCAGCGACAGAATCTTTGCGGCAAGCTCTCCCGGAGAAAGACCGCTAAGCAGCGTCAGTTGATCAATACTTATTCCGGGGTCATTTTTTACCATACCGACCAGCTCCTTCTCGGATGTATCAAGGTCAGGAATCAGTTGCAGTTGCCGCGATTTGTCCGATGTGCTTTCATCCCACCCCATCAGGTTAATCACATCTTCAGCGGTTTCAACAAGATAGGCCTGGTGTGTCCGGATAAGATAGTTGCAACCCGCACTTTTAGGGTCCTGCGGCCGGCCGGGAATAGCAAACACTTCGCACGACAGCCGGTTGGCCATACTGGCAGTAATCATGGATCCTCCCGATGCAGCCGTTTCCACCACAATCAGGGCATCACATATACCTGCAATAATTCTGTTCCTCATCGGGAAATTCTCACGGTCAGGTTTTACATCGTGTATGAATTCACTGACAAGTCCGCCATTCTCTGTCATTTTCTGGGCAACCGGCTTGTGCTGTACCGGATAAATACTGCCGAGCCCGTGACCAAGCACCCCGATATTGGGCATATTGATCTGACAGGATTTTTTGTGCGCAGTAATATCTATACCGTAGGCAAGTCCGCTCACAATCATGACACCTGCCCGGGCAAGTCCCTCGATCATTGCCTCGCAATTGGCTCTGCCATGATCCGTAGGTTGCCTTGTTCCCACAATCGAAACAATTCTGTCTCTTTTCAGCAGTTCCGGATCGCTGCCCCTGAAAAAAATCAAGGCCGGACAGTCATAACTCTGAAGCAATCTGGAAGGGAAAAGAGGATCCGTATAAAAAACTGTAATTATATTGTTTTTGTCTATAAATGCGAGTTCTTTCTCTGCAACGCGAAGGGCGTGGTCGGCGTTTTTGCGGATACTGCCTGCGACGACAGCCCCTATGCCCGGTATCTTCAGCAGGGTTCTGGCGGGAGTAGTGAATACAGCACGCGCGCTTCCGCAGTAGCTGACAAGCGTCCGGGCTGTTACTGCCCCTACCTGTGGCAACTGGCACAGGGCTATCTGGTGTTGTTGGGTATCCATTGGTTTTCTGAAGTTGAAAAGAATAGTTATTCAAATATAAGGAAAAATCCTGACAAATCCATCTTTCTCGGATAAAAGCCATGTGAGCAGACTACTTTTCTCCCGCAACTTTGATATCAGATCAATAAATACCCAAAAAACACATTAATCTGGGTGGATGAGGGCATAACTTTGCTGCTGAATTGCGTTAACCTTGACAAAACCCTTTTTATGAAATTGCCAGGTATAGAAACTCTGATCTTTTTCACTTTTATCGGCTGTGTGGTGGTATGGGGAATTTCAACCTGTACAGACCGGCGTTCAGAGGCCATGCGTACGGTTCGCGAAATGGAAGATACAGAACCAGCTCCGGCAGCAACTACTGCGCAGGAGAAGTCTGCGCCCGGGAAGGTATCGGAAGAAACGGTATCCAAACCGAAAGAGCCACAAACCGAACAACCAAAGCAGACTCCGGTTACGGCCAAAACATCAACGGCCACGGATGATGCAGCCGGTGTGCCTTTGTTCGTGACTATTGACGGTCTGAAGCTCCGGAAGGAACCGGGCCTGAAGGGAGATGCTGTAGAACAATTGAAACTGAATGAACAGGTCACATTTCTGAATCAGAAAACAGACTGGTCGCAAGAAATAAATATGGGTGATGAAAAAGTGACCGACTACTGGGTGAAGGTGCGCACAGCATCAGGCAAGACCGGATGGGTCTTCGGCGCCGGACTTCATTACTACAAAATGAAGCGCCCGGCCAAACCCGCTGCGGTCAAAACACCCGCCGGTACCACATCAAAAAAATCAGGCGCCTCGCAATGGAACGAGCAGTAAAATACATTCCCGCTCTGGCCTGGCTGATTGTAATCACCATACTTTCCACCGGACCGGGCGTTCCTCTTCCTGAAGTAAAACTGATTACTACGGATAAACTGGCGCATACTGCCGCCTACGCTGTATTGTGCTGGCTGATACTCAGGATATGGGAAAGGGCCGGCTTGGCAGCAATCCTGTGGACTGTACTTTTTTGTTCGGGATACGGAACGCTGATGGAGTGGGTGCAGGGTACTTTCTATCCCAACCGGTTTTTTGAATACTATGACATGCTTGCCAACACGGTCGGAGCCATGTTGGCTGGTATTGTGTGTTTCCTGATTAAAAGATAAAAACATCATGGCACTGATTGTTCCCTGTCGGGAAATGACCCCGCAGTTCGGAGAAAACTGCTTTTTAGCTGAAAATGCCACCATCATCGGAGACGTTGTGATGGGTAACGACTGCTCTGTATGGTTTCAGGCTGTTGTGCGGGGCGATGTGAATTTCATCCGGATTGGCAACAAGGTAAATATTCAGGATGGTGCTGTTCTTCACGGAACCTATCAGAAGTGCGGAACTACTATCGGGGATAATGTGAGTATTGGTCACCGGGCGCTTGTTCACGGCTGCACCCTGCACGACAATGTACTGATTGGCATGGGTGCTATCGTGATGGACCAGGCTGTAGTGGAAGAAAACTGCCTGATCGCCGCCGGAGCTGTTGTTCTGGAGAATACTGTATGTCGCTCCGGCGGCGTATATGCAGGCGTACCGGCGAAACGCGTGAAAGAACTGACTCCCGAGCTGTTTCAGGGGCAGATACAGCGTATTGCCAATAATTACCTGTTCTATTCAAGCTGGTTCAGAAAAGACTAAGAGCTTGTTCAGGATTCTCTCACCGAGTCAAAAACGGCAGAGAATCCTGAACAAGCTCTAAAACTCGTCATTCAGTGCAAAATTGCGTTTTCTGTCGGTCCAGCGACCGCGGGTGAAGTCAGGGAATGATTGTGGTGTGCTTCCGGTGGCCACACTCGCTTCCGACAGTGGCGTGATGGCCAGCCAGGTAGCAGCGTCGTACACATCAATTTCCGGTTGTGCATTGCGCTTGGCTGATTCTACAAAATGGTGGAATACGAAGAAGTCCATACCGCCGTGTCCCGCAGTTTGCGCATCGCTTCCGTAGCGTTTCCAGAGCGGGTGATCATATTTTTCCAGCCAGGATTTGGCTTCCTCCCAGGAGTGAGGTTTGGTTTTTCCTTCGATGTGCAGGCTCTTGTTGACATCCATCCAGATGCCCCGTTCGCCCTGAACCCTGAATCCGAGAGAGTACGGGCGGGGCAAGCCGGTATCGTGCGACAACAGAACTGTTTCTCCATTGTTGCATTTGATAACCGTGGTGACCACATCGCCCAGTTTGAACTCAATTTTGGCATTGGGATGGTTCGGACCGCCTTTCGGGTGATCCACGATGTATTTGTGCAGACCGCGCGCCTTGCTGGCCGTCGAGGTGAGCGATACAAACCGGTTTCCCCTGTTGATATCAGCCATCATGGCTACCGGACCAACGCCATGCGTCGGGTACAGGTCGCCATTGCGGTGAATCGAGTGTTTGGTTCTCCATTTGGCTTCACTGAAGCCTTTTTCTCCGAATTCGACACCTGATTCGTAAGGTGTGGCACCGTCGTTGAATTTTACTGCCCGAAGATCGTGCTGATACCCGCCCTCCAGATGAATCAGTTCACCGAAAAGGCCTTCGCGTACCATGTTCATAATGGCCATGACATCGCGGCGGTAACATACATTTTCCAGAAACATGAGCGGGACACCGGTTTCCTCGTGCACATTGATCAGTTGCCAGCATTCATCAATAGAAAAAGCGCCGCATACTTCCGTGCCCACGTACTTGCCTGCGCGCATGGCCGCGACAGCCTGCTCGGTATGCCATTCCCACGGAGAGGCGATGACCACTGCGTCAACGGACTTTTCTTCCAGCAGGTTCTTGTAGTCGTGCGGACCTTTGTCGTAAACGGCGGGCTTTTTACGACCTTTTTCTTCAATCATTTTCAGCGTATCTGCCACCATTTTTGGATCGGGATCAGCAATAGCCACGACTTCACAGTCTGCACGCATGAGAGCCAGTTCCACGTGGCTCTGTCCGCGGAGGCCCGTTCCGATAAAGCCAAGGCGGAGCTTGTCCTTCGGTTTTCCGTTGAGTATAAACGGTGTTCCTGCAGTTTGTTTGTCAATGGTTGCGGCGGGTACTGCCAGTGCGGCACCTGCCAGCACAGAGTTCTGGAGGAAAGTACGGCGGTTGAGTTTGTTTGACACGAAAAGAAGGTTTATTAGATCTTGTTCAGGAATCTCTGCCGTTGGCAAAAACAGGCAGAGATTCCTGAACAAGATCTTGGTTATAAGTTACAGGTTTACCAGCGGATGAGCGCGCTGCCCCAGGTGAATCCACTTCCGAATGCGGCGAGGCATACAAGATCGCCCTCTTTGACCTTGCCGGCTTCCCAGGCCTCACAAAGCGCAATGGGCACAGAAGCCGCTGTTGTGTTTCCATATTTCTGGATATTGTTCCACACCTGATCGTCGCGCAGTCCGAGCGACCGCTGTACCATCTGGCTGATACGCAGGTTGGCCTGGTGTGGTACCAGCAAAGAAATATCCGAAGTCTGAAGTCCGGTTTCCTTCAGGGCTTCGTGAATAACTTCGGGAAATTTCTGAATAGCCAGTTTGAATACGAACTGGCCTTCCATATTCGGGTAGTAATGGCCCTCCCGGAACATTTTTTCCGTGATGAAAATTTCCCCGTATGTATCTGTCGGCGGATATCCGTAGTCGAACTCCTCCCCCATTTTACTCAGGTGATATCCGCCGTGGGCTCCCGGATTGATGAAAGCCAGTTTTTCGGCATAGGTACCGTCAGAGTGCAGTTTTGTGGTCAGGATACCTTTTTCCGGATTATCGGATGGCTGAACAACGACCGCGCCGGCACCATCACCGAAAATAACTGTCACATTTCGTCCCCGGTCACTGAAATCGAGTCCCATGGAATGCATTTCTGAGCCCACCACGAGTACATTTTTATACATACCTGTTTTTACAAACTGGTCGGCAATACTCAGTCCGTACAGGAAACCACTACACTGGTTTCTTATATCGAGTGCACCGGCTTCACTTTTGGTGATACCCAGCTCCCGCTGGAGGAGTACTCCGCATCCAGGGAAGTAATAATCAGGGCTCAGGGTTGCGAAAACGATGAAATCAATTTCTGCGGGATCAATACCGGCGCGTTCGCAGGCAATCCGGGCTGCGGCTGCGCCCATGGTGGAGGTCGTTTCCTCGTGTTTTTTCCCGTAACGGCGCTCCCGGATACCAGTTCTTTCCTGTATCCATTCGTCGGAAGTATCCATAATACCGGATAATTCCTGATTGGTTACTACCTTTTCGGGCACATAGTAACCGATTCCGGCAATTTTACTGCGTGACATAGTCTGAAATCTGGTTTTGAAATAAAATTAATGGCTGATTTTTCTGTGGTGCAGCAAAAATAACCCAAAGAAGAAAACAAATGATGAAATTTGTCGGGCGCGCAATGAGAAGCGTCATTCTGAAAACAGTATATACGTACCTTAGCGAGATGAAAAGTCTGATTTCCCTCCTGTCTGTTTCAATAATTGCCGTGCAGTTCGCTGCAGCGCAATCGGTGCCCAAGCGGCTGAGTCTGAATGAAAGTCTGGAACTGGCCCTGGCAAACAATAACCAGATTAAAAAAAACAAGCTGGATCGCCAGGCCCTGGAGCGAAAGGTCAAGGAGGCCCGAAGCGGAGCGTTGCCTGATGTCAATATGGGTGTTAATTTCGACTGGTATCCGTTACTGCCCACACAGATACTGCCCGGAGAACCATTCGGCAGGGGACGAGACACTTACTTCCCTGTCCAGTTCGGACAGCCGTTTCAGTTGTCCGGAATCATGACGGTCGAATACCCGTTGCTGAACGAAGCGGCCCGGCGACAGTCGCCTGCACTGGATGTTACCCGCGGTATCAGCGATCTGATGCTGGTGCGTTCACGCGAAGAAGTGATATTCAATACGGCAACAGTGTATTATCAGGCACTTCAGACCGAGCAGTTGTTGCGGGCGGTGAATGCCAATATTGACAAGCTGGACGCACTCCGCGGTATGGCCGAATTGCAACTGGCCAACGGATTTGCTATCCCGACAGATGTCAAACGCATACGGGTGGCACGCACCAATCTGGAAACCCAGCGACAGAATCTGCTGGCAGCTATCGGTGGTCTTCGGCAGACATTACAGTTTTATTGCGGGATCCCTTACGAAGAGCCGCTGGATCTGGTTAACAACAGCGAACAACCGGCAGCCGATTCCCTGCGCTGGCTGGCTGTCCGGCTGGAAGAGGAATCCATTACAGAATACCGGTTACTTGCCAATCAGATGGAACTCACCCGCATACAGCGGAGAGCTGCTCATGCCGAATCGTTTCCTACCGTGCATTTGTATGGGGCCGCCGCCGCACAGTCATTTCAGCCCGATGTCAATTTTTTCAGTCCCGACAGACAATGGTACGGTATGGCCGCTGCGGGCGTAAAACTCAAAATGCCGCTGCTCGACGGATTTCGCGTACACAACAAGGCGATGGGGCTTCGTATTGAAGAGCAAAAACTCGATGAAGACCGAAGACAACTCGCGGCGGGAAAAAGACTCGAATACAGCGTGGCCCGAACTCAACTGGTGAATGCACTGCAGGCACTGCGTACTCAGAGCGACAATGTGGCACTGGCACAGGAAATAACAGATAAACTGCTGCTGCAGTATAAAGAGGGGGTGGCATCGCTCACCGACCTGCTCAATGCCCAGACGGCGCTTTCCGAGGCCGTCACCAATTACTGGCAGCAGGCCTTCGGTTACAAACTTTCGGTGCTGAAACTCCTGAAAGGCGCCGGAAAACTTGAGGAACTGCTCAATAATTGATTTTGTTTTAGAGCTTGTTCAGGAATCTCTCGCCGAGTCAAAAACGGCTCATTTTTCGCCACTTTTCACCTTTTTTCAGTTACGTAGCACCGGCTATGCGCCTTCAAAAACGCAAAAACTGACAAAAAATGAACCTGTTTTTG
>Ga0172373_10007237_pt1 | contig 14482 bp, 13 predicted proteins | sample Lak10m_2_FD_114546 | JGI IMG/M metagenome (GOLD analysis project Ga0172373, IMG submission 114546) | Freshwater microbial communities from Kabuno Bay, South-Kivu, Congo - kab_092012_10m | ecosystem: Environmental > Aquatic > Freshwater > Lake | place: Democratic Republic of the Congo... | reverse complement strand
GGCGGCGGCGGGGCAGTGCTTGCCTTCCGTCACCACCATCCGTAAACTCCCGCCCTTCGTTCGCATTGCGTTGAAAGTTTTCCGCCGATGGCCGATTTGCCGCCCGACATTGCCGCCCTCAGCTTCGAGGAGGCCCTGGCCGAACTGGAATCCATCGTCAAGCGCCTGGAAAGCGGCGCGACACGGCTGGACGACGCCATTTCCGCCTATGAACGCGGAGCCAGGCTGCGCCAGCATTGCGAAACCCGCCTGAAAGAGGCCCAGATCCGGGTCGAACGCATCGTTCTGGCCCCCGACGGCGGCGTGGCGGTCGAGCCGGCCGCGGTCGAGTAAGGCGCCCCGATGAGCACGCACCCCCCGGCTTCGGACAATCTGGCCGCGGCCCTGGCCGCCACCGCCGCCGACGTCAATGCCGAACTGGACCTGCTGCTGCCGCTTCCCGAAGGGCCGGAACGCCGGGTCCACGAGGCCGTGCGCTATGCCTCGCTGGACGGCGGCAAACGCTTGCGCCCGTTTCTGGTGCGGCAATCCGCCTCGCTGTTTCATGTCGCCCCGGCGGCGGCGCTGCGGGTCGGCTGCGCCCTTGAGATGATCCATTGCTATTCCCTGGTCCATGACGACCTGCCCTGCATGGACGACGACGACCTGCGCCGCGGCCGCCCGACCTGCCACCGCCGCTTCGACGAGCCCACCGCCCTGCTGGCCGGCGACGCCCTGCTGACCCGCGCCTTCGAGATCCTGGCCGGCGAGACGACCCATGCCGACCCGCAGGTGCGCTGCCAGCTGGTGGTCGAACTGGCCCATGCCGCCGGGGCGCAGGGGATGGTCGGCGGCCAGATGATCGACCTGCAGGCGGCGAACCTGTCGATGGACGTGCCGGCCATCACCCGGCTGCAGCAGATGAAGACCGGCCGGCTGATCGCCTTCGCCTGCGAGGCCGGGGCCATCATGGGCAAGGCGGCACCGCAGCAGCGGCAGGCCTTGCGCAACTATGCCCACGACATCGGCCTGGCCTTCCAGATCGCCGACGACCTGCTGGATATCGAGGGCGACGCCGCCGAGGTGGGCAAGGCGCTGCGCAAGGATGCCGAAGCGGGCAAGGCCACCTTCGTCTCCCTGCTGGGACTCGAGCGCGCCCGCGCCCAGGCCGACATGCTGGCCGAGCAGGCCTGCCGCCATCTGGACCCGTTCGGCGAACGGGCCGATCTGCTGCGGGCCACCGCCCGCTTCATCGTCGAGCGGCGGGCGTAAGGAAGGAACGGTGATGAGCGACAAACCCGCCCGGCTTCTGGACACGGTGCATGTTCCCCCGGACATGCGTCACTTTTCCGTCGACGAATTGCGCCAGCTGTCCGACGAGGTCCGCCGCGAGATGATCGAATCGGTGTCCATCACCGGCGGCCATCTGGGGGCCGGTCTGGGGGTGGTGGAACTGACCGTGGCGCTGCACCATGTTTTCGACACGCCGGCCGACCGGCTAATCTGGGATGTCGGCCATCAGGCCTATCCGCACAAGATCCTGACCGGCCGGCGCGAGCGCATGCGCACCCTGCGCCAGGGCGGCGGACTGTCGGGCTTCACCAAGCGCAGCGAAAGCGAATACGACCCGTTCGGCGCCGGCCACTCGTCGACCTCGATCTCGGCCGGACTGGGCATGGCGGTGGCGCGCGACCTCAAGGGCGAGGACTTCAACGTCATCGCCGTCATCGGCGACGGCGCCATGAGCGCCGGCATGGTCTATGAAGCCATGAACAATGCCGGCTCGATGGATTCGCGGCTGGTTGTGATCTTGAACGACAACGACATGTCCATCGCCCCGCCGGTCGGCGCCATGAGCGCCTATCTGTCGCGGCTGCTGTCGTCCCGGCCATACCTGTCGATCCGCCATTTCGCCAAGGATCTGGCCGCCATGCTGCCGCCGCCCCTGGAACGGGCGGCGCGGCGGGCCGAGGAATATGCCCGCGGTTTCGTTTCCGGCGGCGGCACGCTGTTCGAGGAACTGGGCTTTTATTATGTCGGCCCCATCGACGGCCATAATTTCGACCACCTGCTGCCGGTGCTGAAGAACGTCCGCGATTCCGACGAGACCCGGCCGGTCCTGATCCATGTCGTCACCAAGAAGGGGCGCGGCTATCCGCCGGCCGAGGCGGCGGCCGACAAGTATCACGGCGTCGGCCGGTTCGACGTGGTCACCGGCGCCCTGGCCAAGCCCAAGGCCAACGCCCCCAGCTACACCAGCGTCTTCGCCCGCGGCCTGCTGGCCGAGGCCGCCCACGACGACCGCATCGTCGCCATCACCGCCGCCATGCCGGCCGGAACCGGGCTGGACCTGTTCGCCGAGCGCCACCCCAGCCGCTGCTTCGACGTCGGCATCGCCGAGCAGCATGCGGTGACCTTCGCCGCCGGCATGGCCTGCGAAGGCTTCAAGCCGTTCTGCGCCCTTTATTCGTCGTTCCTGCAGCGCGGCTACGATCAGGTGGTGCACGACGTGGTGCTGCAGAAGCTGCCGGTCCGCTTCGCCATCGACCGCGCCGGTCTGGTCGGAGCCGACGGCGCCACCCATGCCGGCGCCTATGACCTGGCCTTCCTGGGCTGCCTGCCCGATCTGGTGTTCATGTGCCCGTCCGACGAGGCCGAGCTGATGCACGCCGTGGCCACCGCCGCCGCCCTGGACGATCTGCCGTCCTTCTTCCGCTATCCGCGGGGCGAAGGGGTGGGCCTGGATCTGCCCGACCGCGGCCAGGTGCTGGAGATCGGCAAGGGGCGGATCATCCGCGAGGGATCGCGGGTGGCGCTGCTGTCGCTGGGAACCCGTCTGGCCGAATCCCTGAAGGCCGCCGACGAGCTGGCGGCCCGCGGCCTGCCGGCCACCGTGGCGGACGCCCGCTTCATGAAGCCGCTGGACGAGGCCCTGATCCTGCGGCTGGCCCGCGAGCACGAAGTGCTGGTCACCGTCGAGGAAGGCTCGGTCGGCGGGTTCGGCAGCCATGTCCTGCACTTCCTGGCCGGAGCCGGCGCCCTGGACCACGGTCTGAAGGTCCGCCCGCTGGCCCTGCCCGACCGCTTCATCGAGCATGATTCCCCCCAGGCACAATACGATCAGGCCGGGCTGAACGCCCCGCAGATCGTGACATGCGTCCTGGCGGCATTGGGGGTATCGGCCAGCGCGGCCAGAGGCTAATTCATAATATTATAAATAAGCAATATATACTACCTGCCGAGACCGGGTTTGCGTCACAATATAATACATGTGGTCCATGTTGTTTATTTCGGAATACCCGCAAATGGTCAGCGTCATGCCTTGCAATCTTGAAATATCTCGGATGAGTGGTATAGTATATTCCGTCTTTGTGGATGGAGCCGGGTCCGTGGATATGGAATTGGAAAAGCTTCAGGACAGCGCCCGCCGTGCGAGCACGCTGCTCAAGGCCATGAGTAACGAGCACCGCCTGATGATCCTGTGTCAGCTTCTGCCCGGCGAAAAGTCCGTCGGGGAGCTTGAGCGCCTGATCGGCCTGTCGCAGTCGGCCCTGTCGCAGCATCTGGCCCGCCTGCGCCGCGACAATCTGGTCCAGACCCGGCGTCAGGCCCAGACCATCTATTATTCCCTGGCCGGACACGAGGCCAGCGCGGTGATCAACACCCTGTACGGGCTTTACTGCGCCAAGGAAGTCGGCGGCGCCTGCGCCGCCTGACCCGTCCTCAGGTCCGCCGGTACGTCCAGACGCCATCCCCCCGGTCCGTCCGCGCAACCGCCCCCTCGGCCATCAGGTGATGCAAGTGCGACAGGCTTTCGCCGATGGCGAAGCTGGTCTGCTGCGCGTCCAGCGGCCGCGTGAACAGCACCCTCAACACATCCAGAGCCGTCGCCCCGTCGATTGCACAGGCTTCCAGCGTCCGGGCCAGCCGCTCGTCGTGGTGGGCCAGCAACTGGTCGGCCCGGACATGCAGGCCGGTGAACGGCAGATTGTGCGACGGCAGGACCAGGGCGTCGGCCGGAAGGCCTTTCAGGCGCCGCAGGGCCGCCAGGAAATCCGCCAGCGGCCGGGCGTCGGGTTCCTGCGGCCAGACGCCGATGATCGGGCTGATCTTCGGCAGGATCTGGTCGCCGGAGATCAGGATGTTCGACCGGGCGGACCACAGGCACACATGGTCGGGGGAATGGCCGCCGCCTTCCAGGATTTCCCAGTCGCGGCCGCCGATGGACAGATGCGACCCGGGGCGGATGGCGGTCATGGCCGGCGGCAGCGGCTGGATGCGGGTGCGATAGGTGCCGGCCCGTTCCCGGATGCCGGCCAGCATGTCGTCGTCATAGGCGGCGCGGCGGTAATGCCCGACCTGATTGGCGACATAATCTTCCCCCTGCTCCAGCATCAGCATCCGCCCGAAGCTCCACTCGCCGACGCTGGTCTGCATGCGGATGCCCCATTGTGTCGTCAGCGGCCCGGCCAGACCCATGTGGTCGGGGTGGAAATGGGTGCAGATCAGTCCGGCGACCGGCTTGCCGGCCAGGGGACCGGCGAACAGCCCCTGCCACACCGCCCAGGTTTCGGCGTTGCCGACCCCGGTGTCGACCAGAACCCAGCCGCCTTCGTCGGCCAGCGCCCACAGATTGATGTGGTCCAGGGCAAAGGGCAGCTTCATGCGGATCCACAAGATCCCGTCGGCGACCTCGTGCACCGTGCCGGAAGCCGGCGGCACCGGAAAAGGAAACTGCAGGGCGGCGCTGGTCACGAATGATCCTCCATGAATTCGGCATATGCTTGCCGATTTGACGCGGCTGTGCAAGCGGGATGGCTTGTGGCATCACTTGTCCATGACCACCTTGCGCATCGGAATCGACCTGGGCGGCACCAAGACCGAGGCCATCGCCCTGGACCCGGCCGGCGGCAGGGAACTGGCGCGGCTGCGCGTTCCCACGCCGTCCGGCAGCTACGACGGCACCGTCACCACCATCCGCGATCTGGTGCAGGCCCTGGAAAGCCGGCTGGCCGCCACCGGCAGCAGCGTCGGCATCGGCATTCCCGGCACCGTCAGCCCGGCCAGCGGACTGGTGAAGAACGCGAATTCCACCTGGCTGATCGGCAGGCCCTTCGACCGCGACGTCGCCGCCGCCCTGGAGCGGCCGGTGCGGGTCGCCAACGATGCCGACTGCTTCGCCCTGTCGGAAGCCACCGACGGCGCCGCCGCCGGGGCCGGAACCGTGTTCGGCGTGATCCTGGGCACCGGGGTCGGCGCCGGGCTGGTGGTGCGGGGACGGCTGGTCGGCGGCCCCAACGCCATCGCCGGCGAGTGGGGCCACAACCCCCTGCCCTGGCCGACCGACGCCGAACGGCCCGGCCCCCGCTGTTACTGCGGCAAGTCCGGCTGTATCGAAACCTTCCTGTCCGGCCCGGGGCTGGAGCGCGATTGCGGCGGCGGCGACCGCGTTCCCGCCATCGTCGCCCGCGCCGAGGCCGGCGACCCGGCGGCACGGGCGGCCCTGACCCGCTACGAGGACCGGCTGGCGCGCGCCCTGGCCTCGGTCGTCAACATTCTCGACCCGCATGTCATCGTGCTGGGCGGCGGCGTCGGCAATGTCGGCCGTCTTTACGACGCGGTGCCCCGCCTGTGGGGGGCGCATGTCTTTTCCGACACGGTGGCCACCAGACTGGCCGCCCCGGCCTTCGGCGATTCCTCGGGCGTGCGCGGGGCCGCGTGGCTGTGGCCCGCGACGGCGGCGGGAGCACCGGACACCTGACGGGCGTATGCGCTAATCCTCGTCGCCGCCCAGGTCCCTGGGACGGACGAACGCGGTCAGCCGGCACGACCCGGCCTCGATTTCGGCCCAATGGCCGATGCCGCATTCCAGGCAGGCCAGGGCGCCGGTGGGATATTTGCGGGCCAGCTCGGCCAGGGCCGCCGCCTCGCCGTGCCCGCCGCACAGGGATTCGGCCAATCGCTCCAGGCCGGGATTGTGGCCGATCAGCAGAACCGATCCCAGATGATCGTCCAGACGGCGCAGCCGGCTCAGCAGTTCGTGCCGGCCGGCCAGATACAAAGATTCCTCGGTGCTGACCGGCACCCCTTTCAGGACGGGCTCGACGATGGCATAGGTTTCCCGGGTACGCCGGGCCGCCGAGCACAGAACCAGCGCCGGCCGGATGGCCGCTTGCCCCAGATGCCCGGCCACCAGCCGGGCCGCCTTGATTCCCCTGCCGTTCAGCTTTCTGTCGAAATCCGCCGTCCCGGCCTCGCCCAGGCTGGATTTGGCATGGCGCAATAGATAGATGTGTCTCATTTCTGTCATCCTCGCGCTCATGACAGTCTGTCGTGAAGGATATATAAAGGTTCTCTTGGACGCCACGTCTTCACGGAGGAACCGTCATGACGAATCAGCCCCCCCCCGACCTGACCGCCATCGACATGGACTCCAAGGACCGCTTCATCAATCGCGAGCTGTCCTGGCTGGCCTTCAATCTTCGGGTCATCGAGGAAGCGGTCAACCATCACCATCCCCTGCTGGAGCGGTTGCGCTTCCTGTCGATTTCCGCCTCGAACCTGGACGAATTCTACATGGTCCGCGTCGCCGGCCTGAAGGGACAGGTCGAAGCCGGAATCATGACCACGTCGGAAGACGGCCTGACCCCGGCCCAGCAACTGACCGCCATCAACGTCAAGGCCACCGACCTGCTGCGCGCCCAGAAGGAATGCTGGCGCGAACTGAAGCGGGAACTGCGCGAAGCCGGCATCGCCGTCGCCGAGCCGTCGGAACTGTCCAAGGCCGACATGCTGTGGCTGGACCAGCGGTTCATGGAACACATCTTCCCGGTCCTGACCCCGCTGGCCATCGACCCGGCCCACCCGTTCCCCTTCATTCCCAATGCCGGCATCGCCCTGGTCCTGCATCTGTTCCGCCTGGACGACGGCGAGGTGCTGCGCGCCCTGGTCCCGCTGCCGCACCAGATCGAACGCTTCATCCGCCTGCCCGGCGAGGCCATCCGCTTCCTGGCCCTGGAAACCCTGGTCCAGCTGTTCCTGGACCGGCTGTTCCCCGGCTTCCGCCTGGAAGGCCAGGGCATGTTCCGCGTCATCCGCGATTCGGAAATGGACATCGACGAAGAGGCCGAGGATCTGGTCCGGGTGTTCGAAACCGCATTGAAGCGCCGCCGCCGCGGCGAAGTCATCCGCCTGACCTTCAATTCCGGCATCCCGGAAGACCTGAAGAAGCTGGTCATCGCCGAAATGGACGCCAACGACGGCGACGTCTACGAATTCGACGAACTGATCGGCCTGGTCGACACCAAGCAGCTGATCGCCGACGAACGCCCCGACCTGCTGTTCCCCCCCTACAACGCCCGCTTCCCCGAACGCATCCGCGATTTCGGCGGCGATTGCTTCGCCGCCATCCGCAAGAAGGACATCGTCGTCCACCACCCCTTCGAAAGCTTCGACGTGGTGGTGCAGTTCCTGCGCCAGGCCGCCCGCGACCCCAACGTGGTGGCCATCAAGCAGACCCTGTACCGCACATCGAAGGACAGCCCCATCGTCAAGGCGCTGATCGAGGCGGCGGAAGCCGGAAAATCCGTCACCTGCATGGTCGAACTGAAGGCCCGCTTCGATGAAGAGGCCAACATCCGCTGGGCCCGCGACCTGGAACGGGCCGGGGCCAGCGTGGTGTTCGGCTTCCTGGAACTGAAGACCCACGCCAAGATCAGCCTGGTGGTGCGCCGCGAAAGCGGCGGTCTGGTGTCCTATGTCCATTACGGCACCGGCAACTACCACCCGATCACCGCCAAGGTCTACACCGACCTGTCCTATTTCACCTGCGATCCGCAGCTGACCCTGGATGCGGTCAAGGCATTCAATTACATGACCGGCTATGCCACGCCGGACAAGATGGAAAAGCTGTCCATCGCCCCCCTGCATATCCGCAAGACCATCCTGGCCCTGATCGAGACCGAGATGGACTTCGCCCGCCAGGGCAAGCCGGCCGCCATCTGGGCCAAGATGAACTCGCTGGTCGATCCCAAGCTGATCGACGCCCTGTACCGCGCCAGCCAGGCCGGCGTCGAGATCGATCTGGTGATCCGCGGCATCTGCTGTCTGCGTCCGGGCATTCCCGGATTGTCGGACAAGATCAGGGTGCGCTCGATCGTCGGGCGCTTCCTGGAACATTCCCGCGTCATCGTGTTCGGCAACGGCGCCCGCCTGCCCAGCCGCCAGGCCCGGATCTTCATCTCGTCGGCCGACTGGATGCAGCGCAACATGGACTGGCGGGTCGAAACCTTCGTCCCCATCGAAAACCCCACCGTTCACCGCCAGATCCTGGAACAGATCATGGTGGCCAACCTGAAGGACGTGGCGCAAAGCTGGCTGCTGGAACCGGACGGCAGCTACCGGCGGGTTTCCCCCGACGGCAGCGGATTTTCGGCGCACACCTATTTCATGACCAATCCCAGCCTGTCGGGCCGCGGCAGCGCCCAGGAAAAGGGCCGCAAACCCAAGCTCGTCAGCGGCGCGGGCAAGTGAGCCGGCAATGAAGATCAAGCGCAAGCAGGAACCCGTCGGCATCGTCGACATCGGTTCCAACTCGATCCGCCTGTGCGTCTATGACGGCGCCGCCCGTGTTCCGGTGCCGTTGTTCAACGAAAAGGCCGTGTGCGCCCTGGGGCAGGGACTGGGCACATCGGGCCGCCTGAATCCGGAAGGGGTGGAAAAGGCGGTGGCCGCCGTGGGCCGCTTCGTCGCCCTGACCCGGGCGATGGAGGTGGAATGGCTGGACGTCCTGGCCACGGCGGCGGTCCGCGACGCCGACGACGGAGCCGACTTCGTCCGCCGCCTGGAACGCAGCTTCGACATCGAGGTCAAGGTGCTGTCCGGCGGCCAGGAAGCCAAGCTGGCGGCCCTGGGCGTGCTGTGCGGCATTCCCGAGGCCGATGGCGTCGTCGCCGACCTGGGCGGCGGATCGCTGGAACTGGTGACAGTGCAGGACGGCGATGTCGGCGGCCATGTGACCATGCCCCTGGGAGTGCTGCGCATGGCCGAGGCGGCCGGCGACGACCGGGGCAAGGCCGGCGAGCTGATCGACCATCACCTGAAGAAGGTCAAGTGGCTGACCAAGGGCCGGGGGCGCGCCCTTTATGCCGTCGGCGGGGCGTGGCGGGCCATTGCCCGCATCTGCATCGCCCAGACCCACCATCCGCTGACCGTGCTGGACACTTTTTCCCTGGACCCGCGGGAAGCATTGCGAATCATCGATCTGGTGGCCAACCAAAGCCGCAAGTCGCTGGAAAAGGTACCCGGCGTTTCCAAGAAGCGGCTTTCCGCCCTGCCGTTGGCGGCATTGCTGCTGGACCGAATCATCCGCGCCACCCAGCCCGACCGGCTGGTTTTTTCCATCTACGGCATGCGCGAAGGGCAGTTCTTCAAGCGGCTGCCGGAACGGCTGAAGCAACAGAACCCGCTGATCTCGGTCTGCCGGCTGCTGGCCCAGACCAATTCGCGCTTTCCCGAGCACGGCGACGAGCTGATGGCCTGGCTGGCGCCGCTGTTTCCCCAGGAAACCCCGCGCGAGGCCAAATTGCGCCATGCCGCCTGCCTGGTGTCGGACATTTTCTGGAACGAGCACCCCGATTACCGCGCCGAACAGGCTTTCCTGAAGGTGCTGCGGCTGCCCTTCATGGGGGTGCCGCATCGCGACCGCATCGCCCTGGCCTACACCATCCTGGTGCGCTACCAGGGCGACGACGACGGCGCGCATGGCCGCATGGCCGCGCAGATGCTGGATGACGACGAACTGCGCCGCTGCCGGCTGAGCGGACAGGCCCTGCGGCTGGCCCATGCCGTGTCGGGCGGGGCGCCCAACCTGCTGAAGCAGACCCGCCTGCTGGCCGATCGCGGCCAGCTGATTCTGGACGTTCCCGCCGACAACCCCGCCTTCGCCATCGAGAACGACCGCACCTTCGACCGGCTGGCCAAGGCGCTGGATTGCGAGAGTCTGGTCTTCCGCCGCGTAATCCCCGCTTGACTCCGCCGCCGGTGTGGAGAGAGTCGGCCCCTTTCACGGGCCGCCGGAGATACCGATGAGTGTAGCCATCGAGATGGGGAAGACGCAGGGCGGTCAGCCGGCGACCCTCGATCTTGAGGAGCTGCTGGCCACCCGCCTGCTGGTGCAGGGCAATTCCGGATCGGGCAAGTCGCACCTGCTGCGCCGCCTGATCGAGCAAAGCGCCCAATGGGTCCAGCAGGTGGTCATCGACCCCGAGGGCGATTTCGTCACCCTGGCCGACGCCTATGGTCACGTGGTGGTCGACGCCGCCGCCCACACCGAGGCGGCGCTGCAGCAGGTGGCGGCCCGCGTCCGCCAGCACCGGGTGTCGGTGGTGGTCAACCTGGAGAACCTGGAAACCGAACGGCAGATGCGCCACGCCGCCGCCTTCCTGGGCGGCCTGTTCGACGTCGACCGCGATTACTGGTTCCCGATGCTGGTGGTGGTCGACGAGGCGCAATTGTTCGCCCCGGCAGCGGCCGGCGAGGTCTCGGACGAAGCGCGCAAGGCCAGCCTGGGCGCCATGACCAACCTGATGTGCCGCGGCCGCAAGCGTGGACTGGCCGGGATCATCGCCACCCAGCGCCTGGCCAAGCTGGCCAAGAACGTCGCCGCCGAAGCCTCGAATTTCCTGATGGGGCGCACCTTCCTGGACATCGACATGGCCCGTGCCGCCGACCTGCTGGGCATGGAGCGGCGGCAGGCGGAAATGTTCCGCGATCTGGCCCGGGGCCACTTCGTCGCCCTGGGGCCGGCCCTGTCGCGCCGCCCGCTGCCGCTGCGCATCGGCGACGTCGAAACCAACGGGCGCGCCGGCAACGCCTGCCTGCTGCCGTTGCCCGCCACCCAGCCCGAAGACGCCCGCGGCCTGATCCTGACAGCCGGAGCAAACGAACCGGCCCGCGCCCCGGCGATCCGCCCGACACCGGCCGACACCGCCCAGCTGCTGGCGCAACTGGCAGCCTCGAAACCGCCGCCGCCGCCCGGGCAGGCCCTGGTCGAGGCCGCCCTGTCGGCCCCGTCGCCACCGCCCAGGCCGGTGCCGGCCAAGGTCGAACTGGATGTGGTCCTGCGCGAGGTCCTGTCCGACCCCGACGCCCTGTTCCGCTCGGTCGCGCAGATCTATCAGGATTTCCTGGTCCGCTGCCGCCAGCACGGCATCAACGGCCGGACCCTGGACATGGGCGGATTCCGCCGCCGGCTGGCCAGCGCCCGCGCCGGGCTCGACAGCGATGCCGCCGCCGGACCGGAATGGGACAACGCCCAGGCCGTGGCCGAAGCCCTGACCGAAGACATCCAGCCGGTTTTCCTGCTGCTGGCCCGCGCCGCCCATGACCGGGCGCCCTGCCCGTCGAACGCCCAGATCGCCCGGGCCAGGGGATCGCGCAGCCCGCGGCGGGCCTTGGGACTGCTGGAGCACATGGAGGCACGCGGACTGATCGCCGTCAGCGCCGACGCCTGGGGGGCACGCGTCATCGGCATCCCGGCCCTGGGCTGGCAGACCGCACCGGGCAATCCCGATTCCGGAGACGAGGACACGCCCTGAGACCACCGGGCATCGGATACGACGCCCGAATGAATCATCCGGGCTTCGTAGTAAAGGGAAACGGTCAGTGGTGGCCGTGACCGTGGCCGTGGCCGCCTTCGGCGTCGGCATCGCCGGACCGGCCCAGGCACTGGATGCAGCCGTACATCAGCGCCGACGCCACCAGGAAAATAACGAAAGTGGACAGAACTCCGGACATGGCGGCCTCCGCAAGGGATCGGGTTTGGCGGCCAAGGTGGCATGGGCGGCGGGCGGCGTCAATCGCCCGGACCAATATGAACAATCCATAAATGCAAAGACAACCGGGTGTGAAAATATTTTTGCTCTCCCCTGATCCGGCGACTATTCTCCGCGACGGACACAGGGCACAGCCATCGGTCAGGGACGGCCGCTGGCATCGATCGGGGGGAAACCGGCGATGAATCTCAACGCCAAGGTGACGATGTTCTTCGCCGCCATGTCCATCGGGATGGTGACCATCCTGGTGGCGATCAGTCTTTACGCATTCCGCAGTTTTTCCATCGCCTCGTCGTCGGAACACATCCGGACGGCGGCGGAGATCGTGCGCGTTCATCTGACCGAATCGATGATCAACGGGGTCATCGACCGGCGCGAAAGCTTTTTGAAGCGGCTGATGGAAGTGCAGGGGCTGGCCTCGGCCCGGGTGGTCCGCTCGCCGATGGTCGAGCGGCAGTTCGGCAAGGGACTGAGCCAGGAAACCGCCTCGGACGAGATCGAGCAGCAGGTCCTGCGCGACGGCAAGGCCCAGTACGAAATCATCGAGACCAACGACGACACCCTGATCCGCGGCACCATTCCCTTCATCGCCACCGATCGCGGCTCGCCCAACTGCCTGGAATGCCATCAGGTCCGGGAAGGCATGGTCCTGGGCGCCGTGACCATGCAGGTGTCGATCGGCAGCCTGAAAAGCAAGGCGCTGCTGACCATCGGCGGCATCATCCTGGTGGTGGCGCTGTCGTCGCTGATCGCCATCGTGCTGATCCGGCGCATGATCCTGCCGATTTCCAGGACCGCCGACAATGTCGAGCAGGCGGTGCAGCGCGCCCTGCGCGGCGACTTCAAGGGCAAGGTCGAACAGCTGACCCAGGACGAGGTCGGGCAGATCGCCGACGACATGAACCGTCTGCTGGCCTTCCTGGATGACGGGCTGAACCGGATCGGCGCCAACGTGGCCCGACTGACCAGCCGCACCCCGGCCCCCGGCGAGAATCAGCTGACGGCGACCATCGACATGGTCGAAGGCCTGACCAAGGCCGCCCATTTCAAGCAGGCCATCGAGGAAGACGAGACCAAGAGCGAAATTCATCGCCGCCTGGCCCGTGCCCTGGAAAGCGAATTCCAGGTGCAGGAATATTCCATCTACGAGGTCGCCCCCGGCAAGAACCAGATGACGCCGCTGTTCGTCGACGGCATGCCCAGCGACACCTGCCGGTGGTGCGATCCGCAGATCCTGACCCGCAGCGAAGGCTGCCGGGCAAGGCGGACCGGACATGTGGTCGACGGCATCCTCAATCCCGGCATCTGCTATTCCTTCCAGCCGCCGGCGGAAGCGAAGGGGCGCAGGCATATCTGCCTGCCGGTGATCCAGTCCGGCGGCGTCGGCAACGTGCTGCAGATCGTCACCCGCGACGAGGACCGGACCGGCATGCTGGCCCGCCTGCCCTATGTCAGCGTCTATCTGCGCGAGGCCGCCCCGGTCCTGGAAACCAAGACCCTGATGGAGACCCTGCGGGAATCGTCGCTGCGCGATCCGATGACCGGACTGAACAACCGCCGTTTCCTCGAGGAATACGTCGACACCCTGGTCGCCAACGTCCAGCGCCGCAAGTCCCGTCTGGGCGTGATGATGCTGGACCTGGACTTCTTCAAGATGGTCAACGACACCTATGGCCACGATGCCGGCGACACGGTGATCAAGTGCCTGTCCAAGGTCCTGCGCCAGACCGTGCGCTCGTCGGACATGGTCATCCGCTATGGCGGCGAGGAATTCATGATCATCCTGCTGGACGCTCCGCCGGAAGACGTCGACCTGATCGCGGAAAAGATTCGCTCGACCGTCGAAGAGATGGAAATCCACGCCGGATCGACGGTCCTGAAGAAGACCATCTCGATCGGCGTGGCGGATTTCCCCGGCGACAGCGACACCTTCTGGCAGGCGGTCAAGTTCGCCGACGTCGCCCTGTATCAGGCCAAGGACACCGGCCGCAACCGGGTGATCCGCTTCCGGCCGGAGATGTGGAAGGACGCCCAGTACTGATCGGTCCGGAAAGAAGCGGGGGGCGGCACGCAAGCGTTGCCAACCCCCGGCCCTGGTGGTATTCCGCGCTGGCGCATCACGCGTTTTCCGGCACCAATTCCTGGGAATGGCCCATGATTCCCATCACCCGCCGCATTCAGCTCGACGAGCGCGAGATCGAGGAAAGCTTCCTGCGTGCCTCGGGACCGGGCGGACAGAACGTCAACAAGGTGGAAACGGCGGTCGAGCTGCGCTTCGACGTCCGCCGCTCCCCCAGCCTGCCCGACGACGTCAAGGCCCGGCTGGAGCGTCTGGCCGGGCGGCGCCTGACCCTTGACGGCGTGCTGATCATCACCTCGCAGGAACATCGCAGCCAGGACCGCAACCGGGCGGAAGCCCTGGGCAAGCTGGTCGAGCTGATCCGCGAAGCGGCCAAGCCGCCGCCGCCGCCGCGCCGCCCGACCAGACCCACCAAGGGATCGCAGGAACGCCGTCTGAATTCCAAGGGCAAGCGCGGCGTCACCAAGGCCCTGCGGCGCGACAAGCCGTCGCACGACTGATACGAAGCCCGGATGATTCATTCGGGCTTCGTATCCAGCGCCCATTGGGCGCGGCCAAGGCCGCGGATGCGGCCGCCCGGCGAGGGCTT
>Ga0172373_10007236_pt1 | contig 14483 bp, 14 predicted proteins | sample Lak10m_2_FD_114546 | JGI IMG/M metagenome (GOLD analysis project Ga0172373, IMG submission 114546) | Freshwater microbial communities from Kabuno Bay, South-Kivu, Congo - kab_092012_10m | ecosystem: Environmental > Aquatic > Freshwater > Lake | place: Democratic Republic of the Congo... | reverse complement strand
TGCCACAGAGAGCAAGGTAAATTGCCTTTTTAAATATAAAATGATAGCATAGTGGTATAAATTTATATTATTTAATAATTACTATGGTTATTCTTTACATTTTTTTAAGTGTTATCGTTGTTTCTTTAATTTCATTAATCGGTATAGTTTATTTGGCGCTTAAACCTACAACTTTACAAAAAGCGCTCTTTTGGCTAATTAGTTTTGCAGTCGGCACAATGCTCGGCGGCGCTTTTATCCATTTATTGCCGGAGTTATTAGAGGCGGAGATCTCTGCCTTAACTATTTCCTTATCTATTCTTGGCGGCATATTAGTTTTTTTTATTTTAGAAAAAATTATCCATTGGCGGCATTGCCATATGCCCACATCCGCCGATCATCCGCATGCTTTGGCTTATATGAATTTAGTTGGCGATGGTTTGCATAATTTTTTAGATGGAGTCATTATCGCCGGCGCATATTTAATAAATCCTCTGACAGGCCTGGCGGCGACGCTCGCTGTTATTTTTCATGAGATTCCCCAAGAAATCGGAGATTTTAGCGTATTAATTTATGCAGGTATGAAGCGCAGCCGGGCATTAGTATATAATTTACTTTCCGCCCTTACTGCCATTTTAGGTGCGGCGGCTGCTATTTATTTTAATTCATTTACTCAAAATTTGACTATTTATATTGATGCATTGGCTGTTGGCGGTTTCATATATATTGCAGTAGGTGATTTATTGCCAGAATTAAAAAAAGAAACGTGTTTTAAAGAATCTTGCCGGCAAATAATAGGAATCATCGCGGGCGTGATTATTATGGCGCTGTTGTTATTTTTAGAGCATTAAGAATTATGTTAAAAAAGAAAAGAATTATTATATTTACTATATTCATATTGCCGCTATTATTTTTTAGCCAAAAAACAGCGGCGGAAATGAGTGTGTCCCAGCAACTCCAGCAGGAAAGCAAAGAATTACAAGCTCAATTACAGGAGATTGAAAAGCAGATTGCCGCGTATACACAGGAATTAAAGCAAATCGGGGCGGAAAAAAATACGCTCGCTAACAAAATCAAACAGCTTAAATCCCAGCAGAATAAAATTGTTCTGCAAATTAAGGAAACTAATTTGCGCATTAATAATTTAGCGGCGGGCATTACAAAAACGCAGGGGCAAATTGGTGAAAATCAAAACCGCATCAGCTGGCTTAAAGATGAACTGGGCGCGATATTAAAGGAAATTTATATTTATGATCAGCACTCCGGCATAGAAATTTTATTATCCTCCCAAGGCATGAGCGGCTGGTCGGATGATTTTAGAGTTTATCAGGCGTTGAGCCAGCATTTATCCGCTTTGGTTGACCAATTAAATTCAGAGACGACCGATTTGGAGATAAAAGAACAGCAGTTATCCGACCAAAAAGAAGAGCAGCAAAATTTCGCGGCAATGATGGGGCTGCAAAGCGATGTTTTGCAGGGAAGCATCAATGAGCAAAATGTATTGCTCACAGAAACTAAAGGCAAGGAGGCGAATTATCAAGCAACGTTAAGCGATACTAAAAAGAAAGCGGCGGAAATTAAAAGCCGAATTTATAATTTATTCGGCGTAGGCAAGAACATTACTTTTGGCGAGGCGGTGCAAATCGCGCAATGGGTATCATCCTCTACCGGCGTGCGGCCGGCTTTTTTGCTGGCTATTTTAACGCAGGAGTCAAATTTAGGAAAAAATGTCGGCACTTGCAACCGGCCCGGAGACCCGCCGGAAAAAAGTTGGAAAGTTATTATGAAGCCAAGCCGCGACCAGGAGCCGTTTAAGCAAATCACCGCTGAATTAGGGCTGGACCCGGATACGACGCCGGTTTCCTGCCCAATGTTCCGCAACGGCGAGCAAATTGGCTGGGGGGGAGCGATGGGCCCGGCGCAGTTTATACCGTCAACCTGGATGGGTTATAAGGATAAGGTGTCGGCTATTACCGGCAAGACCGCCGACCCTTGGGATATCCGCGACGCGTTTATTGCCGCCGCGATTAAATTGGCGGCGGACGGCGCTGCCAATAAAGACGGGGAATGGGCGGCCGCCATGCGCTATTTTTCCGGATCCACGAATCCGGCCTACAGCTTCTACGGCGATAACGTGGTAAAAATCGCTGTCCAATATGAGCAGGACATCCAAGATCTGAATAATTAGAAAGCAAGACGTCGACGTTTCGCCTTCATCAATCAGATAATATAATAAGAGATGGTTACAAAACTATGTCTTGGTTAACCTATATTTCTTTTTTTGCATTACTCATCTTGCTCGCTACTGTCGCTTGGGCGGGGCATTCTTTTGCGCCCTGGGTGCCTTGCTGGAAAAAAGATTTGCCGCGCATTTTCGCGTTAATAAATCTAAAGCCGGGGGAGATTTTTTATGATTTGGGCTGCGGCAGCGGCCGGACGGTATTTTATGCCGCGAAAAATTTTGGAGCGCAGGCAATCGGCCTGGAGTTTGCCTTGCCACTTTATTTTTATTGTCAAGGAAAAAAATTATTATCCCGCCGCCGCAATGTAAAATTTAAATGGAAAAATTTTTTTAAAGAAAATTTAGCGGACGCGGACGCGGTTTATTTTTTTGGCCTGCCTAAAAACATTAAGCGCAAATTAAAAAATAAACTGGAGCGGGAATTAAAGCCGGGCGCGCGCGTAGTGTCTTACGTCTTTCCCATAGAAGAGTGGCAGCCGGTAAAAGTTGATAAGCCGCATAAAGATTCAGTGGCAGTTTATTTATATATTAAACAATAATTTAAAACTCATATTGAGATGGTTATAAAAAGCGGCTCATTTGAGTTGTTTTTTATTGACTTTTTTTCCTTAAAATGCTAATATTTTTATGTCTTTAGCGCATTAAAATCCAATAAATCAAGGCGAGCGGATGATTACTGCGTTCCGCAATAGTTGCGGGACGGAGAGGAAAGTCCGGACGCCAGCCCGCCGAATCGGCGGGTTATGGGCAGTGGGTAACCCCCACCAAGAACATCCCTGTTAAATAGTGATATTTCACGGGATGAGCCTTAGGGAAAGTGCCACAGAGACAATACTAACCAACGCTTCGCGTTGAAAATTTCAAATTTCAAATCTCAAATCTCAAATAACAAATAAATTTCAAATTATAAATTCAAAACAGCAAAGGAAAAGTTTAGAATTTAAAATTTGTGATTTAGAATTTGTTTGTTATTTAGTGCTTGTTATTTGTTATTTCCAACGCGGAGTGTTGGCGAAAGGTGAAAAGTTGCGCGGCGCACATATTTGTTTTGAGGATATCCTAATGAATATCAGCTACGCGCTTTCCTCATTGGCGACAATGAAGGATGGCAAACCCTGTCCGGCGCAAGGCCGTGCCCCGCAATATTGCGGGGAGCGCCGCTTGATCCCGCTAGTAATAGCGGGACTAGATAAATAATCATCATCCCGCGTTGCGGGAGACAGAATCCGGCTTATAGTTCGCCTTGATTTATTGGATTTTAATAAGATGTTCAGCGCGCATTACGCGAATTTAGCATAGCATTTATGAAAAAAAGCGAACTTATTTTTACTTTTTTATTGCTGCCGCTTGATTTTTGCATGATATTATTGGCGGCTATTTCCGCCTATCACCTGCGTTTTGCGGAGTTTACGGCTGATATTCGGCCGATTATTTTTAATTTGCCGTTTGATTATTATTTTAACGCCGCCTTGCTCGTTTCCACCGGCTGCGTTATAATTTTTGCCTTTGCCGGATTGTATAATATAACCGCGGCGACAAAAATAACGGACGAATTTTATCGGCTGGTTTTAGCCTGTTCCACTGGTTTGGTAGCGGTTATCATCTTGATGTTTTTCCAGCGCGAATTATTTTCTTCGCGTTTTATTATTTTAGCCGCTTGGGTTTTAGCTATTATTTATACCGCCGTTGCCAGATTTTTAATGCGCGTTATCCAACGCCATATTTACGCGCAGGGAATCGGCGTGCATAGAATAGCTGTAGTGGGTGATACGCCCGCTACTGATCGCTTGATAACCTTAATCAGCTCCAGCCGCAAAATAGGTTATAAAATTATCAAGCGCTTTAAAAGTGTTGATAGCGGAATACTGGACGAACTGCGTACGTTAGCGCGCCAGGGAAATATTGATGAAATAATGCAAGTTGACCCTAATCTATCCCGCGCGGATGTCTTAAATTTATTTAATATCTGCGATGAGTTCCATTTGACTTTTAAATACGCCGCTGATTTATTAGGCACAAAAATTTTAAAAACGGATGTCTCCATGCTTTACGGCCTGCCGATCGTGGAGGTAAAAATTACCTCTCTGGACGGATGGGGAAGGATTTTAAAGAGAATTTTGGATATTATTGTTTCTTTATTGCTGATTATAATATTCAGTCCGATTTTTTTAATTACAGCAATCATAATTAAGCTTGAATCGAAGGGCCCGGTTATTTATAAAAACGAGCGGGTCAGCAGGAATGGCATTTTTAAAACTTATAAATTTCGCTCCATGCAGCTGCGCTACTGCATTGGCGAAGAGTATAAAAATAATAATGAGGCGTTAAGGGTGGAAGAAGATTTAATCCAAAGCCAAAACACCAAAACAGGTCCGCTTTATAAAATTTCCAATGACCCGCGCCTGACTAAAACAGGGCGCTTTATCCGGCGCTGGAGCATTGATGAATTGCCGCAATTTTTTAACGTCTTATTTGGTTCCATGAGCATTGTCGGGCCGCGGCCGCACCAGCCGCGCGAAGTAAGCCGTTATGAGCGCCACCATAAAAAAGTTCTGGCGGTTAAGCCCGGGCTGACTGGCTTAGCGCAAATATCCGGACGCAGCGATTTAAGTTTTGAGGAGGAAGTAAAATTAGATACTTATTACATTGAGAATTGGTCGCCATGGATTGATTTTATCATTATGCTGCGGACGCCGCTGGCAGTAATGCGGAGCAGGAAAGTAGAATAATTCTTCAAATACTCAATACGGATTTAATTCGTTAGCGAACCTTTGACACGAATTCGTGGTACGGATTTATAACAACTTAGATGAATGTGAATGCCGCGAATACTGCAATGTCATTGCGAGCGACCGAAGGAAGCGAAGCAATCTCGTTGTTATTTTGAATGAAATCGCGATTGCTTCGTCGCTATCGCTCCTCGCAATGACAGTAAATTAATTCGCGGCATTCGCATAGTTGCAAGGACAATCAAATCCGTAGGAGGCATTCGTGTTAAAGGTTCGTATTATTTTTTAATTCGTATAATGTCACTTGAACTATGAAAGTCGCTTTAGTGCATGACCATTTTGCCCAAGACGGAGGAGCCGAGCGCGTTTTTTTGACGCTGGCGGAAATGTATCCGCAAGCTGATATTTTTACTATTTTATATAACCAGGATTATATTGCCCGGCATTTGCCCAACCGCCGGCTGCAAGCGACTTTTATTCAAAATTTGCCGCTCGGAGTAAGCAAATACCAGTGGTACCTGTCGCTGATGCCGATGGCGATTGAGTCTTTGGATTTTGGACAATATGATTTGATAATTTCCTCCGCTTCTTCTTTTGCTAAAGGAATAATTACGCGGCCGGAAGCGGCGCATATTTGCTACTGCCATACGCCGACGCGTTACCTTTGGCATTATTCAAATCAGTATTTACAGGAATTGCACTTGCCAAATTTTTTAAAAAAAATTGTCGGCTGGGAAGTAAGCCGCATCCGCTCTTGGGACTTGGGAGCGGCCGAGCGGGTTGATTTTTTTCTCGCCAACTCCCAAACCACGCAGGCGCGCATCAAAAAATATTACGGGCAAACAAGCCGGGTTGTATACCCGCCGGTTAATACGGAAAATTTTTATATCAGCGAAAAAGCCGGCAATTATTTTTTAGCCGGCGGCCGGTTTACGCCGCACAACCGGCTGGATATCGCTATCAAGGCTTTTAATAAATTAAATATTCCCTTAAAAATTTTTGGCGAAGGCCCGGACGGTCCGCGCTTAAAAAAAATGGCGCAAGAAAATATAGAATTTTTAGGTCATGTTGATGAAACGGCAAAAGCGAAGCTATTAGCGGAATGCCGCGCTTTTGTTTATCCGCAGGAGGAAGATTTCGGCATCACGGCGGTAGAAGCGCTCTCCAGCGGTCGGCCGGTAATTGCTTATGAACGCGGCGGCGCCACGGAAACAGTCCAAGCGGGCGTGAGCGGAGTTTTTTTTCAGGAGCAGATATGGGAGGCGCTGGCGGACGCGGTATTAAAATTTTTATACGGCGGCTATAATTTTAATCCGCAGGTTATTAAAGAATCGGTAGAGAGGTTTAATACTGAGAGATTTAAACAAGAAATAAAGAAATTTGTGTTATTAAAAATATCAAATAACAAATCACAAATACCAAACAATTATTAAATTATAAATTCAAAAATATAAATTTAGTATTTGAGATTTAGAATTTGTTTGTTATTTGACATTTGGAATTTGTAATTTATGACGATAGGAGTAGACATCCGCCCCTTAATGGACGAATTTTATTCCGGCGTGTCCGAATACACGCTTAATTTATTAATGGAAATTTTTAACCAAGACACAAAAAATCAGTACCGGCTTTTTTATAATTCCTATCATGATATTTCCTCCCGCCTGCCGGTTTTTAACTTTCCCAACGTCCGGATAATTAAACTTAACTACCCCAATAAAATTTTTAACTACATTTTGTTAAAAATATTCAAATGGCCGAAAATAGATAAAATTTTAGGGGGAGTGGATGTTTATTTTTTACCTAATTTGAATTTTATCGCTTTAAGCAGGAGCTGTCGTTCCATAGTTACCGTGCACGATTTATCCTTTATCCGTTACCCGCATTATTTTTCCGCCCGCCATAATTTTTGGCAAAAAAATATTAATATCAAAAAATTATTGCGGACAGCCAACACAGTCATAACCGTGTCCAACCACACTAAGCATGATGTGCAGGAATTGTGCGGCATTCCTTGGAAAAAAACAGCAACAGTGTATTCCGGCATCAGCGATAATTTTCAGCCGCGGGAAAAAAGCGATAGCCGGCTTTTGGAAGTAAAGGCGAAATATAAATTGCCGGAAAAATTCATGCTTTTTTTAGGCACCTTGGAGCCCAGGAAAAATATTGAGGCGGTAATTGAAGCTTATGAAATTTTCAGGCAAAACCAAAAGGCTGAACTGATACAGTTCAGCGGGACAGCCGAGGTTAAGAGTGATATATTAAAATTAGTGATTGCCGGCCGCGGCGGCTGGGGACATACCGGCATTTACGAGCGGGCGCGGAAAAGTCTTTATCGGGATGATATAATTTTTACCGGTTATATTGTTGCCGCTGACAAGCCGGCGCTTTATAATTTAGCTGAATTTTTGGTATACCCGAGCCTCTATGAAGGTTTTGGTTTCCCGCCGCTGGAAGCCGCAGCTTGCGGCATTCCGTCAATTGTCAGTAACTGCTCCAGTTTGCCGGAAATAATGGGCAACGCGGCAATTTTAGTTGATCCATTTAACACTTCGGAGATAGCGCACGCGATGGCTAACTTGGCTTACGATAAAAATTTGCGCTCTGATTTATCTTGCGCCGCATTGGAGCGGGCAAAAAGATTTTCCTGGGAAAAATGCGCCCGGGAGATGATTAATATTTTTGAAGAATCGGGAAAATAAAACAAATTAATTTTAAATGTTAAATGATAAATTTCAAATCAAATCCAAATAATAAATGTCAAACTTTAATTTTTGAATTTTGACATTGATTTGACATTTGATATTAGAAATTTGACATTAAAATGCTGGCAGTTGCTAAAATCCGTTTAATTTTATATAGCATTTTAGGTTTGATTATTATATTTTTAATTTATCAAGCCGTTGTCCCGTTGGGACAAATAACTTACAGTATAACACCGTGTGATAATTCTTTTTTTATCCAAAAATTACAGCCCAAAGAACGCGTCAGTGAGGTAGATAAAACAGGCTGCACCCAAAAAATAATAGGCGAACCGGTTTATTTTAATTTAAATACCCAGCGCACTTTTAATCAGGCGGCGGTTACTGTAACCTATCAAGATAGCGGACAAAATAATATTATTGAATTAGGGCCGCAGGCGGATGAGTGGAAAAATTATATTTTGCGTCCGCTGGAAAATAAAATTATAGACAGGCTTAATTGGAATAAAATTAGCGGGAACGGTGCTGTGCTTTACCAGCGAGAAAAAAAGTTTAAAACCATTGAAGAGTTTTTAAATAATCTGCCGCCGCGCGAAGAAATTTTGGCTTATAAATATGATTTGCCACAACTAAAATATATTGAAGGTTATCAAAATACAACGGGATTGCCCGCCTGCCAAAGCTATGTGCTTTGCATTGCGGGCAGGCTTCGTCGTCCCGAGGAACTCGGGGCTCCTCGCAATGACATATTACCCTTGCGCGGCGCCTACCAATTTTACACTTATCTCAAAAACGAACCGCTGGATTTTAATTTTTCCTTCAGTGATTTAAATTTAAATAAGGACGCGGATAATATAAAAGTTGCCATTTATTACAAAGACGAGCAGATAGCCGAAAAAAATTTAGCGGATGAACGCGGCGGGGAAGAGGAAAGGCAGAGAGCCGATGCCGGAAATATTAAGTTAAACATGGCGAATCTGCCGGAAGGTTTCTATAAAATTTCGGTCATCGCGAACGATGATATTATTACGGATAAGATCATATCTAGCCAAAACATTGTTTCTTTTATCAATAGAATTTGGTTGGCGGAAAATGAAAATAAACCAATCGCTTTGTATTCCGATGTACCGGAAGCTACCATAAGCACTTTAAACGCCGCGAGTTTGCAAAAGATAAATGTTAATGGTGACTCATTGGAATTAGCCGAAACTTACCGCCAGTTTTCCTTGCCCACGCGCCAAAGCCAAAGTACGCTCAAACTAAAAACCGGTGATGTTATTTTATCCGGCGCCGGCGTGTTTAGCTTTTCCGAAGATGCATTTTACGATCCTGATTATAAAAAAATGGTAAAAACAACCGATGTGGATGAAGAAAAAATTAATTATATTATTACCTCGTACTCGTCTCAAAATGAAGGCGAGGTGTCGTCACCTCGCCCTCTGGATAGCTGGAAAACAAAAACCGTTTCCTTTGATTTAACCAAAGCTTTCCGTTATAAAAATAATTATAATTTTATCATCTCCGTTCCCGGGCTGATTGCGGAGGATGGGGTAGATGATTGGGTGGAAATTAAAAATATAAAAGTTGAGTTAAAAGGGAGCACAATATTTGATAAATTTCAGAATTTTCAATTTTAAATTTTCAAACAATTTTGAAATTAAAAATTATAGCTATGAGTAATAAAGTTTATAGCATAAGTCATGAGTTATTTTACATTCTCACTGTCGGTCTAATTATTTTTATCATCATGGAAATTTTCTGGCCAAACATCGCCCAAGCCTATATTAGTCTTAATTTTGTCTTGATTTTGTGGCTTCTATGTGGTATATTTATTATTAATAACAAAGAGTTATGATTGATGGCGTTATAATAAAAAAATTAAATAAATTTAAAGATGACCGTGGTTGGTTAACGGAATTTTGGCGCAGCGATGAGATGAAAAATTTTTCTCCGGTAATGGCTTATGTCAGTATGACCAAACCAGGCACGGTGCGCGGCCCGCACGAGCATGTCTACCAGTCTGATTGTTTTATTTTTGTCGGGCCGGGATCGTTTCATCTGCATCTTTGGGACGCGCGGATAGCAACACATCGGCACGGCCTGTCGCAAACGGCAAAACAATATGAAATTTTACGCGTCGGTGAAAAAAACCCTACGCTCGTGATTGTTCCGCCCGGCGTAGTGCACGCTTACAAATGCGTTTCTAAAACTGACGGACACGTTATAAATTTGCCGGACAAATTGTACGCCGGCGAAGGAAAAAAAGAAGAGGTGGATGAAATTAGATGGGAAACTAATCCGGAGTCGCCGTATAAAATCGCGTAACACATAACTTGTAACGCTTAACGCAATTTTTATAACACTAATTCATAATTCTCAATTCTTAATTCCTATGGATTGTATCTTCTGTAAAATTGTCGCGGGCGAAATCCCCAGTTACAAAATTTACGAAGACGACAAAACACTCGCGTTTTTAGATATTAACCCGGTGACGGACGGGCATGCTTTATTGATTTCTAAAGAGCATTATCCGATGATGCCTGATGTGCCGGATGAGCTGCTGTCGGAGATGTTTTTAAAAGTTAAAGAATTAATGCCAAAAATAAAATCAGCGCTGCAAGCGGATTATGTAAGCGTTTCGGTGGTCGGTTTGGATGTATTGCATTTTCATATTCATCTTATACCCCGAAAATTTAACGACGGGTTGGCAAATTTTTGGCCGACGAAAAAATATGCCGAAGGGGAAGCGGAAAATGTTATGCAAAAAATAGTGCAAAACATTAAAGCATAAAAACCCGTCTCGCCTACGGCAAGCCGAGGCGGACAATAAAACAAAAAATAATATTTATTTAAAGCACAGCATTATTTAAAAGTCATAATGCGTTACGAATTATGCGTTTATTAGTAACCGGCGGCGCCGGTTTTATCGGCTCCAACTTCATACTCTATTGGCTCAAAAAATATCCAGACGATAAAATAATCAATCTGGACGCTTTAACGTACGCCGGTAATGTTGATAACTTAAAAGATTTACCTAATAGCCATAATTATCGTTTTGTGTTAGGCAATATTTGCGACCAAGAAGTGGTAAACGAATTAATGAAAGAAGTTGATATGGTCGTGCATTTTGCCGCGGAAAGCCACGTGGACAATTCCATTATTGACAGTACGCCGTTTGTCAAAACAAACGTTTTAGGCACGCAAGTTTTATTGGACGCGGCGTTAAAAAACGGCAAAAAGCGATTCCATCATATTTCTACCGATGAGGTTTTTGGCTCTTTGGGGCCGAACGATCCGCCTTTCACGGAAAATACGCCTTATGACCCGCGCAGCCCCTATAGCGCGTCAAAAGCCGCCTCCGACCATTTAGTGCGGGCATACTGGCATACGCATAAACTGCCGGTAACTATTTCCAATTGCTCCAATAATTACGGCCCGCGCCAGCACAAAGAAAAACTAATTCCGTTTTTTATCACTAATTTATTGCGGAATAAGAAAGTGCCGGTTTACGGCACGGGTCAAAATATCCGCGACTGGCTCTATGTGGAAGACCATTGCCGCGCCCTTGAGGTAATTATCAACAAAGGCAAAATAGGCGAGACTTATTTAATCGGCGGCAAAGGAAACAAAGCGCAGGAAATCACCAATCTAGAATTAACTAAAAAAATTATTTCTCTTTTAGGTAAGGATGAAAGTTTAATTGAGTACGTAACAGACCGGAAAGGGCATGATTTCCGCTACGCGATTGATGACGGTAAAATCAGGCGTGAATTAAATTGGCAGCCGGAAACGGATTTTGAAAGCGGTCTGCAGCAAACAATAACTTGGTATCAAAATTCAACAAAATAAAAGCCCGCGAATCAAGAGCAGTAGAACTGGGAGGGTGGCGTTGAAATAGTTCAGGCAGGATCTCTTGATTCGCGGGGTATACTAGGGATGAATTTGTAAGTAAATAATAGCAAAATTATTATGAAAAAGCAAGATGGTAAAAGCGTCTTAATTTTAGGTTCATTGGGTATGCTGGCACGGGAAATGCTAAAAATTTTTCCGGACGCGATTGGCTGGGACAGGGAAGAGATAAATATTGCCAATCAAGCGCAAATTACAAGTAAACTTCATAAAATGCAGCCAAAAATAGTTATTAATTGCGCCGCTTATAACGCCGTTGACGACTGTGAAAGTGAAGCCGGTTTTGCTCTGGCAAAAAAAATAAACGGGGAGGCGGTCGGCTATTTGGCTGATGTGTGCGCGGAATTAGGCGCTACCTTAGTCCATTATTCCACCAATTACGTTTTTAACGGGAAAGAAAAAAGCGGCTATGCCGAGGATGCCGCGCCAAACCCGATATCTCGGTACGGCGAGTCAAAACTTCTGGGCGAGCGAAAAATTTTACAAAAACAAAATTTAAAATATTATTTAATCCGTACCTCAAAATTATTCGGACAAAAAGGCAAAAGCGAGCTCGCGAAAGAAAATTTTTTTGACACCATGTTAAAATTGGCGGAACAAAAAAAAGAGTTGAAAGTTGTGGATGACGAATTAAGTAACTTTACTTACGCGCCGGATTTAGCGCAGGCGACCAAAGCATTGCTTAAACAAAACTTGCCAGCCGGCATTTATCATATCGCTAATGAAAATCCGGCAACCTGGCATCAGGCGGCGGAAGTTTTGTTTGACATCACCGGCCAAAAGGTTAAACTGATTCCAGTGTCAGCTGATGAGTTTCCCCGTCCGGCGAAACGGCCGAAATATGGAATTTTGCTGAATACGAAATTGCCGAAGTTACGGAACTACGAAGAGGCGCTGGAGGAGTATTTAAGTGAATAAATTTTCAATGGTCAATTTTCAATTATCAATCAACACTCAATTTTCAACAACAAATCTTAAATTTGTATAAGGTAATTGAAAATTGAAATATTGAAAATTGATTGAACATTGAGAATTGATAATTGAAAATTATGAGAGGCATTATTTTATCCGGCGGCTCAGGTACTAGACTCGCGCCGCTCACTAAAATTACCAGTAAACAACTATTGCCGGTTTATAACAAGCCGATGATTTTTTATCCTTTAAATACCTTAATTAAGGCGGATATTAAAGAAATTTTAATCATTACCGCGCCGGAGCGAGCCGGAGATTATCTGAATTTATTAGGCAGTGGCAGGCAGTTTGGCTGCAAATTTACTTATGAAATTCAGGATCATCCCCGCGGTTTAGCGGACGCTTTTATTATCGGAGAAAATTTCATTGACCAGGAAAATGTCTGCATGATTTTAGGCGATAACATTTTTGCAGACGATTTGAGCGCTGACATTAAAAATTTTAAATCCGGCGGGAAAGTATTTGCCAAACAAGTGCCGGACCCGGAACGTTTTGGCGTAGTTAAATTTGACGAAAATATGCGGGCGGTAGAAATACAGGAAAAACCAAAGACATGGATTTCCGATTACGCGGTTACCGGATTATATATTTATGACAGCCGCGTCGTGGAAATAGCAAAAAGCGTTAAGCCGAGCGAGCGGGGAGAGTTGGAAATAACTGATTTGCATAGCTGGTATCTGCAAAAAAATGAACTGGAAGTAGCCATGGTAAAAGGCGAATGGATTGATGCCGGCACTTTTGACAGCTTGTTGCGCGCGCAGAATTTAGCGAAAGAAAAATTGGCTGACAAACTAATCATTTAATTCAACGCGAATGTTTCAAATTACATACGAATGTATACGAATTAGTTTGCGAATATACGTATTTGGTCAACGTTAATTTGTGGCATTCGTATGTAATTCGTCCACATTCGTGTTAAATAAGTTATATGCAAATTAAAAAGGCAATTATTCCCGTCGCCGGCGCCGGTACCAGATTTCTCCCCGCGACCAAAGCGCAGCCTAAAGAAATGTTGCCGATTATTGATAAACCGGTAGTGCAATATATCGTGGAAGAGGCAGTCGCGTCCGGAATTGAAGATATTATTTTAGTCACTGGTCCGTCCAAAGTTTCCATTGAAAACCATTTTGATTACAACTATGAATTAAACGTTTTGCTGGAAAAACAAGGAAAAGAAGAGAAAAAACAAGAGATAAAAGATATCGCCGACATGGCGAATTTTATTTATGTGCGGCAAAAAGGGCCGTACGGCAACGGCACGCCGATTTTGAACTGCCGCCATATTATCGGCAATGAACCGTTTGCTGTTATCTGGGGCGATGATTTATTTACCAGCAATCAAGAACCGCGCCTAAAACAATTATTTTCCGCATACGATAAATATGCTAACCCGATTTTAAGCTGCATTGAAGTTGACGATAAAGGCACGGAAAAATACGGCATTATAGACGGCAGAGAAATAGAGCCGGGCATTATTCAGGTCAAAAGCATTATAGAAAAGCCTGGCCCGGATAAAGCGCCGTCGCGTCTCGCCTCCATCGGCGCCTATGTGTTAACCCCGGATATCTTTGATATTTTAGCGGAAACAAAGTTAGGCAAAGACGGGGAGCTATGGCTGGTTGATGCAATTTTTATGTTATCACGAAGACGTCCGATTTACGCAAAAAAATTAACTGGAAAATTTTATGATACCGGCTCAAAATTAGGCTGGCTCAAAGCAAATATTGATTTTGCGCTCAATCGGGAAGAATTGAAAAAAGATATCAAAAAATATTTATCACAATTTTGTTAATTTTACAAAACGCGTTATTTAATTACCAAACGCCAAAGCGCGCGCTGCCGCCCTAAAGGGCTCGTAAAATATAAATTTTTTCCATCCGGACTGATGGTCATGCCATCGGTATTTTCCCAATTCAGCACGGTAAAAATATTCTGGCCGTCTGTCATATT
>Ga0172373_10007235_pt1 | contig 14484 bp, 22 predicted proteins | sample Lak10m_2_FD_114546 | JGI IMG/M metagenome (GOLD analysis project Ga0172373, IMG submission 114546) | Freshwater microbial communities from Kabuno Bay, South-Kivu, Congo - kab_092012_10m | ecosystem: Environmental > Aquatic > Freshwater > Lake | place: Democratic Republic of the Congo... | reverse complement strand
GCGTAGGGCTGTGACTGCGGCTTCGGCTGCGGCTGCGGCTGCGGATGCGGCTAAGGCTGCGGCTTCGGCTTGGGCTGTGACTGAGGCTTCGGCTGCGGCTGCGGATGCGGCTAAGGCTGCGGCTTCGGCTTGGGCTGTGACTGCGGCTTCGGCTGCGGCTGCGCATTCGCGTAGGGCTGCGGCTTGGGATGCGGTTGCGAGCGCGGCTTCGGATGTGGCTACGGCTGCGGCTTGGGCTGCTCAATCAGATTGGCTGAGGGAAAACACAAGACCGAATTTTGAGGTAACAGAGTGAGCTGCACTCAAGAGCCAATGCGATTCTACGCTATCAAATTAATACGCTGTAACGGGTCAGTGATTCGTTCAGCGGTCGCAATTGATGGAAACGTTTCAAAGTTGGTTCCTTTGGTGCAAGCTAAGTTTCCAGGCTTCAAGATTGAAGCCAAGGCGATCAGTGAGGCAAAGTTTCATGAGGACTCTCGGAAGTACGGCAACTTTTTTGATCCAGCGTGGTTCTGATTATGTGGGTTTGCATGCGTACTCATGGAAAGTCTGTTGAGCTAGTGATAGCTGGGTTCAAGAATCGAATCACGGTAACGCACGTTGAAAGCGATGGAGTTTGGTTGCAGGTCAACGAGGATCAGCACGGGCCTATAGAGATCGGTGCTGAGTTGATACTGAGCGAAGATCCACCGGTAACGATGAAGTTATCGAGGATCAGATTAGGCGGCGTGGCGTTTCATAAACAGGGAGTGGAGTTGAGTTTCAAGGCACCTAGAGAAGTTAGGTTTAGGTCAATCTGATGCGTTTTCTAAACGGCGTTGTTAGTTTCGAATCGAACGATCAGTACCATCGGCGAGAAGAAATCTCGTGTTCGATGGTCAAAAATTATCTCAAAAGCCCAGAGGACTTCGAGTGGTACAACATCAAAGGCAATCGCAAGGATTCAACCGGGGCGATGGACTTTGGGACAGCGGTACACGAGGATCACCTGCTAGCGATTTGGGAACAGTCATGGTTGGAAATCCCAAAGGAATCATTGACCTCGAATGGGGCTAGAAGGGGCAAGGCCTGGGACGAATTCAAGGCGGCCAACCCAGGCAAGATCCTTTTGAAGTCGGAGCAATTGGAGTCCATCAAGATCATCCGCGATCAGATAGCGGCGCATCCTCTAGCGATGGATCTTTTGAAAGACCGAGAGAATGCGCTGACCGAGCTATCAATCACGGCTGACTGCCCACTGCCTGACGGATCGACTCAAAAGGTACGCGGTCGAATCGACTGGTTATCCCCTGGATTTATCCTAGATTTCAAGACGATTTCGGACTTGGAACGCCGGACAATTGAGTACCGGCCACACGATCACCACTGGTCAGAGCAGGCGGTGATGTATCAACTTTTGATCAACGCGGTTCGCGGTGGGGATCTTTTGCCGGTATACTTTGTAGTGTGTGAGACCCAGGCACCGTACCGGGTCGAAGTATTTCAGCCACGGCATGAGACGCTGGTTAAGGCTTCTGCAAGGCTTCAAGGGTCGATCGAAGCGATCGTGGAGCGAACCAGAAGCGGTAACTGGCACCGTGACGGGTGGCCTAACATTTTGGAGTTCTGATTATGGCTGAATTGATGTTTGAAAAGGTTTTGAGGGAAGAAGTAGAGCGATCAGTTGAGGACATCGCAGCGAGTACCCGTAAGCGACCGCTGGCGGCTGGTTCGAAGTTCGTCGATATCGTTATCCGTGTTGTCAAGCAGGTGGGATTCGAGCAACTAAAGGGGCTCGATAAAGTCTCTGCCCTTGCAATCGTTGGCAAGGTCTACGACGACTATATTTCCAAGATCGACCTGCCAGGAGAGTACGATACGGTTTTTCATGCCCTACTGAAGCAAGCTGCCTCGGCTGCGCTTGGTATCGCTTGGGATAAATTTTCAAAATCTGAGTAACCGTCAAAGGTTGCTCGGCGTTAGTCTATTGTGTGGTTAGTTTCCGTTTTCTTTGTAGGAGGCAGGTAGAATGAAGTTTTCAAGGCTGAGAACTGTGTTTTCTTTGGTCTTTGCGTTTCTGTTGCTGGAAACGTTTCGAGTTTTTGGGCAGGAATGCAGTACCGGTCAGTGTGCAAAAAGTCCATCAGATAGAGTGGTTAGCAAGGTGGCTTCAGTAGTCGTCTCAACTGTCGAAGTGCCGGTACGAATGGCAGAGTATATCGTCTGTGAGGTTCAACCAGTTCGATCACTGGTGGCGATGAATGGGTTAGCTCAGTGGAAGGCAGGAACGCTAGCGCGGGAGAATCGCCTAAGGCATATCGGAGGTGGCTTCGGTGGCGGTCGATTCGAGGGCGTTGGTTATTCTAGTTGCTCTGCGGATCAGGCTATTCGATCGTGCTGCTATTGGGGCAAACGTCCAGTGCGTGAAATTGGCGTAGCTCAGGGCCGATCGGGTTGGTATGCGGTAGTGATTTACGATTGATCCAACGCTAGCAGTTGGAGGGAGAGGACTGGCTGCTAGCGTGTACGGTTCCCATAGGAACGCCGGACAAACGTAACCGGCTACATGGACTGGCGGCTAGGTGTCGAGGCCGGGACGGAAACCCCGGACAAGGCAGGTTCGAATCCTGCCCAGTCTTTTTTTGTGTTGTTTCTCGAAGGGTTTTTCAATGAACCAATCAGCAAAGTGTAGACGCTGCGGGCATCGATTCGTAAAAGCGAACATGCGACGGGACCAGACTGGTCACTATTGTTGCCAACCCTGCGCGGAGAAAAAGATCGAGCATCGAAACAAGGCTTGCAACGGTTGCCGAAAAACCTTCCCCAAGGAAAAGGTTAGCGAGCATGAAAGCGGCAAGCTGTACTGCGGACCATGCCTAGCGAAGATCGGAGTACGGCAAAAGTTTTTCTATTCCGTCCCGGCGTACCACTGCCCAGACTGCGGGTACAAGGTGACGCTAAAACCTTGTGTGGCATGTGCGGCAAAATCTGAGGAAACTGTGTTAACCTGAGTCGCTTCGGCGGCGTTGTATCTATGGCAAACCCTATAGGAGAAAAAAGCCATGAGTGATTTGTTGCGATCAGAAAACGTAGAAGCTTTGGCGGTAGCCTTGGCTAAGTTTCATTTCGAGTGCCCGAAGATTGTCAAGGACACAAAAAACGATTTCTACAAGTCGAAGTATGCGGACCTCGGAACTATTCTTGGGATAGTCAATCCAGTCTTGGCAAAGAACGATCTTTCGGTGATTCAATTACCAGTCGGCGAAAATCAACTTACGACGATTCTGGTGCACAAGTCTGGTCAGTTCATTGGGTCAACTTCGATCATGCGACCTGCGGAAACAGTAGTTCGCAAGGGTGCTACGCCTGCGGATGATGTTCGATCGGTAACGCCTCAGGCCTTGGGGTCAGCGATTACCTATCAGAGACGCTACGCGGTGGCTGCTATCCTATCGCTTCACATTGACGAGGACGACGACGGAAACGCTGGTTCCGGAACTAATCGCGAATCAGATCCTAGGCAAGAGACTAAGCCACAATCCAAGCCTGAAACGAAGCCAGTAGCCAAGAAAACGGACGCTGAAATAGCTTCGATTCAAAACATGATTTGCACTGCTACCCTGGAACAATTGCCGAAGCTTGAAGCGGCGTTGAACAATAGCATCGCGAATCTATCGATTGATAGGGCTTCTGCCGGTAGTATGCTGGCTTGTCTTTTGGTGGATCGATGGATTGCGGTATCGGCGGTCAGCGATATTGGAGCGATCGGTACTAAGATCGTAGGACTGCGATCCAAGGGGATCATCACTGAGGATCAACAAAAAATGCTGACCGAGGAAATCAACAAGAAACTTGCAGAAGCAAAGAAGTAAATGGAACGTTTTATTTCGGATTTTGAAGTGCTGGTGAAACTTACCTGCGCTGCCCTAAATGGTTTAGTTGCCAGCGGTGCGAGCCCTGAGGATTGGACTATCGAGGACATAGCGGAGGAATCAGTTTCACTGGCACTGGCAACACAACTAGAGCTAAAGAGGCGTAAGAATGGTCGGGAAGAAAAAGCAGATAGCAACCGAGCTCCTAGAATTGGACAACAAGCTCCAATGCCGGGCGGAAGTACCAAAAGAAATTCTTAACGACTACGCTGAGGCATGGAAAGCCGGGGTTAAATTCCCTGAGGTAGTCGTCTATCAGGTCGATGATCGGTTCCTGGTAGTCGATGGGTTTTGCCGGGTGGTATCTGCCCAGTCTATCGGTAAGTCCAAGGTCCCTTGCGTGGTGCACCAAGGCACGTTCAAGGATGCTTTGAGGGCTGCTTGCGGTGCGAACGTTAGCCATGGCCTAAGGCGAACCAATGCTGACAAACAAAAGGCGGCAAGGCTGGCGATTGAGAACTTCCCAGAGCTATCGTCTAGGGAACTAGGGGATCTTTGCGGGGTCAGCCATGTCTACGTCCAAGGCCTAAAGAAGCCTAAGGAGTCGAAGCCTGAAAAGGCGATTGATGAGCCAACGGAAAAAATCCTGGAATCGAAGCCTAAGGCTGTTACCGTTGAGGGCTATAGCGACGTAATCAGCAAGGGGGACTGGAAGTGCTCGGACTGCGGATCGAACCAACAACGGCTGACCGATGGGGGCTGGGTTTGCCGAAATTGCTTGCTACCAGTTCCGGACGAAATCGACGAAAAGCCTGAGGAAATCGAGGAATCGGAACCTGAGGAAGTGGAAACGTTTCCAGTGCGTGACCCAGAAAAGGTCAAGGCAGTCCATAACGCTTGGGGTCGATTTATCCGGGCAGTTGAGGCGGCTGGTTGCTCAGACGTACTGGGCAAGGATATAGAGTTGATGACGAATAAACTTGGGAGGGTGCGATAGTGAGCAATCCAAAATGGGAAGTCGGGCTGGTAAGGCTGGTCAATTATAAGGCTAACGGCAAATGAGCACGAATTGGCCACACCAAGACAGAGCCAAAGAGCGAATCTGTGAGGCTCGATTAAGGGGCGTTCAAGCTGTTGTAGCGGCTGCCCCCTGTGGTGCTGGTAAGTCGCGGGTCATGCAACAATTGGCCTGCGAGGAAGTTGAATCAGGCGGATCGGTTCGAATCTATCTACACCGCACAATGTTGCGGGAACAACTATCGAAGACATTTCACGGTGCTGGAATCGATCACGGGGTTATGGCTGCGGGTTGTGAGTACGAGCCCGATAAGCCGATCCAGATTTGTATGACGGATTCTGTATACTCTAGGGCTGTCCTCAAGTCTGATTGGGATATCGGGAACCCTTCGCTGGTCATGTTCGACGAGTGCCACTTGCAAGGGAAAAACAAGGCGGTTTCATTGGTCAAAGGAGGATCGACTCAGTACGGATCAACATGGGACGGGCATATTCAGCGCGGGGCGTTTGTGCTTGGCATGAGCGCAACCCCTGTGAACTGTGGGGCGATCTATCAGGAAATGATCGACTTTGGAAAGTATTCAGAAATGCGATCGGTTAAGGCACACTTACCAGTTCGTGTTTACAGTCCATCGGAGATAGATTGTTCGGAGCTAAAGCAGGATTCAGAAAACGAATTTAGCTCGAAGTCGCTAGAGCCAAGGGCGTTCAAGATTTTTGGTGATGCCTACTCGAATTGGCGAAAGCTTAACCCAGATAGCAAGCCTGCGATTTTGTTTGCCCCCTCGGTTCCTGCCTCAAGGTGGTTCGCTGAAGAATGGGCCAAGATGGGAGTACCGGTTGCGCATATCGATGGGGAAACGTGCTTGCTACCTTCGAGGACTTCGACCGGATCAGTAAGCCTAGAACAGTACGACACAAACGAGGAAACCCGTAACGCGATTATGGCTATGAGCAAGAGCGGGGAAATCAAAGTAGTGATGAATCGCTTTGTTCTCAGAGAAGCTATCGATATGCCTTGGCTGTACCATGGCATCGCGGCCACGGTGTTCGGTGGGATTGCTACCTACTTGCAATCGGTCGGACGCATCCAACGTTTCCACCCGGACTATGCCTACAAGATTTGGCAATGTCATGGGGGATCATACTGGCGGCATGGATCACCAAACGCGGATAGGGACTGGGAGCTAGGGTGCACGAACAAGACGATAGCCCAGGGCAGGGCGCGTAAGATTGCCAACCCTAAGAAGCCTGAGGACTGCGAGGGTATTTGCTGTCCTAAGTGCCAAGTGTGGAGACAATACGGGACACGCTGCCCAGGCTGTGGACATTCCCACAAGCAATCAGCAAGGCAAGTTCAAATGATGAGCGGAGAATTGAAATTGATGCGAGGCATCGCTACCAAGATCAAGAAACCAGCTAAGGGGAAAACCGTTTCCAAGATTTGGATTAGCTGCTTGTACGCATGTGCTCGAAGCGGTAAGCCTGTTAGTTCGGCGGTAGCGATGTGGGCGGCTAGGTGTAGGGCTGATGAAATGTTTCCGGATGAAACGGAACTGAAGTTTAAGCCGCCTTCGAGGAATTCGCAGGACTGGCATCGATTGGTTTCTCAAGTGTATCCATGGACAATGAGGGTTAGGCAATGAGTGGGCGCGAAAGCGACCAACGCCAATACAGCAAAACGCTTGGAGATGGTGCTGTAGAGGGAAGGACAAAGAAAATGAATTGTTTGCAACGTAGCAAGGTCGGGGGGCCGGTAAAGTGACGGAAACCAAAAAAGAGCTACGACGCTACATCGAAAGCCTTCAAAAGCGATTAGACAAGGCGATCGAAGAGCGTGACGAGGCGAGAGACAGGGCAGCTTGGTATCGTGCCAAGTCGCTTGGGTTCGTAACAACAAGGTGGATTAAACAGGAGAGGGAAAGCGATTAGCGATAACATCAACCCAGAACACTACAAGCGATTGCCAGTTGAGGCGATCGAGATTATTGAATCGGCGATCCAAGGGGCTCCAATCGTTGAGGCTGGATACCTGCACGGGCAGGTGTTGAAATACGCTCTGCGCTGTTGGTGGAAAAACGGTTTCGAGGATCTTCAAAAGGCTAAGTGGTATTTGGATCGGTTGATCGATTTGGAGCAGCGATCCGACTCGCAATCGCTCAAGGACTTCCCGTTTGGGGAACCAAGCAGCGATCATCTACCTAAACCCGCATTCGCCATTGACGATCGGGTTCGGGTTTGCAAGCCTGGTAGTTTGCTCGATGGCAAGGATGGCGAAATAAAAGACGCCTCGAAGGAAAAATACTGCGTCGTTTCAGGCGTTGCAATGGGCTGGCTTGCCCCTTCCGAGTTGCAACCATTGGAGGCATCGAAGTGATAGAAATCAAGCTAAGCCAATACAATCACCCCGAGCTAACCGAAGGCCAACATGCCAACGGGCTAGCAAGAATTTTTGTTCGTCGCGATCGTGGCCAATGGTTTCTGGCTGATGGGTTTCGATCCATCGACAAGGTACACAAGGGCATCAACCGAGACGGGTTTGATGAGTTTGTGAAACGATACTGCGTACCAGTGGAGTACGAAACGTACAAAGTCCATTACCCAGGCGGTGACCTGAGGGCTAATCGAAATGGTGCTTTCGTAGAAGCATTTGAGCAAGCGATAGAAGGAAAGAGGCCAGCAAGTGAGTGACGAAAAGGACTGGAAAACCTTTGCGAGCTTCCGGCAAATGGGCTGGTGGATTCTTCACACTGGCGCGGGTCAAAGGTGGCTTGGTTGGTTCACTCGAAAGAAGTTCCGGGAGCTACTAGGGACCGAAACGGGTAACGCGTTCTACGAATGGGTTAGGGCTCAGGTGATTTCAGAAATCGAGCAACGGCCCAAGATTTTAATCGAGCGATTCCCTGATGGTTATCTGAAGGTGTACGCGGTATCAGCGGACGTTCATTTTATCCACCGACTGGAAACGTTCACGGACAGGGCAGAGATTTTATCAGAGCAACTTGCCGAGCTAGAATGCCCACATCGAATGAAGGCAATCTATCAAGGCAAGTGCATAGCTTCGGACTTTTACGAGGGGCAGACAGTTGAGCAAGAAGTGTCAAAGCGATCCAAAATCGAACTGCTTCGGTCGATCAACCGAGAGGCTACTACGTCAACTTGAAAACACGGCCAATATAGAACTGGTCATCGCAGGATTGGAGATTCTTGAACATGGTGGGCAAGCGGAAACCGTTGAGGCGAGGTGTAAAGAGTGGCAAGACACAACGCACGCAGAAACACTCCGAGACCTCGGGGCCATGGCAAGAGCCGGACTATAACGCAGCGATTGAGTATCACGCGATGCGTTCGCTATTTGCATCCTGTTGGTTCTGTAGGGCCACAAGGAAGCCATGCGACTACTACGGGCCCTGGGTTATCGAGCGCGCTCACATCGTGAACAAGCCAAGGCGTGAGGATCGGCGATTGGTGGTGATGCTCTGCACGATTTGCCATAAGGCTAGCCACGGCGAACGGGTAGCGGGATTTGTGAGGCCAAAGCTAAGCGCAGCGAATATGGCCCATCTCAAGCAACAGCATGATTTAGAGTGGTTTGACCTACCCTTTATCAATGCTCATTCGGTACGAATCATCGAGGCTGAAAAATGGACGATTGGAGATTCCTAGAGGGGGAAAATAAATATGCAATTAGTCAAGATCGAGCTACCGTTTCCAAGCGAGCTAAGCGCCCAGCAGGGAGGGCACTGGACGAAGAAAGCCGATTCGATACGTAGGCTAAAGGAAATGGCCTGCTACTTGGTCAAGGATCAGATAGCGTGGGCTCCAAAGTTGAACCGGGCCAGGATTGATTACGAATTCATCGTCGCGGATAACCGCCAACGTGACGAGGGAAACCTAATCTACCAATGCAAGCCATACGTTGACGGGTTGGTACTTGCGGGGGTGATCCAAGGCGATCATTGGCAGGTGCTTTCGACCGGAAAGATTTCAACTCGGATAGCCGAAAAAGGTGAAAAACCGGCGGTAAAAATGACGATAAGCAAACTTTGAGCGCCCCATTGGGCAAAAAGCCAGCCTAGGCTATAATCAGGCGAAGTGACCGGGATTCCCGGATTGTGTTGTAACTCTCAAAAAAGGCTAGCAAAATGCTTGAGCAATTAGAATCAATGCGTTTCAAGGTTTCGAACATCGTCAAAGGCTGTCGAAGTGTGGACGTGGACGACGTGATCCAGGAATCAGTGATAGCGATCCTCGGAGGGTACAGCCAGGCACCAAGGACAAAGACCTACTGGACTGCCCTTAGTGCTAGGCGATCGGCTATCAGGGCCAGGAACCGGGACGACAGATACTACCGGGAAAACTCCGGTGAACTGGTTACCGACTGCCCCCTAGCGGCGTTAATCCAGTGCGAAGACCTAAAGCAGTTGCAATCTGCCCTAGGCAAGATCGAATCGAGGCACCTTGAGGCTATCGAGCTACGGTACTTTGAAGGTCTGACGATGGAACATGTAGGCGTGAGGCTCGGAGTCTCAAAGCCTCAAGCCTGTAAGCGTGTTGCTAAGGCTTTGGAAGCCTTGCGGGAATTGATGGTATAACTTTTTTGGAGGGTAGGAAAAATGCAATTTGCAGTAGGTGACTTGGTACGGCATAAGCGGGATGGAAGTAGGGCTGAAATCGTAGAACCAATTCCCGTACAGGGATTGCTTATCAGGGTCAATCTCGAAAGCGGAAGCGTTCAGGATTGGGCTCGGGATATGATTGATTTGGATTGGCCAGCGACGATAGCCAGGGAGCGTAAGCGATTGGCTGAAGATATCACGAAGGCGACCCAAGCAGGCTTGCTACCTGCGGGCTGGAGTCTAAAGGAAGCATTGGGGCAAGGTTTACCTGCTAACTTCAATTGCCGATGCGTGCTTACGCCTAAAGATTCCAGCAAGCAAAAGCAGGCGGAAGGTGGAAACGTTTCCAGCGGAGTTGACCCAGGGGACGCAAAAAACCCTAGTGAGTCGCATAATTTCGCTGTGCACACAACGTTTGATCCAGCCTTGGAAAGTGGCGGATTCGGCAAGCAATCGGCAAGGCTATTCGAAGAAGCTATCGATCCTGAATTGATTTCCACCGATTCACCCATTTTCCCAAAGTTCTCTATTGGTTCATTCGTTCGCTGGACTGGAAACTCAACCAAGTGGCGCGTAATGGATCATAATGAAAAGGGATATCGACTAGAAGCAGCGGAGGGGACATTCCGGGACAGCTGGAGCAAGGTTCCTGAAAACGTTCTAAGCCCCTGGGAAGAACCAGGTAATCCACCTTCGAGGGTTCCGATTGACGCAGTTCAAAAGCCTGTAGAGGTTGCTTGCGTGCTGGACGAGGAAAGCGACGAAGCAATCTACGTTGACGGGGAATTGCAGTTGCAGGATAACGGATTGTTCGAGATTGGTGAAGTCATTGGCAAGAAAACCTGTACGATTGAATCGCTACGTGTCGTTTTGGGCGGTGAAGATTGGCCATATACCTTTGATCCCTCTTGGAGGGAACCCAAGCCTGAGGCACCTATAACCGAGTACCGAGAGCCCACACAAGCTGACCTAGCTAACGGGCCGATCGAATGCGAGGTGACGGATCACGAAACCTTCGTTGGTGGAATTCTTCTCGCAGCAATCGCTACAACAGAATACCCCTTCATCACAATTATTGACGACGAAGAAAACTTGATCGGCTGGAAGCATTGCAGAATTAAAACCGTCAGCCCAACGGACAGCCAATAGGCTGTATAGGGCTTGGTACGCTGTCGGGAGCAATCCCAGCAAGTTTTGATCGTCCTAACCGATTGAGCTTTGCTAGAGCCAAAGCGCTTTCTCCATCGGCGCGAATCGGCAGCAAGGTGGCAACGGGCAGGCCTTTCGGTGCCCTGGAGCTACAACTGACCGCAAGGTTGGGGGAGGGCTCAGTCTAGCGAAACAGGCTGAGCCCTTTTTTCTTTCTACAGCTGGAAACGTTTTTATTTTGGCGGAGTGATACTTTCGGAGGAACCTATGAATTACCAACGATTTATTGAGACAAAAAGCCAGTTCACTTCGGACTGTGGGTTTGACTGCGACGACTTCCCCGAGATTATGTTCGACTTCCAAAGGCATCTAGTCCAGTGGGCACTTCGGCGAGGTAGGGCTGCGATCTTTGCGGACTGTGGACTAGGTAAGACTCTGATGCAATTGGTCTGGGCTCAGAAGGTAGTAGAGCGTACCAACGGGCGGGTACTGATCTTGACCCCGTTAGCAGTAGCCCAACAGACGGTAAGGGAGGCGGCAAAGTTTGGAATAGATGCTACGCGAAGCGAAGCCGGGGAGCTTAGCTCGAAGATCATCGTTTGCAACTATGACCGGCTTCACAACTTCGACCCGAGCGACTTCAGCGGGTTTGTTTGCGATGAGTCCAGCATTCTCAAGAGTGTGACCGGGTCAACCCAAAAGGCGATTACGCGGTTTACCCTCAAGACACCCTTTAGACTGCTTTGCACGGCTACAGCGGCTCCGAATGATTTCGTAGAGCTTGGGACTAGCTCAGAGGCACTAGGGGAGCTTTCGCATTCGGATATGCTTCGGAGGTTCTTCAGGCAGCTAGACGACAAGGGCCAGAAGAAAGAAACCAAGCAACAGCTAGAGGCTGAAAAACTGATTGCGATGGATTCGAACTACTTCGGCAAATTGGCCTTTCGAGTGGCTCAAACGATCGGCCAATGGAGGCTCAAAAATCACGCGGTCGATGACTTTTGGCGATGGGTCGCGTCATGGGCCAGGGCGTGCCGGATGCCTTCGGACCTAGGGTTTGACGATCGGCAATTTATCCTGCCAGAACTGATCGAGCGGGAGCATATCGTAACGCCGGATTCGCCCCCTGATGGATATTTGTTCAACGTTCCTCAAAGGGGACTACAGGCAGAGCGTGAAGAGCGCAAGCGAACCCTAGAGAAGCGGTGCGGATACGTTGCCGACCTAGTGAACCATGATCGTCCTGCGGTGGTTTGGTGTCATGCCAACCCGGAAGCGGATATGCTCGAAAAGGTAATCCCAGGGGCTCGGCAAATTGCAGGGCGTACACCGGATTCAGAGCGTGAAGAAATCTATGAGGCGTTCTCTGATGGTTCGCTGCGGGTTTTGGTGCTCAAGCCAAAGCTAGGGGCATGGGGCCTTAATTGGCAACACTGTAACCACGTTGTGACGTTTGCGTCACACAGTTACGAGCAATACTACCAGAGCGTTAGGCGTTGCTACCGATTCGGGCAGAAACAACCTGTAACCGTTGACGTAGTAGCTACGGAAGGCGAGGAGTTTGTCCTAGGCAATCTCAAGCGGAAAGCGGATCAGGCCTCGGGCATGTTCGAAAAGTTGGTTGCGGAAATGGCTCGGGCTGTCCGGGTCGAGCGCGAAAACATTTACACGAAGAAAGCGGAGTTGCCGGCATGGTTAAGCGAAAAGTAGTGGCGGATCAGGTTATCGAGGATCAGTACGCGATCTACAACGGGGACTGCGTCGAGGTAATGAAAACGTTACCCGATGACTCGGTAGACTTAACGGTTTATTCGCCCCCGTTTGCAGGGCTATATCAGTACTCAAGCGACGCGCGGGATATGTCCAACGCAATCGACAAGGATGAGTTTTTCGATCACTACGGATACGCTATCGACGAGATAGCAAGGCTGACCAAGCCTGGGAGAATTTCGGCGGTTCATTGCATGGATATCCCTTTAAGTAACGCTGGTTGCGATGCGATGTTCGACCTGCCCGGTAGAATCATCATCGAGCACGAAAAACGCGGGTTTGTGTACGGTGGCCGGAGGGTGATTTGGAAAGAGCCTTTGATGGTTCGAAACCGCACCATGATGAAATCGCTACACCATAAGACCTTCTGTGAGGACACAACGCGATGTAGCATCGCCAACGCGGATTACCTGCTGATGTTTCGTCGCAAGGGTGACAACGCAGTACCGGTTGCCAAGCCTAACGGGATTCTCGAGTACTCAGGTGAACAGCAGATCCCAGCAGAACTGATGCACCTTCGGGGTATGGAAGGCGATCAGAAAAAGAACAGTTTTTCCCAATGGATTTGGCGGCAGTACGCCTCGTCAGTCTGGATGGATATCCGGATCGATCGAGTCTTAGACTTTCGGGAGTCCAGGGAACTTGAGGACGAGGCCCACGTTCACCCCTTGCAACTGGACGTAATCGAACGGGCGGTAATGCTGTGGAGCAATCCAGGGGAGGTAGTACTAACGCCGTTCCTTGGGGTGGGCTCGGAGGTGTTCGGAGCGGTAAGCCTCGGGCGCTTCGGGGTTGGGATCGAACTCAAGCCAAGCTACTTCAGGCAGGCTTGCAAGAATATGCTTCGGGTTGGTCAGGCTATCGAGGCACCGAAACAAGACTTGCTGCCTTTGGGGATGGATGAGTAATGAGCAACCTGATTTACCTTGCAAGTCCATATAGCGATCCGTCCTATGATGTTCGGATGCTGCGATATCTGGCAGTCACCTACATTGCATCGGAATTGATGCTAGGCGGAGAGTTGATCTATAGCCCGATTACTCACGGGCATTCCATCGCGACAGAGCGACGAAAGGTCACTTCGAGGCGCAGGATTCCTACGGACTGGGCGTACTGGAAAAACCATTGCATCAAGATTCTGCCAACCTGCGAAATGGTCCTGGTGCTTGCGCTACCAGGGTATGGATCATCTGAGGGAGTTGACCAGGAACTGCAGTTGGCAAGGCATCTAGGTATCCCGCATAAGATTTTCAGCCCTTGGTGGTACATCGATCAAAAGGCTTACTATATCGGCGTCATTAAGCCACTAGAGAGGGATGACTAATGGCGTACCTACTGATAGCTGGATTCCTAGGCCTGGTACTTTCGATTGTGCTTTCCATGGTCCTCAAAATGGACGCAAGGCAGGATCGGGAGGTGTACTGGCTATGGATGCCCCTTGATGAACCCCCATGCGGTCAAGCGTTTATCTGGCTTGCTGTCTTGGATAGTGAATCCAACGCCGTTAGGGTTGAATTTGCAGGGGTTTGGTACGAGGGGAAAACGCTGCTAATTAGACGGTTCGAGGGCGAAGCGGTAGCGGTCAAGTTTTGGAGCGGGTTCGACGAGTGGCCCCCGGCTGACGCGATTGGATGGAAGCCTTGCCAGCCCCCTATTTTCTCAGACTGGAGGCTAAAAAATGAGCGACTGGCATCACGTTAGAGACACGCGCCAAAAGGCCAGGAAAGCCTATCCCTGCTATCTTTGCGGCGAACCCATAGAAAAGGGGCGGGAGTACGTCAGGCGCTTCGGATACGTCGGAGAAGGGCCGGTATCACAGTGTATGCACCCTGAATGCGAACTAGACTCAAGGGACTGGGAAGCTGGGGATTGGGAAACGTTTTACCCTGGGGACGCTGAAAGGCCAAGGCAATGAGCCCGGAAATGGAACTATACTTAGAGCGTAAGGCTATTTGCATGGTCGATGGAATCCCAGAGCACCAAGCAGTAGCCACGGCATGGCAACAGGTCAGGCCAATGCTACAGGGTAAGCCCATGCTGTGGGAAATCTTCAAAGACTTAAAGGCGCAAGGCAT
>Ga0172373_10007234_pt1 | contig 14484 bp, 10 predicted proteins | sample Lak10m_2_FD_114546 | JGI IMG/M metagenome (GOLD analysis project Ga0172373, IMG submission 114546) | Freshwater microbial communities from Kabuno Bay, South-Kivu, Congo - kab_092012_10m | ecosystem: Environmental > Aquatic > Freshwater > Lake | place: Democratic Republic of the Congo... | reverse complement strand
CTTGTAGGCGTCGTGCAGCTCGATGTACTTGCCGACGATCGCGATCTCGCAGGTGTCCTTGGTGTTGCGGATGTCCTCGAGCATCGCCTTCCAGTCATCGAAGGGGGTCGGCTGCTCGAAGGGAAAGCGCAGCCGCTCGCAGATCAGGCGGTCGAGGCCCGCCGCGACGAGGTTGGTGGGCACCTCGTAGATCGAGAAATCCACGTCGCGCTCCTCGATCACCGCCTCGGGGCGCACGTTGCAGAACAAGGAGATCTTCTGCGCCATCTCGCGCGTCATCGGCTGCTCGGTTCGGCAGATCAGGATGTCGGGCATGATGCCGATCTCGCGCAGCTTGCCGACCGACTGCTGGGTGGGCTTGGTCTTCATCTCGCCCGAAGCGCGCAGATAGGGCAGCAGCGTCAGGTGCACGAACAGGCAGTCACCGAGCGGCCGCTCCAGCGCGAACTGGCGTACCGCCTCGAGGAAGGGCAGGCTTTCGATGTCGCCCACGGTGCCGCCGATCTCGGTGATGGCGACATCGACCGGCCGACCCTGCGCCTCCTCGGCCCGGGCCACGCCCTCGTGAACCGCCTCCTCGATCGCGTCGGTGATGTGCGGGATCACCTGCACGGTGCGCCCGAGGTAGTCGCCGCGCCGCTCCTTGGCGATCACCTGCGAGTAGATCTTGCCGGTGGTGTAGTTGGAGGCCTTGTTGATGCGGGCGTGGGTGAAGCGCTCGTAGTGCCCCAGATCGAGGTCGGTCTCCGCGCCGTCCTCGGTGACATACACCTCGCCGTGCTGGAACGGGCTCATCGTGCCCGGGTCGACGTTGATGTAGGGGTCGAGCTTCTGCAACGAGACCGTCAGACCGCGGCGCTCGAGGATCATGCCGATGGCGGCCGAGGTGAGCCCCTTGCCGAGGCTCGAAACGACGCCGCCCGTGATGAAGATGTGCTTGGCCATTCCGAAGGGTTGTTGCTGCCTGCCTAGATCGTGGTGGGATCACCTGTGCGTTGACGAGCGGCGCGCTCCGCAAAGCGCTCGAAGTCCTCGCGGGTGTCGATGCCGACCGGTGCGCGGGTGGCCAGCACCACGCGCAACCCATATCCGGCTTCGAGCCAGCGCAGCTGTTCGAGGCTTTCGCGCATCTCGTAGTCGCCCCGGGGCAGTGAACAAAACCGACCCAGCGCAGCCGGATCGAAAGCGTACACGCCGATGTGCCGATGGTGAACGATCTTCTTGGGTTCCCTTGCCGTTTCCGTTCCGTGCCCGGCGGCGGGAATGGCCGCCCTCGAGAAGTAGAGCGCGCGGCCGCGGCGGTCGAAGACGACCTTGACGATGCTGGGGCTTTCGATCGCGGCCGGGTCGGACAGCGGCAGCGCCAGCGTCGCCAGTCCGAAGTCCGCTCCGGCCTCGTCGAAGACCGCCGCGAGCCGCGCCAGATCCGCCGGCTCCAGCTCGGGTTCGTCGCCCTGCACGTTGACGATCAGTTCGGCGCGCTCGCCCGCGGCCGACAACTGCTGCCAGGCCTCGTGGATGCGGTCGGTGCCCGAGGGATGGTCGGCGCGGGTCAGCAGCGCCTCGTGGCCGTGCGCGCGTACCGCCTGCGCGATCTCGGCCGCGTCGGTGGCGACCACCACGCGCGCGAAGGCGCCGCTGGAGGCGACGTTGCGCGCCGTGTGGACGACCAGCGGCAGGCCGGCCGCTTCCAGCAGCATCTTGCGCGGCAGACGGGTCGAGGCCAGGCGGGCGGGAATGATCGCCAGCGCGCGTCTCATGGCTGCTTGGGCTTGGTGCCCGGCTTGGCGGGCTTGGCGTAGCTCTGGTTTTCCCAGCCCGGCGCACCCTCGACCGATTGCAGCTGCAGGATGCTGGTGTACAGCTGGATGAAGTCGTTGACGCAGGCGAGGTAGGCCTTGCGCTCCGCATCGCCGCCGCCGCCCGGCGACACGATGTGGACCACCTCGCTGCCCCGCCGGAACTCCAGCGCGGTCGTCAGCCGTCCGCCGCCTTGAGCCGGTGCCGGACCGCTGCGGGCGAACTTGAAGTAACCCTGCTCGCGCAGCCGCTCCTCGAGCGCGTCGAGGATCTGGTTGCGGCCGACCTTGGTCAGAGCCTCGTCGAGCCGGCGTCGTTCGGAGTACAGGTTGTCGGCGGCGGTGTGCGACTCGTTGACCAGCGCCAGATGGCGCCCGTTGCGGTAGTCGAGGTAGCGCGCCTCGACCGGATCGCCCTGCGGCGGCTTGGGTCGCGCCGCCTGCCATTCCTCGTCGCTGATCGGCTCGGCGCGCCGATGCGGTTCGTCGACGGCCGGAGCGGGCTTGGCGGGGGAGTTGCAGGCGCAAAGCAGGCCGGGGCCCACAAGCAGAGCGAAGAGCAGGCGGTGCATCCTCTACAGACTAGCTAGGGCGGGACCGGCCGGCCATCGTCTGGCAGCCGCGCCATGTCCGGGATCGGCAGGAACAGGTTGCCGACCAGCACCAGTCCGTCGGCGCTCCACTGCGTGCCATCGGGGCTGAGGAAGGTTCCGTCCGCCAGCGCCGCCAGCGGTTCCTTGCCGACGGAGAGGATCGGCTCGAGCGTGCGCACGATCGTGGCCTCGCCCCGGGCCAGCGCCTCGGCATCGTATTCCACGATGCCCATCCAAAGCCGCATCGGCAGCCAGTCCCCGCGCCGATAGCCGCCGCCGACCGGGCGAAGCGGTCCGCCGTGCTGGTAGGGATGGGTGCTCGGCACCACCAGATAGCCCTCGCTGACGCGCGTGCCCGGCGCCCAGGCTTCCATCTTCTGCATGCCCCAGCCCGGCTCGTGGTTGTTCTGCCAAGCGTTGGTCTCATCGCGCGCCGTCAGCCGATCGAGCATCGTGTAGGGACGGCGAATGCCGGTCGGCGAGTACCAGTGGTAGGTGATCCAGCCGTAGTTCTGCGGCGGCAGCGCGCAGTACTCCCAGCCGAGCAGTTCGAGCCGCTCGTCGCCCTCGGGGCTCTGCCAGCGCGGTCCGCGCGTCAGGCGCTGCTCGCGCACGAAGCGCTCCGCATCGCAGCGCTCCTCGATCTCGAAGAAGCGCTGTTCGCCCGACACGAAGCGTCGCGCGCCCAGCACCAGGATCGGGCCGAGCCCCTTTTCGTAAGTGCGCTGGTCGTAGAAGGCAGCCACCACCTGAAAGTGCGTGTTGACCCACGCGAACAGGTCCGGGGCATTGGTCAGCACCGGTTGGTGCACGACGAAGATGTCGGCTTCCGAGATCTCGCTCAGCACCTGCGCGCGCCGGGCCGGGGTCGTCAACCGGCTGTTCCACAGGTTGACCTGCCAGGGCAGCTTGACGAGTTCGATCAGCGGCGACTGGCGCAGGTAGACGGACCAGTTGTAGTCGAACACGACGCGCACGGGGTCGGCCTCCTTGCTGAGCGTGCGGGCCGCGAGCGCCTGACGCGAGGCTTGGGCCTCCTCGGCGAGCCGGTTGACGAAATCCATGGCCTGCCAGTAACCCGCGAATTCGCGGCGATTCTGGGAGAAAAACGGCCGAATCGAGAACGCCAGCGTGCTCGCGGCGATCAGCAGCGTGAAGACGCGCCGCCAGAACAGGTTGCGCCCGCCGTGGTGCGCGAACAGCGGACTCCACGCACCGGCTCCCCCGAAGGCGCACAGCGGCGCCACGCAGCTCATCAGCGGCAGCCACAACCGGAAATCCTTCGAGCTGTTGAGCGTCAGCACCGCCAGGTTGAGCCCGAAGACCAGCAGCAGGAACGAGGTTTTCCACCGCGGACGTTGCAGGCTGCGCGCGATGCCCAGCACGAACAGGCCCAGCACCGGCCAGACCAGCATGTCGGGCAGGTTCTTGAAGTAGTACAGCGGCGGCTGGATCGAGCGCGGCGTGAGATCGTCCGTGCCGAGGTAGGCATCGCCTTGGGCGCTGAAGGAAATGGAATAGAAAAAGTGCGCGCCCTCGCGCCATCCGATCCAGACGCAGGCCGAGGTCAGCAATCCGCCGACCTTCTGCCACAGGTACGTCCACAGGCTGGCCCCGAAGGAACCGTAGACGAGCTTGTCGAGCAGCACCTGCAGCACCACGGCGGCGATCAGCGCGCCGGCCAGGATCGAGAGCGGCTTCCAAGCCGCGCGTCGGTCGCGCAGCAGGATCACGAACGCGAGCGTGCCGACCACCAGCAGGCACTGGTAGATCATCAGCACCGAGAGCGCGAGCCAGATCGAGCCGACCCACATGCGCCGCGCGTTGCCGCGTTCCAGCAGGCTCTCGATGCCCAGCGCGATGCACAGCGCGGCGGCGATGCCGGAGATCGGCATCGCGCAGTATTCGAGGAAGATCGGGTTGGTGCCGAGCAGGAAGCCCGCGACGAGACCGCAGTTGCGCCCGCCCAGCCGGGCGCCGATGCGCGTCACGACGAACACCAGCACCAGCGAGAGCAGCATCTGCAGCGCGCAGATCGCCCACAGGTTCGAGCGCTGGTCCGTGATGCCCAGCCAGTCGGACAGCAGGAACACCGGCGCCAGCAGCAGCGAGAAGCCGAAGGGTCGGATCGCGCCCGCGTCGACGATGCGCTGGCCGCTGACCAGGGCGCGCGCGCGCTCCATGTACTCGACTGCATCCGCGATCGGATAGCCCTCGGCGAGGAAGTAGGCCAGCAACTCCAGCGCCGCCACCAGCGCCAGCAGTCCGAGCACGGCCGGATCGCGCCAGCTCGGCAGGCGTTCCCCGCGCGCGTCGAGCAGCGGCGTGGCCGGGTGGCGAACTTCGGACAAGGAGAGCATCCAGACGCTCATCCTATCGACCCGGTCGGTCGGTCCACAGTATGCCAGTCGCTGTGCCTCCAGCTTCTCCATCCACTCCCGCTTGTGGAAAACAGGTGGGAAAGTCGTGCTTTGTTGTTGACGCTCGGCGGCGCGGTTGCGCATAAGACCCTAGAGGTCCGCGCGAGTGCCGCGCAGGGCCTCGAAACAGAATCACAAGTCCCTACGCCGCAAGGGTTTGCGAGCAAGGCTCCGCGCAAGTTTATGGCCAAAGTTGAGAAGTTCGTCGTCCTCACCGTCCTGTTTGTCATCGCGATCGTTCTGGTGGTGTCGCTCTCGAGCGACAAGCCGCTCGACAAGGAGAACGCCGCCAAGCTGGGCGAGAAGCCCAACGCCAAGCCGGCCGCCACCGAGGGCAGCTCGCCCCTGCTGAGCGTCAACGTGGAGACGCCCGTGGCCGCGGCCCCGGCGGCGCCCGCCGCGGCGGCGAAGGAGCCGGCGGCTGCTCCGGCACCCGCTCCCGCCATCGTGCTGCCGTCCGGCAGCCTGCTGAAGAGCGCCGACGGCCTGAGCCCCTCCTTCGATGACAAGCGCATGTTCTACACCTGGCAGCAAGGTGACGGCTGGGTCAAGCTGGCCGAGCGCCTGTACGGCAATGGCGCGAAGTTCTCGCTGCTGAAGAACGCCAACGAAGGCCGCGACGACATCCAGCCCGGCGAAAAGATTCTGGTGCCGATCTTCGACGTCGAGGCCCTGGCCGTCGCGCCCGAGTCGCCGGCTCCCGCCGCCGCTCCCGCCGCCAAGAACGCGGGTGGCAAGGGCGCGGCCAAGGGCGCGGCCAAGCCGGAAGCGGTCATGACCGGCGGTCGGATCCACGAGGTCAAGAAGGGCGAGAGCCTGTGGAAGATCGCCAAGAGCGAACTGGGCGACGGCAACCGCTGGAAGGAAATCTACGAGCTCAACAAGGACCAGATGAAGAGCCCGGAAGCGGTGCGCCTCGGCATGAAGCTCAAGCTGCCCTGATCGAAGCCCGATTTCCCTTCCGGACACGGCACGCCCCGCCCCGCGCGGGGCCCGCAATGCAGCACGCCCCGCCCCGCGCGGGGCCCGCAATGCAGCACGCCCCGCCCCGCGCGGGGCCCGCAATGCAGCACGCCCCGCCCCGCGCGGGGCCCGCAATGCAGCACGCCCCGCCCCGCGCGGGGCGTGATGCTTTGCGGAGCCCGCTCACCGCAGGCCGTAGCGCTCGAGCTTCTTGTACATGTGGCTGCGCTGCATGCCGAGCGCCTCGGCCGTGCGCTTCACGTTGCCGCCGTGCTCCGCGAGCTTCTTCTGGATGAAGAGCTTCTCGGACTGCTCCTTGAAGGCCTCGAAGCTCTCCGCTTCGAAGGGATCGGGCTGTCCGCCGGCGGCGGGCGCGCGCGCATTCGAGCTCGCGCGCACCGGACCCTGTCCGTGCTCGAGAATCGTCTCCAGATGCTCGGCCGTCAGCTGGTCGCCCTCGGCGAAGACCAGCGCGCCCTGGATCACGTTGCGCAGCTGCCGTGCGTTGCCGTTCCAGGATTGCGCCTCCAGCAGCGCGCGCGCGCGCGGGTCAAGGCTCATGCTCGCGCGGCCCGAGCGCGCGCAGGCCTCGCGCAGGAAGTGCTGGGCGAGCGGCGCGATGTCCTCGACGCGCTCGCGCAAGGGCGTCAGGTGCACGGGCACCACGTTGAGCCGGTAGTACAGATCCTCGCGGAAGCTCTTTTCGCGCACCATGGCCTGCAGATCCTGATGCGTTGCGGCCACCACGCGGATGTCGACGGCGATCTCGCGGCTGTCGCCGACGCGCGTGATGCGCCGCGTTTCCAGCGCGCGCAGCACCTTGGCCTGCGCGGGCAGCGGCATGTCGCCGACCTCGTCGAGGAACAGGGTGCCGCCGTCGGCATTCTCAAAGTGCCCCGTGCGCCGCTCGTGCGCTCCGGTGAAGCTGCCCTTCTCGTGGCCGAACAGCTCCGACTCGATCAGCTCGGGCGGGATCGCCGCGCAGTTGACCGCGACGAACGGGCCCTCGGCGCGCGGGGAATGCGCATGCAGGGCGCGCGCCACGACCTCCTTGCCCGTGCCGCTCTCGCCCGTGATCAGCACCGAGGCGTCCGAGGCCGCAACGCGCGGCAGCTCGCGCGCGAGGCGCTGCATGGCGGGGCTGCTGCCGATCAGCGGCTCGGCGGCGCTGAGCTTCTGCCGCAAGCGCAGGTTCTCGCGCGCCAGTTCGCGCATGCGCAGCGCGCCGCGCACCGTGACGCGCACGCGCTCGTCGCTGAGTGGCTTCTCGAGGAAGTTCTGCGCGCCGCGCTGCATGGCGTCGACGGCGGTGGCGATGTCGCCGTGGCCGGAGATCATCACGAAGGGCAGCTCTTCGCTCTGCTTGCGCATCGCTTCCAAGAGCCCCAGCCCATCGAGGCGCGGCATCTTGAGATCGCTCAGGACCAGATCCGGAGCGCGGCCCTCGCGGGCCTCGGCCTCCACCCGCGCCAGCGCATCGGCCCCGTCGCGTGCGGTCCAGACCTCGTAGCCGGCGTAGCGCAGCGTCATCTCGAGGGTCAGGCGGATGTCGGGATCGTCGTCGACGACGAGGATCACGCCCTTGGGCTTGGCTGCGCGCTCGCTCATGGCAGGGAAGAAGATGCCACGGCTCCGCGGCACTCGCTACTCTCTCGCTCGTGCCCCGTCTTCCTGTTCATGCGCTCGATCGTGCGCGCGCTGCCCTGCTCGGCGAGGGGGCCGTGGTCGCCGGCGTGCTTTCGGGGACCTCCGCCGATGGCATCGACGTGGCGCTCGCGCGCCTGGTCATGGAGGACGCGGAGCTGGCGGCGCCGGAGCTTTTGTGCTTTGAGACCCTGCCCTTCGCGGCGCCGCTGCATGCGCGCCTGCGTTCCGTGCTCGATGGCGCTCCCTGCGCTCTGGCCGAGAGCGCGCGACTGTCGCGGGATCTGGGCTGCGCCTTCGGATCCGCGGCGCGCGCGCTGGCGCGGCGCGAGGGTCTGGCGCTCGATCTCGTCGGCAGCCACGGACAGACCGTGTGGCACCACGATGGAGCGCTCGCCGGCGACAAGGCGACGCTGCAGTTGGGTGAGGGCGATCATGTCGCAGAGGCGGCCGGCGCGCCCGTGGCCTGCGATTTCCGTCAGGCCGATCTCGCGGCCGGCGGCGAGGGCGCGCCGCTGTCGGCGCTGGCGGATGGGACGATCTTCCGCGCGCTGCCGCGGCCGACCGTGATCCTGAACCTCGGCGGCATGGCGAACCTGACGGTGCTGGGTGCGGATGGCAGCGTGCGCGGCTGGGATACGGGCCCCGCCAACAGCCTGCTCGACGGGCTGGCGCGGCGCTGCTTGGGGCAGCCCTTCGACCGCGACGGCGCCGCCGCGGCCCGCGGCCGGGTGCAAGCCGCGCTGGTCGAGCGCTGGCTGGAGCATCCCTATTTCGGGCTGCCGCTGCCGAAGAGCACCGGCCGCGACACCTTCGGCGAGGCGTGGGTCGAGCGCTGCCTCGCGGAGGCGCGCTCACTCGGCTGCGTCGAGCCCGCGGATCTGTGCGCCAGCGCCGTCGAGTTCCTGGCCCGCACCATCGCCCAGGATCTGGCCCGGCTCCCGGAACACTCCGCCGTGGGGGAGCTGTTGGTGGCGGGCGGCGGGGTGCACCACCGTCCGTGGATGCAGGCGCTGGCCCGGATCACCGGCCGGAAGGTCTGCTCCTCCCGCGAGCGGGGGATCGACCCGGATGCCCGCGAAGGGCTGGTCTTCGCCGTACTGGCGGCGCGCTGCGTGCTGGGAATCCCCTCGACCCGCCGGGAAGCCACCGGCGCGGCCCCGGGACGAGTGCTGGGCAAGCTGTGCTGGAGCTCGTGATGCTCCCCGGGATCGGCGGGGCCGGTCGGGCCGGATTCCTGGTTGCCTCAGCCCTCCCCCGGGGTAGGGGGCGCGGGAAGTGGGACCGATCGGGTTCTTGACCGAACCCTCTTCCTCGGTATCATCCCGCAACTTGAAACCCTCCGGCCCCCCCCCGTCGCGCACGGGCGCGGCGGTCTGGGGACCCCCTGTTCATCCCCCCCGTCACAGACGCGCCCCGTCTTCATCCCCTATAGGACTCCCCATGACCGGATTGCGCCGGACGATCTTCGTCGCCGCCCTGGCCGCGTTCGCCGTCTCCCCGCTGACCCTGCAGGCCCGCGCCGATGAGGTCTCGGACACCTTCAACCAAGGTGTCGACCTCCTGCAGCGCGGCCGCCGTGCCGAATCGCTCACCACGTTCCGCAAGCTGCTGGGCATGGGCCCGACGCAGGCTCAGGCCTTCGATCTGTGGCAGAGCACGCCCTCGCAGACGTGGACCGACCTGTTGGTCGAGGGCGGGGACTTCGAACTGATCGCCAAGCGCCTGCTGTCGCTCTCGATTCAGGAGCGCGTGACGCGCAAGGCCGACTCGGAAGCCATCCAAGGCCTCGTCGGCAAGGCGACGGACACCGAACTCGATCCCACCGAGCGTCTGCGCGCCACGCGCACGCTGGCGAGCGAGCACGGCGAGTACGCCGCGGGCGCGCTGGTCAACCTGCTGGGCGCTGACGTCGACAAGGATCGCCGCGACCTCGCGATGCTGACGCTGACGCGCATCGGCTCGGATGTAGTGGTGCCGCTGCTCGCGGCGCTGCACACCGAAGAGGCCGCGCAGCGCCGCGCGATCGTCCACACGCTGGGCCAGATCGGCGACCAGCGCGCGGCCCCGGGCCTGCTGATGCTGGCTTCGTCCGACAAGGACGAGTCGGTGCGCAAGGCTGCTTCCGAGAGCGCGGTGCGCCTGCGCGCCGCCGGTTCGGCGGCGGAACTGTTCATGCTGCAGGGCGAGGACTACTACTACAAGCGCGACAACGTGCTGGCCGATGGCATGTGGAGCGACGTGCTCTGGTCGTGGAAGGATCGCCAGCTGAGCTCCCGGGCCTGCCCGCGCGATATCTACGCCGCCGAGCTGAGCAAGCTCTCGTACCTGCACGCGCTGCACCTCAACGCGGGCTCCAACGAAGCCCTCGCCGGTCTCGCGCGCGCTTGGTGCGCCGAGCACAAGGCGCTGGCCGCGATGGAGAAGGCCGGCAAGGACCTGGGCGAGTGGAAGGCTTCGGCCGATGCCGCCCTGACCGCCATCTACGCCGCGGGCGTGCCCGCGATCGACATGGCGCTCGGCTGGTCGGTCAAGAACGGCGACAGCAGCACCGGTGCCGCGCTGTGCCAGGTGCTCGGCGGCCTGCGCAGCGGCGTCACGGGCGGTCTCAATGCCGCTCTCGCGAGCACCGACGGCGCGATCCGCTCGGAAGCGGCCATCGCGCTGGGCAATCTGGCTTCGATGCCGGGCCGCAGCGCTTCGAGCGATGTGGTCGCGCAACTCTCCGCCTCCGTCGCCCGTGAAGTCGCCCGCGTGGTGCTCGTCATCGACGGCAACAGCGAACGCGCGATGACCATCTCCAGCGGCCTCAGCGCCGGTGGCGTGTTCGTGGCGCAGCAGGCGACGGGCGGCATGGGCCTGCTCCAGGCTCATCGCGGACATGTCGACGCGATCCTCGTGGCCGAGTCGCTGAGCGACATGACCACGGCCGCCGTGATCGACGGTCTCAAGGAAGACGAGCGCCTCGCGAAGGTGCCCGTGATGGTGCTCGCGGAGAAGGCCGAGGACGCCACCGCCGCCTACGGCGACAAGATCGCCGGCGTGCTGACCGATGCCCGCGACCTGTCGGCCGTGATGGGCGCGCTCTCGGGCGAGCTCAGCGGCGATCGCGCGCTGGCCGAAGACCTCGCGGCCCGTGCCGCGAACACGCTGGCGCACCTCGCGCACGGCACGAGCGATGTCAGCAGCGCCCTGCCGGCGCTCAGCGGTGCGCTGAAGAACCGCGCCGACGCGATCGCGATTCCCAGCCTGCACGCGCTGGGTGCCGCGGGTGGCGCCGGTGAGACGGGCGCGATCGTCGCGGTGCTGGTCGACGATGCCCGCTCGGAGGAGGTCCGCAAGGCCGCCGCCAGCGCGCTGGTCGGCATCCTCAGCCGCAATGCGAGCGCGCTCAACGCCGACGGCCTCAACGCCGTCTCCGGCGTGGCGCACGGCACGGCCGCCCTGGCGGTCCGCCAGGCGGCGGCTTCGGTGCTGGCCGTGGCGCAGATGGACAACGCGGCCCGCGCCAAGGTCCTGATGGGCCTGTCGATGGGCGGCCACGCCGCTGCCGGCAACTGAGCCAGCCCCGGGTGGGGGAGTGGGAAACTTCTACCCCCCTTCAGTTCTGTGAGCCGCGCCTCTGGAAGGATGGCGCGGCTCACGCTTTAATATCAGCCCCTCTTTCTGCCGAAGAGGGGGCATCTCCGACAGGCCAGAGTAGCACAACGGTAGTGCACCGCTTTCGTAAAGCGGGGGTTACGGGTTCGAATCCCGTCTCTGGCTCCACTCGGCGTTCCCTCGCGGCCCCGCTTTGCGATCCTGCGAGGAGTTTGGCTTGAGCACCGTTCCATTCCTGCGTCGCCGTCCTGCATCGATCAGGCCCGCATCGATCAGGCCCGCATCGATCAGGCCCGCATTGATCGGTGTCGTCCACCTGCGAGCGCTGCCCGGCGCGCCGCGCGCACAGCAGACGCTGCAGGCCGTGATCGAGTTCGCCGTGCGCGATGCGCGCGCGCTGCAACTCGGCGGCTGCGATGCGCTGATCGTCGAGAACTTCGGCGATGTGCCCTTCCATCCCCAGTCCGTGCCCGCCGAAACGATCGCGGCGCTCAGCGCGGCGCTGCTCTCGATCCGCGCCGCCGTGCGCGGTCTGCCGCTGGGCGTCAACGTGCTGCGCAACGACGCTCGCGCCGCCTTGGGCATCGCGGCAGCGCTCGACCTCGATTTCTTTCGTGTCAACGTGCACACGGGCGCGGCCGTGACCGATCAGGGCATCATCGAAGGCCGCGCGCACGAAACGCTGCGCGAGCGCGCCCGGCTAGGAGCGCGCGCGGCGATCCTCGCCGATGCTCAAGTCAAGCACGCGACACCGCTCTCGCGCGAGAGCCTGGCGGAGGCCGTTGCGGACATTGCGCACCGTTCCCTCGCCGATGCCGTGATCGTCTCGGGCCGCGCGACCGGCTCGCCACCGACTCCCGAGGCGGTGGCGCAAGCGGCCTTGGCCGCGGGCTCCGTGCCGGTGCTGCTCGGTTCGGGGCTGACGCAGGAAAACGCCCGCGAACTGCTCGAGCACGCCAGCGGAGCGATCGTCGGCACCAGCCTCAAGCGCGGCGGCGATGTCGCCGAGCGAGTCGATCTCGCGCGCGTGAAGAAGCTGGCGGCGCTGTTCCGCTCGCTGCGCTCATGAGCCTCGAAGCGCACCGCAAGGCGGGAGCCGCGCCGATCCGCTGCGCCGTGATCACGATCAGCGACACGCGCGATGGCTCCACGGACCGAGGCGGTCCGCGCATCGTCGAACTGCTCGAATCCGCGCAGCATCTCGTGGTGCGGCGCGCGATCGTCAGGGATGAGCGCGCGGAGATCCGCGCGGCGGTGCTCGCCGGCGTGGAGGCCGAGGATGTCGATCTGCTGATCACGACCGGCGGCACGGGCATCGCTCCGCGCGATGTCACCTACCCGGTGCTGCTCGAGTTGTTCGACAGCGAAATCCCCGGCTTCGGCGAGCTCTTCCGCCACTTGAGCTACGCCGAAATCGGCAGCGCCACGATCCTCTCGCGCGCCTGCGCCGGGCTGGTGCGCGGCAAGGTCGTGATCGCGCTGCCCGGCAGCCCCAAGGCCGTCGATCTCGCCATGCAGCGGATCGTCCTGCCAGAGGCCGGGCATCTGGTGACGCAAAGCCGACCTCGGGCTCGGTAACTCGCTCCCGCCAGCAGTCGCGGGCCGGGGTAGGTTTGGGAACAGCGTGCTCGGCGCGCTGGCCATCCCCGATGAAGAACCTGCCTCTGCCCCTTCCCCTGGCAGCCCTGCTGGCCTGCAGCCTGCCGGTCTCCGCTCAGACCCTCTACGGCACGCTCAACGGCGAGAAGGCCAACGACCGCTTCGGCTGGTCGGTCGCGGGCCTCGGCGATGTCAATCTCGATGGCCGCCCGGACTTTGCCGTCGGTGCGCCCGAGGACGGCAGCGCCTTCCTGCCCGGCGAGGGCTACGTGCGGGTCTACTCGGGCCTCAGCGGGGCGGCGCTGTACACGCTGCAGGGGACGCTGAGCTCCGAACAATTCGGCGCCGATGTGGCGAGCTGCCCCGATCTCAACGGCGATGGCCGTCCGGAACTGCTGATCGGCGCGCCGGGCAGCGGACCCAGCGTCGAGGGCCGCGTCTTCGTCCACTCCGGCGCCAACGGGGCGCTGTTGCTGACGCTCGGCGGTCCTCAGGCCAACGATCAGATCGGCTTTCAGGTGACGGCGATCGGGGATCTCAACCTCGACGGCAAGTCCGAGATCCTCGCCGGCGGCGCGGCCTCGTCGAGCACGGGCACGCAGCGCGGCCTCGCGGTGGTCTACTCGGGCGCCAATGGCAGTGCGCTGTTCACGATCGCGGGCACGCAGACCAACCAGCGCCTCGGCCAGAGCGTGGCGGGCGTGGGTGATCTCAACGGCGACGGGCGGCCGGATTTCCTGGTCGGGTCGATGACCGGCGGAGCGCGGCTGTACTCGGGGCTCAATGCCAGCGTGCTGCGCACGTACGGGGCCAATGGCAGCGATCGCTTCGGCACGACGCTGTGCGCGCTCGGCGATCTCAACAGCGATGGCTTGGGCGAGTACGCCATCGGCGCGACGCAGGATGGCAGCGTGTTCGCGCCGGACACGGGTTATGTCTCGGTGTACTCGGGCGCAAGCGGCGCGCTGCTCTACACCGTGACAGGGCTCGCCGCGGGCGATCGCTTCGCGAGTTCGCTGGCGAACGGCGGCGATCTCAATGGCGACGGCAAGGATGATCTGCTCGTGGGCGCCGATCAGTTCAGCTTCGGCGGGTCGGGCTACGTGCAGGTCCTGTCGGGGGCCACAGGAGCGGTGCTCTACAGCTTCAACGGCACGGGCACAGGCCAGCGCTTCGGCCAAGGCCTCGACGCGCTCGGCGATCTCAACAACGACGGTCGGGCGGAGCTCGCCATCGGCGTGCCGGCGCGCAGCCCGAACTTCAGCCTGGCGGGACAAGTGGAGCTGTGGAGCCGCCCGGCGGGCTGTCCCGCGCCGAGCAGCTACTGCACCGCTGTGCCCAACTCCACCGGTGGATCGGCGCTGATGAGCTACGCCGGAAGCACCAGCATCGCCGCCAACAACTTCCAGCTGCTGACTTCGGGGGCGCCGGCCAACAAGCTGGCCCTGTACGCTTACAGCGCGGCGCAGGCGAGCACTCCGGCCGGCAACGGCATTCTGTGTCTCGGCTCGCCCTTCGTGCGCCTGCCCGCGATCAACACCACCTCGACCGGTGATGCGGGTTATCTCGTGAATTTCGGCTCGCTGCCGGCGGCTGGCCCGATCCTGCCGGGTGACACGCGGCACTTTGTGCTGTGGTACCGCGACCCCGCGGCGGGCGGCGCGAACTTCAACTTCTCGAATGGGTTGAGCGTGCAATTCTGTCCCTGAGGGGCCGCGCCAATACGGCTCCCCTGCGGGGAGTTCCCAAGGCCTGAATCACGGACGGCAGCGGGTTTCGAGGCAATCCAGAGTCCCGGATGGCTCTGAGGCGCCAAGTCCCAGCCCGAGAAGGTTCAAGCCCGGCAAGAAGTCCCTGATCGGGGTG
>Ga0172373_10007233_pt1 | contig 14485 bp, 10 predicted proteins | sample Lak10m_2_FD_114546 | JGI IMG/M metagenome (GOLD analysis project Ga0172373, IMG submission 114546) | Freshwater microbial communities from Kabuno Bay, South-Kivu, Congo - kab_092012_10m | ecosystem: Environmental > Aquatic > Freshwater > Lake | place: Democratic Republic of the Congo... | reverse complement strand
TTTGGCTTCACGGCGGAAGCGTTTCGTCGCCAGGGCAACGACTGGGTCAAGGAGCCGGACATGCATTCGCTCGGCCTGCCCGCAACCGTCCCGACGCTGCCCAAGCTGCTCAAGACCGCCGGCTATGCGACCGGCGCGTTCGGCAAATGGCATCTCGGCTACCGCGACGAGTTCAACCCGACCAAGCACGGCTTCGACGAATACTTCGGCGAGCTGCTCGGCCATAGCGATTACTACACCCACGCCTATTACGATGGCACCTACGCACTGCGCGACGGCCTCAAGCCCGTAAAAGTCGAGGGCTACCTCACCGACCTGATCAACCAGCGGGCCACGCAGTTTATCCGCACCCATGCGCGCGAGCCGTTCTTCCTCTACGTGCCGCACCTCGCGGTCCACTGCCCCTTCCAGCCGCCCGGTCGGCCGAAACCCAGCGTGTCCAAGGCGGGCATGTATGAGGGCACGCGCCGGGACTACGCCGCGATGCTGGAGAAGGTGGACGAAGGCGTGGGCATGATGCTCGCGGAGTTGGAAAAGCAGGGCCTGCTCAACAACACGCTCTTCGTCCTCAGCAGCGACAACGGCGGTGAACGCCTCTCGGACAACACCCCGCTTGCGCACAAGAAGAGCACGCTCTGGGAAGGCGGCATCCGCGTCCCGTGCGTCATGCGCTGGCCGGCGCAGTTGCCGAAGGGAAAAGTCACGAGCCAGCCCGGCATCACGATGGACCTGAGCGCGACCTTCGCCGCCGTGGCGTTTGGTGTCCCGCCTTCAGGCGGTCCGCTGCCGGCTAAAGCCGGGACACCGAACTTCGACGGCCTCAACCTGCTGCCCATCCTCACCGGCGCGCAACCGGAGCAGGGGCGGACGCTCTACTGGCGCATTGACCGCGCCTCCCGGAAGCAGAAGGCCGTCCGCCACGGCGACTGGAAATACCTGCAAGATGGAAACATCGAAATGTTGTTCAACCTGAAGGACGACATCGGTGAACGCCGTGATCTGTATCGCCACCACCCGCAGGTGATGACTGACCTCAAGCAACGCCTCGCTGCGTGGGAGGCGGAAATGGCGAAGCACCAGACAGAGTTTCTCGTGAAGTGAGCCACAAAGAGGCTCAAAGGGCGCAAATAGAAATGCGCTTGAGCTTATTTGCGCCCTCTGGTGGCTAAAACAAGTTCGCCTGCTTCCCGCCGGCCGGCTTCAGTCCGAGTTTCTTGAAGCTCAGCTCCGTCGCCACGCGGCCCTGTGGGGTGCGCTGGAGATAGCCTTCCATGATGAGGTAAGGCTCATAGACTTCCTCAATGGTGTCCGGCTCCTCGCCCACGGCCACGGCGAGGGAACTCACTCCCACCGGCCCGCCGCCGAACTTCGCGATGACCGTCTCGAGGATGCGCTTGTCCATCTCGTCGAGGCCGTTCTGGTCAATCTCCAGCATCGCGAGCGCCTTGTCGGCAACGGTTTCGGAGATCCGGCCGTCATGGCGGACTTGGGCATAATCGCGCACGCGGCGCAGGAGGTTGCCGGCGATGCGCGGGGTGCCACGGCTGCGCCGGGCGATTTCGAGCGCGCCGGCTTCCTCCATTTCCACATTCAGCAAACGCGCCGCCCGGAGGACAATTTTTTGCAGTTGTGCGGCATCGTAGTAATCCAGCCGCTCGCGCATGCCGAAGCGCGTGAGCAGCGGTGCGGAGAGCAGGCCGCTGCGGGTGGTCGCGCCGATCAGCGTGAAGCGCGGGAGGTTCAATCGCACGCTGCGGGCGTTTGGCCCCTGGTCAATGATGATGTCCAGCTTGAAGTCCTCCATCGCCGGGTAGAGATACTCCTCGATGGTCTTTTGCAGGCGGTGGATTTCATCAATGAAGAGGACATCGCCTTCTTCCAGATTCGTGAGCAGGCCCGCGAGGTCGGCGGCTTTTTCAATCGTTGGCCCGCTGGTGGCCTTGAGATTGGAGCCCATGGCCTTGGCGAGGATGTTCGCAATCGTCGTCTTGCCCAGGCCGGGCGGTCCGCTGAGGAGAATGTGGTCGAGCGCTTCGCCTCGCTGTTTCGCAGCCTGCACGGAGATCTCGAGCCGTTCCTTGACCTTTGCCTGGCCGGTGAAATCCGCGAAGACCGACGGCCGCAGGGTCGTTTCCAGCGCCGAGTCAGGTTTGTTGAGGGTGGCAAGCGGTCGGTCGGCCATCGCGCGCGAGGATGCGAGAGCCGGCGCGCGAGCGGCAAGGGGAAAGGCGGAAACTGTCGTCTTGTGCCGGCCGGCACAGTTCGCCTAGGCTCTCGCCAGAATCCATGAAGCCACCGGACGACTCGATGCGGAGCACCATTTTCATCCGTAAGACCGGGCCGGATGGTCAGGCGGAGAAATACGTCCCGCAGCCAGCCGCCAAGCCCGAGGCCAGCACGCTCAAGGAACTCTCGCCCGAGCAGCGCAAGTCCGGACTCGCCGCTTGGCTGGGTTGGTTGTTCGACGGCTTGGACATGCACCTCTATGGGCTCGTGGCCACTCCCTTCGTCGCCTACCTCCTGCACAAGGAGGGGCTCATTCCGGATGCGGCTGACGTGGCCAATGATCTGGTCAAGCAGCGGAGCGGCTGGATCCAGGGCTCGTTCCTGATCGGCTGGGCATTGGGGGGCGCCTTTTTTGGGCGGCTCGGTGACATCCTTGGGCGCAGCCGCTCGCTGGCCTTGACGATTTTGACCTACGCCGCGTTTACCGGGCTCTCCTTTTTTGCGCAGAACTGGTGGCAGCTGATGATCTTTCGCTTCCTTGCGGCACTGGGCATCGGCGGCGAGTGGGCCGTTGGCTCGTCACTGCTCTCGGAGACGTGGCCCAAGAAGTGGCGGCCGTGGGTGGCGGCCGTGCTGCAAACCGGGGTGAACCTTGGCGTGCTGCTCGCCTGTTTGACGACGTATCTCGCGGCGTTGCACCCGAACTATCATCCCAAATGGGTTTTCCTCGTGGGCGTGCTGCCCGCCCTGCTGGTCTTCTGGATCCGGCGCCACGTGCCCGAGCCTGAGGAGTGGCACGCCGCCAAGGCGCAGTCGCTTGATCGTCAGCCGGGCATTGCGGACTTGTTCCGCGGCGAGGTGCGGCGCACGACGCTATTGACCATCATCGTCTGTGCCTGCGGCCTGACAGCCTGGTGGGCCTTCCAATTCTGGCATGCCCAGCATTTGCGGAACCTGCCGGACCTCGACGCAGCCGCGAAGGCGGAGTTTGCCCGGCTCGCCCCGGGCCCCGACCCGGCGCGCTGGGTGGCTTCCTACAAGCAGAAGATAGTCAGCATCGCGTTCTTCGTGGTCATCAGTGCCAGCATTTTCGGCAACTTCGCGGCGGCGGCGCTGGCCCGGTGGTATGGCTACCGCCGCTCCATCGCGATCTGCTACACGGGATTCTTTCTCGCCATGGGGACGGCATTCATCCAGCCGCGTGGCTGGGAATCACTGGTCTGGTTCTGGTTCCCGTTGGTCGGGTTTTTCTCCGGCGTGTTCGGGTTGTTCACGATGTATCTGCCGCCGTTGTTTCCGACGCTGCTGCGCACCACCGGCGCAGGGTTCTGCTACAACATCGGGCGCATCGCCTCGGCCACGGGCGTCATTTTCTCCGGCTCGCTCGCCAGTGGCGGCGATTTCAAGCGCACCCTGCTGTTTGCCGCTTGCCTGTTCGTGCCTGCCATCTTCGTCGCGCTCATCCTGCCGGAGCCCAAGGATCTGGGGGATCATGCGACGGAGACGGAACTGACTGCCACGGAATGAGGAGTGTCCCCAGCCGGCTGCTCGTCTTCCTCAAGGCACCCCGTCCCGGCGCGGTGAAGACCCGGCTTGCCGCGGCGCTCGGGCCGGACGCCGCCTGTGCCGTTTACACCGAACTTCTGGAAACGCTGCTGGCGCGGCTGTCATCGCTCCCCGGCGTGCAGCTGTGCTACACCCCTTCAGAGGCCAAAAGTGAAATCAAGCCATGGTTGCGGCCCGGCTGGACTGCCTGCCCGCAGACGGGCGGCGACTTGGGGACGCGACTTCAAGCTGCATTCGCAGACCATTTCGAGTCCGATGCCCGGCGCGTCGTCATCATCGGCTCGGACTGTCCGGAAGTCACGGCGGCGGACATTGAGGATGCGTGGCTGGCGTTGGAGGCCCACGATGTGGTGATTGGTCCGGCGTTGGACGGCGGTTACTGGCTCATCGGTCTGAGCGCCTCCCGGCCCGGCCTGTTCACGGGCATGTCTTGGAGCACGGACCGCGTGTTCACCGAGACCATGTGCCGCGCTCGCGAGAGCGGCCTGCGGGTGGCAGTGCTGCGTGAACTGGCCGACGTGGATACCCTACAAGATTGGGAAAGGTGGCAGGCGCGCACCAAACCACCGACTTGACCGATGGCGGGATGACTGGGGCGGGCAAGCCTCACGCTTTGAACTCCAGCCCGGTCAGCGTGCCAGCGCTGGTGCCAAACTTGTCCGTTTCAATCCCCAGCCCCTGGAGCAGGTTGACGTAAAGGTTGCAGAGCGGCGGCGGATTCTTTGGGTCAAAGTGCAGGTGCTGGCCGTGTTTGAAGCCGCCGCCGGCGAGGAGAACTGGCAGGTTCGAAGTGGAGTGACTGCTGCCATCACCCAGATTGCTGCCGAGGAAGACACTGGTTCGATCCAGCAGCGTGCTGCTGTCTTCTTTCGACTGCTTCAGCCTCATCAGCAAGTCGCGAACAGTCTTCATGGTTTCGACCTCGACGATTTTGAGCTGAGCGAGCTTGCTGGGATCCTTGCCGTGGTGGGAGAGGTCATGATGGCCCAGCGTCACCCCTTGAATCGGCGGGGCGTAGGTCGAGCCGCCAAGCATGATGGTGATCAGCCGGGTGGAATCCGTTTGAAGCGCCAGGTGCGTGAGGTCGAACAGCAAGCGTGTGCGGCTGATCAGATCGGCGGTGTTGGTCACGTCAGTGGGCGGCTTCACGTCCACCTTGGGCTTGGGCTTTCGCGCCCAGCTTTGGTCGTTCACCATGCGGCGTTCTAGCTCGCGGATGCTGGTGAGGTATTCGTCGAGCTTGTCGCGATCCTCACCGCCCAGTTTGGAGCGCACGGATTTCGCCTGGTCGCCCACGTCGTCAAGGATGCTGCGACCGTCTTCCAAACGGCGCATTTGTTCCTTCACCTCCTCGCTTTTGCCCTCCAGGAAAAGCCGGGCAAAGACCTTGGCAGGCGAATTGTCGGCAGGGATGAGTGCGCCGGTGCGGGTCCAAGAAAGTCCCCCCGCGCCCTCGCCCGACAGCGCGAGGCTGGAAAAGCGGGTCTGGGTGCCGATGTGCTCGGCGGCAAACTGGTCGAGCGAGATGGCGTTGCGGAAGCCGGGCCGGCCTGCCCCCGGCACGCCGGTGAGAAACCTCGCCGAGGCCTGGTGTGCGAAGCTCGAACCCATTCCGGCGTGCGCAAGCCCCGAGACAACGGTGAACTTGTCACGGAACTCGCCCAGGATTTCAAGGTAGGGGGACAATGCGTAGCTCCGGCCAGCTTGTTGCGGGAAGAAGTAGTCGGGGTGGAGGCCCAACGGCGCGCAGATGCAGACCATGCGGCGCGGGGTGGCGCTGGCGGACGGTCGCTTCGCCTCGGCTGCAAGCAGGTCGAGCCACGGCAGTGCGAGCGAAACGCCAGTGGCGCGGAGGAACCTGCGGCGTTCGATGTTCATGGTGGTCATTTTGATTGGAACACGGGACTGCGCACGATCTCGTGTATCAGGGCACGAAACCCGTGGTTTTGGGCACGAAGCTTTTGGACAATCGCTTCGACATGTGGTTGATCCACTTTGGCGGGGGCGGCACCGGTCGCGTAGGTGAGCAATTTCTCAGTCAGGCAGCGCGCCAGCTGGTCCTTGTCTTCGAGCAGCAGCCGCTTGTATTCGTCGATGTCGCGGAAGCGCCTTCCATCGGGCAGGGCGTCGGCGGCCTCCACGATCGGGCCGGGACGCACGCGCCGGCCCTGGCTGTCTTTCTCACCGTTGTTCGCCAGCGCGCGGTAGCGCTCCCGCCAGCCGCCGATGACGTCGAAGTTTTCCAGCGCGAATCCCGGCGGGTCAAATTTCCGGTGGCAAATTGCGCAGCTTTCCACCTGCCGGTGCTTGGCCAGCTGCTCCCTGATCGTCGTGGCTCCGCGGATGTCCGGTTCAATGGCTTCGACGTCTGGCGGCGGCTTGGGGGGCGGCGTGCCCAGGATGCGTTCCAACACCCAGGCGCCGCGCAGCACCGGTGAAGTGGTCGTGCCGTTGGCCGTGACCTTGAGCACGCTGCCCATCGTCAGCACGCCGCCCCGGCGGCTGCCCGGTGGCAGCGTGACCCGGCGCATCTCCGTGCCCTCAACTCCCGCTATGCCGTAGTGTTTCGCCAGCCGTGCGTTGAGAAAAGTGAAGTCGGCCGAGACGAAGCTCGTGAGCGGCAGGTCCCGCCGCAGCACCTCGTCGAAGAAGAGCGTCGTCTCCTTGAGCATCGCCGTTTTGAGCATGTCGTCATACTCGGGATAAAGGGTTCGGTCGGGCAGCGTCGCATCGATCGCCCGGAGCCCAAGCCATTGACCGGTGAAATTCACCGTGAACGCCTTGGCCTTCGGGTCCGCCAGCATCCGCTCGACCTGCTGCCGCAACACTTCCGGCTGGTGGAGTCGGTTCGCGGCGGCGAGCTGAAACAGGGTCTCATCCGGCATCGAACTCCACAGGAAATACGAGAGCCGGCTGGCAAGGGCGAAGTCGTCCAGTCTGGCCAAGCCTGCGGGCTCGCGCAGGAACAGAAAATTGGGCGAGACAAGAATCGCCTTGAGGCCAACGCGCATGGCCTGCTCGAAGGAATAGTTTTGGTCCAGCTTCGCTTTCACCCGCGCCAGGAATGGTTGGAGGTCCGCCTCCGTGACGGGCCGACGGAACGCCCGCCGCGCAAAGTCACGCAGCACGCGCTCGGCGTCGGCCAGGGGCTGGGTTGAGACAACCTCGCGGCGGTCGGGATCCGTTGCGCTGGGCACTCGCTCCTGACGCAGGTTGCCAAAGATGGCCTTGTGCGAGGGCGGCGGCCAGGATTCGAGCAGCGGTCCCTCAACGTCCATCCACTGGATCACCAGACCAGGGCCGGTGTATTTGTCCGCTCCAATTTTCTCCACGGCCGGCGGCAACGCGGGCAGGCCGTCGGCGATGATGCGGATGCGATTCTCCGGTTCGAGCTGTTCGGTGAATTCGATGACCGTGGGCTGATCCGCCGGCACCGCGAAGTAGTCGATCAACCGCTCTTCCGTCACCTCCTTGAGGGTCCCGGCATTGACATGGAAGTTGACCGGCTTGCCGCCGCTCTGAAAGCCGTATCCGGAAATGCGGAACCGGTATTTGCCCCGCACGTGGCTGCGAAAGTTCCACATCGTCACCCGGATGTTCGCGGATTCCCACACGGCGAAAATCGCGACGCCATCGTCCACGTGCCGATACACGCTGCCGGCCGGCTTGACGCTGCGCTCCTCTTTGAGATCGAAGCGCTTCTTGAGAATCCACGGCTGCGGCCGGTTTGCGATGGCTTCGTCCAACACCCGCCCCGCCGCATCAAGATAGCTGCGCAGCAGATACGATGATGTGTGCAGGAGCTCGGCGGAGTTGTCGAAGCCGCTCGTGGAAGTGTCCGGCGGCAGCAGGTCGGACAAATCTACCTCCACGCCCAGCAGGTCGCGCATGGTGTTGGCATACTCGGCGCGGTTGAGCCGCCGGAGCACGACCCGGCCCTCAGTTTCCCGCCGGGTGATTTCCGCCGCGTTAATCCGCGTGCCGATCCAACTCGCCAGCGCCTTTACTTCCGTAGCCGGTGGCCGCGGCTTGTCCTTCGGTGGCATGTCGCCCGCTTCGAGCTGTTCCAGGACGGGCTCCCAGTGACTTCGGTTGGCATTGTTCGCGAAATCCGGCGTCAGCGTGTCCACCCGGATGCCGCCTTTCGGCTTCGTGCCGCCGTGACATTTGAGGCAATGCTGATCAAAGAAGGCGCGGAAGTCTGCGGCTGCTTCGGCAGCGCGGCTTACCGCGGTCAGCAGCCCGAGCGCGCCGATGAGGCCCATCATCCACGCGCCGCGGTGGCGCTTGGCCAAGTGACGGGGAAAATTGCTGGAGGTTGCAGTGATGCACAAAGCAAAGCCTGACGCTTGCTCTTCGTCAACGCACACCGTCACCATTTTTCCTTTGCGTCCCAAGTGCCATTTCGCGGCTAATCTCTCCATGCTTAACCTCGCTTTCGTCGGCCTCGGTTTCATGGCCGCCACGCACCTCAAGGCGCTGCGGCAGGTGCCCGGTGTCCGCGTCGCCGCGCTCTGCAACCCCAGCGGCCGCCACCTTGACGGCGACTTCACCGGTGTCGCCGGCAACGTGGGCGACAACGCGCCAGTAAAGCTGGAACCAGGCAGCTTCAAGGCCTGTCGTGACTTCGCCGCCCTGCTCGCCGACCCGGACATCCACGCTGTGGACATCTGCGCACCGACGCTGGCGCACCGCGACCTCGCCATCGCTGCGTTACGCGCGGGCAAGCATGTGCTCTGCGAGAAGCCCCTGGCCCGCACGGCCGCTCAAGCGCGCGAGATGGCGGCGGTTGCAGCCGAGACGGGACGCATTCTCATGCCGGCGATGTGCCTGCGCTTTTTCCCAGAGTGGGTCTGGGTGCGCGCGGCCATTGCCGACGGGCGCTTTGGCAAGGTGTTGTCGGCTCGCTTCCGCCGCGTGGCCGAGCCGCCGGGCTGGGGCCAGCAGAACTTCCTCGACGGCGCAAAGTCCGGCGGCGCGCTGCTGGACCTGCACATCCACGACACGGACTTTGTGCAGTTCTGCTTCGGCCGCCCGCGCGCGGTGCGCTCTGCTGGCTACTCGAAAATCAGCGGGGCGATTGACCACGTCGTGACGGAATACGAGGTGGCCGGTGGCGCGCTGGTCCATGCCGAGGGCGCGTGGTGCTTCACTCCCGGCTTCGGCTTCAATATGAGCTACACGGTGAACTTCGAGCGCGCGACGGTGGACTATGACCTCGCGCGCGGCGCGGATGCGCTCAAGCTCTGCGAGGCCGGTCAGCCCGCGCAGACGCTCAAGCTCGGCCAGCCCGACGGCTATGTCGGCGAGCTGCGGCACTTCGCGGAATGCTGCACGGCAGGCGTGCCGACGACCGTCGTGACGGCGGCGGACGGCGTAAGCGCGATGGAGATTTGCGAAGCGGAAGAAGCATCGGTGCGCGAAGGCCGGCGCATCGAGCTGGCGTGAACTTCCCGCGCCTTTGCGCTGTCCGTTAGTCCCCGGCTGAGTTTTAATCCCCGCGCAGCTCATGTGCGCCATCTGCGGCATCGTCAACTTCGACCGGCGGCCCGTCCCGGAATCCGAGCTCGTCACGATGCGCGACGTGATGATCAACCGCGGCCCCGAGCACGGCGGCCAGTGGCTCGGCGGCCACGCGGCGCTCGGCCACCGCCGGCTCCGCATCATTGATCTCTCCCCGCTCGGCAACCAGCCGATGACCAACGAGGACTCGACCGTCTGGGTCACGTTCAACGGCGAGATTTACAACTTCCACGCACTGCGAAAGGAGCTGGAAGCCAAGGGCCACCGGTTCCGCTCGCACTCCGACACCGAGGTCATCGTCCACGGCTACGAGGAATGGGGCGAGGGCGTCGTCGCGCGCATGGACGGCATGTTCGCCATCGGCATCTGGGACACGCGCAAGGAGACGCTGCTGCTGGCCGTGGACCGCTTCGGCAAAAAGCCGCTCTTCTACTCGCACCACGGCGCGACCGTGCGGTTCGCGTCCGACAGCAAGGCCTTCTGGTCGCTGCCCGGCGCGGCGCTCACGGTGAACCACGCGGCGATTGACTGCTACCTGCACCACCTCGCCGTCACGACCGACCACACGATTTGGAACGAAGTCAGCAAGCTGCCGCCCGCGCACTTCCTCGTTTTCGAGCGCGCCAGCTCCGGCGAAGTCCGCTCCCGCACGACGCGCTACTGGCAGCCGAATTTCCGCGACAAGCTCGCGCTCACCGAGGCCGAGGCGCTGGAGCGCATTGACGCGGCGCTGAAGGAAGCCGTCCGCAAACGCATGATCGCCGACGTGCCGCTCGGCGCGTTCCTCAGCGGCGGCGTGGACAGCAGCCTGGTCGTCGCGATGATGAGCCAGCTCGCCAGCAAGCCGGTGAAGACTTTTAGCATCGGCTTCGAGGAACAGGACTTCTCCGAGCTGGAATACTCAGACGCCGTCGCGAAACGCTACGGCACCGAGCACCAGCAAATCCGCCTGAAGCCCGACGTGCTCGAAATTCTCCCCTCGCTCGTGTGGGAATACGGTGAGCCCTTCGCCGACTCCTCCGCCATTCCGACCTACTATGTTTCGAAGGCCGCGAAGGAATTTGTGACCGTCGCTCTGACGGGCGATGGTGGCGACGAGCAGTTTGGCGGCTACGACATCGCCCGCGCCTCCTTCCACGCGATGCGCTACGACGCGCTGATGCCGGGCTTCGTGCGCGGCCCGTTGGAAGACTGGCTCTTCGCCGACGAGCGCACCGGCTTCGCGCAAAAGCTCAAGACCCTCGCCACGCACGCCAGCCCCGACCCCGCGCGCCGCCACGGCTACTCGATGGCCTTCAACCAACGCCAGCGCGAAGCCCTCTACACCGACACCTTCCGCGCGAGCCTCGGCGCGCACCGCCCGTGGCACATCTACGAACGCCACGCCGCCGCGATGGCCGAGCTGAACATCCTCGACCAAAACCTCTACCACGTCCTCATGGCGCGGCTGCCCAACGACTACCTCGTGAAAGTGGACGTGGCTTCGATGAAAGTGGCGTTGGAGCTGCGCAGCCCCTTCCTCGACACCGACCTCTGCGCGCTCTCCAGCTCCCTCGACCCGCTGCTTAAGGTCAAAGGCGGTGTGCAAAAGTATCTGCCCAAGAAACTCGCCGAGCGTTACCTGCCGTGGGAAGTCATCTACCGTCCGAAGAAAGGTTTTAGCCTCCCGCTGAAACACTGGCTCCGCACCGACCTCGCTCCCGTGCTGAACCGCCTGCTCCCCGACGGCAACCTCGTGAAGACCGGCTGGTTCAAGAAGACCGAAGTCCAACGCCTAATCTCCGAACACACCAGCGGCGCGACCCAACACACGCACCGCCTCTGGTCTCTCCTCTGGCTCGAACTCTGGCACCGCATCTTCATCGAGCGCTCGATGACCGGGCGGGAAAGCTTGAGGATCTAGCTGGTCGGATGCAGGCTGCAGGTATGTCCCGACCATTCATACAGTTGCTGACCATTGTGGTGGTCACTGTGGTCACAACCCTGACAGGTCCAGCTCAAGGTGACCATACAGCAATCACCTTCGACTTCACGAGGCAGTGGGGTGGCCATGGCGGAACTGGTGTCTTCGGATGGCAGTTCTCGCCGGCTTCGAACATTCAAGTGACGAGAATCGGACTCTATGACTATCCGAACTTCCCAGGTGCCGGCTTTATTGGGGACGGCTTTGCTGAACCACATGCGGTGGGTATCTGGGATGTCTCGGCACCTTCAACACTGCTTTTTTCCACGACCATCCCTTCCGGAGGGACCGCCCCGCTTGTGAGCGGCTTTCGCTACGTCAATGTGAGCCCGCTGGAGCTTAACGGTGGCAGGCTCTACGTCATTGGGGCGCTCCACGAGTATATCCCGGACATTCAGGCGGACGGTGTCGTTGGCGAGTTCAATAACCCCGCTTTTGCAGTGACACTTGGCACCGACCTCACATTTCTGGGACGCCGGTCGATTGCGTCAGACTCTGGGGCGCTCGTCTTCCCGGATAGTTACGAGCCGGGAGCGCTCTCCGACTTTGGCCCGAACTTCACTTACACGGTTGTCCCCGAGCCTGCTGCGCTCAGCCTCATCATGGCTGGGGGCATGATCTTCTCAGCCTTTACCAAAGCACGGCGTCGTGGTCGTGGGCTTTTCTATGAGGGTCTTTTCTAGGCCTTCTTCGACACGCCCACCCGGCTGGCACCGGAAGGAGAAGCGGCAGTCGCCGATGGACTTAGCGGCTACGCTCATTTAGAAACCCGGCGGCACACGTTTGTTTATGATTAAGCTCACCTTCCCTTTCACCGAAGCCCAAGTCCGCGCACTCAAAGTCGGCGACGAGGTGTCCATCTCGGGCATCGTCTTCACCGGGCGCGACGCGGTGCACAAGTATTTGCACGAGGGCGGCAAGCTGCCGCCGGGCGTCTCGTTGCGCGACGGCATCATCTACCACTGCGGGCCGGTGATGATGAAGCAGCCGGACGGCTCCTACAAATGCACCGCCGCCGGCCCCACCACGAGCATCCGCGAGGAGCCGTATCAGTGGCAGATCATCCGCGACTTCAGCGTGCGCGGCGTCATCGGCAAGGGCGGCATGGGCGAGAAGACGCTCGCCGCCTGCCGGGAGCATGGCTGCGTCTATCTGCACGCCATCGGCGGCGCGGCGCAGGTGCTGGCCGAGTGTGTGAAGAAGGTCCGCAACGTGTATTTCGCCGAGGAATTCGGCTCGCCGGAGGCCATCTGGGAATTGGAAATCGAAAACTTCCCGGCCGTCGTCACGATTGATTCGCACGGCAACTCGTTGCACAAGGGAGTCATGGCCGCCAGCAGCGCCGAACTGGCCAAGCACCTCACCGCCGCTCACTAAAAACCCACTCTCTCCCATGAAACGCCGCGCCTTCTTGAAAACTTCCCTCGCCGCCTCCGCTGCCACGGCCGCCACGGCTGCTTCCGCCGCCGCCAAGCCCGGCCCCGAGTATTACGAGCTGCGCACCTGGTCGCTCAAGGCCGCGCAGCAGCCGCGCCTCGACGCCTACCTCAGCCGCGCCTTCATCCCCGCGCTCAAGCGGCTCGGCCTCGGGCCGGTGGGCGTGTTCTCAGAGACGCTGCCCAACGGCGAGTTGAAGGTCGTCGCGCTCATCACCTATTCCGCTCCCGAGCAGTTCGCCACGCTGTCCGCGCGTCTCGCCGCCGACGCCGAGCACCAGACGGCCGGCGCGGAGTATCTCAACGCCAAGGCCGCCGATCCCGTTTACTCGCGCATCGAAAGCGCCTTCTTCGTCGCCATCGAGGGCTTGCCCAAGCTCGCGCGGCCCGACGCCTCCAAGCCCCGCCTGTTCAACCTCCGCATCTACGAGAGCCACAACGAGCGCGCGGGCAAAAAGAAGATCGAGATGTTCAACCGCGGCGAGCTGGACATCTTCAAGCGCGTCGGCCTCACGCCCGTGATGTTCGGCGAGGCTCTGGCTGGCGTGGCGATGCCGAACCTCACCTACCTGCTGGTCTTCCCCAACGAGGACGGCCGCAAGCAAGCCTGGGACACGTTCCGCGCCGATCCCGCGTGGCTCAAGCTCAAGGCCATCCCGGAATACGCGGACAAGGAAATCGTCTCCCGCATCACCAACCGCCTGCTCACGCCCGCGCCGTATTCGGAGCTGTAAGCGGCAACGGCCAACTTTCCGCGTGCGCGCGTGACGGCGGCGGCTACCCTCGCCGTCAATTCTCGCACGTAATGAACACCTCCCCGCTCGCCGCCCGCTCGTGCCGGCGATTTGCAATCGCCGTCTGCAGCCTCCGACTGCTCGAAACGGCTGCTTGCTGGCCACCCGCAATACGGCGGTTGCAAACCGCCGGCACGGCCCTCGCGCTCGCCATCCTGTTTTCCCTGCCGCTCAGGGCTGCCGACACCTCGGCGATGACCACCGCCAAGCCCCTCACACCGCAACAAGCCCTCGCCTCGCTGCAAGTCGAGGCCGGCCTGCGCGTGGAACTCGCCGCCGCCGAGCCGCTCGTCGTCTCGCCATGCGCGGTCGCGTGGGACGAACGTGGGCGGATGTTCGTCGCCGAGAATCGCGGCTATCCCGTCGGCCCCGGCACGAACAAACCGCCCGCCGGCGTCATCGCCATGCTGGAGGACACCAACGGCGACGGCACCTACGACAAGCGCACCGAGTTCGCCACCGGCCTCACGTTCCCGAACGGCCTCATGTGCTGGCGCGGCGGCCTCATTGTCACCTGCGCGCCGGACATTTTCTACTTCAAGGATACCGACGGCGACGGCAAGGCCGACGTGAAGCGCGTCCTCCTCACCAGCTTCGGCACCACCAGCACCACGCAGCTCCGCGTGAGCCATCCCACCCTCGGCCTCGATGGCTACGTCCACGTCACCAGCGGCCTCGTCGCCAGCAAGGTCACCTGCCCCGAGCATCCCGAGCGCGGCACCATTGACCTCCCGCGCGGCGACGCCCGCTTCCACCCGGACACTTTGGAAATCGAGCCGTGGCCCGGCGTCGGGCAGTTCGGCCTCGTCTTCGATGACTTCGGTCGCAAGTTCACCTGCTCGAACCGCAACCCCCTCCAGCACGTCGTCCTGCACCCGCGCTACCTCAAGCGCAACCCGCACCTCGCCTTCTCCGACACCGTGCAGGACGTCGCCCCGCCCGGCGACGCCGCGAAGGTCTGGCCCCTGAGCGCGGAC
>Ga0172373_10007231_pt1 | contig 14486 bp, 15 predicted proteins | sample Lak10m_2_FD_114546 | JGI IMG/M metagenome (GOLD analysis project Ga0172373, IMG submission 114546) | Freshwater microbial communities from Kabuno Bay, South-Kivu, Congo - kab_092012_10m | ecosystem: Environmental > Aquatic > Freshwater > Lake | place: Democratic Republic of the Congo... | reverse complement strand
GATAAGCAAAAATATCTACAGGGAAATTTTTGACAATAAAACCGAACTTTCGAAAAGGCGATCCCACAAAATAGACATTCTTTCTATTTTTCGCCGTCTGACACTTTAGCGCAATGTGGATTATTTCATGGCCGCGCCGGGCAAGCATTTCTCCTGTTTTCGCCGCGACAAGCTCTGCCCCGCTCCATCCCGGATGAATTTCAGGAAGATAATCTGAAACAATGCAAATTTTCATTTCTAAAAATGGGCGAAGTAGGATTCGGCCTTTTTAATCTCTTCAGGAACATTGACGTTGACGTAATGATCGCAGATAGGAAACGTTTTAACAATCTGGCCGTCATCGATGGCGCACTGGATAAGGTCAGGCAATTCTTTTTCTCCCCGCTTTTGATTGATAGGTGTTTGGGGAATATAAGAAAAAATAGCATTTTTAAAAATACAGTTGCCGGTCCCCATGATGTCATTGGCCGGATGGCTTGGTTTCTCAATTAAGCGGTCGATTCGAGAATCCTCGAAAGCAACAACAGAATAAGTTCGCTTAATCAATTCTCGGTCTTGCACCTCGACCACTCCGCAGACGCCGAACAAATTCTCTTTTTTAAAAAAATCAACCATGGCCTGATGGCGGGGATTCAGCATGAGCTCATCTCCCAGCATCAGCATAAAATCGTCCCGGCCAACAGCAGATTGAGCGCATTCAATGGCATGCACAAGACCCTTCTGTTCGGATTGAATAATATATTTAATAGGTCTGTCTTTAAAACTATCGCCATAAGCTTCTTTAATTTCTTTGCCTCGATACCCGATAACAATAATGATTTCAGAAATATCAAGCTGAGTGAGACAACTCAAGCTATACTCAATTAAAGACCTGTTATTAACGGCAACCATGCACTTATTTTTTTCTTCGCTAAATTCTCCGAGCCTCTTGCCGCGGCCGCCGGCTAAAATTAATGCTTTCATAGTGATCAACCTTACTTCATAAAAATACTTTTGTTTTCTTTAATCCACTCAAGCAGCCGACTAATGCCTTCCTCGGGCAAAACCTTTGGTTTCCACTTGAGATTTTTACGCGCCTTTTTAATATCGCAGATAAAATACCTCAAATCTCCATGCCGATCATCGGCAAATTTCACCTCCGGCCGGCGGCCGAGCAATTTTTCAAGGATATCGATACATTCTAAAAGCGAAATCGCCGTTAACGAACTGCCGCCGATATTATAAATTCCCGATTTCCTCGTTCGATAAAATGCGTCAAATGCTTCACAGATATCCGTCGCATAAATAATATCCCGAACTTGTTTACCGGTTCCAAAAATGGTAATCGGCCAACCCAAAACGCTCCTAATGGCAAAATTGGCGACCCAGCCATGATCCTCGCCGCCGAATTGCCGCGTCCCATAAATCCCTGTGAGGCGAAAACTTGCCGCTTGAAGCTTATAGGTATCGATATAGGTCCTGATATAAATATCGCCGGCAGCCTTTGAGGCGTGCAAGGGCGTTAAAACACCCTGTAACGTTGGATAGGTCTCATTGATTTCTTTTGGTGTTTTAATGTATTTCTTTTTGCCCTCTCTTAAGGAATCATTGATTTTGTTTCCATAGATATGAATTGTTGCGCAGCAAGCCACCGGAATTTTCAGCGTACGTGCAGCCTCAAGCACATTAAAAGTTCCGACGACATTGGTCGTCATGTCTAAATTCGGATCTTCCCAGCTAATTGTCATAGCCGGCTGAGCTGCCGTATGAATGATGTAATCGCATCCTTGGGCATAATCCAAAAGTTCCTGAAAATTTCTCACGTCAGCCTTTACAAGGTTAACGCCGATATTTTTGAGGTAATTCCAATTGAAATCGCGCGCTGATTCAGCAGCAAAACCCGTACGCTGCAATTCATGTTTGGTCAAATTATCGTACGCTATAACCTTAGCGCCTTTTTTGGCGTAAAATTCACAAACGTGTGACCCCAAAAATCCGCATCCGCCTGTAACCAAGACTTTCATTATTGACTCCTTATTTTTCAGACTTTGATAGCGCAACCTGTTTTTCTACCCACCGATACGTTACCGCCATACCGTCTTTAAGCTTCATCGATGGTGCCCAGCCGAGTTTTTTACGGATAAGCTTATTATCGGAATTCCTGCCGCGCACGCCCAGGGGCCCCTTGATATGCTTGATGTTGATCTTCTTTTTCGCGGCGGAAGCGACCAGCCCGACAAGCTGGTCGATCGTCACCATTTCTTCGGAGCCGATATTGACAGGCCCCACAAAACTGCTGTTCATGAGGCGTTCCACCGCCTCCAGGCATTCATCGATATAGAGAAACGACCGAGTCTGCTTCCCGTCACCCCAGATCTCGATCGTTCCGCCATCGGGGCAAAGAGCGACCTTCCGGCATACCGCGGCAGGCGCCTTTTCTTTTCCTCCCTGCCATGTTCCTTCCGGGCCGAAAATATTGTGAAAGCGAGCGATGTGGATATCCATCTTGAAATTCCGCAGATAGGACAGATAAAGCCGCTCGCTGAACAGTTTTTCCCAACCGTATTCGCTGTCGGGTGCAGCGGGATACGCCGAATCCTCGCTGCACTTTGGATTATCGGGATCTTCCTGGTTATAAGCCGGATAAATACAGGCCGATGACGAATAAAAGATCTTCTTGGCGCCGCTGACGCGGCATCGTTCGACCATGTTGAGGTTGATGGTGGCGGAATTGTGCATGATATTGGCATCGTTGTCGCCGGTAAAGACATAGCCGGCGCCGCCCATATCTGCAGCCAGCTGATAGACTTCATCGAAGGTTATGTCTGTAATACGACGACAGACCTCTTGGTCCCTCAGGTCGCCTATAACAAAATCATCAGCTTCCGTGGTTGAGAATTCGGGATATTTGAGATCTACCCCCCTGACCCAGTAATTTTCTTTTTTGAGCCGCTTTGCTAAATGACTTCCTATGAATCCGCCAGCTCCGCAAATAAGAGCTTTTTTCTGCGATGCCATATACACCTCGCTGTGATTATTTTGTATAGGGACTAAATCTAAAATTATTCTTAATCCTCTAAAATAAAATGGTGAGGTTTTGTCCTGCCAAAGCTGTCCTGGAACCTGACGATATCGTCTTCCGTAAGACTTGTGCCTGTCTGCACCTCGACGATCTTTAAAATGGTTTTTTCCTTGTTTTCAAGGCGGTGACGATGCTCCATCGGGATAAACGTGCTTTCATTCTTGCAGACACGGTAACGGCCTCTGCCGTTTGTGACCGTAGCCCGCCCCTGGATCACGACCCAGTGCTCGCTGCGCTTCTTGTGGAGCTGAAGACTCAAAGATTTTCCGGGCAGGACCTCCACAAGCTTGATCTTAAATCCCGGGCCGGTCTCAAGAACCGTATAACTGCCCCATGGACGCCTGACGGTAGCATGGCAGAAGTGTTCTTTTCTGTTCTTTTTTTTCAAGCTTTCTACGATGTTTTTGACGTCTTCGCTCTTCTTTTTATCTGCGATAAAAAGGGCGTCCGGAGTATCAACTACAATCAATCCTTTGAGGCCGATGGTAGCTATCAAATGTTTGTGCCCAAGGACCGTCAGATCGCGGCTGCCGATATCCACGATATCGGCAAGCAGGAGATTGTTATTCTCGTCCTTGCGCTGAAGCTCATCCCATGCCTGCCAGCTGCCGAGGTCCGACCAGCCAAGCCCGTCAGCCGGAATCATGGCTGCATTTTTTGTCTTCTCCATCACGCCGTAATCAAAAGAAACAGGACGGATCCTGTTCCAAGACACAAGTCCCTTTTCTCCTACGGAGCCGGCTGCGGCTGAAACTTGTTTTAAAAGCCCAGGCAGATAAGCATGGATGGCCGACAAGAATACTCCGACGGTCCCGACAAAAATACCGCTATTCCAAAAATAGGAACCCTGTTTCAAGAATTTTTTGGCCGTTTTCAAATCCGGTTTTTCACAGAACCTCTCAACAAGGCGCAAAGCGTTTCCCGGATCGAGACTTCCCTTGGATGGCGCCTTGATATAACCGTATCCTGTTGCCGGACGATGCGGCGGGATCCCAAAGACGATAAAACGTCCGCGGCAGTTGGCCAAAGCGCGCCGCATAAGAAGAGAAAACCTGCCCTGATTCGTTATCAGCTGGTCACAGGGAAGGACGGCGACGCCGGCGTCTTCGTCTTTGCAACGATCGAAGATGATCTTGACGGCCAAAGCTATGGCGGGAGCGGTGTTTTTGGGGCTGGGTTCGAAAATCAAATTGGAAAGTGGAATATTAAATAAAGCGGTCTCCGATCTCATGATGTCCCCGTACAGGGGCGAGGTAACAATATAAATATTTTTAGCTGGGACCAGAGAATGGATACGTTCCAGGGAACGGCGAAAAAGACTCTTGTCTCTCCCCAGTTGAAGGAACTGCTTGGGTTCGAGCGTCCGGCTCTGGGGCCAAAATCTGCTGCCGACCCCGCCGGCCAGCAAAACGGCATATCTGGCGTCGCTATTTTTCATCTTTTTTCCCAAAAATAGACTTGAGCAATTTACCCGCGGTCATTCCCCTTTTAAAGGGGCGTCTATTTTATGCAACAAAAAATCAAACTTATTTTTTATATATAGTACTTTTCGCCAAGTACGCTTTGTTAACAATTCTGTTAATTAACCATACCTTGGTTTTGTCTGCCTGCCAAGAAGCGCCGGCCCTCATTGTTCACGGCAACCTCTCTCTTTTTCATCGGTGTTTAAAGACAAACCTGAAAAACCGCAAGGTATCTTTCACGGGATGGATCGCGCTGTACTGGCCGTCATAGACGGATGTGATGGGAACGGATTCAATCTTGAATCCCGCTCGCGCGACTTCCAGGAGCATCTCCGATTCGATCTCGTATCGATCTGTATTTAGAGAAATCGCACGCAGGGCATCCATAGAAATAAGTCGAAAACCGCACTGGGTATCGGGAACACGCTGACGGCACATCCTGGAGATCATAAAAGACATGAAGGCATTTGTCAGCTGCCTGATCACAGGCATCCCCTTGGGTTTGTGCATCCTGTTGCCGACCACAAGCCCGGGGGATTTGTCGCGAAAACACTGGATAAACTGGTCGACATCGGAAGGCAGATGCTGACCGTCTCCATCCATGACGATCACGCCTTCGTAAGAACGGGCTTTGAGGATCTCAAAGGCCTTGCGTAAAGAAGCGCCCTTGCCGAGATTGCGCTCGTTAATAATGACCTCGGCGCCGTTACCATGCGCGAGCCTGGCTGTCTGGTCTATTGACCCGTCATCGATCACTGTGATATCGAACCCCTTGACCCTCAGGCTCATGACCAGCCAGCCGATCGTTTTTTCTTCGTTGAATGACGGGATGAGACAGATGAAGGCACTCATTCTTTCCAGAACTCCCTGAACATCAGCCATTGCGTCGGATTTCTGCGGATTTCCGTCTCAATCGCGCGCGTATACGCCTCGATATATTCATCTTCCGTCAACCCTTGGGCCAGCGGCCTGGAAAAAGTAAGCGTGTGGTGATCATGCTCGTCCCGGGAAACGAAGCCCGTAACGATCGCGGCTCCTGTTCTGGCGGCCAGAATGGCAGGGCCGCGGGGCATCGTTTTTTTGTCCCCCAGAAAATCCATCAATTTTCCATTGTTTGAAAAAACCCTGTCGCCTACAAGAGCTACAAGTTGATTTTTATGCAAGGCTTCATATATCCTTCTGAGCGCAATACCCAGGGAGGGAACGACAACCGCCCCGATGCGCTCCCTTTGCCTGTTGAAGAACGTATTGACCAACCGGTGACGGTGCGGCAGAGCCACCGCCACGAAGGGATAGCCCAAAAGGGCCATGCAGACACCTCCCAATTCCCAATTATCCAGGTGGGCGGCGACGATTATAACGCCCTTGCCTCTTTTCAAAGCCTCATCGACGTATTCAAGGCCGATGATAGTCATGATCTTGCCGATGTCTTCTTTTTTGAGATATTTAATGCGGAAGAATTCGATGAGATATTTGCCGAAACAAACGAATACCTGCTTGGCATAAGCGTGGACACGACCATGCTCTTCGACAGGGAGGATCTTCAACAGATTCCCTATGACGGCCTTTCTATCGCGGGGAGAAATATAATATTTTGCATATGAAAGAGCTGCGGCCAATCCATAGGCGGCCCTCAGGGGTAAAAAGGTCGCAAAAAAATAACTTATCCTGTAAAAGACATATGCGATCATTTGTTACTCAAGACAAAGGCCGCGATATCACGCGAAGAGGTTGCCTTTGCCAGCGAGCGCCCTTTCATGTTCGATAATGTCCCGGAATCAGCCGCGCCTCCCTCCAGAATACAGCGAACCGCAGGCACGACATCTGAAATACCGGCCGCGCTGAGGGCCGCCCGGGCATCGACCAGAAAATCCGTATTCCTGGCCTCCTGGCCCGGGATGGGATTCAAGATCACCATGGGCAGGCCTTTGGCAAGGGACTCGGCCGTCGTAATGCCGCCAGGTTTTGTGATCACGAGATTCGCCGCACTCATCAATTGTTCGATCTCGTTCGTGTATTTGAATGTCAAAACACGTTTTTGGAAACGCCGGTTCACCATCCACCTGTAGAGCTTGCGGTTAAGGCCGCAAACCACCATCATCTGCATCGGCATTTCGCATTCATCCAGCTCTTTGATGATCTGCTTGATGGGTCCAAGGCCGTGGCCTCCCCCCATCACCAGGACAACGGGGATATCCCTGTCCAGGCCGTATTGTGCGCGGACTTGAGCGGCATCAATGTGCTTAGAGAATTTCGGGTCGATCGGAATACCCAACACACGTATCTTGTCCGACGACACGCCTTTACGAGAAAGTTCCTGGCCGGCCTGCTCGCCGGCCACAACATAAAAATCAACTTCATCGTAGACCCAAAATGAATGCGGTGCAAAATCCGTCAAGACCCCGTAAAGCTTAAAATGCCCTCCTCGTTCACGTTTATACGCCGACAGGATCCCGCAGGGAAAAGCCTGGGTGCACACAACGGCATCGGCCGAAAATTCGCCCAAAAGGTTTTCCAGTTTATTGAATGCCCTGCGGTGCAGCCACGTCTTAAAACCGTCGCTCTTTTTGACAAAAGACGGCCGGTCATAAAGAAAGCGCCAAATAGACGGAACTCTTTTAATGACAAATAGATAAACCTTATGCGTCAACCATTCCGTGACAGGAAAAAAATAACGGAAAGCATTGAGGCATTTTACCGTCACAGAGGGATCGACGATCTCGAATCCCTTCTTTAAGGCAGAGGCGGCGCTATGATGTCCGGACCGCTCCGTAATATACAAAATCAACACCTTTTTCTCTGAAAGCATACGTGTCAGTTTAACAGAAAAGTCTTTTTATTTCAAAGGGTTTTAACGGATTTTAGCACGTAAAATTCCTTGGAGAATCGGGTAAAAATAGACGGCCAGGCGGAGTTGTTTCGCAGGTAGAAAGCCGGAGGTCCGAGCCTGTTTTTATGGCGTTTCAACAGAGGTCGCAGCCAAATAGAACATGCCGAAGGATATAAGACCCTGAATACGCACGGGGATGCGTTTTGGGTCATCCGTCAGCCAGATCTTGTATTTGGAAGGCTTGCTTTCGATGTAGAAAACGGGAAATCTCCCCAAGGGGACCTTCAGGGAGGTTTTGGATTTCACGGTTAACTCAAATTTTTGCGTTGGAAGATTGACCGCATATGTTTTTCCGACAGCCATGTCCGGATCATTACGCAAACGATAGATCAGCAGGAGGACATTTTCCAAGGGGGTGTCGGAAGAGATCGTTTCAGTCTGTGAGGCCTTGCCATCTGTGGTTTTTGTGATAAGCACACTCTTGTTGCCGGCTGCATAAGTTTCTTTAATCAACTCTTCCCTGCCGAAAAGTCTGACATGTCTTTCTACTTTATGCGGAAATTTGAAATCTTCGGAACCATAGACGTCTTCAGTATCATTGACCGAAAATGTTTCGACACGAAGCCTCGCATGCTGGCTGACGCCTTCCCGGCTTTCGTCGCGTCCCGCATACGTTAAAACCCCGGAACCGACCTTGATAATATTGGAATAAACGCCGAAGGAAATCGTTTCGCCCGACGGAAAAACATTCTTAGACATGGCGGCGGCTTTAGGTGCAACGGAAGGGCTGCCTGCAACAGGAACAGAAAGAACCCGGGGGGTGCGGCAAAAAAACAGGAATCCAGCGGCAATGCCGCACAAAATCACTGCAATTATCGACCAACGCAAACTTCTCATGTTTTAAAAAAATCTTTGGCCTTGCGCTTATCGGTTATATCTTTGACATCCTGATATTCCACATATGTCAAGTCCGGCCGTTTCTGGCAGACTCTTGCAATCATGGTTCCCTTGACGGCGTCAGGATTCTTGCGCAGGGTGATATAACGGAAGTCCGTGCCGCATTGCGGACAATACTTTTCCCGGGAATAATCGATCCCTACGTGTCGGCAGCTGAAACAATCGCCCATCAGCTCGCCTGCCACGAGCAGATGCGCCGCAACCGTATCATAATCCAGTTCCTGGCCCACGCGCAAATAGACTTTTTCCATCAGATTATTCCAGTGTGGAATTTGGTTATTGGGTATTGTTTGCCTGCCTGCCGGCAGGCAGGGTCATTGTTTCTTGGTGCTTGGTTATTCAAAATCGTCACGCCTTAGCCAGATATACCCTATCTCCCTCATGAACATCTCGTAGAACTTCCAATCCAATTTCCTGCCCCTTCGATGCCCGCTCGATCGGTCTTCGATCGATCTGCATGGAGCCGACCGTCTGCCTGAAATCCGTATTCCGCCCTTTGACCCAAACGGCATCGCCGATCGCCAAAGAAACCCGGCACTTGAAAACTGCGGCTTTTACCTTCGGAAAATAATGGGTGATGTCGCCGGCCAAAACCCAGGGCGTCTTGGCGGATTTCTTGGCGGTCTTCTGCCGGGTCGCCGGACGGGACGCGGATACCGGCCGACGATGAAGTTTTCGTGTCTGACGACGCGCCCTATGTCTTACGACCCGCTTCTTCTTTCGGGGGGATATTTTCCCGCGAGAAAAACGATTTCTCCGACGAGAAACAGGACGCACGCGCTTACGCGAGCGCTTTCGACCTTGTGCTGCACGCCTTCTTCTGTGTTTTCTGAATCCGAAAACCCGGCCAAGGGTTTTAAAGAATTTTCTAAAAACCATACTCAGCGGGTCTGCTCAAGCGAGATATCAACGTTCAAGCCGCCATGGAGGGTATTATGGATAAGACAGGAGCGCGCCGCTTCCAGGACAGCGCGGGCGCGCGGGCCGGGATCGGCTTTGGGCAGGCGGATCTTTACTTCAACCGCCGCTATAGATTTTTTGTCGTCACTCAGGCTCCAATCAAGGGAAATGGCGCAGCCTTCCGTATCGATTTTGGCATTTTGGCAATAACGTACGACATACACGCCGATGCAGCTCCCCAGCGAAGCGACAAAAAGATCCGGCGGCGCCATCCCCTCGTCTGTCCCGCCTTTTTCGGGCGGGAGATCAATGATAAGCTTGTGTTTTCCTGTCGTGGCCTCGAATTTAATGCCGCCCTGATAAGCGACCGTAAGATTATTCATGCGAATTTCTCCCAGTGGATCATTTCTTTCAGTGCTTTCTTTTGTGGCGCCGGTATTTCGGCAGGCGTGCCGACGGCGATCAGGCTGACCAGCTTTAAATCCTTAGCTCCACCCAGAAAACTCCTGACTTTATCGGTGTAGTCCTTTTTGTCTCCGGCGATCCAGCAAGCACCAAACCCGGCCATCGAGAGCGCCAGTAACGCCTGGGTCGTGGCCGCGCAGCCATCTTCCAAATAATATTTCGTATCATGGCAAAAGACGACGATGCATGCCGATGCGTTTTCAAGAAAAGCGCCATTAGGAGAAACGATCGCGGAGAGTTCTTTGAGGCGGGGTCTTTGTGTGACGACGACAAATTCCCAGGGCTGGACATTTCTGGCTGTCGGGGCCTGCGAGGCCGCCCAAACGGCTTCTTCCAGGAGCGTCCCGGGAACTTCGCCCGGCTTATACTTGCGGATGCTGCGGCGATTACTAAAAATATCCTTACGATCGTTCATGCCGTCTCACTCACGCCTCATCGCTGACCGTGAGGATTGAATCAAGCTCGCCAAACGGATTCTTTTCCGAAACCGGGTTCGAAGGATCTTCCGTCCATTTTCCGTCGACGACAAAACGATATTTATAATTGCCGGGTTTCAGGGTGACTTGGGTTTTCCAGACCCCGTTGTCTTGCGTAAGACGCGACCTGTCGTCCAGAGACCAGTTATTGAATTCCCCGACAACATAAACGCTGTCATTCGCCGAACCCGCAAACTGGAACTCGACAGGCAAGAGCTCGCGGGTTTTCTTCTTGACGATCTTTTTCATGGCGGCCGTGATCTTCTCCATCAGGGCACCCTCTCCGGAGATGATCTCGCGCGACAGGCTGAAATAATCCTTGGCCCCGCGGCTGTATTTATCGAAAGCGAAAATCGTCTTGGCCTCTGATTGTGATTCTTTGATCTTTACGTTGATATGCACGATCGTATTGAAGACTTTCGACCCGAAGGTCTCCTTGATCTGATTAAGAATATTGAAAGAGTGGCGCAGGCGGGAGTCGAAGTTATTCACAAGCACGCGATAGGACACTTTATGGCCGAGCCTGTCCCTGATCAAATCCACGATCTCGACGAGCCTCTGCACGCCGTCCACCGAAAAACGGGACGCCTCGACGGGGATGATCATCTGATGCGCCGCCCGGATCGCATTCACCGTCAACAATCCCAGGTTCGGAGGACAATCGATCAGACAAAAATCATAAGCGCCCTGAAAATCCTTCAAAATGTCCTGCAACCTTGATTCACGGCCGATCTCGTCAGACAATTCCTGGTCTATGGTCGACAACATGATGTTGGACGGCGCCAGGTCAAAATTCGGGCCGATATTGACGATGATGTCTTTAAGCGAGCATTTGTTCTTGCTGATCTTGGACAAACAATCATAGATGCCGATATCTTTTTCGACCCCCAGCCCCATCGAAGCATGGGCCTGAGGATCCAGGTCAATCAAAAGCGTCTTCTTGCCGTTAAGCGCCAGAGCTGCAGCCAGGTTACAAGCCGTCGTGGTCTTACCGCATCCGCCTTTTTGATTGGCAACTGCAAATATCTCCATATCGACCTCCGGTCCTGAAAGTTTGGCCCATCCACCCTATTTGACGAATTCCACACCATCTATCAAAAGAACGCCTTTTTTGCGGCGTAAATTCCATTCTTCGACGCTAAACGTCAACTGGCCCAGATGAGACCAATCGTTTAATGCATGAAAATTCTCTCGAGGGATCTCGATGGTTTTCCAGGAAGAACCGATGTCGCGTATATAGAGGCTGGAGGTTTCTTTGCGTTTGTTTGTGAGGCTCACTTTAACGATCCCGTCTTTCTGGCTGTCGTCGTCCATCATGCGCAGGGAAAATCGCACAGATTTATACTCCCGCAGGTCTATCTCGGGTATATCGATCGTCAGGGTTTCGATCCTTGACGTCGCACGATTCAAAAAATTGTAATTCAGGCGAAACGGCCCGTCGTGTTTGACAAGACCCAACCGGCGCCCGACTTGGAGGCCGGTAAATCTCGAGGATGTCACGACTTTTATGGCAGCCAAAATAAATAAGGCCGTCAGCAAGAACAACAGGATGCGTTTGCTGAGAGTTTTGCGGTCTTTCTTGCGGGGCGGCTTCTTCTTTTTCTCAAAGAAAGTGCTCGCGATGTGATCCGAAATTTCTTTTTTCATTGTAACATCAATGCCATACTTGTCAATAAGTTCTCTTACCTATTTATCGGCCGCAGAAGGACTTTGCGTCTAAACGCTAACCTTCTACGATCCCAAAGGGATAGGTCTTCTTAGTAAGGCGACGTGGGATCCAGCGACTGGTTCAGACAGGCAGGCGGTTCCTTCCCCATCATCCGATACAAATTTTTTAAATGAAGCCTGTAAAGCTCGTCAAAAGCAACGTTTTTATCGCCATACCACCAAAACCAGTCGCTGCCCTCCAAAATATGGATCTGTTTCATGATGCGCTCATCCTGAAGCTCATGCGGGCCCAACAACCTCCTGGCTTCGGCGAGACATTCCCACGCCGCATTTTTAGCCGGGTGCCCCATCCATTTATTCAATGTCCCATGGATCCACGATCCCGTGACCAGGGACGGCAGCGAATGGCGCGCGGGATGCTTTGCAAGATATTCCCGCACTGTGACCGCTTTCATATAAGTTGCTTCGCTGATGCGCTGGTAAAGCGCCCTTAAAAAATCCCTGCCGTCGTTTCGGTAATACTCCCAGGCGTTTTCACCGTCGAGCGCCACCGTGACAAGACAATCATCGTCGCCGAAATATTCGTGGATTTTCAGGATATGGTACATGAAATTATCCACGGCATCGGTGGTGCGCCAATGCTGATATTCGAAACCGATCAGGTCGGAAAGATATTTGTCGCGGAACAAAACTGTCAGGGGGCCGTTTTTGGTCCTGACGCCATAAGGACGGTAAAGAACGCGCCCGTCCCGGTGTATCTTTTTTGCCGTATTCCACAACATCGCCTCATCGGTGACGATCCAGCTCACTTGTGACTTCACAAGGCTTGGCAGGATATCCATGGAGACCGCCTGCTCCGAGGGCCACATCCCGACGGCAGCATCGCCGAAACGTTCCCGATAGAACTTTACCGCCTCCTGGATATGCCAGATTGCATCTTCCGGCTGGGAAAAGATCTGTTTAGGCAGAGGCGTATTCGGATTGGCATCGCGCGCGGCAAATGAAGAAAACAACAAAGGCAGGATCGGATGAAAATAGGGAGAAACACTGACCTCAATCTTCCCTTCGTCCTGCATCCTTTTATAAGCCGGGATGATTTCTTTTAAGATGCTGAATTGTCTGGCGACAACGGCCTGTTTCTCCTCTTCTGTAAAATACCTGCCTTTTTTCACAAGCAAGCGCAGTTCGGGGATATTGGCGCGGAAATAAGGGTCTATCCACGAAAGATTGAACCAGACCTGGAGGTCCAGGTAATCCTGGTCGGAAAAACCGTAATCCTCGTGTTTTTTTAAAAACAGCTCGTAGTATCGCGGGTGGACGGAAACGACGCGATTCAGCTCTGCCGAAAAGAAATTCTCCCTGACAAAATGCTTTTCATCGGGAGTTAACTCAGAAGCGCGTTTTTGGGTTAAACGGAGGAAACGGTCCGATAACCGGCCTGCGGCATATTCCTCGATCTGTTCGAGCAACGAAGGAACAATATTAAAAGTCTGATGGACGTCCGGGAATTCGTCCAAAAGAAGGGCCATGTCGAGATAATCTTTTGTACCGTGCAGCCGTACCCAGGGAAGCTCGGCCTCCCCTGTCAGAAGGTTCTTGTAGTACGGCTGATGCATATGAAGGATAAATGCGAGATAGACCATGGAAAAATGATTACACAGATTTTAGAAGCAAGTGGCACAGAGCGAAGCCTCCCCGGTCTTTAGACCGGGGCTTCCTTCTCAAGCAGAACTTCACAATGGCATTTCCGCCACCGCAACTTAGGCGGACCCGCCGATCTTTAGTGGCGGGCATCCCACGGGATAAAGCCGGGGATTTCTGCGAATGATTAAAAAACATTTTAATATCGGCCCTACCTAAATAATATGAAGGATATATTACCATGCCTCGGGCCATATTGCAAAACAATCCCCTCCTTTCAACTCATCTTGATCGAAGCCGAGCTTCAATCAAGGACAGGCCAGCTAATGAGACAAAACAGGTCTGACCAGTTTTGTCTCATTAAGGCGTGGATAAAAACAAGAACCCCTGGGTTTCCCCAGGGGTTCTTGTAAAACAACTGTGCTTTCTAGGTTAGGCCCTGCGCTTATAAGGAATGGCGCAGGCCTGACGCCTTCTGCGTCAGAAGCTAACTTTGCAGGAAGCGATTGCTTCAGCCGCTGTCTCGCCCTGTTTCACACGGCCGTTTTCAGAGGCGATAGCCTTGCCAGGGAAGAACCAACCGCAGAGCAAGCCAAGCTGGACGTCTTCCGTGTAGTTATAAACCAGGTTGACGTCTAATTCCTGACCGAGCTCTTTCTTGCCGGCGTTGAAGTAGTAACCGCTGCCATCGTAATCGTTCATGTTCAAAACGCCAGATCTGGAAGGAGCTTTAGCCATCAACAAGTACACATAATCCAACTGCAGCCACACATCTTCGATGGGAGAAAGTTTGCCCATCAAATCGATGTTATGCGCATTAGACTGCGGGAAGAGTGCATTGATGATATGACCGTTGGTCTGGTTTTCGAACATCGGATCCCAGGCGTGATACGTCTTGCCTGCGTTCGCGCCCAAACCACTGCTGTCTCTGTTGGCATCACCGGAGAAGTAGGAATAGATCAACCCGAATGTCGGGGTGTACTTCCAACCCGGAGTATACATCACAACAGACTGAGATGCCCATG
>Ga0172373_10007230_pt1 | contig 14490 bp, 17 predicted proteins | sample Lak10m_2_FD_114546 | JGI IMG/M metagenome (GOLD analysis project Ga0172373, IMG submission 114546) | Freshwater microbial communities from Kabuno Bay, South-Kivu, Congo - kab_092012_10m | ecosystem: Environmental > Aquatic > Freshwater > Lake | place: Democratic Republic of the Congo... | reverse complement strand
CTTCCCCGAGCTCTTCGAGGCCAAGTACGGCCTGAAGAAGCAGGACATGGTGAAGATGAACATCAAGGGCGTCTTCCAGATCTGGATGAAGGACGGCTCGTACCACGAGATCGACCTCAAGGAGTGCCACCAGTGGACCCGGTCCGGGTGCAAGACCTGCCCGGATTTCGCGGCCGAGCACAGCGACATCGCCACCGGCGGTATCGGCAAGGACAACGACTGGACCCTCACCATCGTTCGCACCGAACTCGGCGAGGAAGTCATCGGTCGCATGATCAAGGACGGGGTCATCGAGGCCCGTCCGGCCCAGGAGGACGAGGTGGCGATGAAACTGCTGCGCACCTTGTCGATCGTGAGCCGGCGCCGTTGGCCCGAGTGGGCCGACAAGGCTCCCTCGGTCGGCGTCCCACCGCCGAAGAAGAAGGCCGACGGAGCGCCTCCGGCGGCCCATTAGATCCCCCGCGACGACTCGTCGAACGTGGCGAGCACGCTCGCCATCCCCGGAACAGGAGAACACGATGCCCCTGCATCCTCAGACCACGGCGATTCTCGAAGCGATGACCCAACTCGGTGTACCGCCCATCGAGTCCCAATCTCCGCAGCAGGCCCGGCACGGCATGGAGGTCATGACCGCACCGTCGACGGTGCAACTGCCCGAGATCCGCGATCTCGACGCCGACGGTGTGCCGGTGCGCCTGTACCGACCGGAATCCGACCGCAAGGACCGTGGCGATGCAACCCGTGCCGATGCAGGACGGGGTCTGCTCGTGTACTTCCACGGCGGCGGCTGGGTGCTCGGCAGTGTCGACACGCACGACGACGTCTGCCGCAAACTGGCTCGGGCCATGGGTCATGCCGTGCTGAGCGTCGACTACCGACTCGCACCCGAGCATCCCTTCCCGGCTCCGGTCGAGGATTGCGTGAAGGCCCTCCGATGGGCCCACGCCAACGCCGCGTCGCTCGGCGTCGACGCCGACCGCCTCGCGGTGGGCGGAGATTCGGCGGGTGGCAACCTGGCCGCGGTGGTGGCCAACCTCCAACCGGTGCCGCTCCGATTCCAGTTGCTCGTCTACCCGGTCACCGACGCGCGCCGCGGAAGCGAGAGTTACCGCCAGAACGCCGAGGGCTACCGGCTCACCGCGGCCGGCATGAAGTGGTTCTGCGATCACTACCTGAGCGGTGGCAAGGGCGCCGAGGACGACCCCCGCGTGTCGCCACTGCTGGCCGATGGATCGACGTTGGCCGCGTCACCTCCGGCGCTCGTGATCACCGCCGAATACGATCCGCTGCGCGACGAGGGAGAGCAGTACGCCGAGCGTCTGCTGGCCGCCGGCGTGCCGTGCTCGCTCACGCGCTACCACGGGAACATCCACGGCTTCTTCTCGATGAGCAACTTCGTCGACGACGGTTACGCGGCGATCCACCAGGCCGCCGCCGCCACCCGTATCGCTCTCGAACGCTGATCGAACCGGACCAACCGATCAGGTCGCTCCGACAACGTCGTTCGCGCGGGCGAACACGTCGTCGAGCATGCCTTCGGTGAGTCGTCCCGTGAACGTGTTCTGTTGACTCGGGTGGTACGAACCGATCACCACGACTCCCGACGGAGCGACGACCTCGACACCGTGGGCGAATTTCGGTCGGGGACGCACGTCGAACTCCTCGCACGCCGCCTGGTACGCGAAACCGCCCAGGGCCACCACCGCGCGCAGACGGGCGAGCGCGGTGATCTCCCGACGCAGGAAGGGGCGGCACGTGTCGCGCTCGGCGGTGCTCGGTCGGTTGTCGGGTGGCGCGCACTTCACCGCCGAGGTGACCCAGGCGTCGCTCAGTCGCAGACCGTCGTCGATCGCGGTCGATTCGGGGCGATTGGCGAACCCGGCCCGGTGCATCGCCCGATACAACCAGTCGCCACTGCGATCACCGGTGAACACCCGACCGGTTCGATTGGCGCCGTGAGCACCCGGTGCCAGACCGAGCACCAACAATCGTGCCGACGGATCTCCGAATCCGACGATCGGTCGTCCCCAGTAGATCTGGTCCCGGTAGGCCGCTCGCGGGTCGGCGGCCACCGCCTCGCGCCATTCCACCAACCGCGGGCACAGTCGGCATTCCGCGATCTCGACCGCCAGTGCCGAGAGGACGCGGCGGGACACGGGCCGGCGAGACACGGGTCGGCGAGACACGGGTCGGCGAGACACTGGCGACATGACACCACTAGGTTGGCAGGGCCATGCCCGGCCCGAAACCCCCCGCCACCACCCTGGTTCTGCTCGTCCGTCACGGCCAGACGCCCACCACCGGCAAGGTTCTGCCGGGTCGCGCCAGTGGTCTGCACCTCGCCGAAGCCGGCGTCCGCCAGGCCGAGCAGGTCGCCGAACGGCTGACCGGTTTCCGCAACGTCGACGCCGTGTACGCGTCGCCGCTCGAACGAGCCCGCGAGACCGCCGCGCCGATCGGACGCGCCCTCGATCAGCGGGTCCGCATCGAGCGAGGACTGCTCGAGTGCGACTTCGGCGACTGGACCGGTGCCGAACTGAAGAAACTCATGAAGAAACCCGAGTGGACCACCGTTCAGCGGGCGCCGTCGACCTTCCGATTTCCCAACGGCGAGAGCTTCACGGAAATGCAGACCCGCATGGTCTCCACTCTCGAGCGACTCGTCGATCGTCACCGTGGACGAACCATCGTCTGCGTGTCGCACGCCGACCCCATCAAGGCCGTCGTGGCTCACGCCATGGGAACGCACCTCGATCTCTTCCAACGCGTCGTCATCGGAACCTGTTCGGTGTCGGCGATCGCGTACTCCACGTCGGGTCCCGTGGTTCTCACCGTCAACTCGACCGGCGGTTCGCTGGCCGACCTTCGACCGAGTTGACGTCGCGATGAGTGGATTCTGGATCTTCGACGAGGTGCAGGGGTTCGTCACCGGCGCCGTCGGCGAACCGGGACGCCGGGTGTTCTACCTGCAGGTGCTCCACGACGGCGAACGACACACGATTCGCTGCGAGAAGCAGCAAGTGGCGGCCATCTCGCAATACCTTCGCCGGGCCCTCGCCCAACTTCCGATTCCCGAGGGTTCGCTCACCGGACTCCGAACCACGTTCGTTCCGGTTGACGACGAAGCCTTCGTGCTCGGTTCGGTCGGACTCGAGTTCGACCGAGACGCCGATCGCTTCGTGCTGGTGCTGCGCGAGATGCCGACACCCGATCCCGACGAGTCGGACGACGATCCGGACGATCCTGGCGACGACCCCGACGACGACCCCGACGACGAGCCTTTCGACGGTGCGGTGATGCGAGTCACCGTGTCGCGCCGGCAGGCCCTCACGTTCTGCGATCAGACCGACCGTGTGGTCGCCGCCGGTCGTCCCGACTGCGAGTGGTGCCGTCGTCCCCTCGATCCGAGCGCGCACTTCTGCGTGCGCATGAACTGATCACCCGACGCGCCGATGAACGACCTCCGACTCGAACTGCTGTCGAGCGCCGACATCGAAGTCGAGGGACGCATGCCGTACAGCAGCAACGCCACGTTTCTGGTCGAACTGAAGGTCGACGGCGAGTCGCGCGGACGCGCGATCTACAAACCCGGCAGGGGCGAACGTCCGCTCTGGGACTTTCCACCCGGCCTGTACCGCCGCGAGGTGGTCGCGTATCGCCTGTCGGCGGCGATGGGTCTGCACCTCGTGCCGCCCACCATCCTGCGCGACGGCCCCTTCGGGGAGGGCTCCCTACAGTGGTTCGTGGACGCGCGCTTCGAGGAGCACTACTTCACGTTGTTCGAGGCGCGACCCGATCTGCACGACCAGTTCCGGGCGGTCGCACTGTTCGACGTCGTCGCCAACAACACCGATCGGAAGAGTGGTCACTGTCTGATCGACTCCGACGAACGAATCTGGGCGATCGACAACGGACTCTGCTTCTCGACCGAGTTCAAGCTGCGCACGGTGATCTGGGAATTCTCGGACGAAACCATCTCCGACTCCTTGCTCGGAGCGCTCGACCGAATCGTCGGCGGCGTTCCCGACGAGGTGGCGGAGTTGCTCGAGACCGACGAGGTCGAGGCTCTGGTGGAGCGGGCCCGTTCGCTCGCATTCGCGGCGCGCTTCCCCGTCGATTCGTCCGGGCACCGGTACCCCTGGCCGATGGTCTGAGAGACTCCTCCGCGTGTTCATCGACGACGACCTCGACGCACTCGTCGCCCGCGCCGATCTCGACGGTCTGGTTCGACTCGTCGACGCACGATGCGAATCGCGCGACTGGCCCGGCGTTCTGCGGATCCGCGACCGCTCGCGGGCGGCCCTCGAGTCCGGCCGTCAGCTCTGGCCGGCGGCCACACTCGCCGAGTACCGGCTCGCGCTGCGCGCCCCCTCCGAGTGGGCGACGCAGGTTCTGCACGAGGACGGTGGGCGCTTCGCCATCGGTCCGCTCACCGAAGTGGTGGCGCAGAACCACTCGTGGTCCGAGATGCGCGATCTGCTTCCCCGCGGACCCCGGCGATCCTTCGTCGCCCACGAACGGGTGCTCCGGGGCGAGGTCGTCGATCCGGACGACCTCGACGATCCGGTGCTCGACACGCCGTTACGGCTGCTCGACTGGGAACCGAGCTACGCGTTGCCCGTCTACGGAGACGACGGTGTGCGCTGCGACTCGCCGATCGACCTCCGCCGTCCCCAGTGGATCGACGTCGGAGGTTCCGGCGACGTCGAGATGCTCGACGATGCCTCGCTCGAGGCGGCCGCGCGCGCGTTGGTGACACCCTGGCTCGACTCGTCGAACGGCACCTTGCGCACGGCGATCGTGTCCGGTGGCAACGACCGCGTCGTGGCGGCCCTGCGACTCGGCTCGGCCCGATTGGATCCGCTCGCGCCAGCCGAGGCCCTCGCCTGGCTGGCCTGGTGCGCGGCATCGGGCGGCGTCCACGGGCGACGACGCGGAGCCGCCGTCGGACGCTTCGATGCGTGGTGGTTCGTCGCCGCGGTGGGTGGACTCGACTGGAGCGATCTCGGAACCGAACCCTCCGCGGCCGTTCATGACATCCTCGAATCGACCACGTGGTGGCGACTCGGCACGAACGAACCCGACGCGCCCTACCAATTGTCGATCGTGGCCGAGCACGACGGCGAAACGATTGCCGTCGTCGCCACCGATCAGCGCGCTTGAAGAGCCTCGATCAACTTCGGAAGCACCTTGTGCACGTCACCGACGATGCCGAGGTCGGCCACGCCGAAGATCGGCGCTTCCTTGTCCTTGTTGATGGCGATGATGTTCTTCGAACCCTTCATGCCCACCATGTGCTGGGTGGCTCCGGAGATTCCGGCGGCGATGTACACGCTCGGCTTCACGACCTTGCCGGTCTGACCCACCTGGTAGCTGTACGGAACCCATCCGGCGTCGACGATCGCGCGCGACGCTCCGGGCGCACCCTTCAGGATCTTGGCGAGAGTCTCGACCATCTCGTACTTGCCGCTCTCGCCGAGACCACGACCGCCCGAGACCACGATGTCGGCTTCGTCGAGTTTCGGACCCGAGGTCTCCTCGACGTGCGTGGCGACCACCTTGGCGCCACCGGTGGCGCCGAGCTCCGGGGTCGACACCGACTGCACCGCCGCGGCGGCTCCACCGGCCGCTTCGGGAGCGAAGCTCTTGGGACGGAAGGCCGCGAGATAGGGCGCGCTTCCGGTGAACGAGGTGGTGACCAGAGTGTTGCCACCGAAGATCGGGGTGGTGACCGACACGGAATCTCCGGACGCCGCGATGTCGATGTTGTTGGTCAGCACGGTGCGGTCGATCTTCACCGACAGACGCGCCATCACGTCACGACCCTCGTAGGTCTGCGGGAACATCACCAGATCGGGAACGTCACCGGCGTCGATGGCCGCCTTCATCGCCGACGCGACGGCGACCCCGGCCAGATTCGAGCCGTAGTCGACGGCGCACACCTTCGACGCCCCGAACTCGCCGAGGGTTGCCGCGGCGGCGCCCCCGTCGGCGCCGGTCCACACGCTGACGGTGCCACCGAGCGAACGGGCCTTGGTGACCAGTTCGAGAGTTCCCGAGGTCGGCGCGCCGTTGGCGATCTGACCGAAGACCCAGATGTTCGTGATTCCCATTGTCGTCTCTCTTCTCTTCGAATTCGTCCGCGTCAGATGACCTTGAGGCCTTCGAGGAAGGCGACGATCTTGCCGAAGGCCTCACCGTCGTCCTCGATGATCTCGCCGGCGGCTCGAGCCTCGGCCTGCGCCACACCGCTGATGGTCTGGCCCGCACCGGCCCAGCCCACCGGAGTGACACCGAGATCGGCGGCCGTGACTTCCTCGACCGGCTTCGACTTGGCGGCCATGATTCCCTTGAAGCTCGGGTAGCGCGGCTCGACGACGCCCGCGGTCACCGACACCAACGCGGGCAACGAACAGGTGACCTCGTCGTAGCCGGCCTCGGTCTGACGATCGGCCTTCAGGGTTCCGCCCTCGATGGAGATCTTCTTGGCGAAGGTCACCGACGGCAATCCGAGAACCTCGGCCATCTGCTCGGGAACCGTGCCGGTGTATCCATCGCTCGATTCGGTGGCCGCGATCACCAGATCGGCGCCACCCAGACGGTTCACCGCCGCCGCGAGGATCTTGGCGGTGGTGAGGGCATCGGAGCCCTGCAACGCCGGATCGGAGACCAGCACACCCTTGGCCGCACCCATGGCGAGCGCGGTACGAAGACCGGACGTCTCGCTGTTGGGAGCCATCGACACCAGGCTCACCTCGCCGCCGCCGGCCGCATCGACCAGCTGCAACGCCATCTCGACGCCGTACGAATCGGACTCGTCGAGGATGAGCTTGCCATCCCGCTTGAGAGTGTTGTCGGCGCCGAGGGCACCGGGTGTGGCGGGGTCGGGGATCTGCTTCACACAGACGATCACTTTCATGGGGCGCATTCTGTCCGTTCGTGAAGGCGTTCACACAACCCGCGCCGACCCCCCGGGAGTGACGAACGACGCCGAGCGACCGGCCATGTGACGACCGGTCATGGAACCGGGTCCGAGCCCGGTCGCCGGGTCGATCCGGTACGGTCGGGAACGGTGCGAATCCTGCTGGTCGTGAACTCGTTCGCCTCGTCGGTGACGGCGCGGAACACCGTGATCGTGCATCGCACCCTGTCCCGCCGCCACGAGGTGCAGGTCGTCGAGACGAATCGACGGGGTCACGCCACCCGTTTCGCCCAGGACGCCGCCCACCGCGGTCTCGATCTGGTGGTCTCCTTCGGCGGCGACGGCACCCTGAACGAGGTCGCGACCGGGGTGGCCGGTACCGACACCGCCCTCGGCGTTCTGCCCGGCGGCAGCACCAACGTGTTCGCTCGAACCATCGGACTGCCCAACGATCCGGTGACCGCCGCCGAGTTGCTGCTGGCGGGTCTCGACGATCCCGAGACCAACATTCGCCCGATCGGACTCGGTCGGGTGAACGGACGTTTCTTCTGTTTCCACACCGGAGTCGGCTTCGATGCCGCGGTGGTTCGCACGGTCGAACAACGCGCGCATCTGAAGCGTTGGGCCGGTCACCCGCTCTTCATCTGGGCGGCGGTCCGAACCTGGCTGTCGTCGTACGACCGCCAGCGACCGCACTTCCGACTGGCCGCCGATGGCGCAATCGGTGGTCACGGCACCGACCCCACTCCGTCCGACCGCTCGCGATTCGTGTCGGACGGTTACTTCACCGTGGTGCTCAACACCAACCCCTACACGTTCCTCGGCAATCGTCCGCTCGATCTCGGACCGGCGGCCGGACTCGACCGACCGCTGATGGCCGTCACGTTCCGCACGATGTCGGCGCGCACGATCCTCGGCACCCTCGCCGGAGCGCTGCGAGGCGGAGGGGTGGTGGCGGGACCGCAGGTCTCGGTGATCGACGACGTGCACGAGTTGGTGATCGAGAACGACGTCTCGTTCCCGTATCAGGTCGACGGCGACTACCTGGGCGAGACCACGCTCCTCGATTTCCGCCACGTCCCCGAGGCGGTGCGCCTCCTCTTCCCGGCCTGAACACCCGTCGGTCGGCGAGCAACCCGAGCGTCAGCCCGCCGCGCGAACCGCCACGGCCGTGTCGGGCACGTTGGTGCAGATTCCGTCCACTCCCCACGCCACGAGTTCGCGCATGCGATCGGGGTCGTCGCAAGTCCAGGTGTTCAACACCAGTCCGCGCGTCGCGCACTGCTCGACCAAGCCGATGTCGACGCCGCCGACCCACGGATGCAGAGCACCGTGGCCGTCGGACACGAGTCCATCGAGAATCGACTCGCGCGTCGCCGGATCGAGCAGCGTCACGAGCCAGGCGGTGGCGATGTCGGGTCGAACCGTGCGACACCGATCGATCGTCTCCCGACGGAACGACGAGATCAACCAGCGGTCGTCGCCCTCCGGACGCACGGTCAGTAGGTCGATCGTGGCGTCGGCGATCGTGTCGGAGTCGTCGAAGTCCGGTTCGTTGGGGTCGTTCTTGATCTCGACGTTCACCCAGAGTGGTGCGCAGGCATCGAGGGCCTCGTCCAACCGTGGCACGTGACGGGGCAGATCGTCGGCGACGGTGCGCACGATCACCCGCCCGTCGGCCAGCCGCGGATCGTGATGAACCACGAGAACACCGTCGGCGGTGCGGCGCACGTCGAGTTCGACCGCGTCGGCTCCCATGGCCACGGCGGCACGGAAGGCGGCCACGGTGTTCTCCGGTTCGGCTCGCGAGGCACCCCGGTGGGCCATCACCTGGGGACGGTGCCGGCTCCGCCCGCCCACGAGCGACGGACTCGGCGCCTTCGGCGACCCCGGTGGCTGGACGGACACGAAAGAATCCTGCCAGCAACGAGTGGGGTCCCACTGTCCGGGCACAAAGAAACCGGTCGGACCCCTTGCCAGTTCGACATCCTTTTGCCACTCTTGACGAGGCTCAGTACCGGTGTACCGGAGCCACCCGCAACCCCCGTCCACCCCCTCATCGCAGGAGTATCCGAGTGTCGATCCTTGCCTCCGCCCTCACCCTCGGCGCCGCCGATTACACCTGGCGCAACGACGCCATCTGCCGGGACACCGACCCCGATCTGTTCTTCCCGATCGGAACCACCGGCCAGGCCCTGCTGCAGATCGACCGCGCCAAGCAGGTGTGCGACGAGTGCCCGGTGAAGGTGAAGTGCCTCGAGTTCGCTCTCGAGACCAACCAGGACTCGGGCATCTGGGGAGGCACCTCGGAAGAGGAGCGACGCGACATTCGCCGACAGATCGCCGCCCGCCGCAAAGCCCTCAACGCCACCCGCGCCGCCGCCAGCTGATCCGGCCCAACTGACCGGCCCAACTGACCGGCCCAGCCAGCGTTCAACGAGGCAGACGCAGTTCGACGACGGTGCCGTCGCCCCGGCGATGGCCCGCCAAACCGAGGGCCGCGAAGTCGGCGGGTTCGCCGGCGCGAATGGTGATCGAACCGTTCAGTTCGGTGGTGACGAGGGTGCGCACGATCGACAGCCCGAGTCCGGTGGCCCCGTCGAGCGAGAAATCGGGGGCCAGACCCCGACCATCGTTCACCACGTCGATGTGCACGTGCTCGTCGTCACCGCCGAGTTTCACGACCACCGAACCGCCGTCGCTTCCCTCCGGGAAGCCGTGGTCGACGGCGTTCTGCAGAAGTTCGGTCAGCACCACCGACAAGGGAGTGGCGATGGTGGCCGGCAGACGTCCGCCGTCACCGCGGACGTCGAAGCGAACCGGCCGATCCGGCGACTGCAGACCCTCCTCGGCGAGACGCATGAGCGGACGAACGATCTCGATGAACGCCACGTCGTCGCCGGGTTCGCGCGACAGGGTCTCGTGCACGAGGGCGATCGTTCGAATGCGGCGCACACTCTCCTGCACCGCGGCCTTGGCCTCGGCCGATTCGAGTCGGCGAGCCTGAAGACGGAGCAACGACGAGATCGTCTGCAGGTTGTTCTTCACCCGATGGTGGATCTCCCGAATCGTCGCGTCCTTCGACAACAACATGCGATCGCGGCGACGAACCTCGGTGACGTCACGCAGGAAGAGAACGCCACCCGTCACGACATCGTCGGCGACGATCGGAATGCAGCGCACCAGCAGGGTCACCTCGTCGGTCTGGTCGAACTCCTCGATCACCGGCTCGCGACGCTCGTAGGCCTGCCGAACGGGACTGTCGGCGAAGCCCAGTTCACTCAACGTCTGACCCACCGCGTTGGCGCTGATTCCGACGCGGTGCAACGCCGACACCGCGTTGGGCGACGCGTAACGCACGCGCGCATCGGCGTCGAGCACGACGGCTCCGTCGCCGACCCGTGGAGCGGCACTGAGATCGGCCACGCGCCCGCGGAACGGGAAGTTGCCCTCGGCGACCATCTCGGCGAAGCGATGGAAGATCGACAGATAGGTGCGTTCGAGTTCGCCGGGTTGCCGGCCGGTGCGCGACGACCACTCGCGGGTGAGCACCGCCACCGGCCCGGTGACTCCGCGCACCGGAATGGCCAGAACGTGCACCGGTTCGTCGACGTCGTCGCGGGACACCTCCGACTCCGAGATGGCTCCCCCGGCGATCACCGATTCCAGCAGGGCCCGACTCGCAACGGGAGCCGGCGTGTCGACGAGGTCGGCGCGGTAGATGGTCTGTCCGGTCGCCGGTCGCACCTGTGCTCCGACCCACCATCCGCCGTCGCGATCGCGTAGGTAGAGGATCATGTCGGCGAAACAGAGATCGGCGAGCATTCCCCACTCACCGACCAGCTGCTGCAGGTGTGCGGCGTCCTCCTTGCCCAGGTCGGTGTGCTGACGCACCAGTTCGCCGAGCGTGGCCACGGGCCGTCCTCAGGAACCGAAACCCATGCGGCGCTCACCCTCGGTCGAGCCGATCTCGACATAGGCGATCTTCGACGAGGCGACCGCCACGTCGCGACCGCGCTTGTCCTTCAGCCAGAGCACCTCGATCTTGCCGAGAAGGGCCTCCTCGATCCGCGCCTTCACCGCCTCGCGCTCGTCGTCGGCGATCTCGAGCGAGATCTCTCGGGCAACCTGGGTGACAACGATCCGAACGTCCACGAAAACCTCCTGGTGAGTCGACGCTAGTCGGCGACGGACGGGAACGAGGTGCGTCAGACGACCGTCGAGCAGAAAGTGTCGCCCTGCGGGAGCGACGACACGAGAGAGGGCTCGGATGCCCCGTAGAGAGCCGTCAGCATTCCCTTCACCATGCCACGATCGACCGCGCACACCACCGGGTTCTCGAGCGCCACGTCGCCGAAGGGGCAGTGATTGTTGATGATGCGCAACTGATCGTTGCGCTTTTCGGCATGGGCGGCGAACCCGTGCGCCGTCAGGGCATCGGCGACCGACTGGATCGCCGAGCGCAAACTGCGTTGGCTGGCCGCCAACTCGTTGCCGGTGAGTGCGGCGGCCATGGCACGCCCGTACTCCTGCCCGACCTCTTCGGCGATCGCCTCGGCGCGGTCGTGTGGCAGAAGCGACAACGTCTTGCCGAGAAGGCTGAGCACGAGATCGTCGCTGCGAACCGGGAACTCGTCGGTCGGTCGGTTGGCGGCGGCGGTGTACCGCTTGGACGGGCGTCCCGCGCCGGTTCCTCGGGCGACGGCGACACCGACGTATCCCCCGGCGGCGAGTTTGTCGAGGTGGTGTCGCGCCACGTTGGGATGCACCCCGAACTCCTTGGCCACCTCGGAGGCGGTCACCCCGTCGTCGGACGAGCGGACGAACAGGTAGATGGCTCGCCGAGTGGGATCGCCGAAGGCATCGGTGATCGCGGTGACCGTGGCGGTGAAGGCTGTCGACGATGTGCCGGCCGGTTTGGTCACGCTTTTGGCCACGCCGGTATTCTACCTATGCGCATAGTGCAAATTCCGGCCGCTGTGCGTCCACCCCACCCCCAACCACCCACCCCCCAACCGCCGGTACACGGAGCGACATGAGCGTCACCACCGATCAGATCGTCGAGGCCCTGCGCCCGGTCGAAGACCCCGAACTCCATCGATCGATCGTCGACCTCGGCATGTTGCGCCACGTCGAGATCGGCGACGGTGGCGTGGTGGCGGTTCGGGTGGCCCTCACCGTCGCCGGTTGCCCGCTGCGCAACGAGATCACCAATCGTGTCACCACCGCCGTCGCCGCGTTGCCGGGAGTCTCCCGGGTCGATCTCGACTTCACGGTGATGACCGACGACGAGCGAGCCGCACTGCGCACGAAACTCCACGGTGACCCGTCGGCCACCGCCGGTCAGGGACAAGCCCACGGACACGCCGAGGGTCGCGCGATCCCCTTCGCCGAACCCGGTTGCCGCACCCGTCCGTTGCTGATCTCGTCGGGCAAGGGCGGGGTCGGCAAGTCGAGCGTCACCACCAATCTGGCCGTGGCGCTCGCCGCCCAGGGTCATTCGGTGGGAGTCGTCGACGCCGACATCTACGGATACTCGATTCCGCGCATGCTCGGAGCCGACCGCGATCCCGTGGTGATCGACCGCATGCTTCTGCCGACCGAGGCTCATGGCGTTCGTTGCATCTCCATCGGCTACTTCGTTCCCGAGGGTCAGGCCGTCGTCTGGCGCGGGCCCATGCTCCACAAGGCTCTCGAGCAGTTCCTCACCGACGTCTACTGGGACGAGCCCGACTTCCTTCTGATCGACATGCCGCCTGGTACCGGTGACATCGCGCTCTCGCTCAGCCAGTACCTGCCGCGTGGCGAGGTCTACGTGGTCACCACCCCGCAACCCGCGGCCCAGAAGGTCGCCCGCCTCTCGGCGGCGATGGCCGCCAAGGTGAACCTGCCGGTGAAGGGCATCATCGAGAACATGTCGTGGTTCACCGGCGACGACGGCAAGCGCTACGAGATCTTCGGTAGCGGTGGCGGACAAGAACTGGCCGACGAGCTCGGCGTGCCACTGCTCGGACGTCTGCCCCTCGTTCAGGCGTTGCGCGAGGGCGGCGACGACGGCAAGCCGATCGCCGCGGTCGCACCGGACAGCGAACTGGGTCGGGCCTTCCACGAGATCGCCAAGCGCATCGCCACCGACATGAAGCCGAAGAAGATCTTCAGCAAGTTGCTGAAGATCAACTGACCCGTCGTCGAAGAAATCAGTCGTTCCAGAAGCGTTGTTCCCGGAAGGGATCGGCGTACATGTGGTAGCCGTTGCGTTCCCAGAACCCCGGTGCGTCGGCATCGCGCAACTCGAGACCACGCAACCACTTGGCGCTCTTCCAGAAGTACAGGTGCGGAATCACCACTCTGACCGGACCACCGTGATCGGGCTCGATGTCCTCGCCCTCGTAGGCCCACGCGATCAACGCCTCGTCGGTGGTGATGTCGGCCAGGGGAACATTCGTCGTGTAACCGAACTCGGCGTGTTCCATCACATGAGTCGCGCGCGACGACACGCCCGCCAGTTCGAACAGATCGCGCACCCGAACCCCCGTCCAGGTGGTGTCGAACTTGCTCCACTTGGTGACGCAATGGATGTCGAAGGTCAGCGACACCGACGGCAGAGCCTTCAACTCGTCGAGGCCGAGAACGATCTCTCGCTCCACGAGTCCGAAGATCCGCAGATTCCACTGACCGGGGGCATAGGTCGGCACGTCACCCACGTGGAGCACCGGGAATCGGTCGGTGAGGTACTGGCCGGGGGGCAACCGCGAGGGGTCGTAACCCCGGGCCGCGGTCTCCTGTCGGTTGCGTTCGAAGAATCCCACCCGAAGAGTCTGTCGCACCCGGTTCGCCCACGCCCCACCGGTCCGTCGCCCGCCGTTCACCCGACCCCGGTAGGTTCCGCGCCGTGTCCGACGGAGCCCTGTATCTCGTCCGCCACGCCAAGGCCGGAGACCGCTCCTCGTGGGGTGGCGACGACCTCGTCCGGCCGCTCTCGAAGAAGGGGCGCGCGCAGGCGGCGCGGCTCGCCGTCCGACTCGAACCGCTGGTGTCACCCCACCGCACCGCTCGTCTGATCTCGTCGCCGTACACCCGCTGCTGGCAAACCCTCGAACCCCTCGCCGGGTTGCTCGACCGGCCGATCGTCGGCGACGACGCCCTCGCCGAGGGCTACGACCGCGACGGTGCGTTGATGCTGATCGCCGGCGTTCCGGCGGGTTCGGTGCTGTGCAGCCATGGCGACGTGATTCCCGACGTGATGGCCGCCCTCGAGCGTCGCGGAGCGCTGATCGTCGACGAACCCGACTGGCGCAAGGCGTCGTGCTGGGTGTTGGAACGCCGCGACGGCGACGTCGTGCGCGCCACCTGCTGGCCACCACCGGCCGACGACTGACGCGAGGTCGTCACGTCAGGAAATGGACGTCACGAAACAGGCGTCACGAAACAGGCGTCACGAAACAGGCGTCACGAAACAGGCGTCACGGGACCGGCGTCGTCGCGGATTCCTCGGCGAGAGCCGCCACGACATCGGCCTCGAGTCCCGCCACGAGTGACGACACCTCGGCCGGTGGGTTCGACGCCAG
>Ga0172373_10007228_pt1 | contig 14491 bp, 10 predicted proteins | sample Lak10m_2_FD_114546 | JGI IMG/M metagenome (GOLD analysis project Ga0172373, IMG submission 114546) | Freshwater microbial communities from Kabuno Bay, South-Kivu, Congo - kab_092012_10m | ecosystem: Environmental > Aquatic > Freshwater > Lake | place: Democratic Republic of the Congo... | reverse complement strand
TTCGTATTGGCCAAATCCTGAGCCGCCATCTCCAAACTTCTCCTTGCCATTTCTCCACCAACCGCATTGGCCTTTCCCCACTCTATTGATCCTTTGAATTCTTTCCAACAATTCACGAGGTTAATTTTTTTCACTTGGGCTTCTCCAGCGTGCTGAATATTCTGGTATTGAAATTCTTCCAATCCGCCCAAACGTTTGGTTTGCTTGATTACTTCAGCGTGGGCGTAAATGATAGGTGTTGCGTGTTCGAGCATTCGCGAATCAGCAAAAACGCGCATAATGGTTTCTAAACCTATGCCGTTCACATCACCACAGGTAATTCCAATTTTCACTTTTTCCATATTCTTTCCCGAATGTTTATTCGGTTATTTTGCGTATGTATTTTTAATAAAGTGATACAGCGATCTTACGCCAACACCAACACCACCTTTGGTTCTATATGCCTGTGCTGCATTTTGGTAAGCCGGACCGGCAATATCAATGTGTATCCAAGGGTAGTTCGTGAAGTGTTCTAAAAATTTGGCAGCGGAAATTTGACCTGCAAAAGCACCTCCTAAATTCTTCAAATCGGCAATATCACTTTTCATTTCTTCACCATATTCATCCCACATGGGGAACTGAATCATGCGTTCCCAAACATCCATTCCACTATTCAATAATTTATCTACTACTTCTTGATTCGCATTTGCCATAACAGCGCTTGCATAGGTTCCAATGGCGCGAATAGCGGCACCTGTTAGAGTAGCTAAATCAATGACCAATTCTGGATTATACTTCTTCGCATACACCAGGGCATCAGCCAAAATTAGTCTTCCCTCTGCATCTGTATTCAACACTTCAACTGTGGTTCCGTCTGAGATGGTAATGATATCTTGCGGAGCTAATGCATCGCCACCAGGTCTATTATCAGTTGCAGGAACCAAACCAACAACCCAAACCGGCAATTTATTTGATGCAACCGCGGTCATGGCGCCAACAACAGCAGCACCACCAGCCATATCGCATTTCATTTCATCCATTGAACCCGGAGTAGGCTTTAAGCTTAATCCTCCGGTATCAAATACAACTCCTTTACCAACCAAAACAACGGGCTTTTTATTTTTTGCATTCTTTGGCTTATACTCCATGATTGTAAACGTGGGCTCATCTACGCTTCCTTGATTCACACCAAGTAAACCACCCATTTTCAAAGCTTGAATTTGTTTTTTATTCAACACTTGCGTTTTGAATCCGGCTTGTTTCCCTGCTTGCTGCATCTCCTTTGCGAATTGCACCGCATTTAAAAAAGATACCGGTTCATTGATGAGTGTTCGTGCTAATTCTGTTCCTTCTACCACGCCCATCAACTCTGAAAGATCTTGACCATCTCCTGTTTCGTTTTGAACGAAAATGGAATCAAAGCTGTTTTGTTTTTCCTTCTTGTCTTTTCTATATTTCAGAAATTGGTAGTTGCTGAGTGCAGCCCCTTCAGCCACGCAATAAGCTATTTCATTGTTCGCTGTATGGTTCACAATGAGAAGTGTTTTCTTCTTCCATTTGTTCACTGCTTGTTGAATTTCAACTCCCCATTTGCGTGCAGCTTCTTTTCCTTTGGCATTCCAATCTCCATCTGCACATTGCACATAAACCAATTCTTGAGTTGATGGAACCAAAACGAAATTTCGCTTAGCCAAAAATTCTGATTGAACATAAGTCAGATTCTCTTTTGAAAAACCCAATTTTTTCACATCTTTTGTAGCTACAATGTGTAGAACAACATCTGCAGATTTTGCTTTTTTCGATATAACTTTTGCCATAATGATTTGAATTAAAAAGCCGACTTGCGTCGGCCTTTTGTTATAATGTTTGTTTTACTTCTACTTCTTCGAATGCTTCTACCAAATCGCCAACTTTAATGTCGTTGAATTTGTCAATGTTCAAACCACACTCGTAGCCTTTCACCACCTCTTTCACGTCGTCTTTGAAACGTTTCAATGAACCGAGGTTTCCGGTAAAGATGACTATTCCATCGCGGATGACGCGTACACGGTGATTTCTGTGAATTTTTCCATCGAGCATGAAACATCCGGCAATAGTTCCCACCTTAGAAATTTTGAATACATCACGAATCTCGGCAGTACCGGTAATTTGCTCTTCCAATTTCATAGACAGCATACCTTCCATGGCTTCCTTAATTTCTTCAATGGCCTTGTAGATAACCGAGTATAGTTTGATTTGAATCTCTTCAGTCTCTGCAATCTTTCTCGCACTTGTGCTTGGACGAACTTGGAAACCAACAATGATGGCGTCAGAAGCGCTAGCAAGCAATACGTCTGATTCAGAGATTTGACCAACACCTTTGTGAATGATAGATACTTGAACCTTTTCCGTGCTCAATTTCTGCAATGAATCTACCAATGCTTCAACTGAGCCATCCACGTCTCCTTTCACAATTAAGTTCAACTCTTTGAAGTCTCCTAATGCAATACGTCTTCCAATTTCCTCTATGGTCAAATGTTTCTTGGTTCGAACACTTTGCTCGCGCTGCAATTGCTGGCGCTTGGTTGCAATTTCTCTTGCTTCACGTTCATCGGCCAATACATTAAATCGGTCACCAGCGTTTGGTGCGCCCTCAAAACCAAGTATTGACACTGGAGTTGCAGGACCCGCTTCATCTATTTTCGCTCCACGTTCATTGAACATGGCACGAACTCTTCCGCTGTATTGTCCGGCAAGAATTGGATCACCAATACGCAAGGTTCCAGCTTCAACCAACAAGGTTGCAACGTATCCGCGTCCTTTATCTAATGACGATTCAATGATGGTACCAACAGCACGTTTTTTCGGATTGGCTTTCAAATCCAACATTTCTGCTTCCAACAACACCTTTTCTAAAAGCTTGTCGATATTCATTCCCTTCTTTGCAGCAATTTCTTGCGTTTGGAATTTACCTCCCCACTCCTCAACCAACACGTTCATTTGCGATAATTGTTCACGCAAACGTTCAGGATTAGCCTCGGGTTTATCCATTTTATTGAAAGCGAAAATCATTGGAACATTCGCAGCCTGAGCGTGTGAAATAGCCTCCTTGGTTTGAGGCATAACGCTGTCATCTGCTGCAATTACAATGATTGCTAAGTCTGTCACTTGAGCACCACGTGCACGCATGGCTGTAAACGCCTCGTGACCGGGGGTATCTAAGAATGTAATCTTCTTACCGTTTGGAATGGTCACGCTATAGGCACCAATGTGCTGGGTAATACCACCTGCTTCACCTGCCAAAACATTAGCTTTGCGAATGAAGTCAAGCAACGATGTTTTACCGTGGTCAACGTGACCCATAACGGTAACCACTGGCGGACGAGAGACCATATCCTCTTCGCTGTCTATTTCCTCTGTAATACTATCTGAAATTTCAGCGCTTACAAATTGTACCGTGTATCCAAATTCTTCCACCACAATTGCAATGGTTTCGGCATCCAATCGTTGATTAATAGAAGCAAAAATTCCCAACTGCATGCATGCTGCAATAATTTCTGTTGGATTGCGATTCATCATGGTAGCCAACTCGGAAACAGTAACAAATTCAGTAAGCTTAAGAACAGTATTCTCTTCCATTGCTCGCATCATTTCCTGCTCATTTTTACGAGCCACTTGCGAACGCTTCTCTCTTCTGTTCTTTGATGATTTCGATTTTCCACCGCCGCCCAAACGCGCAAGGGTTTCACTCACTTGCTTTTGAATATCTGCTTCACTAACCTCAGTCTTCTGCGGGGTTGCGGGTCTATTGTTATTGTTGTTATTTCCTTTTCTTCTGTCTGCCTCTTGTTGCTTGGAAATATCTACTTTGGCAATGCGCTTACGTTTACGCTTTTCTTTGTTGTCTGCTGCTTGTTGTTGTGCAGTTGGTTTTTTCTCTGCAGGTGTTGGCAAATCAATTTTACCCATAACCTTCGGTCCAGAAAGCTTTTCAACGTTTACACGAATAAGTTCTTTTTCCTCTGGTACTGGCGCAACCTCAGCTATTGGATCGGGATCAATGGCAACCGGGGCAGCAATGGTTTTACTTTCCTCGGGTTTCGCCTCCGCTTCTTTCTTTTCCGTCTTCTTTCCTCGCTTGGGCTTTTCCAATGAAGCTAAGTCAATCTTACCTACCACTTTAACCTCTGAAACTTTATCTGCGGGCTTCTCCTCAACGGACTGAACCAAAGGAACCACATCAACTTCCGGTTCAGCAACTTTTTTCTTGGCAACTTTTTTTACCGGCTTTTCATCCTCTCCTGGTGCTTCGGCTTTTACAGTTTCAACCTTGGGTTTTGGTTTTGCTGGTGCTTCTTTGCGTTTGAATTGATCTAAATCAATATTCGACAATTCATCTTCTTCATCTTTCTTCTTTTTCGAATCTGTAATGGAAATCGATTCACGAGATTCACGGAGTTTCGAAGCCGCGGCTTGAACAACTTCCTTTGCCTTCTGGTCACCTGAAAATTCTGCTTCTAGGATGGCATACACATCACCTTCAATCTTGGCCATGGGATTGTCATCAATGACAACACCTTTCTTCTTCAAGAATTCAATGATGGTATCCTTACTAACATTCAAGTTAGTGGCTGCTTTTCCTAAGCGTTGTGGACCTTTTATTTCTGACATATTTTTTTCCTTGTTGAATTTTAACATTTACTGATAACCGAAGTTTGCTTACTTCCTTCTAGCTCCCTTCTCTCAATAGCTGTTATTCGAACTCGGCTTTTAAAATACTTAATACTTCGTCAATGGTTTCTTCCTCAAGATCTGTTCTTTCAACCAAATCATCACGAGAAATATCGAGTACTGAACGAGCAGTTTCACAACCAATTGCCTTCAACTCATCGATAATCCAGCTATCGATTTCATCGCCAAATTCTTCCAAATCCACATCATCAATATCCACATCAGTCTCTCTGTAGACGTCTATTTCGAATCCACATAATCTACCCGCCAAACGAATGTTGTGACCACCTTTACCAATTGCAAGAGAAACTTGATCGGGCTTTAAGAATACGTCGGCCTTCAAGTTTTCTTTATCTAAGTTCATGCTTGAGATTTTAGCTGGTGCCAACGCTCTCGAGATGTATAGATTTTCATTTGTAGTGTAGTGAATCACGTCAATATTTTCATTACGCAGTTCACGAACAATACCGTGAATACGAGACCCCTTCATACCAACACAAGCACCAACTGGGTCAACACGATCGTCATAACTCTCTACCGATACTTTAGCGCGTTCTCCTGGTTCACGCACAATTTTCTTAATGGTTATTAATCCATCAAAAACCTCAGGCACTTCTTGTTCGAACAGTTTCTCTAAGAATTCAGGAGCTGTTCTAGAAAGAATAATTTGTGGGTTGTTATTGCGAAGATCTACGCGGTATACAACAGCCTTAATGGTATCACCTTTTTTGTAAAAATCAGATGGTATTTGCTGATCTTTCGGAAGTATCAACTCATTATTCTCATCGTCAAGAACCAAAATTTCTCTTTTCCATACTTGGTAAACTTCACCCGTGATAATTTCACCAATGCGCTCTTTGTATTTCTGATAAATATGGTCTTTCTCTAGTTCCAAAATTCTGTTCTTCAGAATTTGGCCCATTGACATGATGTTTCTTCTTCCGAAATCTTCAATTTTAATCTCTTCTATAAGTTCTTCTCCAACTTCAAGATCATCAACAATCTTGCGAGCCATGCTTACTTCTATTTCCGCAACTTCGTCGTCTAACTCACCATCTGGAACCACTTTTCGTGTTCTCCATATTTCTAAGTCACCGCGCTCGGCGTTGATGATAATATCAAAACCATCTTCAGCACCCCAACGTTTCAGAATCATGGTTCTGAACATATCGGCTAAAATGTTAGTGACGGTCTCCCGGTCAATGTTTTTGAACTCTTTAAAGTCCGCAAACGAATCAATTAAATTTAATCCTTTCATACGTACAAGGTTAGTTAAAACGAACGACTACTTTGGTTTCTTTTAAGTTATTAAATGGTATGTTTTGTTTCTTTTCTACCCACTGTTTGGTCTTTTTTCCTGGAACCGCCTCTTTCTCTTCATAGGTTATTTCAATACCTTCTTCCGTCACAGCTACAAGTTCCCCTTCAAATTTCAATTGATCATTGGTTTTCACTTTCACAGTTCTACCAATATTCTTGTGAAATTGTCTGCGAACCAAGAGCGGTTTTCCAACTCCTGGAGAAGACACTTCCAACGAAAAATCTTCCACTTCTCTGTCAAAAGCAGATTCCACGTGGCGACTCACTTTTTTACACTCTTCCACAGTCAAGCCCTCATCACCGTCAAGCGCAATTTCAATAGCGTTTCCCGGACGCACTTTCACTTCCACAAGGAAAAGAGAAGTTCCTTCAATCTTCTCTAAAACAAGCTTTTCTATTTGCTCAACTGTAATCATATCCAAAAAAAAGAGGGGCTTCATTCCCCTCTGCTTGATCGTTTTGAAAAATCGTACTGCAAATATAGTCATTTTTCAACAAATCAAACAACTTTCTACTGAATCAGGGTTCTTTGATGTTAGTAAATGAATTTTTCAGGGCAGTAACTTGCCATTTACTTTGCAGAAATAACTTGAGTATGCATGTTTTGATTTTAGGTTCAGGAGGAAGAGAGCACGCCTTTGCGTGGAAAATAGCGCAAAGTTCGCTCATTCAAAATTTATTTGTAGCTCCAGGTAATGCAGGCACTGAACATGTAGCTACCAATGTTTCGCTTGACCCCAATGACTTCAAAGCGGTAAAAAAATTCGTTTTAGACAATCAAATAGACATGGTTGTTGTGGGTCCGGAAGATCCTTTAGTCAATGGCATAGTCGATTTTTTCAAATCAGATAAACAACTCAATAAGGTTGGTATCATTGGCCCAAATGCGCAAGCTGCACAATTGGAGGGCAGCAAAGACTTCGCGAAGCAATTCATGTTCCGACACGGTATTCCAACTGCGAAATATCAAAGTTTTCAAGCCAATCAATTGAAAGAAGGCCAAGCTTACCTCGAAACCCTGAAAGCACCGTACGTGCTAAAAGCATCAGGCCTTGCTGCGGGCAAGGGTGTAGTTATTCTAGAAGATCTCAACAAAGCCAAAAAAGAATTGAAGGCCATGTTATCGGATAATAAATTCGGGGAGGCGGGTTCTACGGTTGTCATTGAGGAATTTTTAAAGGGTGTTGAATGCTCCGTTTTCATTCTCACTGATGGAAACAATTATAAAATTTTACCTGAAGCCAAAGACTACAAACGCATTGGTGAGGGCGATACTGGTCTGAATACAGGCGGAATGGGGGCAGTTTCACCGGTTCCTTTTTGCACTCCTGAATTCATGGACAAAATTGAAACACAAGTGATTATTCCAACCATGAAAGGCTTGAAGGCCGATCAGATTGACTATCAAGGATTCATATTTTTCGGACTTATCAAAGTGGGCAACGAACCGTATGTCATCGAATACAATTGCCGCATGGGTGATCCCGAAACAGAGGTAGTCATTCCACGTATTAAATCAGATTTACTGCATTTATTTGAAGGAGTCACTACAAAAACTTTAGGAGAATGCGATATTAATATAGATTCAAGATCTGCTGCAACGGTTATGATGGTTTCAGAAGGTTACCCTGAAAACTATGAGAAAGGCAAGGAAATGTCTGGTTTAATTGACGTACGTGAAAGTCTATTGTTTCACGCAGGCACGAAAAAATCGGGACAAAAAACAATCACCAATGGCGGACGAGTTATTGCAGCAACTTCTTTTGGACCGAACATCTTTGACGCACTTGATTATTCCTACGAAGCTGCTGAAACCATTCAGTACAAAGGAAAATATTTCAGAACAGATTTAGGAGAGGATTTGAAAAAATTCTTCAAAGAAAAATAATTCACTTGTCTTGAAACAAATAGTCAAGTGGAAGAGTGGTGCATTCCGTTGCAATACCCTCAACATAAACCTCAATTACGTTTAATTTCGTTGCCGTATTCGAACCTAAAAAGCCAGTGATGTCGGTTAATTCAATGGCATCTGTGTATTGCTTCATGATTCCAATTGATAAAGGTAAGAATGACCAATGCCAATCCTCTTCGCTGTATCCGGTCCTTCCTTGTAACGCCTTGTCGTTATACGTTTTGCAAAATCCAAACTTACCGGCATTCAACTCCAACCATTCCAGTTCTTTTTTACCCTTTCCCGATTGAAAATAGACTGGGTCAACAGAGTTGATATCCAAATCTGTTCCCCAATGGTGACGTGAAGTACCGGGCATACTGCTGAATTTCAAAATATCTAAGGCCGTTTCTTCATCAGATTTGAAATTTGCTCTTCGTGCATTCCATTTTCGTTCCCAAATGCCTTTTTGCATTTGAAAATTTCTGCCCGCTGATACAATTTTTAACGACACGCCTTCCTTTTTGGCGGCATTAGACATGTTGACAAATGCTTCGTAGGTAGGCTCCAACAAATACATGGCTGTTCCCACTTTTCCAGAATAAACATCGGAAATCTTCACAAAGCGATTATCGCTTTCGTAGTTTATTTTACCCAATAAAAAATTCTTTTCATAGATGGTAATGACATATTGCTGTGCAACGCAGGTCATTTGAGTCAAGAATAAAACTCCAAGAAAAAGCAAGGTCTTCGTCATGAAGTAAATGTAACACAGCAAATTCAATTTACCTTTGAAACATGAAGTTATTCCATTTTGAAGAGTGGGTGAACGCTGCCATAGCCGAAGACATCGGACCTGGCGATATCACATCACTTGTAACCATACCAGAACAAGCTCAAGGATCGGCTAAACTCTTCGTCAAAGAGAATGGCATCATAGCCGGAATAGAAGAAGCAAAACGTATCATTCATCATTATGATTCGAGCTTGCAATTCAATTCCATTTTAACCGATGGAAGCCCTGTTCAATCGGGAGATATCGCCTTCACTCTTCACGGAAGCAGTCGCAGCATAACCAGCATAGAAAGACTGGTGTTGAATGTCATGCAGCGTATGAGCGGAATTGCAACGAAAACATTTACGTTAACTCAAAAAATTGCGCATACACCATGTAAAATTTTGGACACGCGCAAAACAACTCCCAATTTCCGATACTTCGAAAAAGAAGCGGTTCGCATTGGCGGTGGAGTGAATCACAGGTATGCGCTTTATGATATGATTTTGGTGAAAGACAATCATGTTGATTTTTGTGGAGACATGCGCTCAACCATTGAACAAATTAGAAGGCATATATCGGAAAATAACCTTCAAATTCCAGTTGAGATTGAAGCCCGAACTCTAGAAGATGTTCAGCTCATTCTCGATTCTCAAATAGCCTTTCGCGTTTTGTTAGACAACTTTACGGTGAATCAAATTCAAGAAGCGGTTAAGCTTGTGAATGGTCAAATTCAAACAGAGGCTTCTGGTGGAATTAACGAGTCTAATTTTGTAGCTTACGCAGAAACAGGGGTTGATTTCATAAGTATGGGCGCATTAACGCATCAGATTCAAAGTCTTGATTTAAGTTTAAAGGCATATCATGTCAAATAATTTCATACATACTTTAAAGTCAGTAAAACAAGCAATTCAAAATAAACTTGAAAAAATTGTAGTACCCGGTTTTGCTGGAATGAACCTCTATGTGACCCTTCGTTTTTTGTGGTTTGGATTCACCAACATTTCCACGAACATGCGCGCCTCAGGAATTTCATTTCGTATTTTTCTAGCCTTCTTTCCCAGTATCATAACCCTTTTTTCACTCATTCCATTTATACCTGTTGATCATTTCCAACAAGATGTTTTCGAGTGGCTTCAACGCATTTTGCCTGGTCAAACATTTTCTTTCATAGAATCAGCTTTGTATGACTTGTTAAACAAAAAGCAATCGACCCTTTTATCCATTGGTTTTCTATTGATGATTTACTACTCTTCAGCAAGTTTAAATGCCATCATGCAAGCTTTTCATGCCAGTCAACACATTGAAGAATCACCACACCCATTTATCATTCGCATTGTTTCTGTCGTACTCATGTTTGTTCTTGGTTTATTCCTCATTGCATCCATCGCCTTTCAATCCATTGGTGAAGACACCATTCACAATTTGTATACATCGGGTTACATTTCAACCGACATTAATTTTTACTCGCTTCGGTTTTTCCAATGGCTCTTTTCCTTGTTAGTCATCTACACCATCATTAGTTTGTTATACAACGCAGGGTTCAGCGTTCGTTGGAGAAAGAAGTGGAAATTTTGGAATACGGGATCTATATTCACCACCCTCGTGTTTATTCTCAGTTCATTCGGATTCAGTCTCTTTCTTGATCACTTCGCGCAATATGATAAGCTTTACGGATCACTGGGAACACTCATGATTATTCTCATTTGGATGAATGTAAACATGGTTATCTTGTTGGTTGGATTCGACTTAAACGTCTTCATTCGCAAAACAAGTATGCGCAAACAATTGACACAGCAAAGCATTTAATCATGAGCGTGCATTTCGTATTCATTCACGGATTTCTTGGCATCGCAGACATGTGGAATGAAATCATTTATTCTGAATTTCAGAATCAAAAAACTTCGCAGCCGCAACTCGCGGGACACGGCAATGATCGGATAATTGAATTACCCACGATTCAAGAATTTGCGAAAGATATTCTGAACCAAATTGACATTCAACCCCATGAAAAATTAATTTGGATTGGTCATAGCATGGGCGGATACGTGGCACTTGAACTTGGTAAAATGTTTCCCGAAATTACCGCCGGAATTGTCCTCTTTCATTCAACAGCCAACGCCGATACCACACTAAAGAAACAAGATCGACTGCGCGCCATTGAAGCAGCTAAAGAACACAAAGCACTGTATGCTTCGAACCTCATAGATGGACTTTTTCACAAACCAAACAACCATAGAACCGCAATTGATCAGCAATTGCATTTCATTCAAAACATTTCCACTCAAACAACCATCGCCTGTTTAGAGGCCATGAGGCAACGAGATGATTCATTTGAATTCCTTAACCTTTCACAATTGCCCCTTTTCTATTTTGCTGGAACCCATGATCAAGTATTACCACTTGATCGAATGCAAAAAGAATGGGAACAACTTCCACATGCAAAGTCTGTTATTGCGTTTCAATCTGGACACATGGGGCACATTGAAAAACCCATGATGGCTTGTGATTTTTTTAATCAAATTGCAATGCAATTTTCTTCGTAAATTCATTACAACGAACCAGTACACCTTTGCACCATGTGTGGACGATATGCCATTGTTTCCAAAATAGAAGAAATTCAGCGCACGTTTCGTGTTGAACTCGGAGCAGGAACTACTCCTATTCGCTCTGCCAATATTGGTGCGGGAAAAAAAGGACTAATCATTACGCAAGCGAAGCGCTCTGAGATTATCAATTCTACTTTTGGATTCACTCCGGCTTGGGCCGACAAACAAAAATATGTAATCAATGCTCGTGCTGAAGGCGATCACAATCAAGAAAACAATTGGAGATATACAGGAGGGAAAGGGATCATAGAAAAGCCTTTTTTCAGACAATCCATCCGCAACAAACGCTGTGTAGTTATTGCAGATGCATTTTTTGAAGGTTCAACTTCTCAAGGGCTATCCAAGCCGTATTGCGTTTTTCCCACCCAAGGTCAAATACCCATGGCATTTGCAGGCGTTTACGATGAATGGATGAATCCACAAACACAGGAGAAAACCCACTCCTTTGCCATCATAACATCTGCTGCACCACCCGGTGTTTTAGAGCATATTGGGCATCCCAGATGTCCTGTAATTATTTCAACAGAAGAAGTAGATGCCTGGTTAAGTGAATCTTCTTCACTCGCCGAGATAACGGCCATGCTGCATCCCAATACAACCTTCTCACTGAATGCTTACGCCGTCTCGCCCGCAATCAAATCACCACAAGCAGACGGAAGTGATTTACTCAAACCTCTGAGCGAACCACTTTTACCTTTTACAACCTACCAATTGCATCAGCATGTTGAACTTTTTGGTATGGGTGAATCCAGAGCAAAAACGAGACGGAACAACGATCAAACAAGATTATTTGATGATTTGTGATTATCAATTGCCATTCATATTACAGCCTGAGATACGGTACACTCTCACTTCAAGAATGCTTAGATTTTGCAGAACAGAATGGTCATTCGGTACTGGGAATAACCGAAATAAATGCAACAACAACGCTGCATGACTTCCTAAGAGTCACTCAAAAAAAAACAAATCTCACTCCCATTTGGGGTGTCGATTTTCGAAACGGAGCAACTTGTCTCTACGTAGTTTACACGAATTGCTTTGCAGGTGTAGAGGAAATTTCAAACTTCCTTTCAACGCATCTACATGAAAAAAAACAATTCCCGGAGCAAGCACCCGTGTTTCAAAAATGCTGGGTTGTATACCCCTTCAAACAAATTAAACTAAAAAAATTTTCAATCCGATCAAATGAGTTCATTGGTGTTCAAGCCGAAGACCTGCCCATCTTCGAGCGATCACCTTGGAACAATGAGCGAAAAAAAGCGATAGCCTGGCAAACGTGCACCTTTCGAAACCAAAGACACATGAACATGCATCAACTCTTGCGATGCATTGAACAAAACTGTTTGCTCACTAAACTTAAACCTGAAGATCAAGGTTCTTCTTCAGATATTTTTGTCTCAGCCGAAGAATTCTACAGCAAATTCTTGAATGCCCCCGATCTCTTAGACCAACTTCAAATATTCATTCAACATACCCGATGGACTGAATTCCACTCTTTGACGCAACCAAGAAATTTAGAAGTCTTCACTTCTTCAGAAGCTGAAGACGCTCTTTTACTGCGGCAATTGGCACTAGAAGGAATCGAATACCGCTATGGAAATTCAAGCACCATTCAAGAAATGGTTCTTCCACGTTTGGAAAAAGAATTGGCTATCATTGAAGAAAAAAAATTCTTGTCCTACTTTTTAATCAACTGGGACATTACGCAATATGCGAGAAACAAAGGTTATTATTATGTGGGAAGGGGCAGCGGAGCGAATAGTCTTGTCGCATTTCTACTTCGTATTACAGATGTGGATCCCATTGAATTGGATTTATACTTTGAACGATTCATTAATTTATACCGACAAAACCCACCCGATTTTGATATCGATTTTTCATGGACCGACAGGGAAGATATAACACAATATATTTTTCATAGATTTCCGCATGTTGCTCTCCTTGGCGCATACAACACCTTTCAATACAAAGCCATAGTTAGAGAACTTGGAAAAGTTTTCGGACTACCTAAAGACGAAATTGACTTTTTATGCGATGGAAAATTCAATCCGAATAACCTCGATAAAAACCAACTTCATGTTTTAAAATACGCCTCACTACTTCAAGATTTCCCGAATAGTTTAGCCATTCATTCAGCAGGAATACTCATTGCCAATGAACCCATTCATAGAACAGGAGCTACGTTTCTTCCCCCAAAAGGTTTTCCAACTGTTCAATTTGACATGGTAGTTGCTGAAGACATTGGCCTTCACAAATTCGATATCTTATCACAACGTGGATTAGCTAAAATTAAAGAGGCTACAGAGCTCGTACTTCAGCAGCATGGCATAGCCTTAGACTTACATCAAATTCGCGAATTTAAAAACGATCCAAACATCAAAGCTTTACTCATGTCTGCTCAAGCCATAGGATGTTTTTATGTTGAATCGCCCGCAATGCGCATGCTTATGACCAAACTTCAGGTTGACACGTACTTGGGATTGGTTGCAGCCAGCTCGGTCATTCGACCGGGAGTAAGTAGCAGCGGTATGATGAAAGAATATATTCTTCGTCATCGAAATCCTGAAATGAGAAAAAATGCGCATCCTCAACTTTTGGAAATCATGCCTGAAACTTACGGTGTCATGGTTTACCAAGAAGATGTGATTAAAGTGGCACACCATTTCGGCGGATTATCGCTTGCGGAAGCCGATGTGTTAAGAAGAGGAATGAGTGGCAAGTTTCGTGGAAGAGAAGAATTCGAACATGCGAAAAGTGCATTTTTTCAGAATGCGATTCAAAAAGGGAATGCATTCGAAGATGTACAAGAAATTTGGAGACAAATAGAAAGCTTTGCCGGATACGCCTTTGCAAAAGGACACAGTGCCAGCTATGCAGTGGAGAGTTTTCAAAGCCTCTTCTTAAAGGCCTATTACCCCTTGGAGTACATGACCGCAACGGTCAATCACTTCGGTGGATTTTACGACACTGAAATTTATTTGTTAGAGGCAAAAAGACATGGAGCAGCCATTGAACCACCGTGCATTTTTCATAGTCAAGTACATTCCATTCTTATCGAAAAAACTATTCTGCTTGGCTTTTCTCTTATCAAAGGACTAGAATCCAATACCATTCAGAAAATTATTGCATTCAATGAAATCGACGCGTGCAAGAGCGTTTCTCATTTTATGCATGAAACCGGAATTTCTGTTGAACAAATAACACTAT
>Ga0172373_10007220_pt1 | contig 14498 bp, 9 predicted proteins | sample Lak10m_2_FD_114546 | JGI IMG/M metagenome (GOLD analysis project Ga0172373, IMG submission 114546) | Freshwater microbial communities from Kabuno Bay, South-Kivu, Congo - kab_092012_10m | ecosystem: Environmental > Aquatic > Freshwater > Lake | place: Democratic Republic of the Congo: South-Kivu... | reverse complement strand
TTTCGCCATTTTTCACCTTTTTTCAGTTACGTAGCACCGGCTATGCGCCTTCAAAAACGCAAAAACTGACAAAAAATCAGCCTGTTTTTGCCAACGGCAGAGAATCCTGAACAAGCTCTTAAAAAAAGAACGGTACAATTCAGGCGCAAGTTACTGAATTATGGTTGCCAGTCAATAGCCGGAATTGTACATTTTGCCATATTTTACGGTACGGCGACAAAACTGCGGGAACGGCTGCCTCACGCCATGCTGAGTACTGCTACCTGATGTATCTGTCCATCAGATAGACGATACCAGCGATGGTGGCTGCCCCGAGTTCGAGTTCACGCTTGTGTACTTTATCGAAGGTATCATCGGCAGTGTGATGGAAGTCGAAGTACCGCTGTGAGTCCGGGGAGTAGCCGCTCAGCACAGCATGTGTAGGGCGGAGCGGACTGACGTCGGCACCCGATCCTCCCTTGTTTATGCGGATACCATAGCTCTCGAAAATAGCCTCCCAGCCTTTGATCTGCTGAAATTTCTCGTCAAATGCGGGATCTGCCGATTCAAAGGTAAGGGCCCTCGGAGTGAATCCGCCCGCATCGCTTTCGATGGCAAATACATGCTTCTCCCCCTTCCTGATTGCCTCTCTGGCGTACTCCTTTCCTCCGCGCAATCCGTTCTCTTCATTCATAAACGCCACAAATCGTATGGTGTTGCGCGGTTTGTAACCAATACGCTGCAATAATCTGAGGGCATCCATACACTGAACAATACCGGCACCATCGTCGTGTGCCCCATGACCCACATCCCAGCTGTCAAGGTGGCCACCCATGGTGATGAACCGCCCCGGATGCTCACTACCCCTTATTTCGCCGATGACGTTGTACGAAGGTGCATCGGGCAGCGTCTGACAGCTCATTCTGACAGACACCTCAAGATTTTTCTCTGCTTTGATGGCGGCTGAGAGTGTCTCTGCCGCCTTCGTACTGATGGCCGCTGCGGGTATGCGCGTGTACGCGGAATCGTAAATTACCGAGCCCGTATGCGGGAAATCGTCAATTTTCAGGTTCATACTCCGCACGAGTACTGCCACCGCGCCGTATTTCGCTGCACGCGATGCGCCCGTTACCCGCTGGTCAACACAACCGCCGTAAGCCTCGAAAGTCCTGATTTTGGTGGGATCCATCGGACGGTTGTAAAAAACTGTTTTACCCCTGAGCCCTTTCTCTCCGAGTGCGTCCAGCTCCTCCCAGCTCCTGATTTCCACTACCTCCGCACGAATACCTCCTGCCGGCGTGGCTACCGAACCACCGAGTGCCAGCGCCTGCAGCGCAACAGGTTTTGTCCCTTTCCCGTACAACTTCACCTCCTCCGCTTCCCCGCGCTCCCAGTGTGGCACCATACATGGCTGCAGCCATACAGAGTCAAGCTGCATCGTGTCCAGTACAGATTTGGTCCAGTTTACTGCCTTCTCGGCATTTTTGCTGCCACTGAGGCGATGCCCCACGTCATAGCAAAGTCGCTCCAGCCACGAATAGCAACGGCCGTTCACCAATGCTTCATCGTATATACTGTCAATAGCAATGGCGTCTTTTTTCAAGTCTGCAGATTGCCCGGACAAGGGACTTAGTGTACAAATATGAATAAGCACTACTGCAATAATACCAGCCGGAAGGCGATTTGACACAGAAAAGTTAATCATTGTCAAGAAATGAAATTTAATTTTGAAAGCCGAAAATCGTTCGCAAAAATGAAAAATTTTATTCCATTTTTTGGTTTTTTGTTGCAAAATTGTTCCTTTGTTTGCTCAAGCTTCATCGTTGTTATGTTACCCTGAAAATGGGCCATGAAATTATTTTTCAGTTTTTTCGGGAGTGTTCTTGTATAAACTACACAAAGTGCCCGTACCTTTGTGTCCACAAGAAAGAAAGCAATCGCTTAAAGATAATTTGGTTTTATTTGGTTAGGGCTGAGGTAGTGCTGTGGTGGCACTGCCTCATTTTTTTATTATTCCAGTTTCAGAATCATACTTTTGCCGCATTATTGAACTGAAACCATCACTATGAAAAGAACGTTCCTGCTGCTCCTGTTGTTCTCGCCCTTCTGGTCTTATTCCCAACAACTCATCAGCATGGCTGATGCCATCTCGAAAGGCCGCACTTCTCTGGCCCCCTCTTCTCTCCGCCAGTTGCAGTGGATTCCGGACTCTGACAAATTTTCTCACGTTGCAGCCGACAAGATCGCAATTTTTTCCGCACGCGATATGAAATCCGATACATTGGATTTGCTTCCGGCTCTCAATGAAAAGCTGACAGCGCAGGGAGCCCGCAAGCTCGACCGGATTCCTGCCATCACCTGGAATACTCCGGACAAATTCTGGTTCCAGCATGAATCGGTGATTTACGCCTGGGATATCCGGGAAAACAACCTGAAACGCCTGAACTGGTTCCCGCAGAACGCCTCCGGCACCGATATCCACGACAAGTCCTTTTTCACCGCCTACCTGAAAGACAACGGCCTGTGGGTGAGTATCGGAGGAAAGGAACTCGGAGTGGCACAAAGCGAAGAAGATGGTATCGTTTACGGTCAGTCGGTGCACCGCGACGAATTTGGCATCTCAAAAGGAACATTCTGGAGCACCTCCGGACGGTATCTCGCATTCTATCGCATGGATGAGCGCATGGTAACGAAATATCCCGTTTACATACTCGACTCGATGCCAGCCCGGGTAAATGAAATCAGGTATCCTTTCGCAGGCGCAAAAAGTCACCACGTTACTGTCGGAATTTATGACACGCAAAGCGGACAGAAATGGTACCTCAATACGCTGCCGGAAGGCGGCGACCCAGAGCAGTACCTTACCAATATCGCCTGGACGCCCGACGACCGGTTCGTTATGATTGCCGTGGTAAACAGGGCACAGAATCTGATGAAACTCAATCTCTACGACGCCGCTTCGGGCGCTTTTGTGCGGACGCTCTTCGAAGAGTCATCCGACAAGTGGGTAGAGCCCGAAAAGCCCGCCGTTTTCATACCGGGTAACAACAGCCAGTTCATCTGGCAAAGTGAGCGCGATGGCTATAATCACCTGTACCTGTGCGACCTGTCGGGCAAAGTAATCCGCCAGTTGTCTCGCGGATCCGGTCCGGTAACCGCCTTTTACGGCTTCGACGCCAAAGGTGACAAATGTTTCTACCAGATGGCCGATTCCACCGGACTGAACAGGTTTGTCTGCGCTTCAGAAATCCGGAACGGAAAGAGCTCGATGCTGGATACAGAACCGGGCACGCATAACGGACTGGTGAGCAGTAACGGAGAATGGGCACTCGATGTGTATTCAGGTCTCGTCACTCCCAGGGAGGTTTTTCTTTCGCGCTGGAGCGACAATCGCAAAAAAACAAGTGTCTTTTCGGCAGAAAATCCGCTTTCCGCGTATAAAACCGGCAAAACCAGCATTGTCTCTGTTCCGTCACCGGGTGGCTTCAGGCTCAACGCCCGGATTATTCTTCCGCCCGATATGGATCCGGCGGTCAAATACCCTGCCATTATATATGTGTATAACGGACCTCATGTGCAGATGGTCACCAACTCCTGGCTCGGTGGAGGCGAACTATGGATGCACCACATGGCTCAAAACGGCTATATCGTGTTCGCTCTCGACGGGAGAGGCTCCGCCAACAGAGGCTTTGCCTTTGAAAGTGCTGTGCACCGCCGCCTTGCTGACGGAGAAATGGAAGACCAGCTGGCAGGAGTAAACTACCTCAAATCGCTCGGTTATGTGGATCCGGAAAGAATCGGGGTGTATGGATGGAGCTATGGAGGTTTCATGACTACCTCACTCCTGACACGCCCGGAGGCAAAGGGTGTTTTTCGCTGCGGTGTGGCCGGCGGTCCCGTACTCGACTGGCGGATGTACGAAGTCATGTACACCGAACGCTACATGGATACACCTGACGAAAATCCGGAGGGATACCGGAAAAACAGCTTGTTCAACTATATTGACAACCTGAATGCCCCGCTCCTGATGATTCACGGCTCCTCTGACAATGTGGTTCTGTGGCAACATTCCCTGCGTTACATACGCGAGTGCGTGCGCAGGAACAAGCAAATAGGCTATTTCGTTTATCCGGAACACCTGCACAACGTGACAGGCAAAGACAGGATACACCTCTTTGAACAGATTGAGCAGTTCTTCAAGGCAAATCTTTGATGTATTAATACCTGGAAAAGGGTAGCCGGCGACATAACAGCTCGCCGGCTACCCTCTATTGTTTAAGGATGCTGCACAATAGTCAGTTTTCTGGTAACCAACTTCTCGTCTGATCGCACCCGCACCGTATAAATACCCGCCGGGAAATCACCCAGCGAAAAATTCACCACGTTTCCTGCGACAGACTGGCTCATTACTGTCCGGCCGGAAGGATCCAGTATCTCCACCTGCGCTTCCTGTACATCGCCAAGCAAGAGTGTGGCCGAGGTAGTAGCCGGATTGGGAGAAAGGATGATATCGGACCCGGCAACTTCACTGGCTGCAGTTGTCCCGGTAAGCTTGATCCACAAAGTATCCTGCTGAACGGGTACGGTGATATCTTTCGGATTCCCCTTGTTATCAATGGCTTTTATACCATTGACAGGTACCGTGAAGGGTATGACACGGTCGCTGGAGCGACCCGCCACATCAATAATAATAATGAAATCGGCACGGAAGGTTATCTCCGCAATGGCTCCGTATCCGTTGGCATTCAGTCCGTTCTTTCGGGTGACCCCCAGATCGAGCTGTGAACGACTGTGGTTGTCGCGGGATAGCCACAATATATGGTTGGGAGAGCCAAAATAATCGCTCTTGTAGTCCGCTTCCGGGTTGTGCCCGACAAATTCGGGGTAATGCATCGCAAAAGCAAGGCCGTAAACGCCAAGTGCAGGACGGGTCGGACTGCCGAGCAGTACTTTGCCCTTTATCTCGACCGGAGCGGGAACACCTGAGTTGACCAGAACTGTATCAGCGTCAAAAACCACCCTGAGCTGGGGAGCAGTAGCGAGCGGAACAACAGGTGTCGTATCAAGTGGAACATAATGCTGACTGATTACATCAACATCATATTCGTTTACAGACCCGTTTCCGTTGCAGTCGAGGTGTTTGTAATTAACTGCATCAGCTACCAACTCGGTCCAGTTGGGAGCAAACTGCATCGTCCAGGTGGTATTGGCATCGGACCTGGGCGAGCCCGAGGAGTAATGCCCTACCCCAATCGGAAGCAGGTCGTAGGCATTCGCCTTGCCGTCTTTGTTGGTATCACCCGGACGAACGTAATCAGCATTATCCGGCACATCTGAGGAGGTCATGTGCGATGCATCCGTAATCAGAAGTTGAACTACTGACGAGACGCACCCTGCCGAAGTCCAGGTAGTCAGGTTGGTACGGTAAACCCCGCCAGCCGGATACGGGTGGTATATGGTATCCCAGGTGGTACCCTCCCACAGTTGTCCGCCATCACCGAAATCAATCTGGGCAAATGTGTAGGCATTGGAAGAATGATTGATGAAACGCGCTATGTAGCCTTCATCCGGCGATCCTTCAGTAACCTGTACGTCCATATGAGCCGAACAGGGAATATTCTGTTCGCCACAGGCACCTGCCCTCCAGTTGGACACACCGGCTGCAATGGCTTCACACTCATTGCCGTATGTTACTCCGTTACAGCCGCAAACAGGGATGTACAGGGCTGACTGACTCGGACAGAGCGCCGAGGCATCTGCCATAACAGGATTTTCACACCCGGGCTCGGCCACTGTGAGCTCTCTGCACTGAGAAGAAGCGCAGGTGAACGATCCGCTTGCATTGGAAATAACATACTGGGCACAAACCTGATAAGTACCGTAACCAGGCAACGGAGCACTGAACGACTCGTTCTGCGAAAGGACATTGCTGCTTTTACTGCTGTACCAAAGCACAGACTGTACCGGATCAGCTGCCGGATCAACCGGTGACAACTTGCCATACAACTGTGTTCCTACTGCAGTAACCTGAACATTGTATCCACATCCGTTCGTCACCTGGGCACTCACCTGGATGTTTTCACAATATACCGCTGAACATCCGAAATTATCCGAAACCGTCAGACAAACCTCATATTCACCCTGCGACGGAAAGCCGTGCGATACCTGAGGTCCGGAAGCCTTGGAACCATCTCCAAATTCCCAGTGGCAGATTTGAGCATCCGCATCATACAAATTGGCACTGAACGTGAATTTCAGCGGATTGTCGCCATCGCCAAAGTAGCCATAATGCGCTGTACAGGGAAGTGTGTCTGAAACACAAACCAGGGAAACCGGAATGGCATTTCCGGGCGCACAACCGGGCGGTACAGGCGCTGCTGATGTGGTGAATGAGATTGTCTGACCTCCCGACAGATTATCGGCCCCGAAATAGGCCCTGTAAATAGACCCATTATCCAGGTCAATAATCTTGGCTCCGCAGCCGGGCGTTACACTCGCCACCCAACCCACGCGATCGCATTGCGCCCGCAATACACTGGTAGCAGCGATGAACAGCAGGAAGGAGAATGTGGCTTTTTTTAACATAAGTGTACTATTTAACGCAACAAAATGCAATTTGGTTCGCAATCGTCCGGTTTATAATACAAAGATTAGGAACAGCAGGTTGGGAATAAAATACATTTTAGCTAACTTGCCGCACTTTTTTATCATCGTATTTCAAACTATTTAATTGATTTTCAGTTAAATAAACTGTCATGATCAGTGAAAAAATAACCACTTTGCTTTCCGAATTCTCCCGGGTAGAGCTCAATCGTTTCCGCAGGTATATTCAGTCGCCCTACCTGAACGACCAGCCGGATGCGCTGCCGCTGTTTGATGTTCTTTGCCGTCAGCTGAAAAAGGGTGAAGCTCCGGAGCCGATACGAAAGGTCACTGTGTGGGAACAGTTATACCCCGGGAAGCCATTCAACAGCGCACATCTCCGGCGCCTGACCTCGGATCTTACCCAGCTCGCCATGCGGTTCATCGCCGCCGAATCGGAACGGGAGGAGCCGCTGAACGAAGCGATCCGCATACAAAAAGCGCTCGGAAAACCCGAATATGCCAAACACCTGGCCGGCATCGAACGGCAAATTGCTAAATACAGCGAAGAAAATCCGCAGTTGTCACCAGAGTCGCTGCTCCTTCAGTTCCAGTCAAGAGATATTTCGTTCGGACGCAACTCCCGGGGATCCGGCTCTTCGGGATATATCAACAGCCTGACAACGGCCGATTTCGCGCTCGACTGCTTCTATATTGTACAGAAAATGCGCTATTACGTTGCGTGGCTTCAGTATAAGGGAAGCAGGGCCACGGAAGAGCAAATTACCCTGATGGAAGGCTTCCGACGTACAGCAGCTGAGCCACGATTTGACAACGTGCCGCTTGTACAACTGTTCTGTCTGGTCTCCGACTGTTTTTCAGAACCCGGAAATGAAAGCCACTTCACCGGGCTGCTGGAGCAGCTGGAGCAGTCCACACCGGAAATTGCCCCGGAAAATCTCAGGGAATTCTATCAGATGGCACAGAATTACTGTGCGCTCAAAATCAATCAGGGACGCACCGACTACTATCTGGTGTATTTCAATCTTCAGAAAAAAATAACCGATCTCAGGCTGTTGCTGGAAGACGGAATCCTGCCTGAAACACTTTTCAAAAACATGATTACCATCGGCCTGAGCGTCGGAGAGTTTGAATGGACCGAAAAATTTATCAACGAATATTATCCGTACCTGCCCGTATCCATCCGGGAAAATGCCCGCACATTTAACCTGGCAAACCTGTATTTCCACCAGAAAAAATACGGGCAGGTAATCGAACTGCTCCGGAATGTTGAGTACAGCGATCTGGTGTATGCGCTGGGCTCCAAACTGATTCTGCTTAAAACCTATTGCGAATCGGGCGAGCAAATGGCACTCGACTCGCTGACCGACAGTTTCAGGGTTTACGTACGCCGAAACAGGGATATGTCGAAAGGACTCAAAAAAGAGTACCTGAACTTCCTGAACTTCCTGTCAAGAGTTCCCAATGCCCGCCTGACAGGTTCGTTACAGGAACTGCACAGGAAGGTTTCGGAATCACAGCATGTGATATCCAAAAAGTGGTTGCTCGAAATTATCCGTAGCGGAACGCGGTAATCTGCTACTTCACGTACAGTTCGCCGTTGAGGATGTTGCGTGAAATAACGATTTTCTGTATTTCGGAAGTACCCTCGTATATCTGCGTAATCTTGGCGTCGCGCATGAGGCGTTCAACGTGGTACTCCTTCACAAAACCATATCCGCCGTGTATCTGCACGGCTTCCACGGTATGGCGCATGGCTACATCAGAGGCATACAGCTTGGCCATCGCAGCAGCCTGATCGAAATTCATGTGCTGGTCTTTCATCCAGGCCGAACGGTAAACCATCAGGCGCGCGGCCTCGATTTCGGTGGCCATATCCGCCAGTTTGAACGCAATAGCCTGGTGCTGGGCAATCGGTTTGCCGAATGCACTGCGCTCCTGCGCGTACGCGACCGACAGTTCATAGGCACCCGCAGCGATTCCCAGTGCCTGGGCGGCAATCCCGATGCGTCCGCCAGACAGTGTCATCATAGCAAACTTGAAGCCAAAGCCATCTTCACCGACCCGGTTTTCCTTGGGTACTTTCACATCGCTGTACATAATAGATGTGGTATCGGAAGAGCGGATACCCAGTTTGTCCTCCTTGCCCCCGATCGTAACGCCGGCCCAGTCAGACTCCACGATGAGACAGTTGATACCGCGGTGCTTCAGCTCCGGATTCGTCTGGGCTATAACGAGGTGCACCTTTGATGTGGCGCCATTGGTGATCCAGTTTTTAGTGCCGTTCAGGACATAGTGGTCGCCCATATCAACAGCCGTGGTGCGCTGACTGGTAGCGTCGCTGCCGGCTTCCGGTTCTGAAAGGCAAAAGGAGCCGACCCACTCGCCCGAGGAAAGTTTGGGAAGGTATTTTCTCTTCTGCTCTTCGGAACCAAACTTTTCAATGCCCCAGCATACCAGGGAGTTGTTTACCGACATGATGACAGAGCAGGAACTGTCCACTTTGGAAATTTCTTCCATGGCCAGCACATAGGAAAGGGTATCCATACCGCCGCCGCCGTACTCGGGGGAGGTCATCATTCCAAGGAAACCGAGTTCTGCCATTTTTCTGACTTGCTCGGTGGGGTAAAGCGCTTTGGAGTCGCGTTCAATGACTCCCGGTTTTAACTCATTTTGCGCAAAATCGCGCGCGGCTTGTTGTACTGCGAGATGTTCTTCGGTCAGGAGAAACATAATCTGGATTGATTTGATGGTCCCGGAAGCTCCGGGTTGGTGTGAATAGTAAAGGCGTCACAAATGTAAATCAATATCTTTGCCCCTCAATTCATTCGCATGCGTTTTTTCGCCTTACTTGTTTTTCTGCTCGTCCGGGAGCTGGCATCGGCTCAGCAAACGGCCACGGTATTCGGTCGTATCACCGACGCTTCCGACGGACAACCGGTAGAGTTCGTCAGTGTTTACATCAAGGGGGGTGGCAAGGGGGTGGCCTCCGATGAAAGCGGAAAGTTCGCTATTCAGGTGCCGGCCGGTCAGCGCCTGACCCTTGGTTTCAGAAGGGTGGCTTTCAAGGAGGCAAGCGCCGATATACTTCCGCTACAGCCAAATGCCCGTTTTGCGCTGGATATTTCCATGGCTCCCAATGAGTCCAATCTGGAGGTGGTTATCAGTGAAAGAAGGATTGACGGCGGCGGTATGCTGAAGGAGAAGAATCTGGCCGAACTCAAACTGCTGCCCACCACAACCGGGAATCTGGAAGCAGTGCTGCCCCACATTGCACTCGGTGCCAACACGGGAAGCGGGGGCGAACTCAGTTCACAGTATCAGGTACGGGGAGGGAACTACGATGAGAACCTTGTTTATGTGAATGATTTCGAAATTTACCGCCCGCAGCTCATCCGGGCCGGACAACAGGAGGGCCTCACATTCCCCAATATTGATCTCATGCGCGATCTGTCGTTCTCCAGCGGCGGGTTTCAGGCTCGTTACGGCGACAAAATGTCGTCGGTACTCGATGTAAAATACAAAAGGCCCGACACCCTGCGTGCGAGCGCGAGCGCGAGTCTTCTGGGTGGTTCGGCCCACCTCGAGGGAAGCTGGAAACCATCAACAGCCGGTTACAGGGCATTTCGCTATCTGGTGGGCGCCCGATACAAAACAACCAGAACCCTGCTCGGCAGTCTCGACGTAAAGGGGGAGTATGTGCCGAACTTTACCGACGTTCAGTCGTACCTGACCTATGATATCAACCGCGACTGGCAAATCGGTGCCATAGGAAACATCAATCGCTCCACCTATGGCTACAAGCCGCAAAGCCTGGCCCGCGCTTTCGGCCTTGTGGATTATGCCCTGCAGCTGCGCACAGCTTTCGAGGGACAGGAAGTGGACGACTTCACGCAGGCAATGGGCGGGCTTTCACTGACTTACCTTCCCGACAGAGAGAAAAATCCGCTTTACCACAAAATACTGACCTCTGTATGGAGAAGTCAGGAAAACGAGCGATTTGATATTCTCGGTTACTATATTCTGGGAGAACTGGAAGAAAATCTGGGCTCGGAAGGCTTTGGTGAAATCACCAACGTACTGGGTACAGGCACACAGCATACCTGGGTGCGAAACTACCTCACTGCCGATGTGCGGAATGTGGAATACAAAGGCGGTATCGAACTCCAGAAAGATGACGAGGGCATCAGTCTCACCCGAAGTCACTTCCTGCAGTGGTCGGCCAGATGGCAAAATGAAGCCATCAGCGACCGGATTAACGAATGGGAACGACTTGATTCGGCACTGTACTCACTGCCCTACGACACCGTTGCACTGCACGTTCGCAAAGTGCTGAAAACGACAAACAATATCCTGAGCGACAGGTTTTCTGCCTCGTTCCAGGACACCTGGACCTGGCGCCGCGACGGTGTGCGGGAGCTGCAGATCATTGCCGGGGTACGCGGACAGTACTGGACGCTCAACAGCGACTGGTTTGTAACACCCCGCGCCCAGATGCTCTACAAACCGCTGAATACCCATAAAGATATTTCATACCGACTGGCGGGCGGATTGTTCTATCAGCCGGCATTCTACCGCGAAATGCGCCGCCTGAACGGTACGGTAAACACTGACCTGGCCGCCCAGAAATCGGCACATGCCGTGGGTGGCCTCACCTGGGATTTCCTGTGGGGAAAGAGAAGACCCGTAAAAATGCGCCTGATTGCCGAAGCCTACTACAAGAAAATGTGGGATCTGGTTTCTTTCGACATTGACAATGTGCGTATCCGCTATTCGGGGGCCAATGATTCAAAAGGCTACGCCACCGGTCTGGATCTACGGCTGAATGGTGAATTCGTGGAAGGTGCGGAAAGCTGGGTCAACCTGTCGTTCCTGCGCACGCGCGAGTCGCTCGATGGCGTACAGCACCGCGCCCGGAATGTAGGCGAACTGGACGGATTTGATGTGAAGGACGTGCCGCGCCCTACCGACAGGCTCTTTACCTTCTCCACCTTTTTTCAGGACTACCTGAGAAATAACAAAAACGTGAGAATGCACCTCAACCTCACCGTTGGCAGCGGACTGCCTTTCGGGGTGGTGGACAATAACATCATTTTTCGCAACCCGTACCGCTTTGCTCCCTACCACCGGGTGGATATCGGTTTCGGATTTCAGCTCTGGAAAGATGCCTGGAGAAAAAAACATCCGAAACATTTCCTTCGTTTTACCCGCGACACCTGGGCCAGCCTCGAAGTATTCAACCTGATGAAGGTGGCCAATGAAGCCTCCAATACCTGGATAAAAACAATCGAAAATACCCAGTACGCTATTCCCAACTACCTGACAGGCCGAAGGCTGAATGTCAGGATAAGGATGGAATTCTAATATCTCCGACACCATGCAATACATCACTTTCTCTGTCGAAAACGGCGTTGCCCGCATCACTTTCAACCGTCCGCAGGTTTTCAACTCCATGCACCACGATATGCGCATGGAAATACTGGAAGCACTGGATACCTGCCAGAATGATGTAACCATCAGGGCTGTACTGATCACAGGAACAGGCAAGGCATTCTGCGCAGGTGAAGACCTTCAGGAGGTAACCGACCCCAATGGCCCGTCTCTGAAGGAAATCATCTCCACCGGCTATAACCCCATAGTTTCCCGAATCCGGAACCTGGACAAACCGGTGGTAGCTGCAGTAAACGGAGTGGCTGCCGGTGCAGGTGCAAATATTGCACTTGCCTGCGACATTGTGGTGGCAACGGCCTCGGCCAGTTTTACACAGGCATTTTCAAAAATAGGCCTGATTCCCGATTCAGGCGGCACCTGGACGCTGCCGCGCCTCGTGGGTTTTCAGCGCGCCTCCGCCCTGATGATGTTATCGGATAAAGTGGGCGCCGCAGATGCCGCCACCATGGGTATGATCTGGAAGGTGTTTCCCGATGAAACTTTTGAGGCAGAAAGCATGAAAATGGCAGAAACACTCGCGCAGATGCCCACACGCGGGCTCGCACTCACGAAAAAGGCACTCAACCACGCGTTTTCCTGCGATTTTGAAGGACAACTGGTGCTGGAAGACCAGTTACAGGGCCTCGCCGGCGAAACACACGACTACAAAGAAGGTGTAGCAGCATTTCTCGAAAAGCGGAAACCTGTTTTCAAGGGGGAGTAATCCGCACGATCCCGATTTTTTTAATCACTGAAAGCAGATACCTGTTTTGCTGCCCGAAATTTTTCCAAGTCCCGCAAGCCAGCCCGGCGACCGCAGAAAGGCGGCTGCCCTGCTTTTGCTGCTTTTCTGTGTAGCGCTGTTTGTAAGCGAGCAATTCCGATTCTGGGTGGGTTCGCTGCTCACCTACCCTGTTCATTACAGGGAGTACAAAGAGTTCGGAATAAGAATCCCCGGATCGTACTCGGTTCACGGTATTGATGTGAGCCGCTGGCAGAGCCGGGTTGACTGGTCGCGCGTCAAAAAAATGAAAGTGGGGGATGTAAAAGTCAGTTTTGCTTTCATCAAGGCAACCGAGGGAACCTGGATGAAAGACCCCAATTTTGAGTTCAACTGGGAAAACGCCCGAAAGCAGGGTATAACCCGGGGAGCTTATCATTTTTTTCTGCCCAATGTAAATCCGAAGGACCAGGCTGCCCTGTTTTTCAAACACGTACGGCTTCGCTCGGGCGACCTGCCACCAGTGGTTGACGTGGAAGAACCGCGTGGCATGTCGGTAAATCAGGTTCGTCAGTACACTAAAAAATTTCTTGAACTGCTGGAGAACAACTATAAAGTAAAACCCATTCTCTACACCAACAAGGATTTTTACAAACGCTACTTTCAGGGAAGAGAAGAGTTCAGCGGATATATACGCTGGATAGCACACTATCATGTAGCCAGTCTGGAAATGCCCGACGATGAGGAATGGCATTTCTGGCAACATTCAGACCGGGGGAATATCAATGGAATCAATGAAAAGGTGGATTTCAACGTCTTTAACGGCGACAGTACAGATCTGAAGAAATTGTGTGTACCCTGATATAATGTGTCGAATGGTCGGCACCTGCAGGAACCGAAAAAGAGTTGGAAAGCAGGCTTTGAGAGTAATTGCAGGCTTTTTCCTACCTTTACCCCCGCATCAATCAATTTTCTTCTGAAATGTCCTTTCGCTTACACCGCGAGGGCCACGTTATGCTGGCCGTATTCGCCCTGCTGCTCTCCCTGCTGAATTTCGCTGTTTACCAATACCTGCCCATCGCATTCTGGCCGATTCTGGTGCTTTCTGTTGTTTTTTACGGTATCATCGTACAGTTTTTCCGCAATCCGGTGAGGGTTATTCCCGTCGCTGACAACGGCCTCGTGTACGCACCCGCAGACGGGCGCGTGTGCGTAATCGAAGAAGTGACTGAAACGGAATTCTTCAACGACCGGCGCCTGCAGGTGTCTATTTTTATGTCGCCATTCAATGTACATGTGAATCGCAACCCTGTTAGCGGAATAGTCAGGTATTTTAAGTATCACCCTGGAAAATATCTGGTTGCCTGGCATCCCAAAAGCAGCACAGAAAATGAGCGTACCACCGTGGTCTATGACCTCGGTGGTACGCAGATCCTGATGCGCCAGATTGCCGGAGCACTCGCCAAACGCATCAAATGGTACGTCGGTGAAGGCCAGCAGGTAGAACAGGGTGCCGAAATGGGCTTTATCAAGTTCGGATCCCGGGTAGATCTTTATCTGCCCCTGAACACCCATGTGGAAGTAATTATGGATGAACAGGTGAAGGGCAACAAAACTGTGATTGCCCGCCTGGGACACGCCTAGAGCTTGTTCAGGATTCTCTCACCGAGTCAAAAACGGCTCATTTTTCGCCATTTTTCACCTTTTTTCAGTTGCGTAGCACCGACTATGCGCCTTCAAAAACGCAAAAACTGACAAAAAATCA
>Ga0172373_10007219_pt1 | contig 14498 bp, 9 predicted proteins | sample Lak10m_2_FD_114546 | JGI IMG/M metagenome (GOLD analysis project Ga0172373, IMG submission 114546) | Freshwater microbial communities from Kabuno Bay, South-Kivu, Congo - kab_092012_10m | ecosystem: Environmental > Aquatic > Freshwater > Lake | place: Democratic Republic of the Congo: South-Kivu... | reverse complement strand
GATGATTGAATAGTTCCTTTAATTAATTTAAAGATTTTTCCAAATTCAATCATTTCAATTTCATCAGTATATTCAACAACTTCTTCTTTTTCGTCTTCGAGATTGAAAGATAAAGTCTTTAAGTCTAAATCTTTGATTGCGATTAATTTGACTTCATTACAATTCTTAGAAATTTCTAAGAATTCTATTGATTTATGATTAGTATTATCACTATTATCTCGTCTTTTAAAGATAATTACTTTAGTTTTAATAGTTGTATGACCAAATGCACCACTACTAACATTAATAATTTTTAAAATTTTTGTTTTATTAATCATTAACTTTCTTAATTTTTGAAATGCTCCAGAATCCATCATTTTTCCATCAGGTAGAACAATAGCACAAATACCATCCGTTTTTAATAGATAAATAACTAATTGAATAAACATTGCTGTTCCATCACTTAAATTAAGTGGATAGACATCCTCAAATTTAATTGGTGATTCCTCGAATTTTTCTTTTTTATATAAATCAAATGCTTTCTTTTTATCTTTATAATTATTCTTGATTCCAAATGGTGGATTTGTAAAGATTATATCAAATTTCTTATCTTCGAATATATAAGGATTTTTTGAAAGTGAATCACAATTAATAATGTTTGTATTAAGTTCATTTGTATTTATAATAAATGAACCTAAAGCATATTTGATTGTTTGTTTTTCAATTTCTCCACCATAAATTAAATTACTATTAATGAAATCCTTATTTTCTTTATAAGTGATACATAATAAACCACCAGAACCACAGCAAGGGTCATATAAACTTGGGTTTTCAATTCCTCGAATCAATTCATTAAAACCACAACCATTTAAAATTGCTTTTATTAATGGATATGGCGTGAAAAATTGCCCAAGTTGTTTAGAATCTGCACCTTTGCTATAGCTATTAGTAAAATATTCATAAATATTACCTCCTTGAGTAGAGAAATAATTTGAAAGATTTGTATCAGTCAAATCAATAGTCTTGCAAATTTCAACAATCATATTATAGATATTTAAAGGTTCTTTTCTGGAATTTAATGTTCCGTCAATTGAATCAAAGATATCAGGTAATAGTTTTTGAAGAAAAATTTGAATATAAACTTTAAGTTCATTTTCATAATTACCATTTTCAACTTTTATAATATTATTAATATCAATTATATAAGGTAAATATCTTTCTTTTACTTTCTCTGGTTGTTTTTCAATTAACTTATCTAATTTTTCTTTGCCTTGTTCAGTGTTATAAATGATATTTAGAAATCTAAGAATAAGAAGTTTAATAATATCATTGCTCGCATTACTTCCAACAATGGCACCATTTGAATAAAGGATATTATGACATTTCTTTATCAAACTCAAGAGTTTATTTTCATATTCAGAATAATCTTTATTTTCAACAGTAGTCCAAATGACTTCATTCTTATAATCGATTGAAATTTCTTGTGATAGTTCAGTAATTTGACTTGAACATTCCTTTCCAGCAATCTTTTTAAGTAATGAGGGTTTGCCAAATGGCTTATTAGTCTTCTTATTTAAATATTCGATACCTAACTCCTTACATTTAGCAATTAATTCATCCATTGTGATAATTAAATAAGTAATAATAAATACTTAAATAATAAAAAGAATCAATTTTTATTTTTATTAAATTATTGAAAGATTTGTTTCATCACTTGTCTATTATATCGAATCGTATTTTTTAAAGTCTCAATGAAAAGATCATTAGTTTCAAGAATCTTAATAACTTCTTCTTGTTTTTCTATTGATGGTATTGAGATTCTTGATAAACTAAATTTACTGATATCAAATGATTCTTTCAAATAATAATTAATATATTTAATATTTAATTTTTCTTTATAAGTATCATTTATATTAGATGATAAAAAAGACAGATTACGTTCATCATTATCATAGTATTCTTCGTCATCTTTATTATTATCATCTTTATTATCATCTTTATCTTCACTCTCTTTAAAAATGTTTTTAATTTCAATAATATCACATTCTCTATTTTTAACAATAGTCTCTAATACAATTCTATAATTTTTCTTAATAGTTCTTATCAATTTAAATAATGTTTCATTAGTATTATTTAATATACATAGATTATTTAATTTATGTTCAAATTTTTCTGGATTTTTTAGAATTAATTGGATTATTTCCGTTGCATAATCATTAATAAACAATGAACTATTTGAATCATAGATTTCACGACATTCATCTATTAAACTCTTAATTTTTTTTTCATATTCTTTATTATTACTTGTGATAGTAATATTATTCATAATCTTTATTGTTGTTTGTTCGTTTTTTTCTTTTTCTTGTTTTTCTTCTTTTTCAATAATCTTTTTAAATAGTATTGATTTTCCAAAAGGTTTATTAGTCTTTTTATTTAAATATTCGATGCCTAATTCCTTGCATTTAGCAATTAACTCATCCATTTATAAATAATTTAATAAGTAATAATAACAAATACTTAAATAAGAAAAATAATAATGATTAAAGGTGTAAATCTTTCTTAATTTGATCATAATAATATTTTTGTAATTTTTCTCTATTATCTTTATCTGTCTCAGAAACAGTTATATTATAATATTTCTTTAAATTGCCAACAATTTCTTCATTTTTTAATCCATCTATATCATAAATATTTTTAATAACATCAGAAACACTTGATAATTTTATATCACTATTGTGAGAATTAAATAAATCTTCGCTAACAGTAGTTTCATCATCCACTCTTGCATATATAAGTATTCTTTCTCCTTTTGCAAATGAGAAACATAAATTATCTTTATCAACAGATGATTTAAGGAAATCTAATTTACAAGTATTTATATTTAAACAAAATGGTTCATCTTTCCTTAAATCCCAATCATATTTAATCAAAGCACAAGGAGAAACAAACGAACCAGTTGTTTTTAAACTCGGATCATTAGTTTGTGCATTCCAACCATTATAAACATATCGATTATTATTACAAGTTATACCACAAATTGCGTGTGAAAATTCATTATCATCATAATTATAATTTTCTAAAGTAACCGCTTCTAATTTATATTTATGACCATTTAAATAAATAATATCATTATAAGTATCTAAACCACGGATCATAAATGATGATGAATAACTCGAACCATTAAATTCTGGAATATAATAATTCATAAAATTATAATTATCTTTTGATAAAGTATTATCCATAACTTCTTCGTGTTTGACTATTAAGACATCAGGAATATCAGTCAATATCTTCTTAATTTCTTCAAAAACTTTTGTTTTCTTTGTCTTCTTCTTTATTTCATCTTTAAAATCATCGAAATCTTTCAAAAAAGAAAATCGAGATTTATTTTTGGTATCATAAATATAAGAGAATTCTTTATCTGTATTTAATAAATAATTGGTGCTATTATATACCCATCCTTTCTGTTTTATAACAACTATATCAAGTGTATTTATTCCTATATATTTCAAAAATCTAATTATATAATCATGATAATAACCAATATCACTACCATTTTTAATCGATGTTTTCAAAAATTTAATCATTTCTTTATCATCAAATGATTTAAGCATTTTAAATAAAATAAGTTCTGGTTTAATTTTGGCGAAAAATTCCCGAACTTTCTCAGGTTTATCATAATTCTTAAGAATTGATTTAATAATTTTTAAAAATGAATTTGGATTACTCCAGTTCTTAGCCTCTTTTATTAAAATCTTTCGCATATTTTGACTATATAAAACAATCATCAAAATAGCATTAAACCAACAAGTGCCACCAAATTGTGGTATTACTGATATTTCTTTGCAATTATCCATTAATTTATCAAAACAAAAATAAAAAACCTAAGATAATTTATTATACCATTCGGTTGCATTATCTATATTATCGAATATTTCACCTCTGAGCGTAACTTTATAATTCTTGGTATCAATTGAATAATCAATCACAACCACCGCATCTGAAAGAGAATAGCAAATCTTAGTGTCATCACACATTTCATCTTCGATATCACAGTAGTCATAAAGAAGCCGTGAAATGATTGTTGAAAATTCGCCATAATCAATCAAATGCATATTTAACTCATTTAAAGGATATTCGCTAATCAGTGTTTTTTCTCTTCCATCGCGAATCAAGCGCTCGATTTCATCAGTGAAATCTTCAATTTTATTATAAATATCTTCGCTGGTGTCACAATCAATTTCATAAGAAGGTTCTAAATGTTCATACCATTCAATTGCAGAATCGAAGTCATCAAATGTTATATAACTAAGATTATTTGTTTTCTCATCATTATCAACTTTAACGGCAATGACACTATAAATATCATTATACTTAAAGCAGACTTTAATATCATGTTCTTCTATAATTTCAACATCCTCGATGATATTACATATAATTTCCGCAAACTCGCCACTTTTAATATGACGCATATCAAGTTCTTTGAATGAATAAGTTTTAATAACTTCATCATACAAATCACGATCGATCAAGGGGTTAAGGAATTTTGCAACTTTATCAGAAATATAGTCGTTCATCATTTTAATGATAAATTTAATTTTAATTTATAAAATCATTTTTAATAAATTTTAGAATAAAAATTAATACAAAAAAGTTTTTTAAATATCGCTATACTTTTGATATCCAAGTTTGAAACTCTTGAATTTCCTCACAGTAAAGTTAGTCGTTTTATTATCCTTTATTGAATAATCAAGGGTCGCATAAATACCAGAGAATTTAATAAATAACTTCTTATTCATCGCTCTAATAATTTGATATTCTTTTGCATCCTCTTCATTATTTAATAAATATTCGATTAATTCACGAAACCCGCCATTTTTAAGCAAAGAGACTTCAACATTATCGATATCTCGCGAAATTTCATCATTATCATCATTATCATCTAATTCATAAAGATCAGAGATGACAAGGTCTAAATCACAATAAATGTCTTCGTTCATTGATTGAATGACTGATTATTATTCAAAAATAATAATATCAAATTTTTTAATAACAAAGATTTATAATAATACAAATAGATATTTAATAATAAGCTTTATTAAAACAAAAGCCCATAATGAATTGGAAAAATAACACCACATAGACCCCCAAGTTTTATAATTCCAATAGAAATAAAGACTGATTGCCAAAACTAAAAGATAAATAATAATTATAAATAGATTGCGAGTGAAAAGAATTGGAATTATATAGAAAGATAGACCGATAATTATCCAAATAATAGGTAAATCTAACCAATGCCAAATCAAATGTTTATTTTTACCTCGAGTCATTGCAAAGTTAATTTTAGGTAATTGAATAATTATGAATAGTATCAATAAAATTAAAAGTAAGATTAATATAAATCTGCTAATATTAGCAGGTGGTAAATAATAATTTAATAAATATATTTGAGTAAGTATAATAATTAATCCAATATAACTGAGAATCTTATTAATTTTTTTATTATTATAATAAGTCCAAGTGAAATATTCTAATAATTGTATTGAAGAAAATGAAAGTAAAATAAGAATAGTTGAATTACGAATTATTTTACTATAATAAGCGACTATTGCCATTATAAAACCAAATATAAAGGTATTTAAGGAAACGGAAGCATTAAAACACATTTAATAAACCTCACCAAAAAAAAATTTATTGATAGTCGTATTTACACAAAAGAGTCTGTGAAGAATTATTCCAAGTATGAATGCCGCTGCAATTGTCAATAATGCGTTTAAATTGAAAATTTTGGCAATTATAAAAGCGATTATAATAGTTCCGATGACATCGATAATGGCTAAATTAAGAAATCTATATGAATGTACGCCTTCGTTTGGTTTTCCGAATATTTCCTTAAATTCTCTAAAAGGACAAAAATTTTTCATTATTTATAATTAGAAAGATATTATGTTTTATTGTAAAATAACTCAAATGAATGTTACGCCATCAAACATAAAAATTTGGGAAAATAAATTAAGAACAATGGCATTCACAATACCTAAAACAATGTTAAATAGATATGATGTCGCTAATGTAGATGAATATAAATTATTAATAAAATCGAATATAGATGATGAAGAGAGTTTAAATAAAATTCAGCAAGTATATGAAAATAAAGTTAAAATTGCTCGAAAATTAGAGGCAGAAGAACAAAAAGCAAGAATTGCAAAATTAGTAAAGGAAAGTATAAAAAGAGCTAATAAAAATGTTAAACTTCAAATGATTACTAAAAGAAATTATAAGAAAGCAACTCAATTATATATTGATTTTAAAAAAATAATGGAAGAAGACACCGAAGATGCACACAAATATATGCAAGATTTTATAATCAAAAATCTTATTTTTGGTCTTTTCGTAGATAAAGAATTAGCAGGAATAATAATTATTGATAAAAATAAAAAATTTAAAATTGATAATCATCCAGATAAAAAAGTAGAAACCTTTTATATTCAAGAAATGATTATTGATCATAAATATACAGGTAGAGGTTATGGAAATCTTCTTATAAATTATGCTATCTTAAAATGTCCTCCTGAAATGAAATATATTTCTTATATGACTATGCCAAGTAATAAACCAATGATTGCCATTGGCAAAAAACTAAATTTTGTATTACAAGAAAGACCATCAGGTGATCCAAAACACAGTCTTTTATTTATAAGAGAAAATGATAGAGTAGAAAGAGAATTAAATAAAAAACTTTCTTATATCGCATCAAGAACATCTTCGCCAAGATCTTTAGGTTCAAGTTCTTTTGGTTCTTTTCAATAAATTAAATTAGATTATTTTTATATCTTGTTTCTTAAATGCGAAACATTTATCTTTAGGTTTCAAGCTATAATTAAACGAAATATCCATATTTTCAATATCTTCTTCTTCTGCCTCTTCGATTACCTCTTCTTCATTGATATCAAATTCTTTAATTGGTTTTAGATCTTTAGCAATCTTCTTCAATCGTTTCTTATCAACTGATTTCATTAATTCAACCATATATTCCTCATCAAGAACGATATCAAAGTTACCAGAACCACAATTGGGAACTTTACCCAACATCACTTGTGGTGAAATACCTGAAATATTATCATATTCTGAGAAAATGCTGCCATTAATAAGCATATCAACACTCTCTTCGAATGAAGACTTACTCAAAGCACTTGTTGAATTTCTATTAATTCCGTGTCTATCAATTGACATCAATGAACCCTTATAAGTCATCGTATCAATTAATAATGACAGATGTCTATAATTCATCGAACCTTCACCAATGATATTAACTAATTCGTGTGCTAATGCATTTCTTGCGGCTTCAATTCCCAGAACACTGTGAATCTCTCGAATATCATTTGAAATAGTTCGCGTAGAATCGATATTTGGATTTGCCAATATCTCCATTAGATTAGTACCATCTGAATCAATAACCCATTCAACTATCTTATCAAATGTGCCTTTGTCATCATTATAAATCTCATTTTGTTTCTTATTCAAAGAAACCTTATTGATTCCATTATAACCCTTCAATAATACTTGATAGACGATATTATGTTCAATTGCCTTAATCGCTGCAATTTCATCTTTATTCTCGATGTCTTTACAAGCAAATTCAGTTAATCGAATTCTGAAAATACATTCTTCGGCGTTATCGTCACTATAAACACAATCAATATATTTATTATAACTCTTATTTAACTTAGTGTAAATATCAATCATTCGTAATCCATAACTTACCATCTTTTCTTTATTAAATTTCATTCGCAATACCCAAGGGGATTTACTGCGATGTTTATTGATCGCGTCATATAATCCCTGAAATTTATTATAAATATTAAGCATCGGTTGATCTCGATCAATTGTATTCTCACTATCCCAATAAATTTCGCTATATTCAAGAATATCAGATAATCTGGTGATTTCAATACTATTCTTAACATTCATAGCAATTAATTTAGTTTTTTCAATTCTTTCATCATCATAATCATCGCCTGTAGCATTCATAATAGGATTAATAACAGTCGCCACATCTGGTTTCATATAAATGATTAGTGTTGGTGTCTTTGTCTTCTTAGTGGCACTCAGAATTTCTTTCAATCGAGGAATACCACTTGTTGCTTTTACTGCTGCAGCAGTTCCGGAAACGTGGAAAGAATCAAGTGTTAATTGAGTTCCCATTTCTCCGATTGTCTGTGCTGAAACAACCCCCACCATTTCACTTGGTTGTGCGAGTGCTTCATTGAAATATTCATAAATTTGACTGACTAACCAATCAAACATAGCCTTTGAAAAATTATGTTTAATAATCAATCGCTTTGGTGATAAGAAACATCTCAATAATATATGAAAGAATATGATTCCTTGTTCTTGATCTTTCACATATAAATCATTAATAATCTTATCAATTGTATTTAAGATATAGTCAGGGGTTAAATCTGTTAAACTTCCTTTCATTCCCACTGTCTCCTTTCGCTTTACAGCGGTATTAATAAGACGATTAAAGGGGATCGGATAAGTAATTTTACTATTCTTTTTATTTACTTTCTTAATAAGAAACATCTTATCATCTAATAAATCCTGAAAATGATCTCTTAAACGATCAAATGTTTTACCTGAAACTTCCTTAAATGCTTCTGGTGTAAGATACACATGTAATTTATCTGTCTCTGTTAAATTGAATTCTTCCTCTAATTTCATGAAGGACATTTCAATTGTCGGTATAAATTGATTTTCAATTTTGCATCCATCCATGCCATCCTCTCCATAAATATATTGAATAATCGTTCCGCTCGAATTTCTAACAGTATTATCATAATAAATTTTTGCATCTTCCATCGCTTTTACAAGCCTTCTCTGGATGTATCCTGAATCAGATGTGTCGTTAAGTGTCAATCCATTCATTAAAGTGAAATTTAATGTGCTGGGAACAGTAACATCATATAATTTATTATATTTAGTTTTTTCTTCAACAGTTAATTCTTTAATTTCAGTAATTTCATCAAAAACAACATTATTATGTTCTTTATAATATTTATGTTTGTAATTAATTGATAAACATTCTTTAAATTTTTCATTTTTAGATTTATTTGTTAATGTAATCAATTCTGCAAATCTTAATGCCCATTGAGCACGAATATATAAACAATTAATAGATGATAAATTATTAATATTACTATTTGTATTTGTAGTTGTATGATATCTTTTGGACATTTTACCAAATATTCCAATTAAATTACATAAATTACTAATACCCATAATTAATTCTTCAGATGCAGATGTTATTTTAATAGTTCCACTACTAATAGAACCATCACCTGAAAAATAACCATCTAATAAACCGATAATAAATTCTTGAGGTGCAGTAAATGCAACATTAGGTACATGTTTATTATAACAATTTGTTCCAACTAAACTTTGTAAAAATTGTGCAAATAATCTACTATATCCATTAATTGTTGTAGTTTTACCTACTATATATCCTTTATCATTTGGTTCAACTGTTTTAATAGAAATATTATGACTAATATTAAATTTATCAAACCAATGTGTAATAAATTCTAATACACTTGGTTCTTCTTTTGTAATACCTACATTTCCTTCTTTAACCCTTGAATGACCATCTGCAATAAATAATCCAATAAATACTCCATTTTCTCTATTTAATTCAAACTTACTTGGAATAAAACTACAATTTCTTGCAGCACCATAAGGATATATTCCTTCATCTAAAATACCTTCAATTGTAGATATTCCACTAATTGCACTTCTTGTGAAAAGAAGAACATTTGAATAAGGTAAAGTAAATTCGCGACCATTCATTTTATCATACCAACCTCTTGTAATTTTGCTTTTGCCTTGTTTCTTTACATTTTCCATTTCTTCTAAATATAATTTTCTGGCTTTGTTAAAATCCAATCCATGAATATATTCAGTTTTAGGAAAGTAAATAGACATATCAATATAATCATTATTATAAGGTAATTTAGGTATAGATGATACTGTTGGCATAAATTCACCAATTTTAACTTCTGAAGTTTTCTTTTTAAGAAATTCTTTTCCATTCCATATTAATAAAGAATCAGAATTGGGAACTTTTACTTTTCTTCCAGATCTACTTGTAATTTCATAAAGAATATCTCCTACATCATGACGAGTTACTGCTGTTAATTCACCCCAAGATGTATTACCATCTTTATCACTTGTAGGAATATAAATTTTATTAGTAACTTTTAATAATTCCATATTTAATTCTTCGGGACCGAATAATTCAACTCTATCTTTATTAACTGGATTATCAATTTTATTATCAATCCAATCACCGATATTTGTATATTTACATTCGCCATCTTCGATAATAATGATAGGAGTATCACCAGTAACTGATTTAACAGCAGTATCAATCAAACCTTCACGACCACCCATAGCATGGAAGAAAACTTCTTGAGGTGATAAACCACCAATGAAACTATTTTCTACGAAACCGCGAGCTTCGGGGCCATCATCATATTTAGTGAAATGGGGCAATGTTCTATTAGTAAATCCATAAGAAATACGCTTACCATCCACATTTTGCTGTCCTACACATCCCATAATTTGTGCGATATTTGTTTGTTTGCCTTTAGAACCTGAATTAACCATATTAAACATACGATTAGTTCGTTCATCAATCTTAGTAAGACTGATTCTTGCAACTTCACTTGTCGTTTGATTCAAAATTCCGATAATCTCTCTTTCAATAAATTCTTGATTATTAAAGATACTATTGTTTTCTAAATCTCCCTTTCGCATATCCTCAAGTTTCTTATAAGCATCTTCTTTCATCTCTCGAATCTTATTATTTAAGTCAGTGTCTGTATTCTTATCAGTTACTAAATCACTGATACCAATACTGAAACCAGCACTTAATAACCATCTACAAACAAGACGCTGAGTATTATCTAAGAATTTCTTGATTTCAATAGGCCCGTAATCGTGATAAATTACCGGAATCAATCCATTTGTAATATTATGAAATACTGCTTTATCTAAATTACCTTCAGTTAAAACACTATTTTTAATAATAACCTTCTGACCAGCTTTATTCTTCTCTTCGATGTATAAAGACGGAGGCAGAATTTCAGAAAAGACTTCACGACCAGTATAAGTATAATCTTTACTGGGTTTATGTAATTTACCTTTGAAATAACTATTGCACATTTGCAAATTAGCCATTTGTTTATCACTTACGATTGTATAATCTTTAGTTAAACGAAATGAACCTACAAGTGTATCTTGAACAACTTCAATGCTGGGTTTTCCATCCCTTTGAGCTAAGATGAGATAAGGCACCGCTGCCAAATCCTTCAATTCGCTCATAGTCTGAATGTTTTGCGGACAATGAAGATTCATTTCATCACCGTCGAAATCGGCATTATATGGTGGAGTATCTAATACATTCAAACGAAATGTTTGATAAGGCATAATAATTACTTTATGACACATCATACTCATTTTATGTAAAGATGGCTGACGATTGAATAATACATAATCGCCATTACTCAAATGTCGATGAACGATATCACCGATATTTAACTCACTTGCAACTTTATCAAGCATTCCCTTTGATTCGGGAATACTTAGATTAATAGTTGTATTCATATCTCTTTGCTTTTTCAAATATTTGGCACCCGGCCATTTATTCGGCCCATTTAAAATCAATTTCTTCATTTCATCGATATTATACTCATTCACAACCTCTTGAAAGGTGATATTCAAAGCAACACGAATTGGTACTCCTAATTCATCAATACTGATATAAGGATCAGGTGTAATAACTGAACGCGCTGATTGATCAACACGCTTACCATTCAAATTACCGCGAATTCGTCCATCCTTCTTTCGCATTCTGTCACAAATTGATTTGAGCTTTCGCCCATTTCTCTGTTGTGAAGGTGCTAAACCCGGAATTTGATTATCGATAAATGTAAAGATATGATATTGAAGAACCATAGTAATTAACTTAATGGTATCTTCACTGGCTCCTTTATTAATCTTATCAATGATGTTATTATTAGTCTTGACAATATCGCTTAATTTGTGAGTCAAATCATCATCTCTTCTTTGTCCATTTTCTTCGATGATACTAGGACGAACGGCAGGAGGTGGAACTGGAAGAACAGAGCAAATCATCCATTCTGGACGATTCCAGAGTGGATTAAATCCCATTACTTCCATATCTTCCTCACTGATTCTTTTGAAAATTCTTAATACATCTTCAGCAGTAAATTCAAGTTGTGTTGAAGTCTCTTTCGATTTATCTTTCCACTCAGCAATAATCTTCATCGCAGATTCTTTATTATATCGATCGGGCTGTTTAGCACCACAACCAATATGTTTATCATCTCCGCAACTCTTAATTTTAGTGGTGGTATTACATAATTTAAAATAGGCTTCCCAACGCTTCTGACGATTCTTGATCATCAAAATCTTATTCATATCATTCTTTAAATCCTCACTCGCAGTATGCGGTGAAATAAGAATTCTTGAACATCGATAACAAACACATTTCAGAATCTTCTTAGTAATATCAAAGAACATTGCATGAAATACGGGTTTAGCCAATTCAATATGTCCGAAATGACCGGGGCAAAATACATTCTTTTGCTCACAAGTGGTACAAATCTTATTATGTTCTAATACACCCATTCGAGAATCAAATAAACCACCAACTACTGGTTCATTACCAGAATAAGTTTCAGTTTTAGTAATACTACAAACTGAACGCTTCTTGATTTCATCAGGACTCAAAATAGAAAACTGAATTCCTTTAACTTCCTGAATTTCAACTTTTTGATCATTATATGATAACTCGGCATATACGGACATATCTATTAATTATAAACTTAATTTTAAATATAATAATCATTTTTTTTTATTAAAAATCATTAAAAAAATAATTAAAACTGTAATTTAGCCATTTTTTCATAATATTTATTTTTAATATCATTATATTCACTAATGATACCTTCATTAAATAACCATCTTTTAGAATAAATATTTAATCGATGATTTTCATTAAAAAGCACATATATTAATAAATAGATAATGAGAACAATAAAAATAGTTTTGAAAACATCTCTGACTGGAATATAAATAATACCAAATAAAATAATAACTTGAATGAAATTATTTTTAATTAATTTCTTTTGAAATTCTGTTAATTGTAAATCTAAATATTTCGCTCCTATTTGCATTAATATCAATGAAATAATTAAAATAGGATCTGAAATTAAAGCCTCCATTTTTAACTATTAATGATATAAAAATTATTAGGTTTCACTATTTTTATATAAAACTAATTCTTGAAATGCTAACATTCCATAATTATCTGCATCATTATTGCCAACTATATTATGAAAAACGAATAAATATTCACTCGTTGGCACTTGTATTGATATATCACTATAATTCATATCAACGAAAATTGTTTGCTGATTTAAAGCACAATAAATATTTGAATTTAAAGGATTTTCTGGTGGATATGTATAACCAACTGATAATCGTGTAGATGGATTATAAACATATAATGTCCATCTTCCGGGTGCTCTATTTGCATAACCTTCTATTGCCTTAATTGTATATCTTCTTAAAATAAAGTTTTCTGGAAATCTCATATATATATAATCACCACGTGGTCTTGCTCCATCACTAAAAGTTATATTACCACAATTAGGAACTGTAAAATCTAATGCATAACTACCATCTCTATTATAATTATAAGTATAATTAGTTGTTGTCAATGCATTTATACTTAAAAAAGCACAATAATTAATACCAGATGTATTAGTTGCATCTTTATTAAATAATTTAACAGGAGAATATGGATTTGGTAAAATACTACTATATAATAATTGTGAAAATAATAATTCAACGCTATAAGTAGAACTATAGTTTGTTAATGAAAATGATTGAGAATATTGAGGCATATTAAATCTATTTAATGTAGTAGGTGTAACCGCAGATGGTATTCCACTTATTAAAGAAGATGATAAAGGAATTGCTGTTAATGTGGCAGGTGGTGCAAATTCAGTACTTATACAATTTCCAGTAGATGTATCAATACCACCACTTGTAGTTATTGATGATGTATCCATAGTTGCAATAGATGTTCCATAATATAAAAGTTTAATTTGGGATTCGTTTAATTCTACATTATATAATTTAAAATCATCCATAAAAGTTCCATCTGTTATAAAATTTCCTAATCTAAGAGAACTTGCATCTGTATATCTATAAATATTATTAACATAATTATAAAATCCGGCAATTGCAAATTTAAGTATAACGACTCCTGAACCACCAGCACCACTATAACTACCATTACAACCGATTCCACCACCTCCCCCGCCAGTATTTACGCCTCCGTCAGTTCCATTTACAGATTGTGAATATATATTATTACCACCACGACCACCACCACCAACACCACCAGCACCACCTGAACTCGTTGTTAT
>Ga0172373_10007216_pt1 | contig 14503 bp, 9 predicted proteins | sample Lak10m_2_FD_114546 | JGI IMG/M metagenome (GOLD analysis project Ga0172373, IMG submission 114546) | Freshwater microbial communities from Kabuno Bay, South-Kivu, Congo - kab_092012_10m | ecosystem: Environmental > Aquatic > Freshwater > Lake | place: Democratic Republic of the Congo: South-Kivu... | reverse complement strand
CCCCCTTCGATGGCATAGTGCTGGGGATGTCAATCTCTAATTTTGGATCAAAAATGAAAATGACTGGAACCTCTGCGCTTGTACTTTATGATCCTGATCCGGGCAGCACAGGCAACAACGGAAGTATCCCGGCTGAGCTGCAAACCGATGAGTGGGATCTCCCGTTAAATTTCCGTGTCGGTCTTGCTTATCAACCTTTAAAGATTGATGATAATACTATTACGGTTTCAGTAGATGCTATGCACTTCAGCGATAATTTTGAGAGCGTAAATCTTGGTGCTGAATATGTTTTTAATGATTTTGTTTTTCTTCGAGGAGGATTTAAATCTTTATTCCTTGATGATTCAGAAGAGTCTTTTTCTCTTGGATTCGGATTAAAACAACGCTTGCTTGGTAATGTAGCTATTTCAGTTGATTACGCCTACCAGGATTTTGGTCGTCTGAATAATATTCAAAAATTTAATATTGGGATTAATTTTTAACATTTCATTGTTGTTCCTTACTCTCCTCTGCCCGATGGTTGTTTAAAGACAGAGGAGAGATTTTTTAGAAAGGATTTTATGACAAACCTAAAGACTATATTTGTCTTAATACTGGTATTCTGTTTTAGTATAAATTCGTCTGCCAAAATTTATAAAGGCGCAGAGTACAGAACCAAGTTAGCTTATACTTATGGAAGGTTTGAAACCAGTATAAAATCAGCTTACCGTGAGGGAATGCTATCATCTTTTTTTACTTATCACGATGAAGCCGGAACACAAAATTGGAACGAAATAGATATTGAAATACTTGGCAGATATCCAAACGATGTTCAATTTAATACTATCACGCCAGGTCAGGCTAATCATGTTGGTCATTATCCGCTCTTCACCTCACCCCACCTTGATTATCATACTTATGCTTTCGAATGGACTCCCGATTATGTATCCTGGTTTATTGATGGCGTTGAAGTATTGAAGCAAACCGGTTCGCATATTCAAACATTAACTAAAGCTCAAAAAATTATGATGAATATCTGGAACCCTCAATATGAAAATTGGGCTGGTGTTTTTAACCCGGAGGCACTTCCGGCGTTTGCTTTTTATGATTGGGTGAGCTACTACTCCTATACACCTGGAACAGGTGATTATGGTACCGATAATAATTTTACTCACGATTGGACTGATGAGTTCGATTCTTGGGATACAGATCGCTGGGATAAAGCCACTCACACCTTTGAAGGAAATGGCTGCGACTTTATTCAGGAGAATGCAGTCTTTCAAAATGGAAAATTAATCCTTTGTCTCACAAAAGATTCTAACATCGGTTATACAGATGTTCAGCCCCCCATTGTATTATTTGCGCGGGGTGAATCAGAATCAAAGGTGGTGGTAGCATTTAGCGAGGAGCTTGATCAAACCTCTGCTGAGACTTCATCCAACTTCACAATTCCCGATGTGACTATAATTTCTGCATCTCTGCTTTCAGATTTGAAAACAGTAGAGCTTAATGTCTCTGGATTAGATTTGAATTCAGTTAAGAGTATTATTATCGCTAACATCAAAGACAGGGCTGCTATTCCGAACATGATGGTCTTACGCGCATTAAATATTATTATGGCAAATCCGCTCGAATTCCCGATAAAAATTAATTGCGGCGGAGCTTCCGCACTTGGATATCTTGCCGATCAAGGCTGGGAAGCGGCTGTTGAATATGGGTATCTGGATGGTAACCTTTACTCTAACTCATATCAGATCAATGGAACAACAGAAGATGATATATATCACTCGGAAATAAATGGAAATGTCAATTATCAAATTCGCATTCCTACTGGCAACTATGATGTGAAGCTTATGTTCTCGGAAAATTTTTTTACTTCAATCGGACAAAGAAAATTTGATGTGTACATTGAAGGAAATAAAGTATTAACTAATCTTGATATTTATCAACTTGTAGGAAGCCATTCGGCTTATGAAGCTCCATTTACAAATATTCATGTTGAGGATGGAATACTGGAAATTTATTTCGCTGCAAAAATTAATAACGGGCTTTTAAATGGAATTGTAATAACACAGAACACTACTGGCTTGAATAATGAATTGGAAAGCCTTCCCGAGGAATTCAAAGTTGAACAAAATTACCCCAACCCCTTCAATGGTTCAACCATTATCAAATATTACCTTGCCCAGCAAAGCCTAGTTTTTTTTTCCATTTATGATTTACTCGGAAATTTAGTTTACTCAAAATATGCTGGTGAGTTGTCTTCAGGCTGGCACAACATTCAATGGCAAGCTGTAAATAATTTAAACGAGCAATTGAGTTCCGGAGTTTATATAGCAAGGCTGGAATCTAAGTTTGGAATTAACAATCAAAAAATAATTTTATTAAAATAAATTTTATTCAATATGAAATCAATTAAGTACTTTTTTGCGCTTCTTACAATTTTGTTTTTCACTGGCTTAAACACATCCAAAGAATCTGCTGAACATCAAATCAAAACTCGGGATAAGGTTCAGGAACTTCTGTCTAAAATGACACTTGAAGAAAAAATTGGACAGATGACTCAAGTAACTCTTCAGGCAGTTTCAAAAACACAGGGAACCAGAAATTCTACGCATGAACTTGACATTCAAAAATTGAATGAAGCAATTACAAAATTTCATGTCGGTTCAATTCTTAACGTTTATGATGTAGCTCATTCAATAGAATATTGGCATGAAGTGATTACGAAGATTCAGGATATTGCAACCAAAGAGACGAGACTCGGAATCCCCATCCTTTACGGCATAGATGCAATACATGGTGCCACATACACGAAAGGTGCAACACTTTTTCCCCAAGCTATAAATATGGCAGCAACGTTTAACCCCTGGCTAATGAAAAAAGCCGGCGAAATTACTGCACTCGAAGTTCGAGCCTCAGGGATTCCCTGGGATTTTTATCCTGTAATGGATATCGGAAGACAGCCCTTGTGGCCTCGCTTTTGGGAAACCTTTGGCGAAGATGTTTTTCTTGCAAGCATGATCGGAAGTAGTTATATCAACGGCGCTCAAGGAGATGATATTGGAGCGCCAAATCACATTGCAACTTGCTTGAAGCATTATCTCGGATACAGTTTACCATTCAATGGAAAGGACAGAACCCCTGCGTGGATTTCCGAAAGAATGATGCGTGAATATTTTCTTCCTACTTTTGAAGCAGGAATAAAGGCGGGGGCAAAAACCATTATGATAAATTCCTCCGAAGTTGATGGCATTCCCATTCATTCGGATTATCATTGGCTAACTGAGGTGTTGCGTGGAGAATTGAACTTTAAAGGATTTACTGTCTCTGATTGGGAAGATATTATCCGGCTGTATTCTCGTGATAAAGTTGCAGCATCACCAAAAGATGCTGTGCGTATGGCTGTGATGGCTGGTGTAGATATGAGCATGGTGCCTTATGATTTTAGTTTTTATGATTACCTCATAGAGCTAGTCAATGATGGTTCTGTGCCTATCTCAAGAATTGATGAGGCTGTTTCCAGGATATTGACTGTAAAATTTGAATTAGGTTTATTTGAAAACCCATATCCTGATAAATCTCTGCAAAATAAATTTGCTGCTCTTCAATCATCAGATATAAATTTAGAAGCAGCACACGAATCTATTGTACTTGTTAAAAATGAAAATAATTTACTGCCTCTTAAAAAGAATAGTAAAATATTAGTTACTGGACCAACAGCAAATTTGCTCTCTGTTATGAATGGCGGGTGGACGATAACATGGCAGGGTGATGAAGAAGCACTTTATCCGCCGGAGAAGTTGACAGTGCTCGAAGCCGTTCAGAAAAAAGTTGGCAGCAATATGGTTATTTACGAACCGGGTACATCTTTCAATTCCGAAAAATTAATATCAAAGCCGCTGTCGATAAAGCTGGCGAAGTTGATGCAATAGTGCTCTGTCTTGGCGAAAAAGCTTACTGTGAATCTCCTGGAAATATTAATGATCTTAATCTTGATGAAGCTCAATTGAAATTGGCTGAAGAGTTATCAAAAACAGGTAAACCGATAATTTTAGTTTTACTCGAAGGACGACCGAGAGTAATCAGCAGGATTGAGCCCTGGATGAATTCGGTTTTTGTAGCAATGCTGCCTGGCATGGAGGGTGGACGTGCAATTGCAGACCTAATTTTTGGCGATTATAATCCCGACGGCAAGCTTCCATTCTCATATCCCAAATATACGAATGGTTTTACGACGTATGACCACAAACCAATAGAGGAATTTTCTGAAAATCAATACACCCCCCAATGGCAATTTGGCTATGGTCTTAGTTATTCAAAATTTGAATATTCAAATCTTCAATTAAATAAAACATCAATTGATTCAAATGGCGAGATCAAAGTTTCAGTTACCGTAAAAAATATCGGCAGTAAATCCGCTAAAGAAACAGTTATGCTTTTTATTTCCGATCTTGTGGGATCCGTTTCAAGACCCGTAAAACAGCTTAAGGGAATAAGCAAAATTTCACTTTGGCAAGGTGCCAGCCAGGTTGTTGAATTTACGATCACACCGGATCAGCTTTCATTTATCGGGAGAGACAATAAAAGAACAATTGAAGCCGGTGATTTCAAGGTTTCAATTGCCGATCTATCTTCTCAGTTCAGATTAAATTAATATAACCAATAGAAAATTATCTTCGACAATGATATTTTTAAGTTGAAGAAAATTTAGTTTAGTTTAAAATATTCAAAGCTTGCGATGAAAATTATAAGTTTGTTTTTACTTTTATTTATCGCTCAAAAATTTCTTTTGAGAGAAACAGAAGCACAAACTGTATTGATTAATGAATTGATGCCCTCCAATTCAATTACTATTTCTGATGAAGATGGTGATTATCCGGATTGGTTTGAGCTGTTCAATTCCTCAAATGACACACTTTCTTTACTTAACTATAGTTTAAGTGATGACTCCACAAATAAACTTAAATGGTTAATGCCAGATGTTCAGATTAGTCCACAAAGCTTTCTAAATATTTTTGCATCATCGAAGAACAGGACAGAATTTGCAAATCATTGGGAAACCGTAATAGACAAAGGCGATTCTTGGAAATATTATGCTGCTTCCAGCGCCCCTCCCTCTAATTGGCGTGATGTAAATTTTGATGATCAATCGTGGCAGGAAGGTCCTAGTGGTTTCGGATATGGAGATGGCGATGATTCAACTGTTACTTCAAATGTTATTGCAATTTTTGTCAGGAAAAAATTTAGTCTCGAAGATTTATCAAATATTAAATATGCAATACTGCATGTTGATTATGATGATGGATTTGTTGCATACTTAAATGGAGTTGAAATTGCTCGTGCGAACATTGGAAGTCCGGGAGTTTTTCCTGCCTGGGATCAATGGTCTGATAGTGCAGTAGAACCGTATCTGTTTCAGGGGCTGCAGCCCCCTTCATACTATTTCCCCGATATTGAAGCACTGATTTTGCAGGGTGAAAATGTTTTATCAATTGAAGTACATAATTATGGTACTGGGTCTTCAGATCTCACACTAATTCCATTTTTAACTTTAGGTATGAACCATCCGCCTACAGTTCCGCGAGGCACATCTGAATTATTAGAATTTCATTTTCCACAACTGCATACAAATTTTAAACTTGATTCGGAAGGCGGAGATTTGTTCCTAACTTCCCCGTTTGGTGAAACAATTGACAGCATTTCGTATTCAGCTATTCCGAGTGATATTTCGCTCGGCAGATTTCCTGATGGATCCATTACTTTAAATTATTTTTCAGTTCCCACACCCGGAGAATCGAACAATCTGCCAGGCTATACTACTATTGCAAGTTCTCCGATCTTTTCGGAAACAGGCGGATTTTATTCAGCACCGATATATTTAACATTAAGTTCGCCTGACACTGGTGCGGCGATCTATTATACAACGGATGGTTCTATTCCCGGTGATACTTCAAGCTTATACATTCAACCAATATTAATCTCCCAAACAAAAGTAATTCGTGCAGCAGCGTACATTAGCGGTGCGCTTCCAAGCAAGCCGATAACCGCTTCGTACATATTAAATTTCGAAACACAATTGCCTGTTGTTTCTGTTTCTACCTCTCCGTTTAATCTTTGGGATGAACAATGGGGCATTTACGTACTCGGCGACAGTGCTGAACCTGAGTATCCATATTTTGGCGCAAATTTTTGGCAGGATTGGGAGCGCCCAATTCACATTGAAATGTTTGAACCTGATGGCAGTATTGCATTTAGTGAAGATGCGGGTGTAAAAATATTTGGCAATTGGAGTAGAGGGCAGGCACAAAAATCACTTGCAGTATTTTTTAGGGATTTATACGGCAAAAAAAATATCAATTATAAAATTTTTAACGACAAGCCTTTATCTGAATTCGAATCTATTGTTCTTAGAAATGCTGGAAACGATTGGGGGTCCTCAATGATGAGGGATGGAATGATGCAATCGATCATAAAAAATATCGGGCTTGATCGTCAGGCATATAGACCTGCAGTTGTATTTCTAAATGGCGAGTATTGGGGTATCCACAATATTCGGGAAAAAGTTGATGAAGTTTTTATTGCGAATAATAATTCAGTTAATAAAGATTCCATCGATTTGCTTGAACTTGACGGATCCTATGCCTTATCAGGATCAAATTTTCTATATCAATATTTATTGAATTTTTTAGAAACGAAAGACATTTCTATTCCAACAAATTATGACTCAGTAAAAAAAATGATGGATGTTTCTAACTTTGTTCGATATGAAGTATCGGAAATTTATTTTGACAACACTGACTGGCCGGGGAATAATATCAAGTTCTGGCGTCCACAAACCGATGCGGGCAAATGGAGGTGGATACTTTTCGATACTGATTTTGGATTTGGATTATTTAATCCTAATGCTTTCAGTCATAATACACTTGCTTTTGCATTAGAAGATAATGGACCCGGCTGGCCTAACCCGCCCTGGTCAACCTTTATGCTTCGTAAACTACTCACTAATAATGAATTTAAAAATGAATTTATTAATACATTCGCCGATCATTTGAATACAACTTTTAATGGTGAAAAAGTAGTTGCTCTAATAAATCTTTTCCGAGGAAATATACTCCAGGAAATCAACAGGCATAAATTGAAATGGTCTGAATCTGCTGTTGATTGGGAAAACAACATCGAGGTTATGCGCCAATTTGCCTCTAATCGAATTGTGCAATTACGCGGATTTATTATGAGTGAATTCAACTTGCAGGGGATGGGACCTGTATTTATTCAATCTTCAAATCCAGAAGCGGGTAAAATAAAGATCAATTCAATTTATGCGGAAAATTTTCCGTGGTTTGGGCAATATTTTTATTCTGTGCCCATTACTCTGACAGCGATTCCTAATTACGGCTATAAATTCGTAAGATGGGACGGGGACGTTAATACCACTCAGTCTGAAATAAGTTACTCACTAACATCTAATCTAAATGTTACTGCGGTTTTCGACCTCGATTCCTCTAAATATCCGGTTGTTATTAATGAAATTAATTACAATTCAGCCGCCGACTTTAACACAGAAGATTGGATTGAAATTTATAATAACACATCGTCAACGATTGACCTTTCTAACTGGAGCATAAAAGATTCTGATGATCTGCATGAATTTAAATTTTCAGTCGGATCTCAACTTGCTTCAGATGATTATATTGTGATATGCAGAGACTCCGCTGCATTTAAGGGTTTATTCCCCGATGTTAGAAATTTATTTGGAGAATTAGGTTTCGGATTATCTTCCACCGGTGATATCGTACGCTTTTTTGATAACAGCGGGAATTTGGTTGATTCTGTTTTATTCGATGATGAGTACCCCTGGGTAATAGAGCCGAATGGCAATGGACCTACACTGTCACTTAAAAACCCAGACTTTGATAATTCATTAGCCGAGAATTGGGCAGCCTCATCCGGTCATGGAACACCCGGCGAAAAGAATGATGTTTATGTAACCTCACTTGACGAACAGAACTTAGAAATTCCTGATCAATATTTTTTAAGTAATAATTATCCCAACCCGTTCAATCCGGCTACATATATAAATTATCAAATTCCGGAAAAACAATTTGTCGAAATAAAAGTTTATGATGTGCTTGGTAAAGAAGTAGCTTCGCTTGTTGATCAGGAATTGCCTGCTGGATTTTATACTGTCACATTTGATGCAGCACAGCTAAGCAGTGGAGTATATTTTTATCGAATGCAGGCAGGTGATTTTAATATTACAAAAAAACTTTTATTGGTAAAATAATTTTTAATATCTGATCTGAATAAGCCTGTCTGTTTTCTTCAAAATAATTACCGTATATTTTCACATTAATATTTTTAAAAAATATAATTGGAATTGTATGAATAATTTGATTAAAAATTTTACTCCCCTTCTTCTCAGTCTGTTATTAATTATCGACTGCTCTCAAAAAATTAATGGACCTTTAACCGAAATTTATAACAACGCTAAAGGAGATATTTCCGAAGTTGTTAAACTGAACAATGAACTAATCAAAGCTCAGTCAGAAAAAAGGTATGCCGACATAAAAAAAATATTTGATGAGATGAACTTGAAAAGAGTTCAAACTCAGGAAAGATTGAATAAATTAATCTCGGAGCAAAATGGAATTAATATTCCGTTTGACCAGCAAAATAGTAACTCTGTATTTGAGATCAAGCAGATAAAAGCTATTGGAGTAATTTGGAACAGCAATCTTGACCCTAATTTAGTATTCTCAGCTACCGTTTTGATGAAAGACAGCTTGCGAGATAGTTTTTTTGGCAGATGGGATTTTATGGATTCTGAAAATAATCTTATTGACAAACCTGCCTTTTATTCACCAACTAAATTAATCGGAACTCCAGCCGGGAAAATAGTGGAGTTGAAAAGTAATACCACATTTTCTAAAATTATTGATTTACAGAAGTTCATTATCAAATAAAATTCAGATTCCTTTTAAACAGTATATCAAAATAATAATTCTAATTAGAGGAGCTTTTAAAACTTTAAAAACTCTAAAACGGTAGTGGAAAATTTTGCTTGTAATTATTACAGAATGTACATGTAAAAATTATCCATTGTGTAATAAACTTTACCGAAATAGTCAAAATTGAATATTTTTCAATGGCACTAAACTTGTCCCAATAATCCAAAATTAATTGTTCAACCATAAAATATTCTGGAGTTATTCATGTCAACAATCGAAATAGGGGTTTTAGCTTACATCGTTGCTTTGGGATTTCTTGCTTTCTTTAATTCGCGAAAAGTTTCTCATCAGATCAAAAAGCTGAGCACAAAATAAATCCTTAGACAAATAAAAAAAATTTACCAGCAAACCTGTCAACCTAACAGCTCGAAGCCTTTACTATTTAGTAAGGGCTTTTTTTTTCAATTTCAGCTACCATTAGACTTCCTTTTATAAAAAAGAGCAGTTTTTTTTCATTTTTTTTGTCCCTAATGCAATTTTACATCAACTATATAAATAACGTGTTTAAAAATTAATTTTGGAGAATGCAAAATGACAGCAACAGAAATACTGGTGGTAGCTTATATTACTTGTTTAGGAGCAGCAGCTTTTTATTATTCTAGAAAAACAAATAAAGAACTTAAAAAACAACTGTAATTATAACAGGGTGTTAATGGGTGGGATATTCAGAGGTAACTGAAGTATAGTGCTTCAGTTACTTATTGAAAATATTCACGGTACCATTACTGGCGACAATAATTTGGCTCACCATCCCAATGAACAGTCCACACTCTATCACCCCGGGAATGGAATTTATTATCTGTTCAAGTTTTAGTGCATTTTCTATTCTGCCTAAATGAAGATCAATAATATAATTTCCTGCGTCTGTTATAAAGTGAAATTGTTCATTCATTCGAAAAGTAGGATTGAAGCCAAGAGAAGTGAATCTATCGAAAGTTTTTTGACAGCCGAATTTTACTACTTCAACGGGCAGGGGAAATTTACCAAGTTGATTTACCATCTTTGAAGAATCAATTACCCAAATTACTTTTTCCGAATTAAGTGCAACAATCTTTTCATATAACAGTGCGCCGCCTCCCCCTTTAATACCATTAAAATACTGATCAACTTCATCAGCGCCGTCAATAGTTATATCAATTTTTTGAACATCATTTATATCAGAGATTTTTATTCCTTGTGCTTCAGCAAGTTTGGTCGTTTTTTCTGAAGTGGATACGGCAGTAATTCTCAAACCATTTCGGACTAATTCTCCTAGTTTCATAATTGTGTAATAAACGGTCGAACCGGTACCGAGTCCGACTGTAAATCCTTCTTTAATAAACTCGATTGCTTTTTCTCCGGCTATTTGCTTTTCATTCATAAGCTATTCATAAATAATTTTAGAACTTTTGCTTACAAAATAGTAAAGGAATATCTAATTTTGTTTAAATGTCAAATTAAAACCTATGATCAATAATTAATAAATTATTGAAATTAACAGAATAATATTAAGATTATTAAGATATAAGTATAATAATATATTGTATATTGTAAAATTACCAGTATATTTGAGATATTTATTTTTTGATTTTTATTCGGAATTGCTTTATGTTCAAACTGAATGTAACTGACAGGAAGATTCTTGAAATTCTACAGACAGATGCAAGGATTACAAATGTTGAATTGGCATCTAAAGTTGGTATATCACCGCCGGCCATGCTCGAGCGGGTAAAGAGGCTTGAAAACTCAGGTGTAATTGAAAAATATGTCGCATTGGTTAATCCACAAAAAGTTGGCAGAGAAACTTTTGCGATGATCTCTGTCTCACTAGTTCAGCATCAACTCCCTACAATTAATCAATTCGTAAAAGAAATAAATAAATTAGAAGAAGTTCTTGAGTGTTTTCATGTAACTGGGAAAGAAGATTTTTTACTGAAAGTTGTAGTTAAAAACATTCCTGATTATGAAAAATTTATTTTGGAAAAATTGACAAAGATTAAAGGTGTAAGCAGAGTTAACACAACTTTCATTTTATCAACCTTTAAACAAAGCACAAAAATTCCTATCGTTAATACAAATGAAGAATAAATAGTAACTTTTTTAAAAATGAAGGAGTAAACCACATGCATAAATTTGATCCCTGCCGCGAAATACAAGACTACCTTGTTTTCGGGGAGTATGGAGATGTCAATCCATCAGTAACAGATTCTTCAACTTATACTTTTTTAAATCCAAAAACAATGAAGGACCTCTTCGATCATGAAATTGAAGGATGTTTTTTGTATTCACGCCATTGGAACCCAACTAACAAACATCTTTCAGAGGCACTCGCAAAACTTGAAGGCAGCGAATCGGCAATAGTTACAGCCTCCGGTATGTCTGCCATTAGTTGTGCGGTGCTTCAACTTTGCAGCAACGGTGATGAAATAATTTCGAGCAGAACGATTTACGGCGGGACTTATGCTTTTTTTAAAAACTTCTTGCCGAAGGTGGGGATAAAAGTTCACTTTGTTGACACCGGTGATATTGATGCAGTTAAAAGTTTAGCTAATTCGAAAACAAAAATGATTTACTGCGAATCAATAAGCAACCCGCTTTTAGAAATTGCAGACATTCCAAAACTTTCTGATGTCGCAAATCAAAATAATATCAAACTGGTTGTTGATAACACTTTTAGCCCTATGATGATTTCACCAATTCAATTAGGAGCTGATATAGTTATTCATTCATTAACAAAATATATTAATGGAACTAGTGATTGCGTTGCCGGCTGTATCTGTTCTTCCAAAGAATTTATTAATCAAATGACTGATATAAATTCAGGCGCTTCGATGCTGCTCGGTCCTGTGCTTGATAGTTACCGAGCTGCAAGCATTTTGAAAAATTTGCATTCGCTTCATATCAGAATGAAGAAGCATTCTGAGAATGCAATGTTTATCGCAGAGAATTTAGAAAAGATTGGAATAAAAGTTTTTTATCCGGGACTTCCATCGCACAAAGGTCATCAATTAATGAAAAATTTGATGAATGAAGGATTCGGTTACAGTGGTATGCTCGCATTTGATGCTGGTACAATGGAAAAAGCGGATGAGCTGATGGAGGCGATGCAGAAAGAATCAGTCGGATACCTTGCAGTTAGCCTCGGTTATTTTAAAACATTATTTAGTTCACCAGGCTCAAGTACTTCTTCTGAAATACCAAAAGAAGAGCAAGCAAGCATGGGACTTAGTGAAGGATTAATTAGATTCTCTATTGGGTTGGATAATAATATTGAACGTACTTTTGAAAGAATTAAAAACTCTCTGATAAAAGTTGGTATTCCAAAAAGTGAAAAGAAGGAGTAAGCTAAAATGAGAGGTTAATCTTTAACCTACTCCTATTTTCAATTAGGATCGTATCAATGATCTTAAATGCTGCACATAGGAAGCTGCACCGCCGGGTTGATAACCTGTGGTGTTAATTAAATTTCCTGAACTGTTTAAAAGTATTATTGTTGGAAATCCACTAACTCCATAGCGTTGAGCTAAATTATTATTGTACATTTTTGTTTCAACAGTTTGTTCGATTGATCTTGGAAAATCTAATTTGACCAGGACTAGGTTTTCATTTGCATATTTTTCAAATTCACTTTGCGTAAAAACTTCTGCACTAAGTTTTTTACACCATTGGCACCAATCCGAACCGGTGAAGTTTACAAGAATAGTTTTATTCTCGGTTTGGGCTATCTGAATTGCTTCCTCAAGATTCGTATGCCAATTTAATTCATCACCTGACTCAGTATTTCCGCAGCCAGAATTTAAAAATCCAGTGAGTAATAAAAAAAATATTATCAGCGATTTGTAATTATTCATATTTATATTCTTTATTTTATTAGTGTTAAATAATTGACAGTATTTTAGATTCAAAATTCAGAATTTAGATTCACTTAAATTTAAAGATAATTTATCACGAATTATTTTAGGTTTAATCCAAAAAAATTCAACTTTTAAAAAGAAAATATAAAATCCTGAGGTGAAACCTGCTCACATAATACTGTCTATATCAAAGGTTTCTATTCTAGCTAAATCGATATAATTTTAATATAACAAAATATTATGAAGACAAACAGTAAAGGATTTTGGAGATTCCTGCACGAAAGTTTAAATATGAATTCTATCCTATCTAAATATTTTAACTGGCTTCAAAAAGATGTTCCCGCCGGCGAAGTTGAACGTTATCCTAAAATTGATGAAAATGGCGAAACAACTGTAAAAGGAATTTTTGTCACCGGCGATCTTACTGGCATCCCGCTTTTAAAACTTGCATCTGAAAATGGACAAAAAGTAGTTCAGCATATCCTTAACACCGATGATTTTAAAAAATTAAAATCATCAAATACACAAAAAGATATTTATGATTTGATAATCGTTGGTGCTGGTGTTGCAGGAGTTGCTGCGGGGTTAGCGGCACAGAAACAGAATATCAATTTTAAGATTCTCGAATCAGCTCAAAAGTATAATACGATTATCAATTTCCCAAAAGGCAAACCGATTTTTGCGGAACCCGTCGAGTATAAACAAGAATCTGATCTTATAATTAATGAAGGCACAAAAGAATCTCTGCTGGATGAGCTTTATGAGCAAATCAAAAATAAAAACCTTCCTATCGAGGAAGGGGTAATGGTTGAAACCATTAATAAAATCAGCGATTATTTTGAGCTTAAAACAAAAAATGAAACTTACAAAGCACTTCGCGTAATTCTTGGGATCGGAAAATCTGGCAACTCAAGGATGCTTAAAGTTCCCGGTGAAAATCTTCCTAAGGTTTTTAACAGATTATTTGATCCCGCTGACACTAAAGAGCAAGATGTTTTAATTGTCGGCGGGGGTGATACTGCTTTGGAAACCGCTATCGCTGTATCTGAGTTCGCAAAATCAACAACAATATCTTATCGCAAGCCGGCTTTCTCACGACCGAAAGAGGGCAACGTTGAAAAGTTAAACAATCTTGTCAATGATGGTAAGTTGAGATTGATGATGGAATCGGAAGTAAAAGAAATTAAGGAAGACAAAGTTATTTTAATTGATAACAACAAAAACGAAGTTACACTAGATAACTCAACGATCTTCACAATGATAGGCAAAGAGCTTCCTTTAGATTTCTTCAAGCGATCAAAAATTCAAATGGAGGGGGAGCTTTCACTTACCACAAAACTGCAATTTGCTTTGCTGATTCTTTTCGCGGGTGTTTTGTATTTTGGCAAAAGCAGTGCAGATCTTTTTGAACATTTTTTTGGAAAAGTTAATTCGTGGTCAGATGTTTTTGCAAGTCTTTTCAATGCTCAGTTCTGGAGCAATTTTGCTGCACTGCCGGTATTAATACTTCAAAAAATTTTTTCTGATGAAATAAAAGTATGGAGCTTCACAAAATATTTTAATGCGTTCGTTGCTTATCTATCATTGATTAGTTTTATTCTCCTCGGTATTTACTTGCTTTATAAATTTTTAGAATATTATCTCCCTCAAATAAAGTTAAACTGGCAAACATTTAAGTAT
>Ga0172373_10007212_pt1 | contig 14507 bp, 15 predicted proteins | sample Lak10m_2_FD_114546 | JGI IMG/M metagenome (GOLD analysis project Ga0172373, IMG submission 114546) | Freshwater microbial communities from Kabuno Bay, South-Kivu, Congo - kab_092012_10m | ecosystem: Environmental > Aquatic > Freshwater > Lake | place: Democratic Republic of the Congo... | reverse complement strand
CGAGGACGAGGACGGGCAGGACGGGGAAAACGGGTGAGCGGGTCGTGGCATGCGACGGTGCTGACCATCTTCCCCGAGATGTTTCCGGGACCGTTGGGCCATTCCCTGGCCGGGCGGGCCCTGGCCCGGGAAACGTGGCGGCTGGACGTGGTGAACATTCGCGATTACGCGAGCGGGCGCCACCGTTCCGTCGACGACGTTCCCTTCGGCGGCGGCGCCGGCATGGTGATGCGTCCTGAGGTGCTGGACGCGGCCATCCGGGGCGGACGCGGACGCGGGCCGTTGATTTACATGACCCCGCGCGGGCGGCTGATGGATCAGGCGCTGGTGCGGGAACTGGCGGCAGGGGACGGGGCCACCGTCCTGTGCGGCCGGTTCGAAGGGGTGGACCAGCGGGTGCTGGATGCGCACGAAGCCGTCGAGGTGTCGCTTGGCGATTTCGTGCTGTCGGGGGGCGAACTCCCGGCCCTGGTGCTGCTGGACGCCGTCGTCCGCCTGTTGCCCGGCGTGGTCGGGAACCAGGAGACGCTGGCCGAGGAAAGTTTCGAGTGGGGATTGCTGGAATATCCCCACTTCACCCGCCCCGCCGAATGGCAAGGGCGGCCGGTGCCGGAGGTTCTGCTGTCCGGTCACCACGAGAAGATACGCGCCTGGCGCCTGCGCCAGGCCGAGGACATAACCCGGTTGCGGCGTCCGGACCTGTGGGACCGGTACAAGGCGGCCAAGGACAGTAAGGATGGTAAGAGATGAACATCATTGAGCAGCTCGAAAAGGAGCAGATCGCCAAGCTCTCCGACGGCAAGGCGATCCCCGAATTCGCTCCTGGCGACACCGTCAAGGTCAACGTCAAGGTGGTCGAAGGCAACCGCGAGCGCGTGCAGGCCTATGAAGGCGTGTGCATCGCCCGCAAGAACGACGGGCTGAACAGCTCGTTCGTGGTGCGCAAGATCAGCTACGGCGAAGGCGTCGAGCGTATCTTCCCGCTGTACTCGCCGAACATCGCCTCGATCGAGGTGATGCGCCGCGGCGACGTCCGTCGCGCCAAGCTGTACTATCTGCGCGACCGGCGCGGCAAGTCGGCCCGCATCGCCGAACAGACCACCGGCTACGCCGCCAAGGTCAATGCCGCCGAGCGTGAAGCCGCCGCCACCGCCAAGGTCGCCGCCGCCGCCGCCAAGGCCGAAGCGGCCGCCGCCAAGGCTGCTGCTGCCGCCGCCGCCGCCGAGGAATAAGCGACGCCGGTCCGGCCCTGGCGGCCGGACCGACCGTCCCTTTGCCTGCTGTCCCGGCATCGGCGTTTCCCGGAAAATCCGGGAAGCGCCGATGGGCGGGATGCCGTTATGATGGCCCCCGACGGCAGGACCTGCCGTCCGCGATAACCGTCAAGGAAGAGCCATGTCCAAGCCGCGCACGTTGTTCGACAAGATCTGGGACGCCCATCTGGTGGATGTCCAGGATGACGGCACCTGCCTGATCTACATCGATCGCCATATGGTCCACGAAGTCACCAGCCCGCAGGCCTTCGAAGGGCTGCGCATGGCCGGCCGCAAGGTCCGCCATCCCGAGGCGACGCTGGCCGTGGCCGACCACAACGTGCCGACCACCGACCGCTCCAAGGGCATCGAGAACGAGGAATCGCGCATCCAGGTCGAAACCCTGGAACACAACGCCCGCGATTTCGGCGTCGAATATTACCGCATGGACGACATCCGCCAGGGCGTGGTCCACATCGTCGGTCCGGAACAGGGCTTCACCCTGCCGGGAACCACCATCGTCTGCGGCGATTCCCATACCGCCACCCACGGGGCCTTCGGCGCCCTGGCCTTCGGCATCGGCACATCCGAGGTCGAGCATGTGCTGGCCACCCAGACCCTGGTGCAGAAGCCGGCCAAGAACATGCGCATCACCGTGACCGGCCCGGCCGCTCCCGGCGTCACCGCCAAGGATATCGTCCTGGCCATCATCGGCAAGATCGGCACCGCCGGCGGCACCGGCTATGTGGTGGAATACACCGGCGACGCCATCACCGCGCTGTCGATGGAAGGCCGCATGACGGTGTGCAACATGACCATCGAGGCCGGCGCCCGCGCCGGGCTGATCGCCCCGGACCAGGCCACCTTCGACTATGTCATGGGCAAGCCGCGCGCCCCCAAGGGTGCCGCCTTCGAGGCCGCCCTGGCCTGGTGGAAGACCCTGAAGACCGATGACGGCGCCCATTTCGACGCCGAGGTGACGATCGACGCCGGCGCCCTGGTGCCGCAGATCACCTGGGGCACCAGCCCGGAAGACGTGATCCCCATCACCGGCACCGTGCCCAATCCTGCCGACATCGCCGACGAAGCCAAGCGCAAGGCCGTCGCCCGGTCGCTGGACTATATGGGCCTGACCCCCGGCATGAAGGCCACCGACATCGCCATCGACGTGGTGTTCATCGGGTCCTGCACCAACGGCCGCATCGAGGATTTCCGCGCCGCCGCCGGCATCTTCAAGGGACGCAAGGTCGCCCCCGGCGTCCAGGCCCTGATCGTGCCCGGCTCGGGTCTGGTCAAGGAACAGGCGGAAGCCGAAGGCCTGGACAAGATCTTCATCGAGGCCGGCGCCGAATGGCGCGAACCCGGCTGCTCGATGTGCCTGGCCATGAATGCCGACCAGTTGAAGCCCGGCCAGCGGTCGGCCTCGACCTCGAACCGCAACTTCGAGGGCCGTCAGGGCCGCGGCGGCCGCACCCATCTGGTCAGCCCGGAAATGGCCGCCGCCGCCGCCGTCACCGGCAAGCTCACCGACGTGCGTTCGCTGTAAGGGGGAAACGCCATGAACAAATTCACCACCCTGACCGGCGTCGCGGCGCCGCTGGCGATGATCAACGTCGACACCGACATGATCATCCCCAAGCAGTTCCTCAAGACCATCAAGCGGTCGGGTCTGGGCAAGAACCTGTTCGACGAGATGCGCTACACCCCCGATGGCGGGGAAGTCGCCGACTTCGTGCTGAACCGCCCGGCCTATCGCAACGCCCAGGTCCTGATCGCCGGCGCCAATTTCGGCTGCGGCTCCAGCCGCGAGCATGCCCCCTGGGCCATCGCCGATTTCGGCATCCGCTGCGTCATCGCCCCCAGCTTCGCCGACATCTTCTTCAACAATTGCTTCAAGAACGGCATCCTGCCCATCGTCCTGCCCCAGGCCGATGTCGACCGCCTGATGCAGGCGGCTGAAAACGGTGCCAACGCCACTTTCACGGTGGACCTGGAAAAGCAGGAGATCACCGCCCCCGACGGGTCGAAAACCGGCTTCGCCGTGGATTCCTTCCGCAAGCATTGCCTGCTGAACGGTCTGGACGATATCGGCCTGACCCTGCAGAAGGGGGCCAAGATCGAATCCTTCGAGGCGGCGCGCAAGCAGTCGCAGCCCTGGCTGTAACCAACGGAGAACCAGACAATGACCGCCAAGAAGCTTCTGATCCTGCCCGGTGACGGTATCGGCCAGGAAGTCATGGTCCAGGTCCGCCGCATCATCGACTGGATGGCGAAGAAGCGGAACGTCGCGTTCGATATCTCGGAAGGCCTGATCGGCGGCTCGGCCTACGACGTGCACGGCACGCCGCTGGCCGACGAGACCCTGGCCGACGCCCTGGCCGCCGACGCGGTGCTGCTGGGCGCCGTCGGCGGTCCCAAGTGGGACGACCTGCCGTTCGAGGTCAAGCCCGAGCGCGGCCTGCTGAAGATCCGCAAGGAAATGGGCCTGTTCGCCAACCTGCGTCCGGCGGTGGTGTTCGACGCCCTGGCCGAGGCCTCGACCCTGAAGACCGAAGTGGTGGCCGGCCTGGACATCATGATCGTGCGCGAGCTGACCGGCGGCCTTTATTTCGGCCAGCCGCGCGGCATCGAGACCCTGCCCAACGGCGAGCGCAAGGGCGTCAACACCCTGACCTACACCACGTCCGAGATCCAGCGCATCGGCCGCGTCGCCTTCGACCTGGCCCGCAAGCGCAACAAGCGCCTGTGCAGCGTCGACAAGGCCAACGTGCTGGAATGCACGGTGCTGTGGCGCGAAGAGATGATCAAGCTGCAGCAGACCGAATATCCGGACATCGAGCTGAGCCACATGTATGTCGACAATGCCGCCATGCAGCTGGTGCGCAATCCCAAGCAGTTCGACGTGATGGTCACGGAAAACATGTTCGGCGACATCCTGTCCGACTGCGCCGCCATGCTGACCGGCTCGCTGGGCATGCTGCCGTCGGCCTCGCTGGGGGCCGCCGACGACGCCGGCAGCCGCAAGGCCCTGTACGAGCCGGTGCACGGCTCGGCTCCGGACATCCAGGGCAAGGACATCGCCAATCCGCTGGCGACCATCCTGTCCTTCGCCATGTGCCTGAAGTACTCGTTCAACATGGACGCCGAGTCCGACCTGATCGAGGCCGCCGTCAAGAACGTGCTGAAGGGCGGCCTGCGCACCGCCGACATCATGGCCCCGGGCAAGGCCAAGGTGTCGACCACGGTGATGGGCGAAGCCATCGTCCGCGAAATGGACAAGCTGTCGTAAACGGCCCCGGTCCGCCGAAAGGCCGGCCCCCTGGGGGGCCGGCCTTTTTCGTCTTCAGCCCCGCGCCATCGCCACACCCTCGCGGGCCAGCCGGTCGGCGCGTTCGTTTTCCGGGTGCCCGGCATGCCCCCTGACCCAGCGCCAGGTGACGCGGTGGCGGCAGCAGGCCGCTTCCAGGACCTTCCACAGATCGTCGTTCTTCACCGGCTTGTTGTCGGCGGTCTTCCAGCCGCGGCGCTTCCATCCGGCCATCCATTCGGTGATGCCCTTCATCACGTACTGGCTGTCGGTGTGCAGCACCACCTCGCACGGGCGGCTCAGCGCCTCCAGGGCGCGGATCACCGCCATCATCTCCATGCGGTTGTTGGTGGTGGGATTCTCGCCGCCCTTCAGTTCCTTCTCGACGCCCTTGCAGCGCAGGATCGCCCCCCAGCCGCCGGGGCCGGGATTGCCCGAACAGGCCCCATCGGTGAAGATCTCGACGATTTCGCTCATTCGATGCCGTAAGCCCCGGGGCCGGTCAGCCCCTGATGGAAACGCAGCTTGCGCAGATATTCCAGCGGGTCCTTGCGCTTGACGAAGGCGCCGGCCGGAGTGTTCAGCCAGTCGTACAGCCGGGTCAGCAGGAAGCGCATGGCGGCGCCGCGGGCCAGCAGCGGCAGGGCGTTCAGCTCGGCCGCCGACAGGGGGCGGACCTTGCGATAGGCGTTCAGCATCAGCCGGGCCTTGGTGGCGTTGAAGGCGCCGTCGGGCTCGAAACACCAGGCGTTCAGGCAGACGGCGATGTCGTAGGCCAGAAAGTCGGTACAGGCGAAGTAGAAATCGATCAGCCCCGACACCTTTTCCTCGCGGGTGGCGCGGTCGGCCAGGAAGAAGACGTTGTCGGGGAACAGGTCGGCATGGATCAGGCCCACGGGCAGATCCTGCGGCCATTCGGCCTCCAGGGCGGCCAGTTCGCCGTCGATGAAGGCCGCCAGCCCGGACCGCACCTCGTCGGCGCGCCCCCGCGCCGCCTCGAACAGCGGCCGCCAGCCCGACACCGACAGATTGTTGGCGCGGGTCAGGGGAAAGTCGGCGCCCTTGGTGTGCATCTCGGCCAGCGCCCCGCCCAGGGCGGCACAATGGCCCAGGGCCGGGCGGCGCGGCGACATCCCCTTCAGGAAGGTGACGATGGCCGCCGGGCGGCCGCACAGGCTGCGCAAGGCGCGCCCGTCGCGGCCATGCAGCGGCGTCGGGCAGGCCAGGCCGCGGGCGGCCAGATGCTCCATCAGCCCCAGGAAGAACGGCAGTTCGTCGGGATTGACGCGTTTTTCGTAGATGGTCAGGATGGCCGGACCATTCTCGGTCTGCAGCAGGAAGTTCGAGTTCTCGACACCCTCGGCGATGCCGGTGAACGAGACCAGTTCGCCGATGTCGTACCCGGCGACGAACGCTTCCATCTCTTCGTCGGAAACCTCGGTGTAGACCGCCATGAGACCCTCGCCGCCACGAACGGCGGGAAGGTACGACAGCGGCCGCCTCTAGTCCAGCAATTGGGCCGGCAGTTTGAAGGCGATGGTTTCGTCGGTGACCTTGACCTCTTCGATGGCGACGGTGAAATGGATGCGGGCGGCGGCGATCACCTCTTCCACCAGCACCTCGGGCGCCGAGGCGCCGGCAGTGATGCCCAGCCGGCCGATACCGGACAGGCCGGCCCAGTCGATTTCGGCGGCCCGCTGCACCAGCAGGGCCCGGACACAGCCTTCCCGCGCCGCCACTTCCACCAGCCGCTTGGAATTGGATGAATTGGGCGCGCCGATCACCATCACCGCGTCGCAGCGCGGGGCGATGGTCTTGACCGCATTCTGGCGGTTGGTGGTGGCATAGCAGATGTCGTCCTTCTTCGGCCCGACGATGGCGGGAAAGCGGCGCGCCAGGACGGCGACGATGGCGGCGGCGTCGTCCACCGACAAGGTGGTCTGGGTGATATAGGCCAGATGATCGGGATGGGCCGGCTGCACCGCTTCGGCATCGGCTACGTTTTCCACCAGCAGCACCGCCCCGTCGGGGACCTGCCCCATCGTGCCGACGACTTCGGGATGGCCCTTGTGGCCGATCATGATGATCTGCCGTCCGAAGGCGTAGTGGGCCTCGGCCTCGCGGTGCACCTTGGTCACCAGCGGGCAGGTGGCGTCCAGATAGTCCAGGCCGCGGGCCGCCGCCGCCGCCGGCACCGCCTTGGGCACGCCGTGGGCGGAAAACACCACCGGCACGCCATCGGGGACCTCGGTCAGCTCGTCGACGAACACCGCCCCCTTGGCCTTCAGGGAATCGACCACGAAGCGGTTGTGCACGATCTCGTGGCGGACATAGACCGGGGCGCCGTATTTGGCGATGGCCGCCTCGACGATCAGGATGGCGCGGTCGACGCCGGCGCAGAAACCGCGCGGACTGGCAAGGACGATGGTCAGCGGCGGCAGGGTCATGCGACGAACTCATCAAACGGCGTTGCGGGCGGCGGCCGGCTTCTCTAAAGTCGGCCCCGACTGATGCCACGGATGCCAGCACCTTCTCAACGGCTTTTCCGGGCTCAACGGCTTTTCCGGGATTTCCTGATGAAACTGCGCTCGCTCGTTCCCGTCGCCGCCCTGGCCCTGGTGCCGGTGCTGTCGTCTTGCTCGGTCTTCCAGAAGAAAGAGCCGCCGCCCTGCCCGCCGGTCTACATCCTGGGCGATGCCGGCCAGCTGACCAAATACCGGGAGGGCAAGGGCCGCGACCTGACCGACGTCGAGTTCGAGGCCGAGATCAACGGCTTCCAGGGCGACTGCAAATACGACGAAAAGGGTGCCCAGGTGGAAATCCAGGTATCGTTCGCCGTCAAGCGCGGCCCGGCCGACGCCGACCGCAAGGCCGACTTCGCGTATTTCGCCGCCGTCCCGCTGTTCTATCCCGCCGCCGACGCCAAGGCGGTGTTTCCGGTCAGCGTCGCCTTTCCCGAGGCGACCAATTACGTCCGCTACACCGACGAGCCGCTGGTGCTGCGCATTCCGGTCAAGGACGCCGACGTCATCCAGAAATACGAGATCTACCTGGGCTTCCAGGCCACCCAGGAAGAACTGGACCGCAACCGCCAGGGCCGCAAATAACCAGGCGCTCTACCGTTCGCGGCGCAGGATGAAGCGGACGGTCTCGCCGCGGCGGTTGGTGGCGTAACCGTAAAGCTTGCCGCCGTCCGACAGCACGCCATGAAAGACGAAGGCGCCGCCGCCGCCCGACAGGGCCACCGTGCAGGCGCTGGCATGGTCCACCGCACCGCCGATGCTGGTTCCCTCGGTCCAGCCGAAATCCTCGGCGATGGCGCCCTTGCGGTCCATCGTCCAGGTCAGGCCGCCATCCTTGCGGGCGAACTCCCATCGGGTCTGCGGCGCCACCCAACGCCCGACCAGCCAATCGCCCGAGCTGGCGGCGCCGGTGTCGCAGATCGCTTCGGGCAGCGGCTGCGGCGGGCCGGCCTTGGGGAATTGCGGCAGATCCTGGGCCGCCGCCGGCATCACGCAGGCGACCGGCAGCAACACCGCAAGGATACGCATCATGGGCTTGGTCTCCGGGTCGGGGTGTAACCGCGGTCGCGCATGCACGACCCGGCATAGGCATCCATCTCCTTGCGCGCCCGTCCGCGGTCGTAATCGCGGAACGGACTGGACGACGAATCGTCGTCCTGATAGCCGACCTGGGAATCCGCCCACCGCTTGCAGGCGCTCCAGTCGCGGCTCCATTGATCCTTGGGCAGCGACGGATTCTGCCACGGCACCGGCGCCGCGGCACAGGCCGACAGCAGCATCATCAGGGCAAGGGACGCAACCACACGCATAGCCGTCTCACCGGACCGTTTCAGCGGCGCCATTCGGCCACAGAGCCGGTCCGGTTGCAACCATCAGAATCGGCGTTTGAGACCCGGACGGGTCGGCGTTATACTGCGCCGCACAACTGCCAGCAGGAGAGCATCAGATGAGCGGCGAATCCCTTAACGGTCTCTATTTCGAAGACTTGAGCGTCGGTCAGTCGGCGATTTTCGCCAAGACCGTCACCGAAGCCGACATCGTCGCCTTCGCCGGCATTTCCGGCGACTTCAACCCGGTGCACATCAACGAGGAATTCGCCAGCCAGACCATGTTCAAGGGCCGCATCGCCCACGGCATGCTGTCAGCGGCCTTCATCTCCACCGTGTTCGGCACCAAGCTGCCGGGGCCGGGCTGCATCTATGTTTCGCAGTTGCTGAAGTTCAAGGCCCCCGTGCGCATCGGCGACACCGTCACCGCCCGCGTCGAGCTGACCGCCCTGACCCCGGAAAAGAAGTTCGCCACCTTCAAGACCACCTGTTCGGTCAAGGACAAGGTGGTCATGGACGGCGAAGCCACCCTGATGGTCCCGTCCAAGGGCTGACCCGTCTAGCCGGTCCGGCAAAAGGCGCCCCGTCGCGGGCGCCTTTTTTCGTACCCGGCTCCAGCGTCAGCCGATAAAACATCCTTCTGGAAATCAACCGGCCAAGCTATCCTGTCCTGGATGATCGCACTTGGCGATCACCCGGCCTTGTTTCGTGTCTGCCTCAATCGCCGGCGGGGGGCAGGCGCCGCCTTGGCTTCCTCGCTACGCTCGTCCAAAGGCGAGCACCCTGCCTCTTCGGCCGGTCCGGAGGGGGCAATGCGCAGATTTCGGGGTACGGTCATGACAGCCATCCCTGCGGCCGATCCGCACGAAAAAGCGCCGCCAGCACCGGCGCGGCCGGGCCGGCCGCCGGAATTGCCGCGCAACAGCGCCGGGTCCGCCCCGTTCATCGATCGATATTTGCGCCCGCATCCGGGCAATGGCCACCCCGGGTCAGCGGGCCGGAGCCGGCGCTCCGGGGCGAACCACCGCGTAGATGCCGCGCTGTTCCGGCACCGGCTTGAACTTGTCCGAAATTCCCAGGACAGTTTCGGCGCCGCCCAGATACAGCAACCCGTCGTCGGGCATGATCTTGGCGACGTTGTCCAGCACCCGCGTCTTGGTCGGCTGATCGAAATAGATCAGCACATTGCGGCAGAACACCACGTCGAACTGCCCCAGCGTCTTCAAATCGTGCAGCAGGTTGTATTCGCGGAACTGGACCATGCCGCGGATCGACGAATCGATCTGCCACATCTCGTTGTTCTTTTTGAAGTACTTGACCAGAAGCTGGATCGGCAGCCCCCGCTGCACCTCGAACTGCGAATACAGGCCGGCCTTGGCCTTTTCCAGCATCTCGGTGGAAATATCGGTTCCGACGATCTCGATCTTCCAGCCGGCCAGCTTGGCGCCTTCTTCCTTCAGGATCATCGCCAGGGAATAGGCTTCCTGGCCGGATGAACTGGCCGCCGACCAGATCCGGATGGTCTTCTTGGCGGCGCGGTTGGTCAGCAGCCGGGGCAGGACCAGCGCCTTGAACTGATCGAACGGCTTGATGTCGCGAAAGAAGAACGACTCGTTGGTCGTCATCGCTTCGGTGACTTCGCGCAGCAGATCCTCGCCGGACGTCTTGAGCGACCCCAGCAGATCGTCCAGGCCTTTCATCCCGCGCTTGCGCGCCACCGGAGTCAGCCGCGATTCGAGCAGATAGGCCTTGTCGCGGGAAATCACCAGACCCGAGCGGTCTTTCAGTAATTTGGCGACGAAGTCAAAGTCTTCGGGACGCATGCCGTCAACGCCTCGCAGCCAGTTTCATCATCCACGGAGCAATATCGCTCAGCGGCAGGATCGCAGAACAGATGCCGGCCTGGGCCGCGGCCCCCGGCATGCCCCAGACGACGCTGGTGGCCTCATCCTGAGCGACGACGGTGCCGCCGTTCTGGATGATCACCTGGCCGCCCCTGGAACCGTCGGCCCCCATTCCGGTCAGGATGGCGACCAGGACCCGCTTGCCGTAGGCCGCCGCCAGACTGCGCAGCATGGGGTCGACGGCAGGGCGGCAGAAATTTTCGGGCGCATCCTTGTTCAGGCGGATCACCTTGTCGGCGCCGCGGCTTTCCACCACCATGTGGAAGTCGCCGGGGGCGATATAGACGCGCCCCCCCTTGACCACTTCGCCATCCTGGCCCTCGCGGGCGTCCCAGCCGGAAATCCGGCTGATATGCTCGGCCAGGATGGTGGTGAAGGTCGCCGGCATGTGCTGGGTGATCAGAATCGGCTGCCGGACCGTCCCCGCCCGCATGGTGCCCAGCAGGTTGAACAGGGCCTGCGGCCCGCCGGTCGAACTGCCGATGGCGATGACGTCCGGCGGTTCCGGAGTATGGGTCCGCAGAACCGGCGCCGAGGCCGGGTGCAACAGCGAACTGCGCGGCGGCGCCGAGGCCGGGCGAGCCGAGGCGGCGGCGGCGCTCCGCACCTTGCGATTGGGGTCGCGGCGACGGGCATGCCCCAGGGCACGCACCTTGTTCAGCAGTTCGGACTTGAAATCCTGCCCCCCGGCCAGATCGCGGGTGGCGGTCGGCTTGGGGATATAGTCGGCAGCCCCCATCTCCAGTGCCCGCATGCTGACACCCGCCCCCTTCAGGGTCAGGGTCGATTGCATGACCACCCGGACGGCGGGATCGATCTGCAGCAGCTTCGGCAGCGCGGTCATGCCGTCCATCACCGGCATCTCGATATCCAGCAAGATGACGTCCACGTCCTGACGTTCCAGGGTGGACAGGGCCATCTGGCCGTTGCTGACCGAGGCGACGACCGCAATGCCCGGGTCCTCTTCCAGAATCCGCGTGACCAGACCGCGCACCACGGCGGAATCGTCCACCAGCATGACCCGGATCCGGTCGGCAGGAGGGATGGCGGTTGGGGATTGCTCAGCGGCCATAGACAGCACGTCCTTCAAAAAGGAGCCGGGATTTACAGAAGGCCCACCTGAGAAAACTTGGCCTGCAGAATCTCGCTGTCGAACGGCTTCATGATGTACTCATTGGCGCCGGCCATGATCGCTTCCTGGATATGCTCGATATCGTTTTCGGTGGTGCAGAACACCACCACGGGCTTCTCGCCGCCCGGCAGCCGCCGCAATTCCCGCAGAAACTCGATTCCGTTCATGACCGGCATGTTCCAGTCCAGCAGAACGGCGTCGGGCATGGACCCCTTGCAATAATCCAGCGCCTGCTGGCCATCCTCCGCCTCGGCGGTGGAAAAGGTCAGCTCTTGCAGGATTTTTTTGGCCACCATGCGGATGACCTTGGAATCGTCAACGATCAGACAGGACTTCATGCCCTTTTTGCCTCCCGTAGCGGGACGGCACCCCCAAGTGCCCTCCCGAAACCGTGGTGATACTATTCGTTCTTATTGAAATCCAAAAGCTTGGCGACGTCCAGCACCACAAGCAGCTTGTCTTCCAATCGATAAATTCCCGCCGAGAATTCCCGCCACATGGGGTCGAGAGTCGGTGGGTTGCGTTCGAACTTGGCCGCCGGCAGGGTCAGGACCTCGCCGACCTGATCGACCATCAGCGAATAAAGCTCGCCGTTCTGGTCGACGACCACGCTCATGCCTTTGTTGTCCTCGGCGGCATTGCGCAGCCCCAGGCGCAGGCGGACGTCCACCGCGGTGACGATGCGGCCGCGCAGGTTGAGCGAACCGGCCACCTCACGCGGGGCCAGGGGAATGCGGGTGATCTTCTGCGGCCCCAGAACATCCTGGACGGTCAGCACCTGAATGCCGAACATCTGTCCGTCGATGAACATGGTGACGTAATCCTGGGTCTCCGGCGCCGCCAGTTCGGTGCCGGGGCGCTTCGAGGCGGGAACGATCTGGTTCACTTCGTGGCCCCCCTAATCTTGAGCAGATCCGACACGGCAGCGTGGTTGCGAAGGGTGATCATGCGGCACCTTTGAGCGCGGCGAGGGTCGAAGCGATGGTCTGCAGCAGGGAATCCCGGTCGAACTTGGCCACGTAATCGTTGAAGCCGACTTGGCGTCCCCGCTCGAAATCCTTTTCGGTGGCGTGCGACGACAGGGCGATCATCGGCAGCATCTGCCACCGGCCTTCCGAACGCACCGCCGTGGCGAATTCGAAGCCGCTCATCCCCGGCATCTCGATATCGCTGATGATCAGGTCGAAATCCTGCCCCTGTTCACGCAGGGCCAAAGCCCGGTCGGCCCCCTCGACGGCGGTCACCTCATAGCCGCCCACCGACAAAAGCGGCGTCAGCAGATTGCGGAAGAACGGGCTGTCGTCCACCAGCAGGATCCGCAGCGCCGCATGATCGTCGGTGCCGTATTCTAGATCGGCGCGGCCGAACCAGTCGCCGAAGGCCTGCGGCAGATAATAGCCGGCGTCGATGATGGTGGTCGCCTTGCCGGCGATGACCGCGGTACCGATGACGCCGGGATTGTTGGCCGACAGCTCGACCTTCAGGCGGTCCTCGACGATGTCGACGATTTCCTCGACCACCAGACCCATCGTGTGGTCGCGGTCCGAGAACACCAGAACCGGCTGGCGCCCCTCGGCGGCGAACTGGTTGCTGCCGTCGATGGAAACCAGCGGCATGAGATGGCCGCGATACTGGACCATCGGCTTGCCGTGGCTGTATTCGACATCCTTGACGTCGATCTCCTCCAGGCGGGCCACCAGGGCCAGGGGCACCGCCTTGAGGTCCTCGCCGCCGGCGCGGAACACCAGCAGGCTGGTCTTGGAATCGCCGTGCAGGTCGCGGACCACGGTGCTTTCGGTGGTCTGGCCACCGCCCAGCATGCCGGATTCCCCGGTCGCCCCGGCGATGCCGTTGGGGTCCAGGATCATGATCACCGAACCGTCGCCCAGGATGGTGTTGCCCGAGAACATCGAGATGTGGCGCAGGATCGGCGCCACCGGCTTGACCACGATTTCTTCGGTGTCGAACACCCGGTCGACGATGATGCCGAAGGTGTAGGTGCCGACCTGGGTGACGACGATGAAGGTTTCCTGATCCTCGCCGTTGTTCAGGCGCAGCAGCTTCTTCAGGGACACCAGCGGCAGCAGGCGGTCGCGCAGGCGCAGGACCGGCGCGTTGTTGATCATCTCGATGCCGTGCTCGGAATTGTTGGTGACGCGCACCAGTTCCAGCACGCTGATCTGCGGGATGGCGAAACGCTCGCTGGCGCATTCGACGATCAGCGCCGAAACGATGGCCAGGGTCAGCGGAATCTTGATGACGAAGGTCGAGCCCCGGCCCGGCTGGCTTTTCAGTTCGACGGTGCCGCCGATCTTTTCGATGTTGGTGCGGACCACGTCCATGCCGACGCCGCGCCCGGACACGCTGGTGACCTTTTCGGCGGTCGAGAAGCCGGCCTTGAAGATGAACTGATAGATCTGCTGCGGGTTCATCGCCTCAAGCTCGCTTTCGCTGGCGAGCCCGTTGGCGATGGCCTTCTGCTTGATGCGGTCGAGGTTGAGCCCGCGCCCGTCGTCGGAAATCTCGATGATGATGTGCCCGCCTTCGTGGAAGGCGTTCAGCACCACCTTGCCGATTTCCGGCTTGCCGGCGCGCTTGCGCTCCTCCGGGCCTTCCAGTCCGTGGTCGGCGGAATTGCGGACCATGTGGGTCAGCGGATCCTTGATCAGCTCCAGAACCTGGCGGTCCAGCTCGGTCTCGGCCCCCAGCATCTGCAGGTCGATCTTCTTGTTCATTTCGATCGACAGATCGCGGACGATGCGCGGCAGCTTGGCCCAGGCGTTGCCGATCGGCTGCATCCGGGTCTTCATCACCCCTTCCTGCAGGTCGGTGGTGATGTGGGACAGGCGCTGCAGCGGCGCGGTGAATTCGGAATCATCGCGGCCGCGGACCATCTGGAGCAGCTGGTTGCGGGTCAGCACCAGTTCGGACACCAGGGTCATCAGGTTTTCCAGCAATTCCACGTTGACGCGGATCGTCTGGGCGGCGACGGCCGATTCCTTGGGTTCGCCGACGGCGACCGGATGCTCGGCCTGCTTCGCCAGAGCCGGGGGCGACGCGG
>Ga0172373_10007211_pt1 | contig 14507 bp, 10 predicted proteins | sample Lak10m_2_FD_114546 | JGI IMG/M metagenome (GOLD analysis project Ga0172373, IMG submission 114546) | Freshwater microbial communities from Kabuno Bay, South-Kivu, Congo - kab_092012_10m | ecosystem: Environmental > Aquatic > Freshwater > Lake | place: Democratic Republic of the Congo... | reverse complement strand
GTCTTTCGCTCCGTAGGGAATTCCGTGCAGCGGGCCGCGGTATTTCCCGGCTTTTATTTCCGCATCTGCGCGCCGCGCTTGATCGAGGGCTAAGTCCTCTGTTAAGGTGACCACGCACTGAAGCTCCTCGTTGTGTGTTTTCAGGCGTTGGATGAAAAAGCGGGTGAGTTCCTCCGAGCTGATTTGCCGGGTTCGTATCAGCTCGGCGAGTTGCTGTACCGACATCCAGGCCAGCTCCTCTTTGTTGGCGGGGAGTTTGGTGCCTTTTGCTCCGGACAGCACCACTGGTAGCTGTTGCTGGGGCGGGGTGTATCCCATCGGACTCGGATTAAAAATGAGTGCCGGCGATACGCCATTGTCGAGGGTTTCGCGGCGCAAATTCAGGTATGCTTTCCGGTTGTCCTCCAAATCTGGCAGCATCGAATCGATTTCAGCCTGGGTAAACTCCATACCCATGAGGTGCGCTGCCCGCTTGACATCTTCCGCATTCAGCATGTCTTCTATCCAGGGGCGGGAAAAGGCGCCCAGACCAAACGCCGCTATGGTCAGCGCGCCAAAGAACAGTAAATTTCTGACTCTCATAGTGGTAGCTATTTTTTAACTTTTTTTTGTAATAATACACTGAAAACCTATTACCCTGTTTGCCAGGAATTGTTTTTATCCCAGCGCAAGCCAAGAGGGAGGACCCCGTCTGACAGGAATGTCCATGGCAAGAGTGGGGGTTTCGATGCGGAAATGATGGGAGTTTGTTACTTTTGCAAAAATTTGGCTAGTTACCTCCTATTCAAGATGAAAAAGACAGTAAAGGTATTTAAGTTCGGTGGAGCCTCCCTGAAAGATGCCGCCGCCATAAAGCATGTAGGTCAAATTCTCCATGGATTTGCACAGGAGTCGATTTTGATTGTCGTTTCTGCTATAGGCAAGACGACCAATTCCCTGGAGAAGGTAGTAGAAGCGCATGCTCGTCATACAGGCGAGGCGCAGAGCTTGTTGGATGATATTAAAGCAGCCCACTACCAGGTGATGGATGCGCTGTTTCAGCCCAATCACGATATTTACGCGCTGATCAATGATACGTTCGTAGAGGTGGAGTGGGTGCTGGATGAGGAGCCGCATCCCAACTACGATTATATGTACGACCAGATAGTTTCGCTGGGCGAAGTGCTCTCCTCTAAAATTGTACAGGCACACCTCCAATCGATTGGCCTGCCCACACAATGGCTGGATGCGCGGGATATAGTTCGCACCGACGATTTGTACCGGGAAGGGTGGGTACAATGGGAGAGTACCGAAGAAAATGCACAGCGCATAGCGAAGCCCATGCTTGAAAAAGGAGGCTTTGTATTGACGCAGGGCTTCATAGGCAGCACCGACAGCAACGAAACGACTACCCTGGGGCGGGAAGGTTCGGACTATACGGCGGCTATTTTTTCCTTCTGTCTGGATGCAGAGAGCATGACCATTTGGAAAGATGTGCCCGGCGTACTCACCGCCGACCCTCGTTTGTTTGAAAACGTGGTAAAAATCGACCGCCTTTCCTACAAGGAAGCAATTGAAATGACCTATTACGGGGCTCGGGTGATTCATCCCAAGACCATCAAGCCGCTTCAAAACAAAAGTATCCCCCTGTATGTAAAGTCATTTATAGAGCCTACGGGTATAGGTACCTGTATTTCCGACGAGGCAGAAGACTTGTATCCGCCCATCGTGGCCGTGGAACGCAATCAGGCATTGCTCCAGATATCTACCCGCGACTTCTCTTTTGTCGCCGAGCATCACTTGAGCTTTCTTTTTAAGGTGATTGCCGATATGCGCTTGCAGGTCAATATGATGCAAAATTCGGCGATTAGCTTTAATGTGTGCGTGAATGATATTGATGATCGGGTGGATCGCTTCGCTGCTCAGATCCAGGAGGAGTTTAAGGTGCTGATCGATCGGTCGCTGGAATTGTACACTATTCGCCACTATCATGAGGATGTACTCGAAAATCTGCGCAAAGGCAAGCTGGTTCTCATGGAAGAGCGCACTGCCGAAAACGTACAGATGGTAGTGAAGGATTTGCCCCTGATGGCTCGGCGGCTAAGCCCATTGCCCGGGTCGAAAGACTAGTCGATGCAGGCGCGTTTGCTCGAATCGCTACACCAGCTTTGTGAAGGGGATGCCCATGCACAGCGGTTCTTATTGGCATTTAGTGGCGGTATAGATTCGACAGCACTCGCTCATCTATTGGCGGATGTGGGGGTTTCGTTTGCCTTAGCGCATTGTAATTTCCAACTTAGGGGCGCGGAGTCGGACGGGGATGAAGCCTTTGCGCGTCAATTGGCCATGGAACTCGCCGTGCCCTGTTTTACCACCACGTTTGATACACAGACAGTCGCTGCCAACGGCCATCTATCCATCCAAATGGCGGCCAGAGAGCTTCGCTACGACTGGCTGGAGGCGCTTCGTGCACAGGAGGGGTACGACTGGATTCTAACCGCCCACCACGCGCAGGATGTACTGGAAACGTTTTTTATCAACCTCAGCCGCAGTGCAGGGTTGCAAGGACTTCAGGGTATTCCTGCGCGCAGGAACCGAATTTTGCGACCTATTTTGTGGGCTGAGCGCAGCGAAATGGAAGCCTTTCAAAAGAGCCGCCATTTTCAGTACCGGCACGATGCATCCAATAATAAGGAAGATTACCTCCGCAACCGGATTCGACACCGTCTGCTGCCTGTATTAGACAGCGTTTCACCCGGATTTCGGGCAGCAGTCGCCCGTTCCATCAGCGCCCTGAGCCATACGCAGACACTCCTGAATAGCTTATTGGAGGAAAAGCGCCACACCTTTTGCGTGCAGGAAAACGGGCAGTTGCTTATTCACCTGGATGCCATTATGCAGTTTCCAGCGCCCAGCCCGCTGCTCTACGAATGGTTGCGCCCTTTCGGCTTTCAGGCCAGCCAGGTAGCGGATATGCTGGCACATGCTGCCGGCGGGACGGGAAAATCGTACTATACAGCAACCCATCGTTGCCTCATCGACCGCCGCCGATTGGTAGTGGTGGAGCGGGGGACGGTACAGAACCCAGGTTCTGTGCAGCTGGATAAGCCAGGAACCTACCATGCCTTTGGGTTGGAGTTGGAAATATATCAGCCAGCCTCTGCTCCTTCCAGGGAAGAAGCAGGATTGAACCTCGTTTTTATCCCCATCTGTGATTTACAACGGCCGATGTGCTGGCGACTCTGGCGTGCCGGCGACCGAATAGCGCCGCTGGGGATGGGCGGCAAGCACCGCAAAATTCAAGATGTACTCACCGATCGCCGGCTGAGCCGGATCCAAAAAGAAAACTGTACGGTGTTGGAAGACGCGGATGGGCGCATTTTGTGGATTCCCGGGGTGATGGTGTCGGAATGGCTGCGATTTGATTTTGAGGCCGCTGCGTCGTGCTACGGCCTTCGTTTAATTGGTTTTTGAAAAAACAAGAAAGGGTATATGGCATTGATAAATAAGACGATATTATTGGCTTCGCAGTCGCCGCGCCGCAGCCAATTGCTCCGGGAAGCCGGGTTTAAATTTGTTGTTCGGCCGACCGATACGCCGGAAGATTTTCCGGATACGCTCCCGGTGCGGGAAGTGGCGCCTTATTTGGCGGAGAAAAAAGCGCGGGCAGCGTTGGCCGTTTTGGAGGAGGATATGGTTATTCTGGCGGCTGATAGTGTCGTGATTCTGGGAAATAGCCTTTTCAACAAACCGACAGATCGGGTGGAAGCGGTCGCTATGCTCCGCCAGCTCTCCGGGCAAACGCATACGGTCGTTACCGGCGTTTGTTTGTGTACCAAGGAAAAATCGGTGGTTTTTGCCGGGGTATCGGAGGTGACGTTCGCCGCCTTGACTATGCCGGAGATTGATTATTACCTCGATACCTTTCAGCCGTATGACAAAGCAGGATCCTACGGAATCCAGGAATGGATTGGTCTGTGCAAGATTTCCCGTATCGAGGGTACTTATAGTAATGTGATGGGCCTTCCGATGGATTTAGTGTATCAGCACCTACTCGAATTCAACTGAAACGAACGGTATTTGTAAGCAAACGTGGAGTTCTGCTTATCCTTTTTTTTAAGGTATTTTGGATTGGTAAAGGATTTGGTTGCACGGAGGACACCCGGAGGATGGGAGGAGAGCTAGGTATTGAAAATCATCCATCATCATCCACCCTGGAGGGGGTAAAATGATGATGGATGTATTTCGGAATCAGTGGATATATGGAAAAGCGTAGCCTGGTTATCGGTTGAAGGTGAGCCGCATTCCGGAGCTGCCCTCCAGGAATTGGCCGTTGGAATAAACCTGTCGGCCATTTACTAGGGTATCCGTCACTTTTCCTCTAAACGATTGGCCGTCGAAGGGCGACCAGCCGCAGTGTGCTACGATGGAATCTGGGGTGACTGTCCAAGTGTCTTCCAGGTCGAGCAGCGCGGCATCTGCCCAGTACCCTTCTCGTATGAATCCCCGATCCTGAATTTGAAAACAACGCGCGGGGGCATGGCACATTTTTTCGACGATTCGTTCCAGGGAAATACGGCCTTTCCAATAGAATTCCAACATCATATTGAGGGAGTGCTGGATGAGCGGGACACCGGATGGCGCCATGAAATACGTCTGATTTTTCTCAGCTAACGTATGCGGGGCGTGGTCGGTGGCGATGATATCCAGTCGGTCGTCGAGCAGCGCTTCCCAGAGTGCTTCCTGGTGGTGGGCTGCTTTAATCGCTGGGTTGCATTTGATGAGCGTTCCGAGGGACTCATAGTCTGCGCTGTTGAAATAGAGGTGGTGTACGCAGACCTCTGCGGTGATGCGCTTTTCCTCAAGGGGAATATCATTTTGAAAGAGGGACAGTTCATCCGCTGTAGATAGGTGCAGGATATGCAGGCGTGTATGGTACTTCCGGGCTAGCGCGACGGCGGTAGCAGAAGATGCCAGGCACGCTTTGGCGGAGCGTATATCCGGATGGCAATGGATCGGTACGTCCTCTCCATAACCTGCGAGGAAGGCAGCTTCGTTTGCTTTGATGATTTGTTCATCCTCGCAATGCGTAGCAATCAGCATAGGTACCTGGCTGAACAATGCTTCCAGGGTGGCTGTTTTGTCCACCAACATATTCCCGGTACTAGAACCCATAAATACCTTAACCCCGCATACCTGTCGGGAATCAGTGCGCAACACTTCATCCAGGTTGTCATTGGAAGCCCCCATAAAAAAGCTATAGTTGGCTAAGGACGTACGGGCGGCAATCTCGTATTTGGCTTCGAGCAGTTCTTGAGTGATAGCAGGAGGTTTGGTGTTGGGCATTTCCATAAAGGAGGTGACCCCACCGGCGATTCCTGCGCGGGACTCAGAAAAAATGGATGCTTTGTGGGTAAGGCCAGGTTCGCGGAAATGCACCTGATCGTCGATAATACCCGGAATCAGGTATTTTCCTGCCGCCACAATTTCCTGTGCGCCCGCCGCGTCGAGGATACCGCCTATTTTCTCAAACCGCCCGTCGCGGATGAATACATCTCCTTCTATGATACTTCCCTGATTGACAACGCGGGCATCGCGTATGATAGTAGTATGCGACATATAGATACTTGTTTTTCCACCATTAAAAAGTGTTCGGTAGAAAATTGTTTGCTAACTGCCTACAAAGCAAGGGGATGAAAGGCATATTTTAAAGAAATAGGCGGTGGTTTGAAAAATTTATTTTTCAAACCACCGCCTATTTTCACTACCTTGAGCGATATAAACAATTCTTTTTACTTTACCCATACCCCTATGAAAAACCAGGCCTTACCCCTGCTTTTCGTGCTGCTGCACTTTTTTGGAATACCCCTGATGGCCCAAGTCAAGATGGGCGAAAACCCCAAGGAATTAAATGCCAGTGCTTTGCTGGAACTGGAAAGTTCCAATAAAGGATTTCTACCCACGCGGCTGTCCACTTCTCAGCGGGATGCGATTCCACTTCCGGCCAAAGGGTTGCTTATTTATAATACGAGTACCAATCAAATGGAGGTGAACTTCGGCACGCCGGAGGTACCGGATTGGCGTGCTACCATTTATTCTGTGACTGGGCTTGCGATAAGCCCGGAGGACACCGCACGTTGGAACATAAATGCGGGCTGGACGGTGCGGGTTTCAGAAATAGGGGATACGGTTTATCTTCCGAATGGCAACACGGTACTGCTTCCAGGAGTTAGTCAACTCAATTATCCACAGGAATCATCAGCCATTGTAGAAACCAGGCCCGTATTTCGAGTTGGAACGACATCCGTCCTCGCTTCTGGCAATGTAATCAATGCCGGGGGAAGTCCGGTGCAGGTTCGGGGATTTATTTGGGGAACAGAGGCTAGCCTAACAGTTGGTGCTACCAATGCTACCACAGTGGTTGCTGGTAGTGGTACGGGGTTATTCCAATCGCAAATAGGAGGTCTTAGTGTGGCCATTCCTTACTATATACGTGCCTTTTTTATCAATGCGCAGGATACGGTATATGGAACAGTCGTTGCCTTCTCGATACCGGAGTTCAGTGGAACCGTTACGGATGTGGATGGAAATATCTACGAGACAGTTACCATTGGTCCTCAGGAATGGATGGCCAGCAATTTGAAAACCACTCGGTTTAATAATGGCGATACGATTGCCTTGGTGAGTGCAAGCGCACAATGGCCGCAAGGAGAGCCTTGGGCGAGTAACCTCGCACCTAAATATTGCTACTACCAAAATTCCCTTATCAACCAGAGTTTGTTTGGAAATTTGTACAACTTTTACGCAGTGTCGGACGAGCGCAATGTTTGCCCGGTGGGGTGGCATGTGCCGACCACCGGTGATTGGTCATATCTTTTGCAGAGTGATTCTGTAAAAAATAATCCACTGAAGATGATTGCAACCGGATCCGTGCAAGAAGGTACAGGATATTGGCTCGTCCCCCCAATTGGGGCGACAAATGCGACCGGGATGACTATACAACCAGCGGGGATTCGATTGTTGGATGGTGTTTTTGATGGAAAGGGGCGTGAAGCAGATTTTTGGTGTACAGATCTTAGTCCTTATGATATTCGTTTTTCGACGGCAACTGGATTGGGTATTCTCATGAATGGAAGTGGTACTGTTCAGGGTATCGCTATAGGTGGCGCCCGCGATCGACGCAGTGGCTACTCCATCCGCTGTGTAAAGGACTATTAGAAGCGCAGGTATGCAAGCCCGTAAGATTGGATTCCGTACACCTAGATTTTCAAATAAACCCGGCCCTATGCTCATCGCATATCAATTCCGACTCCGATTCAATCCAGCAAGATTTATACTTAGTCTTACCGTTGCCCTGCTGTGCATGACAAATGTAAGCTACGCTCGAATAGCCGATATGCTGCTGCAGGACTCCTTGCCGGGGGTCAGCACGTACGGGAATTTGTATATAGGAAGCGGCACAACGGTGTTTGTATCTGCCCCTTTTGACTTTGCAGCCACTGCAAGTGGGACGGGAGTTATTGAAACCGAGCGGACGCAGCCTGTTGGTGTGCTGCATTTTGCACCGGGTGTCCAGCCCCGCGGTCTTTCCGACAGTACTTATGTGGATGGCTATGTGGAATCAGAGGGCAAAGAAGGTGCTTTCCTTTTTCCAGTAGGTGTGGACGGGCGGTTGAGGCCTTGTGTTGTATATCGGGATGCTACCCAGACCCAGGGCGTTACTGCTGCATTTTACGAGGCAGCACCCTCCGCTTGGAATCTGGAGGACGACCCAGATTATTTGGGTATAACGTCGTATTGGCAAGTATTAGGTAGTGAAACGGTGGAAATGGCCTTTAACATGAGCCCTACGGAGCAACTGATGTGCCAGTTGGATAGTACTCGGGTTGTACTGTTGGGTTGGACCAGCCAGGGATGGGAGCAAATACCCGCCCGCATGGAGCAAATCCAGGCAGCTTCGCTTGGCATGGAAGCTAAAGCAAGTTGGATGGTTCTTCGAACCAGGGATAAGGTAGTTCTGGATCAATACACGGTTTTTGCTATTGGGCAACGTGCTTTAAATTATTGCAAAACAAATTTCACGATTGATTTTAGTGGCCAGCCTGCAGGGGTTTATGAAACACCCCCGGTGCTTCGACAGGGAGATTGTTGCGGGGCTGGTGGAGCAGTATGTATTCGATTGGATATCACGCTGGACGCGGAATCCACCGGGCTTTTATTTGAAGTAGCGAGTGGTTCCATTCCGTCCGGAACCTTGGTGTACCAGGTAAATTGCGGTGCGCTGATTCCGCTGGGTGAGGCGAGTTCGCTCGCTGGCGGGGGGACTTATCAAGTGACTTTCTGCGCACTGGGTACTAGCTGGAATACTTACCGCGTCCGCGCCTTGTCGGCCTCCGGAAAATCCACTCCAGTGGTTGTCATTGACAACCGCATTTTAAACAGGCAATCAAAGGTGGAAAACCCCGGTGGGATACAGCGGGGTCAGATTTCAGACAACCTTGTAATAGATAACAACAATCACCTTGCAAAATCGGGCATGGCACCTATTCTACATCAAAACGTTCCGAACCCTTTTTCGGGCGAAACCATACTTCCCTTTTACCTCCCGGAGCCAACGGCTGTTCGTATCCAAATTCAAGATCTGACCGGCAAGGTAGTTTGGGTACAAAGTGAACTTTATGAAGCTGGAAACCATACGATTTTGGTACAGTCATCTCATCTTGGGGGTGCCGGGATATACCTTTATACCCTTCAAACAGCGGATACCCTACAAAGTCGAAAGCTGGTGCTGGTGGATTGAGGAAACGATTCTCCTCCGCACCAGTCGGGTAGCGGAGGTATCCGCGTATGTAACCAACGAAGGGTATGCACCGTAAGCGGAGAGCGGGTATTCAGGAAATACAGATATTGGTGCGGGTGAAACTTAGCCGGACGCTTGTTATGCAGGAGCTACTAACAGTGAGATGGATTCGTAACAGGGGTATGCTGTCGACTTAGGTGAATGTTCTGTTCAATGGTTGGGGTGTTATGCTTAAAACTATATCACCCCTACGGGGTTTGGAAGCGAATGGGCGATTCGGATGCTATAAACATATCACCCCTACGGGGTTTGGAAGTCATCAAACAACCGAAAATAGTCAATAGCTAAATTTTAACTGTCTATTAAACGGATGCTGAACTGTCTAAATCCAAACTCATTCATACTAATCATAAGAATCCCATAAATCATAGTTCAGACAATGTACCCCCCGCAGCCGGAAGTGCGGAAAAATACCTGTCCCGTAGGGTCGCCTTTTAGAATAAATGGCGGGCAGGATATACCGGGTAAAAGGAAGCCTGTTGCCTCCGCCGTTTAGGCTATAGAGCGAAAGGTATTTTTCCACCGCTGTGAGGCGAAGGGGCGCCTTTTTTTTGTTTCTTTTTTTGGGCGTGCAAAAAAAGAAAGGAGGCGAAGAACAGCTATTCAGGCTATAGACCTGCAATAAAAAAGGAAGCACGGGCAGACCCCGTGCCTAAGAAATGTGGGCGTGCAAAAAAAGAAAGTAAGCGGAGAACAGCTATTCAGGCTATGCACCCGCAATAAAAAAAGGAAGCACGGGAAGACCCCGTGCCTAAGAAATGTGGGCACGCAAAAAAAGAAAGTAAGCAGAGAACAGCTATTCAGGAAATACAGACAAAGTTTGGGGTGTGCCTGGGCGGAGGCATACCCCTTTTCCATCCTTCCCAACATTTCGCCGCATTTATGCGTATCTTTGAGACAATAAACTCGGAGAGACAGAAATGGAGCATAGAATTTCATGTGTTTTGGTTTTGTTTTCGTTGCTGCCTATTTCCTTTCGCAGCAGCGCCCAGTCAAGTATTCGCCCTATGGAAAGCCGTACACTATCTGCCACCCTTCCGCGCTCCGTACTGCGGATTCCCATTTCCATCCGGGTCTCCCGTTTGGAAAACAGCATCAACCAGAGCCTGGAGGGCTTGCTGTACGAGGATAAGGATATTCGCGATAGCGACCGCATGGTAGCGCGGGTATATAAAGCGAGCCGTATCCAGTTGCGCATGCAGGGCAATTACGTGTACGTAACCGTCCCCTTGTCTGTATGGATGAAATATGATGCTGGGATTACCGAGTTGGAAGGCAAAGGAAAGATAGAGGTAGATCTTCGTACCCAATATTCTATTAAATCCGATTGGTCGCTCGCTACCCAAACGGAGTTGACGAATCATCGCTGGCTCGAAAAACCCGTCGTTCAGATGATGGGGGTCAGTATGCCGATAGGGACACTAGCCGACCTCGTTATTCAGAATACCCGCAAGCGGATTTCAAAGGAAATAGACGAAGCAGTTGCCGAACAGTTTGCGCTACAAGACGTGGTGCAAGACACCTGGAAGGGCTTGTTTGCACCGTCCCTCGCATCGCCCGAATACAACGCCTGGCTGGCTGTAAATCCAACAAATATTGGCATGTGTCCCATCGAAGTCGTAGCCGATACCTGCTCAACTACCCTGATCGTGGAAGCCAAACCGGCGGTGCTCATCGGAGATAAACCGGCTGGCGCAAAGGCTATTCCGCTGCCCCCTTATACCTTGTACAGCAGCCAACGTCCGGGCTTTGAGATTCACCTGGCGGCTGAAATCCCTTTTTCCCAGGCTCGCCTGCTGGCGAAAACGGCGGTGGAAGGTGAAACATATACCGCGGGCAAACGCGCCGTAACCGTACAGGATATCGAGCTGTATGCCGAAGACGAGCAGCTGGTCGTTGAAGTGCGTACCACGGGAAGCTATAACGGCAGCATTTATCTCAAAGGTACTCCCGTGTTTAACCGCGAGAAAAATGCGGTTGAAATTCCCGACCTGGACTTTACCCTCGAAACCCGGAACTTCCTGTTGAAAGGGGGCGCCTGGTTGCTCAAAAGCACGTTGAAAAAGAAAATGCTGGAAAGTATGGATTTCTACCTTCAGTACAACCTCGAAGAAACCAGGAAGGCACTGGAAACCCAGCTGAATACTTTTCCATTAGAACAGGGATTTCGGATTCAGGCCACGGTGCAGAGCCTCGAAATAAGCCAGGCTACGCTGTCTGAAACGGGGTTTCAGGTGTTTATCACCCTGAGCGGTCAAGCGGGCATTCGCAATTATTAATGCTTCGGTAGCTTTTTTAATTTCAAAATGCGCTCTTGCCCATCTTCATTCATGCGGAAGTGAAGCGAGTCCTTGCTTAGCATAAGAATTTCCACTGCTTTTTCCTTCGCTTTCGCGCGACTGGTATCCAAGGTATATAGTAAGTTGCCTTCCAGGCGAAAGGTGCCTTGCTCCTTATATTTCAAGGTGCCTAAAAACTCATACCGGTTTTTACTCAAAAAAGTAAGGTGAATGTCGCTGGGATCCAATGCCAGGGAATCGCCTTGCGCCGTAAGCGAGGTGCCTCCCCAATGGCCTAACAGCGCGCGCTTCTGGAAAGGGTGACATCTCACCAAACCCATTATCAGGAGAATCCCCCCGGTCAGCACAAGAATTTTTTTCAAAATGTGGTCATTTTAGTATCCAAAATGAGATACAGTGGATGAATCAGTGATTGAAGCGGCGATGTGTCAGAAAAAAATTCTTTTCGAACGAATCGTTTCTTCCTTCGGCTCCAAAATTAGGCATTATAGGGGATTGGTGTACACCCAATGCGGAAGATAAGATCAGTTCCTAACGGTATTTGGGTGTAAATAACCCCTCCTGAGCTTCCATCAGGGCTGCTCAGGAGGGGCCACTCCGAGAGGGAGCGTGCCATTGACAGGCAGCTACTAATGCCCCCCGGCAACGGAAGGCAGGAAGGGATACAACACGATAAAGGAAATCGCTCCGGCAATAAAGCCGATGAAAGCAATCCAGCTAATCTTTTTGAGGTACCAAAGGAAGTTGATGCGCTCCATGCCCATCGCCGCTACTCCTGCGGCCGATCCGATAATCAGCATACTGCCACCTGTTCCGGCAGAATACGCGATGAATTGCCACAGCTTGCTGTCCAAAGGAAATTCTTCCATCGGAAACATTCCCATAGTGGCTGCAACAATCGGTACGTTGTCAATCACGGCCGACAGGACGCCAATTAGTATGACCACTATGTCCATGTTCGGTATCGCATGATTTAGGTTTTCGGCCAGGTTCATCAGCAGACCGACATCATGGCCGCTGAGCGAACTTGTGACGGCGATAGACTCCAAACCAGCTACTGCTATCAAAATACCCAGAAAGAAGATGATGCTGGACATCTCAATCCGCGACATGGCATGGCGTACGGTGAACATTTCTTTTGAATGCCCTCCAAATTGTTCACCGGGGTGAATGAATTCGGAAATAGCCCATATCACCCCAAGCGAAAGCATGATGCCCATATAGGGCGGGAGGTGCGTCACCGATTTGAATATCGGAACAAAAATGAGTCCCCCAAGGCCGGCAATCAGCATGGTCTGGCTACTGAGGAGACGTTGTTCTTTGGCTTCACCGGGGGCATCTGGCGTGGGCGCGGCCAGGCTGCCTTTGAAGTTGGGCATAAAGCCAACGACCAAAAGAGGAATAATCAACGACAGGATGGAGGGAATAAACAAGTGTTCCATCAGACCCAGCGTGGTTACTTTCTTTCCAATCCAAAGCATGGTCGTGGTTACATCCCCGATGGGGGACCAGGCACCACCTGCATTTGCGGCTATGATAATCATGGAAGCATACCAAAGTCGGTCGTCCTGTTCTTTTACCAGCTTGCGGAGTAGCGAAATCATGACGATGGTGGTAGTCAGGTTGTCCAAAACGGCCGAAAGGAAGAACGCCAGGATACTTATAATCCACAGGAGCTTGCGCTTGTCTTTGGTTCTGATTTTATCGGTAATAATGGAAAATCCCCGATGCAAATCCACCAATTCTACGATAGTCATGGCACCTAGCAGAAATACCAAAATTTCAGCGGTTTTGCCGACGTGGTGCAGAAGGACACTCTCCAGGTCACCCGGCTGGTGCTCCGCATTTAAAATATCAAGGTGTCCAATAGAAATAAGCGCCCATATCAGCGCACCCATCAATAGGGCAGGAACAGATTTGTCCAATTTCAAGGGGTGTTCAAAGGCAATCATCAGATAGCCGATAACGAACGTGAGCACAATGGCCGTAATCATAAGCGTACTGGTTTTAAGTGCGGAAAATACGTATATACATTGTTTTGTATAAAAAGCAGGAAAAAAATTGCTTTTCGACGAGCGTAAAAATAAAATATTCTGAAAAAAAACCTAAAAAACAACTTCGGATTACCGAATATTTAATCGACAGTAGCCATTCCGGTAACCTGGAAGGTATCCATCCCCTGCTTTGATGTACCATGCCTCCCTTGGCAACGGCGAGGTATCGCGTTGTTCCTGCTAACCTCCATTTGTCTTTTCCATGCGCTGCCTCGTACCGGGTGGGTAGAAAATCCCGGAATTTTAATATGTGTTTCATGAAATTGAACTTTTAGGACTACTTTTGAAGTTTTATTGACCCACAACGTCGTCACGTAGCTACATGGTAAAAATTTCGGGTATCGAACTGGGCGAGTTCCCGCTGCTGCTGGCTCCTATGGAGGATGTCAGCGATCCACCGTTTCGCGCCTTGTGTAAGGAGCAGGGAGCTGATCTGATGTTTACGGAATTTATTTCGGTAGAGGGTCTGATTCGGGATGCGGAAAAAAGCCTGCAAAAGCTGGATATTTATCCGGAGGAACGCCCGATTGGGGTGCAGATTTTTGGGGCAGAGCTGGATTCGATGATGCAAGCAGCCGAAATAGTAGAGGCAGCCAAACCGGAACTGTTGGATATCAACTATGGATGTCCGGTGCAGAAGGTAGTCTGTAAACTGGCTGGTGCGGGTATTCTCAAAGATATTCCGCGCATGGTGGCACTCACCGAAGCGGTGGTAAAAAGTACCCGACTGCCGGTCACGGTAAAAACCCGTCTGGGATGGGATCAGCAGAGTATATTTATTGAAGAGGTAGCGGAGCGCTTACAGGATGTAGGTATCCAGGCGCTGAGCATACATGGGCGTACGCGCGCCCAGATGTATAAGGGAGAGGCCGATTGGTCTTGGATTGCCCGGGTTAAGGAAAACCCCCGTATTCATATCCCAATTTTTGGCAACGGCGATATTGATAGTCCGCAAAAAGCGGTGGAATATCGCAACAAATACGGGGTAGATGGTATTATGATTGGCCGTGCCAGCATCGGCTATCCCTGGATTTTTCGGGAGATTAAACATTTTATGGCTACCGGCGAACTGTTGCCGGCGCCCACTATCGAAGAACGGGTTGCCGCCGCTGTCCAGCACCTTACCCGCGCGGTCGCCTGGAAGGGAGAAAAGCTCGGCGTTCTCGAAACGCGCCGCCATTATACTAACTACTTCCGTGGACTACCGGGTATCAAAGAGTATCGCAGGGAGCTGGTGACACTGGAAGCACCGTCGGAGCTACTCGAAGTGCTCCGTCAAATTGCCACCGCGTACGCGGGATTTGAGTGGGAGCC
>Ga0172373_10007209_pt1 | contig 14513 bp, 13 predicted proteins | sample Lak10m_2_FD_114546 | JGI IMG/M metagenome (GOLD analysis project Ga0172373, IMG submission 114546) | Freshwater microbial communities from Kabuno Bay, South-Kivu, Congo - kab_092012_10m | ecosystem: Environmental > Aquatic > Freshwater > Lake | place: Democratic Republic of the Congo... | reverse complement strand
TTTAGACAGAAGATCAAAATGATTAAGGTAAAGATCGCTGATTCCGTAAATTGTAAACAAAATAGCTGGAATAAAAACAATAAAAAAGAACTTCTCGTAATATTCAAGCTTATTCCACCAATCTTTTAATTTTTTGATAAAATCCAACATACAAAGAAGATTACAGCTAAAAGCGAAAACCAGAAGATGTTTCTTTTCTTATTCTCTCTTTTATGATATTTCCAAAATTCAGCTATAAATTGTTCTGTATTATTACAAGATGGAGCTATTAATTTAACGTCTCTAATTAATTTAGTTACTCTTTTATCCATGCTTTAGTTCTTTCTGCATCATCATCTATTAATATACTATTAAAAACTATAGCTTTGTATTTTTCTTCTATCCATTTTGTAACTCTTATTTGATACTCTGCTCTATTGCCAGCAACTCCAACTGGCATTGTGCCATAGTTACTATCATAAACCCAAAGTATACCTTTGTGCTCAAAAACACATATTGCATGTCCTCTGTGTTGAGGTATAGAAACCGTATATTCTATTAAATTTTGATCAAAGATAACTGATACATTATTTAGTTCATCTGTATAGTGAAATTGAAAAGCAAAAATTTGAGCCCATGTATTTTCTTGAGATAATATATAATTAGCATTAGAAGCAAAAACAACAGAATCAACAAAACAAGAGTTTGGAAGTTTAGATATACTATGAGTTCTTGCTAAATTGAATCCTATATTTAGAGAGTAGTAACCTATCGCCCCATTTATTAAAAGTACTAATGTTAGTTTACTTTTCCATCCAAACCAACCGAATAAATTTTTAAGCTTATTCACTATCTCCTATAGATTACACACAGGAGATTATGTTCAATTTATTTTTTTAAGTTGTATTTCTGTTTTGCTTAAAAGGTCGCTTTTTTTCCAAGTCATTCCTTCGTTTGTGCATTCATAAACTACTGCATATCCTATATCTTCTAAAATTCCTTGAGATTGACCTTCGATGCGGATGCCGAGATCTAAAATTTCTTTAACTATTCCTTCGCTGCCATAGTGCTTACAACTACCATTAACATTTCTTACTTTATCACCAACTTCAAACATTGTAGACGCTTTTACTTCGGCTTCCTCTTGTTCTACTTCTTCTACTTGAGCTAGATTTTGATCTATTTTTAAAAGTTCTGCTTGATCAAATTCAGTCTCCCCATCCCATTCATATGTTTCATTTTCATAATCAGACCCTTGAGCTTTTTTAAGAGCTTCTTGACTTGGACGATCTGGAGATCCTGGTTTTGCTGGGCGATAATTTTTGCCCATTCTTTTCTTTTTTTGTTGAATATTGTGCCAAAGACCTTTATTTTTAGCTTGAATATCAACCTCTAAAAATATCTCTTTTTCGTCTTCAATAACTGAACCACAATTTGGCTTACCACAAGACCCTGCAACTTTACTAACTGGCTTGGCACTCCACATTTTACAGCTCCAGTAGTTTGCTTTCCATTTGGGACCAGGGCTTGAGCAGTTATGTCTAGCTCTATATGCTTTTCTTCTTTCTGGGTTATCTCTTTTAATCTCCATATTTGGATCGCCAAACTTAACCATTACAGTATTGCCTTTATCGTTTTTTACATATACTCCAAATTTCTTTTTGCTTCCAGATGGAAGTCTAAATGGTTTATTTAAAGAAGCTTTTTTCTTATCTTTACTATAACTGAATTCTAAGAATTTTTTCATTTTATGTTTATTTAGATTACACAGATAAATTCTATTTTTTTTTCTATTTTTTTAAATATTGTGTAATAATATGTGTTATGCCAAAGATTAATTCATCCCCAATGTCAAGACCAGCAACCCCTGGTACTACAATACCCGCAAATCATTCTCAAAAAATAAACACTGGTCAATCCCCAGGTAGGCCCGCTACAAAACACCAAGTCCCAAGCTGTGGCGTTATTCAAATCGAACACAAGCCTACTGGTAAAAAACTTATATGCTCTACTGCTGATGTTAAAAAAACCCTTAAAAATGTATTTAAAGGTTGCCATAGTGAAACTTTATCTAACAGCCATCCTAAATTAGTTAGCTGTTTTAATGGCGGCTCTGGCCAAACGAAAGAAGTGCCTGTATGCCCCCAGCCCAAGCAGTGGGATCCAAGATTTCCAATGTTCGAGCCAAATACTGGAAGTTTTAAAATTCAGGGCGGCGTGCCTAAGGGCGCGAGAGGGCCACACGGATGTTTTGCTCCAGGGACAAAATATGGCGAACCAGACTATATAAATGCCATCAACCAAAATGGTGGTAATATACCTAACACGCCCGGCCCAAATATTATAACAATGCCTCTGCCTTCAAAAACCAATCCAAAACCATGGGGACCATGTGGGCCAGGCGCGCTTCAACTTCAAGATGTAAGTATAGAACTAGTTAGAAAAATCGATGGTAGTGGTTCGCCTTATCTTGTAAAGGCTGAGAAACCAAAAGGTTGGACTCTTCCAGCTGGTGATGATTCTTGGATGGGACCAGCTAGACCACCCAAATCAGCAGGAATTAAATCAGGCACGACAAGGGGCGGATCAGGGGGTTTGGTAGAGTTTGTAGGCCCTACCCCAAGACCAACCACAAAACACAGTTGGGATGTCAATTGGTTGGGTAGATGGGATAAAGGCACAGTAAGCGTACAAGATCTAGCTAAATATGAAATAGCTTTTAAAGAAGCTATTCAGCCAGAATTAAACGGCGACAGACGCGCAACAGCTACTACTCATGCATTGCCTAATGGTGGTGGCAACGTAACAACAAGATATAATTTTTGCGGGACAAATGGGACTAATAAAGGCAACGTTAGTGAAACTGGCGGCTTTTGTGGAACAGGAGTAAGAACTAGTGGGGGCATGGGTGGAAAGAAAATCTCTATAAATGGCCGTGGAAATCATGTAAAGAATTTAGGACCTGTCGTTGGCGGCAAACAAACCTATACGACTGTACCAAACTCTGCTGGACAATGTTTGCCTCAAGGTCCTTCTGCTCCTAGCGATTGTTGCAATGCTGGTGGAAATTCATATGATTTTGAGAAAAAACAAAATCCTGCAAATTTTAAACTTGAAGTTGCAAATATGCCAAAGCCTTTCACAAAAGGACCATATGCTCAAACCAGAGGAAACGGAAGAAAAGGTCATTCTCAAGTGAGACTGCTAGAAAAATCTCTAACTCAAAATTGTGAAATAGATCGAGCAATTTGCTGGCCAAGTCTTCCTAGGCTTGGCACCGACGGCGGTCTAGCTTCTGCTTCTGGCGTAGGGGCAAGAAGAGTAGGTACTCGTCCTATCCCTCCTAATACCCCAACTGCTCGTCCTCCAAATTGGGTGCCACAAAAAGTTCTGTCACCAAAGCCTGGCGGCTCAAATACTTCTTTTAAAGAAGGAAGTAGGGTAGAGGGCAGACCAGGAATATCTAGACCCGTAAATCGTCTAGGTAGAAGATAAAATAATCAATTTAAAATTAGATTAAATTACGCATTTAATATATAATAATATTAAATGAAAAAATATTGCACTAGTTGCGGCTCACCAACAGATTATTCATTAAAATCCCCATTATTCTGTTCAAGTTGTGGAAAGTCATTTGATATAAATAATATATCTGTATCAAAGGTCCAATCAAGACAAATTATAACTAAACAAAATTTAGAAGAAGATCAAGACGAAGATTTCGATTCAGAAGAAGTAAATTATGTCCCAAATATATCAGATTTAGACGTAGATCTTCAAATACCTAACAATAAACCAGTAAAGCTTGGCGCAATTTTAGGTACTTCAAAAGATGTTGAGCAGATTCAATTATCAAAGGTAGATAATCCCCACGTTAAAATGTCAAGAAAGAAAGTTCTAGAAGAATTCGCTAAAGAAGCTGGCTCAATAAGAAAAAATAAAAAAAGTAAATGAATCCAAAAAAAATTACTTTTGAAAGTAAAATAAACGAAATCAATATAGAAATAAATAAGAGGAGAAGCAAGTGGAATCTCACGGCTCTTGCTTGGATGGATTTCAATGATGTCGCGCAAATATTAAGAATACATATATATAAAAAATGGAGCATGTATAACCCTAAACAGCCCTTGGCGCCGTGGATAAATCGAATAGCTAGCAATCAGATAAAAAATTTAATTAGAAATACATATGGAAATTATTCTAGGCCATGCTTAAAATGTGCCGCGGCAGAACAAGAAGAAGGATGTAGCATTTATGGAACACAATGTAATGCGTGTCCCTTGTATGCAAAATGGGAAAAGAAAAAAAAATCTGCTTACGACATAAAACTCCCAGTCGCTTTAGAAAATCATAACCAAGAAGTTCATAATATTATTCATGATTCAATTGATATAGAAAAGACAGCAAAAAATATTCATCAAAAGATGAATCAAATTTTAAAACCCATAGAATGGAAATTTTATGCTTTACATTTTATAGACCATAAATCAGAGGAAGATACCGCGAAAATGATGGGCTACAAAACAAATGAAAAAAACAGAAAAGTAGGCTACAAGCAAATTAAAAATTTAAAAAAGTCAATTATGATAAAGGTTAAAAAATATTTATACAACGGAGAAATAGACATTGAATAGCCATGAAAGAAGACCTGCCAATCTTAACGGAAGAGCAACAGTTAAAGCTCCTTAATGAATGGAATAATCGCCCAGAAAATCCACCTTCATTAAATCAATTAGTAAAGATCGCTTTTGATAGAGACGATTTAGATGGAAGAAGTAAAGAAGGAAAAGCAGTTAAAAACTTTTTAGCCTCTAGACAAATTAAACCAAAGAAAAGCCATGAATATATCCCAAAGGGATTAATACAACTTGATTTTGAGCAAAAAGAGTATGTAGCAAATAATTGCGCTACAATGACTGGATTAGAAATAGCCAAAGTTCTATTTAAGAATGAATCCTTAACAAATTTATCTCAAGAAACTAGAAGCGTGTTAGAGTATATGAAGACTATACCTAGCAATGTGAAGTTCCAGATCAATAATACAGAGAATATACCAACTGAAGATTATAAACCTCCGAGAAGCGAAGAAAGAACGATTGCAAAAATAAATAGATATATATTAGATGGTATAGACAAAGAGAAAATTAGCCCAAAGCAAAAGAAAGAGGTCATATCTTTAATTGGATATATGAATACTTTTAGATTTTGTCACCAAATTAATCTTTATGATGATGAAAGAGACAGAGAGCTTTTTGAAAGTAGTTTCGTTAGATATACTTATGATAAAAGCGATTTAACTCAAGAGGAAGTAGATCAATACATCGTTCTTTCTACTGAAGTAGTCATATCCTCAAATATTCAACAAACAATTAATGTTTTACAAACTCAAATTGATATGGCAATCCAAGAAGATGGCAAGATACCGATGGCCCTTGTAGAAGCAAGCAATACAGCAAGAAAAGAATATAATGATTGCGTTAATAGACAGCAAAGGCTTTTGCAAGATTTAAAAGTAAAAAGAAGCGAAAGACTAAGTAAGCAAGTTAAAGAAAATGCAAGTATTTTAAATTTAGTAGAAATGTGGAAAGAAGAAGAATCCAGGCAAAAACTATTAAAAATGGCAGAATTAAGAAAGTCTGTTATTAAAAAAGAAATAGAAAGACTTGCCTCTATGGACGAACTAAAGGCCAAAATCCTAGGTATATCTGAAGAAGATATTTTAAATGGATGAGTGTTATATGTAAAGTAGATGGAAAAGAGTTTAAAGATGAAAAAAGTCTTCATCTTGCGCTTAAAGGCTATGGTTTAAATAAGGTAAAATATTATCAAAAATATTATGCGCGAAGAGATTTATTAACAGGCGAATTAATTAATTTTAAAACAAAAGATCAGTATTTAAATAGTGATTTTAATGATAAGAATAATATGAAAAAATGGCTTAAAGCGCAACCACTAGATAAAGCTCAAGAATATTGTAAGCAGATATTATTAAAAAGAAAAGATAGTAAAAGTCTTAGATATTCGCCCTCTCAGGTTGAATTAAGAACGATTATGGCTCCTTCAATAATATTTTATAATAAAATATTTAATAATTATTATGATTTATGTTCAACAATAGGTTTAGAAAACAAATTTATAAATCCAAGTTTAATTATAGATCGTTTTCAAAATAAATTAAATCAAAAAGATACGATCTATATTGATACGCGTGAGCAAAGCTGGTTGAAATTTAATATACCATTTGAAATTAAAACATTATCATTTGGTGATTATACATGCAAAGTTAATCCAAAATGTTTTATAGAACGAAAGAGTTTAAGTGATTTTATAAGCACTCTAAGCGTTAAGAACTATGAACGTTTTAATAATGAAATTAGTAAAGCGAAAAAAGAAGATTCTTATATAATAGTGATGGTAGAAGACACTTTATCAAATGCGCTCAGTTTTCAATATTTACCACATATTAGCAAGAAGATAAAAGCGACTCCAGAATATATATTCCATAATGTAAGAGAGATGTTGCAAAATTATGATAATCTTCAATTTTTATTTGTAGATGGTAGAAAAGAAATGATAAGAGTGATGGAAATGATTTTTGCTTCAAAAGAAGCCTATAATAAATTGGATCTGCAGTTAGCATATGATTTAAAAATATTATGATTTACTCACCAGAAAAATATAAAAAAACCTATGCAAATCTTAACGAAGAGTTTTCTCTTTTAAAAGGGAATCTTACAGATAAGCAAGCTAAAATAACACTGGCAAAGTTTTTAAGAAATAATTTAGGTTTTACAACAGAGTTAATTAGCGGAATAAAACTTGCTCCATATCAAGAAATTCATTTAAAAGCGCTTCTTAATAGGAATTTTAATATGTGCGTATTTGGTCGAGGCTGTGGAAAGTCTTTTATGGCTTCAATTTTTTGTTTTCTTCAATGTATTTTTGAGCCTAACACAAAAATATTAATTGCTGGACCAACATTTAGAACGGCTAGATTTATATTTAATAATTTAGAAAAAATTGTTGATAGTAAAGGTGGAGAGCTTTTAAAACAAGCTTTCGGTGCAAAAAGTAAAAGAAATGATCAATATGAATGGCAAATAAATGGAGGAAGTATTGTAGCTATTCCATTAAGTGGTGAAAAAATTCGAGGATTTCGAGCAAACGTTCTTGTATTGGACGAGTTTATGCTATTATCAGAAGATATTGTTAAAAATGTTTTGATGCCATTCTTGGTTGCTCCTCAAAATATGAAAGAAAGAATGGAGATAAGAGAGCTTGAAGATAATTTAATAAAAGAAGGCGCCATGAAAGAAGAAGATCGCATGGTTTTTCCGAATAATAGCAAGATGATTGCATTGTCGTCTGCAAGTTATACTTTTGAAAATTTATACAAAACATATAATGAGTGGACAGAAAAAATATTGTCAAAAGAAGAAGGTGAGGCTACATATTTTGTTAGTCAATTAAGTTATGAAGCTTTACCAGAAGAAATGATTGATAAAACAATTATTGAAGAAGCGCAAGCTGGAGGAGCAAGTCATAGTAGTTTTTTGAGAGAGTATTGCGCTAGGTTCATAGATGGTAGTGATAGTTACTTTAGCGCAAAGAAAATGGAAGAATGCACGATGCCTAATGGGCAAGCGCCCCATACCCTTATGCAAGGGTTACCAAATAAAAAGTATGTTTTAGGCATTGATCCAAATATGAGCGATAGTCCTAATGCGGATTATTTTGCTATGGCAATAATAGAAATTGATGAAGAAACAAAAACTGGTACTCTAGTTCACACATATGCAGGATTGGGTAATTTAAAAAATCATGTTAGTTATTTGTATTATATCATGACCAATTTTAATATCGTGTTTATTATTTTAGATAATGCTGGCGCTGATGTATTTATTTCAGCTTGTAATGAATCAGAGCTTTTTAAAAAGAATAATTTTAAAATAAATAATTTTGAATTTAATTCAGATTTGGAGGGTATTGATTATGAAAATGAAATTCGTAGAGTTAAAAATCAATACAATCTAGAATCAAAAAAAATAGCCTTTAATCAAGTTTTTACAAGTAGCTTTATAAGAAAATCTAATGAACATTTACAAGCATCCATAGACTATAAAAAGATATGGTTTGCAAGTAAAACATGTGGGAATGATACATTTTTTGAAGAAACATTTAATCAAAATATACCATTAAAATTAATGCAAACAGAAGAGAAAAAAGACTGGTCTACCCTAGACTTTATAGAGAATCAAGACGACTTTATATATCAAACTAAAAAACAATGTACTCTAATAGAGCATTCATCTACGGCAAGAGGCACCCAATCATTTGATTTACCTCAACATCTCAAGAGGAGCACCTCCTCAAATAAAGCAAGAAAAGATAATTATTCTGCACTTTTATTAGCAAATTGGGGTTTAAAATGCTATTATGATATAATAAACGTTCCAAAAGATGATATATCTCCTACTTTCACCCCAATAATGATAAAATAAGTGTAATATTTAAGATTTTATGAACAAAAAGAATAAAAAAATTCAAGAAACCAAAGCCTCTATAAATTTACAAGATAATTCACCACTTATGGTATACGGAAGCGAGATGAATAGCTCAAAGAAGACAAGGATCTCTGACATGAAACAGGCTATAGCTGGTACTAGAAGAAACGTTTCTGGAACAATAGAAAGAACAGATAGGTTCGCTAATATAGACAAAGGCCTAATTCCTTTCAAATATTCAAATTATGTAAAAAATTTATCTACGTTAGACGTTAAAGATGCTGTAGTTTTATGTCAAAAAGCTTATTACAATGTTGCAATTTTTAGAAATACGATAGACCTAATGACAGAGTTTTCCAGCAGTCCTATTTATCTAACTGGCGGAAGTCAGAAATCAAAAGAGTTTTTTGAGGCGTATTTTAAAAAAATCAATCTTGCGAGTTTCCAAGACCAGTTCTTTAGAGAATACTATAGAAGCGGAAATGTTTTTATATATAGATTTGATACAGCATTAAGTTCAGAGCAGGTACTAAGAGTCACCCAAACATTTGGTTCTAAATTAAAATCTTTAGCAGAAGATGGTAGCATAAAACTACCAGCAAGATATACCGTAATTAATCCAGCAGATGTTTACGCTGGAGGAACCGTCAACTATGCTTCAAATATTTATTATAAACTTTTAAGTGATTATGAGCTAGAAAGATTGAGATCTCCAAAAACAGATGAAGATTTAGAGGTTTACGATGGTCTACCAGAAGATGTGAAAGAAAAAATTTCCAACAAAGGCAATTCTTACATATTAGTTCCGCTAGAAAAAAATAAAATGGTAGCAGTATTTTATAAGAAACAAGATTACGAGCCTCTTTCGGTTCCTATGGGTTTCCCAGTATTAGATGACATTAATTGGAAACTGGAAATGAAAAAAATGGATATGGCAATAACAAGAACGATGCAACAGGCCATATTGCTTGTAACCCTAGGAACAGAGCCAGACAAGGGGGGAATTAATCCAAAGAATTTACAAGCTATGCAAGCCTTATTTGAGAATCAAAGTGTTGGTAGAGTTCTTATAGCAGATTATACCACAAAAGCGCAATTTGTAATTCCAGAAATTGGAAATCTTATCGGACCAGAAAAGTATGAAGTTGTTGATAGAGATATACAAATTGGTCTTAATAATATTTTAATTGGCAATGAAAAATTTGCAAATCAAAGTATTAAGGTGCAAGTTTTTGTTGAGAGATTAAAACAGGCCCGTGAAGTATTTCTCAATGAGTTTTTAATCCCAGAGATACGAAGGATGAGTAAAGATCTTGGTTTTAAAAATTTTCCTACCCCAGTATTCGAAGAGATGAACTTAAAAGACGATGTACAATATTCAAGAATTTATAATAGGCTTGTTGAACTCGGCATTCTAACGCCCTCAGAAGGCCTCCAAGCCATTGAAAGCGGAAGACTCCCAACAGAGCAAGAATCTGAAACTTCTCAAAGAAAGTTTAGGGACCTCAAGCAAGAGGGATTGTATCAACCAATTATTGGTGGTGGGGCGCAAGCTGGAAGGCCTCAAGGAACTGGAGCGCCTCAGTCAACAAAGAATGTTAAGCCTATAGGATCTAATGCCGCATTTTCTGTAGTTAAAATTAAAGATAATATTTTAGCAAGTCAAACTTTAGAGGAAGAAGTCAAATCTTCCTTAAGGAAGAAGCTTGGCGTAAAAAAGCTAAGTGCTCAACAAAAAGACTCGGCAGAGAAAATAACTGAGATAATAATAGCAAACGAGCAGCCAGATAAATGGGTAGAGGCTATTGGTAGTTATATTGATAATCCAATAGATAAAAATAGCAAGCAGATTTCAGAAATACAAGATATCTCCGCCTCCCATCAGATAACAAGTTATTTAGCATCTCTATTATATCATAGTAAAATTTAATAATTTTTGTGTAATGCATGTATATGCGTACATTAAATGGATTCCAAATTTATAATGATATATATCTAGACCTTTCTAAGTCTGGAGTATTAGATGGCAGATTTGTAAGAATTACTGGAGATAATTTCGTAAACGATAATTTTTATTTTGATTATGATTTTTATAAAAATCAAAATTTTAATATATCTCAAAGCTTTACGGTTTTTCTTTCTAACGATGACAAGGCTTATACAGGGTATTTACCAGATGTTACAGATAAAAAATCTATTAAAATAAAAAATCTGAGTTCTAGTATTCCAGTTTTTCTTACGGGTTATCAAAATCAGAGGTTTGATTATGCTGACTCTACCTTAAATTTACCCTCTCCTGTATGCGTAGATCTCGTTGGTATACGTAGAGATGACTATACAGGATGGGTTAGTATAAATTCAACCGCAGGAATATCATAAAATGTCCGAATTAAATTCGATTTATTATCGCGACGCATCGAAACAGTTATTAGTAAATAATACAACAAATGAATTAATTATTTCTGGATATAGGTTAGTTGTAGATTCAGATTTAAATAGAGATCTCGTACCAGTAGCTGCGCCAGCAGAAATAAGTTCTTTAGGGAAAAAAGGGAATATAGCATTTGATCGAAATTATGTTTATTATTGCGTAGAAGATAATTCATGGAAAAGAGCTCCTTTAGCTAAATGGAGAGTCTCATCTAAGGGCAGCAACGTTCAAATCCCAATTCCTAGTCATTGGTGGAATTTAACAAACCCAAATCCAGTAAATGGTATGGGCTTTGCAGAAAGAGGGGATTATAATTTTTATACTTATTCAGCAACGCCAGCGGAAAATCCTACGTTTAATTCCTCTGGGGCATTTTTAAAATCATCTAATGGAATAGATAGATCAAGATTTCCAGCGGGTGTATCTTTATTAAATTATAGTTCAAATCTTGTCGAACCAAGCTCATTTAATCAGGATTTTACAATTAGTTTTGAAACAAAAAGGCTAAATATTAATGGTATTCATGGCGGGCAATTTATACTTGGAAATAGATACGGTAAACTAGGTTTTCATTTTGAATATACAAATATAAATGGAGCTAGTACTGGAAATTATATATCATTTAAATTTGCAACAGGTAGCCCAGGCTTTGCAAGTATTCAAAGCGTAAATACTGGTATTACAGATCAAAATTATCATCAAGTTGTAGCGATGAATGACGCTTATAATAAAGCAATATCTTTATATGTTGATGGAGTATTGCAAGGTTCTGGTAAATATCCCTCCGCACGATCTTTGTATTCAAATCCAGTTCATCAAGGATTTGCAATTGGCGCAAGCGTTAATAATAATTTAAATACACCTTCAAATTCAACTGAGCTAAATACTCCAATTATTATAAGAAATATGGGCTTTTGGAAGGGCGCAGTCTTAACCTCGGGACAAGTTCAATATCTTTATAACAAAGGCTCATTTAGAAACTTGTCAGGATTATCTTAAGCATTTGTAAAAAGGCGCGTGTAATATTTACTTAGAGATGTAAATATGGCAGAATTAAATACAATCTACTATAGCGACAGAACGAAACAGTTATTAGTAAATAATACAACAAATGAATTAATTATTTCTGGATATAGCTTAGTTACAGACTCGGCGCTAAATCAAAATCTTAGAATCTCTTCGCCTCCCTCAGAACCAAATTCTTTTGGGGTAAAAGGCTCGACGGCTTTTGATGATGATTATATTTACTATTGTGTAGAAGATAATTCTTGGGCAAGATTAGGACTCAGTCAATGGAAAGTCACTAAGCAATCCGCTGGAACAGCAGAAGTACCAAACCCTACGAATTGGTGGAAGTTTACAACTAACGAGAAAGCAGATGTAGGTTCTTATGAATTTACAAATTATGGAGCTACATTTTCCTCTAGCGGAGCTTATTTACCTTTAAATTATTCTGCAGCAAATTCGCAGGGATTTAATACATTATTGAACCATGGAGTAAATCTTGTTGAACCAAGCTCATTCAATGAAAATTTTACAATTAGTTTTGAAACGAAAAGATTAAATATTAATAGCCGTTGGGGAAATCAATTTATTCTTGGAAGCGCATTTGGCAAATTAGGATTTCACTTTGAATATACAAATAGCGTTGGTACAGCAATTGGTAATCATTTATCATTTAAACTATCCACTCATAATAGACCAACGTATTCCTGGAAAAGCGTTCAAACTACGGGGCAAGTTTTAGATTCAAATTACCATCAAGTTGTTGCTGTTAACGATGCTTTTAAAAAAGCTATATTTTTATATTTTGATGGAGTTCTTCAAGGCTCTGGAGTTTATGTCAACCCAGGATCATACTATGATAACCCCAGATTTCAAGGATTCGCCATTGGCGGAAACCCAAACGGCGCATCTTCGAGACATGTTGAATATACAACCCCATTAATTATTAGGAATTTAGGTTTTTGGAAAGGATTAGCTTTAGCATCTGGAAACGCGCAAAGTTTATATAATAGAGGAAATTTTATTTCTTTCCCATTTTAAATTCAACTTAGCTCGTGTAATTCTATTTAAGGAATAAGGTGTATGCCTCAAAATAGAACTATATACAACGTACAAGGCCTGTTTGTAGCGCCTTATAGTGGAGAATATGTAAATGGCGATGATTTTTTTCTTAATGGCCATAGAATTTTAAAAAGAATAGAAAAAGTACAGACTTTTAATTATCAAATTGATAATCCCACTCTAGAATTAGGGGGATTTAATAGTAAAAAATATATATTTCGAGGTTTAATTGGAAATCCAGAAATTAACTTAGATTTTTCCTATGTACCAGACGGAGTAACTAATGAAAATCGTTTAAATTTTAATGTAGGACATTTATCTGGCAATTATTTTGGTCAAATGTTTTCTGGCCTCTCAAGAAATGATGTGCTATTAAATAATAGAGATTTTTATGCTGTGGTTAATAAAAGCGAGGAGGATATTGAATCTGCGCAAGCAGTATTATCATCTGAAATAATTAGGCCTTCTAAGATTGAAGATGTTATTGATACTAATAGTAAAAATTATAATTTGCTGCACTTTCAAAACTGTACGTTAAATTCATATTCTTTTCAAATGGCGGTTGGGAATGTGCCAACAATAACGCAAAATTATTTAGTAGACAATCTTACGCTTTATCCAAGCGGATCAGGAGTTCATTATGCAATTTTAGATTTAAAATCTGGCTTAAATATAGCGCAAAACGAAAAAATTATTGTGCCTAAAGATTTAGATTATTCTCAACATGATTTAAAAGGTAAAAACATTTTATTGCCAAGTGAAGCAACAGTAACATTTTATACATCAAATAAAACAGGGGTTCTATTTTATATAGACAACATTCAATCCTTAAATTTTGATTTATCTTTTAATAGAAAACCTTTGAAGGCTATAAATTATAAATTTCCATTATATAAAAAGATTCAGTTCCCCATAAATGGAAAACTAGGAATTTCTATGATTGTGAAAGATAATTTATCTGGATCATTTTTTGAAACAATTAATAAAGAAGACGAGTATAGTATTGTAGTTAATTTTGAAACGAACAGGGACGGAGTCTATAAGAGTAGATATATATTTAGCGGTTGCGAATTTGATTCAATCGACTATAATTCTAGCGTACAAGAGAAAAAGGTCGCAAATCTTAATTTTAATTTTGATCTTGATCCTGATTTCAATAGTAGGGGATTAATAGTTAGCGGCAATGTCCTTTACGGAAGATTATCTAATCAGAATAAAGTATTGATATTTTAAAATTTAATACGTATAATAATAGTGTAATACATTATGAATAATATGCTATTTAAATTATTTGGCCCAAATTGGCGTTCTAGTACTTCTGGAATAGTAACAGTTGTAGCAGTTTGTACGGCATTTGTTATTCATAGCGATAATTCTATTGTAGCTTTTCTTCCAGATAAAATAGAAGAATTTATTGTTGGATTATCTAAATTAATAGCTGTTGTTGGTGGTGTGATTTTTGCTCTTACTGTTAAAGATAGTCATGTAACAGGAGGAGATGTTCCTCAAACAGTAGAAGCAAAGAAAAGAGT
>Ga0172373_10007206_pt1 | contig 14514 bp, 15 predicted proteins | sample Lak10m_2_FD_114546 | JGI IMG/M metagenome (GOLD analysis project Ga0172373, IMG submission 114546) | Freshwater microbial communities from Kabuno Bay, South-Kivu, Congo - kab_092012_10m | ecosystem: Environmental > Aquatic > Freshwater > Lake | place: Democratic Republic of the Congo... | reverse complement strand
GTGGCCGTGGCGGCGGCGGCGGCGGTGGCTACGGCGGCGGCGGTGGTGGAGGTGGTTACGGCGGTGGCGGTGGCGGCTATGGCGGCGGTGGTGATCGTCGCGCCCGCCAGTTCGGCGGCTGACCTCTGCTCCTGAACCTCGGTGAGGCTGTCAGGTCTCGCCGGGGGCGGTTGCAACGCTTCCAGCATTGCAGCCTGGGTGGAACATGACAGGGAACCTGCTGGTTCCCTGCTTTTGTTCGCCTACATGTTCGTGTAATTCGGACCGCCCCCGCCTTCTGGCGTGACCCAGACGATGTTCTGGGTTGGGTCCTTGATGTCGCACGTCTTGCAGTGCACGCAGTTTTGCGCGTTGATCTGCAGCCGATCGGCGTTGTTCTCGTCTTTCACGTATTCGTACACCCCGGCCGGACAGTAGCGCGCCTCGGGACCCGCAAAGCGTGCGAGGTTGAGTGCAACCGGAACCGAGTCATCTTTCAGCGTGAGATGGCTGGGCTGATTTTCCTCATGATTGGTGCTGGCAATAAACACCGAGGACAGCCGGTCAAAGCTCAGCTTGCCGTCGGGCTTGGGGTAAGTGATGGGCTCGCACTGATCCGCTGGCTTCAGGTAGGCGTGGTCGGGCTGGCGGCTGTGCAGCGTGAAGGGCGCGCGGCCGCGGAACAGCACCTGGTCAATGCCCACCAGCGCTGTACCCCACCACAGTCCCTTGCTCATTGCAGGTTTGAAATTGCGCGCCCGATAAAGTTCGTCGTGAAGCCACGATTCGCTGAAGGCGTCGGCGTAGCCGCGCAGCTCGTCGTGTGAGCGGCCCGCCCCGAGGGCCTCGAACGCGGCCTCCGCTGCCAGCATGCCGGTCTTGATGGCGGCATGACTGCCCTTGATGCGCGAGGCGTTGAGAAAGCCCGCATCGCAGCCCACCAGACAGCCGCCGGGGAACACGAAGCGCGGCAGCGAGTTGAGCCCCCCCGCCGTGATCGCACGCGCGCCATAGGCAAGGCGCCGCCCGCCCTCCAGAAACGAACGGATCGCAGGATGCGTCTTGTAGCGCTGGAACTCCTCGAATGGCGACAACCATGGGTTGGAGTAATTGAGACCGACCACAAAGCCGACTGCGACCTTGTTGTCTTCGAAGTGATAGAGGAAGGATCCCCCGTAGGTGTCGGAGGAGAGCGGCCAGCCAGCGGTGTGCATGACCAGGCCGGCCTTGAATTTTGACGGCTCGATTTCCCAGAGTTCTTTGAGGCCAATGCCATAGCTTTGGGGGTCACGCCCCTCGTCGAGCCTGAAACGGGTCATCAGCTGCTTGCCAAGATGACCGCGCGCACCCTCGGCAAAGAAGGTGTATTTCGCGTGCAGTTCCATGCCGGGCTGGAAGGCATCGGTGGGCTCACCGTCACGGCCCACGCCCATGTTGCCGGTGGCGACCCCACGGACCGAACCGTCTTCATTGAACAGGATTTCAGCTGCCGCAAATCCCGGATAAATTTCAACGCCCAAAGCCTCGGCCTGCTGGCCAAGCCAGCGCACCACATTGCCCAGACTCACCACATAGTTGCCGTGATTCTGGAAACAATCGGGCAGCATCCAGTTGGGCACCCGCGTGGCACCGCCTTCGGACAGGAACATGAACCTGTCCTCGGTCACCGCCGTGTTGAGCGGTGCACCCATTTCCTTCCAACCCGGGAACAGCTCATTGATGGCAATGGGGTCCATGACCGCACCGGACAGAATATGGGCGCCCACTTCGGAGCCTTTCTCCAGCACGCATACGCCCAGTTCCTGCCCTGATTCGGCGGCCAGCTGCTTCAGGCGAATTGCCGCGGACAGGCCGGCAGGCCCGCCCCCGACGATCACCACGTCGTATTCCATTGCGTCGCGTTCGACTTGCATGAGACCTCCGGGGCCGGGGAAAACCGCTCTGATCGGCGGCTGTCGGCGAAACCCGGATTGTCGCGGAAAGGCCGACCCCGGCGCAAACCGGGAATCGATTACCATCGCCGCACTTCAAGTCAGGGCAATCAAAGGATCGGAGATTTTCAATGGCGACGACATTCGATCTCGGCGGCAGGGTAGCGATGGTGACCGGGGCCTCCAGCGGCCTGGGGACGCGGTTTGCCCGAATGCTGGCCGACAACGGCGCGCGCGTGGTGCTTGCTGCGCGTCGGGTCGAGCGCCTCGAAGCCCTGCGCGACGAGATCATTGCGGCCGGTGGCCAGGCCACGGCGGTGGCGCTCGATGTGACCGACGTGGCGTCGATCCGGGCGGCAGTTGCCCAGGCCGAGGAGCAGGCCGGGCCGATCGATATCCTGATCAACAACTCGGGCGTGAGCACAACGCAGCGAATCGTTGATGTCACCCCCGAAGACTATGACTTCGTGCTGAACACCAATACCCGCGGCGCTTTTTTCGTGGCGCAGGAAGTAGGCCGGCGAATGATAGAGCGCGCCCGCACAGAACCCGGCCGGCCCGCGCGCATCATCAACGTGGCCTCACTCGCCGCCATCAAGGTGTTGCCCATGATAGGGATTTATTGCATCAGCAAGGCGGCGGTCGCCCAGATGACCCGCGCGATGGCGATCGAGTGGGGCCGCTATGGCATCAATGTGAATGCGATCTGCCCGGGCTACATCAGCACCGAGCTGAACGAGCATCACTGGGAGACCGAAGGTGGCAGGAAGCTGATTGCGATGACGCCGCGAAAGCGTCTGGGTCAGCCCGAGGACCTCGACGGCATGGTGTTGCTGCTGGCCTCGGAGCGCTCAGGTTTTGTGAACGGCTCGGTCATCAATCTCGATGACGGTTTCTCGCTCTGACAGACGTGCCCTGCGCCTCAGTACGGATCGCGCTCTGATCCGACCGAGCGACGCAGCCGCCTGACCGCGAGCGCCACAAACGTCACCACCGGCACCACTGCAATGCCGCTTGCGAGATCGGGGTTGATGTTGAGCCCTACCGTTTCCATGCCCTTGAAGACATAGCCCAGCACCGCAATAGCGTAGTAGCTGATGGCCACCACCGACAGGCCCTCGACCGTTTGTTGCAGACGCAACTGAAGCTTGGCGCGGCGGTTCATGGCGCCAAGCAGCAACTGGTTTTGCGCCTCGCGCTCGATTTCAACCCGGGTGCGCAGCAGATTGCTCGCGCGGTCAATCCGCTCGGCAGCCGCCGCGAGTCTGCGATCGACGCTTTCGCAGAAGGCCATGGCTGGCGTGAACCGGCGCTCGAGGAATTCGGTGACGGTTTCCAGTCCGGCGACACGCTGCTCACGCAGGTCTGCCGAGCGTTGACGGACCAGCGCGTGATAGGCCCGTGAGGCGCCGGTACGAAAGCCGGTTTCCGAGGCGATCCGTTCGGCCAGCGCGGCGAGCCGGGTGACCTCATTGAGCATTTCGGGCTCTTCCTCGGCCGGGGCCGACTCGAGGCGACTGACCAGCTGGCCCAGACTGCGCTCGAGTTCATTCAGGTCAGCCGATGCACCTCGGGCGACCGGGAAGCCCAGCATCGCCATCATGCGGTAGACCTCGAGCTCAAGCAGCCGCTGCAGGTGGCGTCCGGCGAGCGAGGCATTCATCGACCGGTTGACGAGGAGAAACCGCGTGTAGCCATGGGAGTCGAGATGCAGATCGGTGTAGAGCACTGCCGCACCGTCGGTGAGTTCTGCGCCGATCAGGTCCGACGCGCCCAGTGCTGCGGCAATCCGGTCGCGGTGCGCCCACTGTGGACCATCGGGGACAAGAGCGATGTGTACCGCAGCGACCAGCTGGCCCTCGACGCCGGCGAGCCATCCCGACGGCAGCGCGTCAATGGCGGGCTCGGCGAACGGATCGTCGGCCCGAATGAGGTTGCGGTAGACGGTGTAGTCGTCAAATTCGCCGTGGCGCTCCCATTTGAGCCGGAAACGGGCGAAGTCGCCAAAGAAATGGCTCTGGCCCTCGCCTGGCGGCGCAACGCCGTACTGCAGGCACAGTTCGCGCAGGGCGGCCGGGCTCCCTGTCGCACCTGCCGGTCGGAGCAGGGCGAGATGGGAGATGAGACAGGGAGAGGACACGCGCGGCCGTGGCCGCGCGTGAATCTCGTTGTGGAGCGCGATGCGTTCGGGGTGCGGGATCATCGCGCTGCTCCGTCAATGCCGCCAACGCGGCAGGGTGCGGGAAAGGACGTTGTTCAGCGATTCGGGGTGGTCTGGCTCAAGCTCAGGACAGTGCGCCGGTATCAAGCCTGCAACCTGTGCGGGTGACGATCTCGTCACGCGTGACCCCGGGTGCGAGCTCCGCCACGCGAAGGCCCTGTGGGGTGACATCCAGAACGCCGAGATCGGTGATGACCCGATCGACCACGCCAACACCAGTGAGCGGCAGCGAGCACTTCTCGAGAATCTTGAGCTCTTCGGTGCCATCTTTCTTGCGTGCGGTGTGCTCCATCAGAACGATGACGCGCCCGACACCCGCCACCAGATCCATGGCGCCGCCCATGCCTTTGACCATCTTGCCAGGGATCATCCAGTTGGCCAGATCGCCGTGCTCGCTGACCTGCATGGCACCCAGGATGGCGATGTCGATTTTGCCGCCGCGAATCATGGAGAAGGAATCGGCCGACGAAAAAATCGACGATCCGGGCAGCGTGGTGACAGTTTGTTTGCCGGCGTTGATCATATCGGCATCAACCTCGTCTTCGGTGGGAAACGGGCCAATTCCGAGCAACCCGTTCTCGGACTGCAGCCACACATCCATGTCGCGAGGCACATGGTTGGCGACCAGGGTCGGCAGTCCGATGCCAAGGTTTACGTAGAAGCCATTGCGAAGTTCGCGCGCGGCGCGCGCGGCCATCTGGTCGCGGGTCCAGGGCATGTCAGATCTCCTTCAGCGCTCGGCGCGCACAGTGCGCTGCTCGATCCGTTTTTCGGGTGTGGGGTTGACCACGATTCGATCGATGTAGATGCCGGGCAGATGCACCGCATCGGGATCGATTTCGCCGTTGGCCACCACCTGTTCGACCTCGGCAACCGTGATACGGCCCGCCATGGCGACATTGGGATTGAAGTTGCGGGCAGTTCGCCGGAATACCAGGTTGCCGGCGCGGTCTGCCATCCAGGCCTTGACCAGCGACACATCGGGAACCAGCGCGCGCTCCATGAGGTAGGTCTTGCCGTCGAACTCGCGGGTTTCCTTGCCTTCCGCCACGATGGTGCCAACCCCGGTGGGCGTAAAGAAGGCCGGGATTCCAGCGCCTCCGGCACGAAGCTTTTCGGCCAGCGTGCCCTGGGGCGTAAATTCAAGCTCGAGTTCGCCCGCCAGGTACTGGCGCTCGAATTCCTTGTTTTCGCCCACGTAGGACGCGATCATCTTCCGGATCTGCCGGGTGGCAAGCAGCAGCCCCAGGCCGAAGCCGTCCACGCCGGCGTTGTTCGAGATGCAGGTGAGGTTGCGGACACCCGAGTCGCGCAACGCGGCGATGAGCGCCTCGGGAATGCCGCACAGGCCAAACCCGCCCACCGCGATCATCTGACCGTCCTTGACCACATCGGCCAGCGCGGCGCTGGCACTCGGAAAGACTTTGCTCATAGAAACCCCGCCAATTCAGTGCATGATTCGGATTATATGTCCCGACCCGATTCCCACGGCCGCATGCTGGCTCCCGACGACCACCACGCGCACGGTCACGACGACCGACATCCCGGACACGGCCGTCATGCGCTCCCCTCGCGCGGCCTGGGCATCGCCTGCCTGATTGTTTTCGGCTTCAGTCTGCTCGAGATCATGGTGGGCCTTGTGAGCGGGTCGCTCGCGCTCGCCTCGGATGGGCTTCACATGCTGACCGATGCGCTCGCGCTGGGCCTGGCCTGGGGTGCTCAGTGGGTGGCTCGCCGCCCGCCCGATGCCCGGCTCACCTTCGGCTACGAGCGCGCGGAGTCTCTGGCTGCGTTCGTCAATGCCCTCACCTATCTCGCCCTACTTGGCTGGATCGTCTTCGAGGCGGTCGACCGCTTTCGCGCGCCCCACACGCTGGATGCGAGTCTCGCTCTCCCGGTTGCGATCGGGGGGTTGCTGGTCAATGTGGCGGTGTGGTGGGCGCTGCACCGGGACGGCGACGATCTCAATGTGCGGGGGGCGCTGCTTCACGTGCTGGGCGATCTGGCGGGTTCCGCGATCGCGATTACCGCCATTGTGGTGGCCGCGATCACGGGATGGACGGCGGTGGATCCCCTGCTCACGCTGGCCATTTCAGTGCTGCTGCTGCTCTCCACCGTGAGACTGCTGCGCGACAGCGCCCGCGTCCTGATGAACGCTGCGCCCTCGGGGCTGGATCTTGCGCGCCTGTCCGCGGCGCTCGCAGCCCTGCCTGGGGTGACCGGCCTGCACGATCTGCATGTCTGGAATATCAGCAGTGGCCAGCCAGCGCTCGCGGCCCATCTGCAACTGAGCCCCGGGTCTGACTGGGTGGCGGTTCTGGAGCATGCCCGGTCGCTGCTGGCCGCCGATTTCGGCATCCAGCACGTCACTTTGCAGCCTGAATTCGCCAAGCCGATATAATCGGGGTTGACCGGCTGCCCTTATGACCAAATTCGTCTTCGTCACCGGCGGCGTCGTCTCCTCGCTTGGCAAGGGGATCGCCGCCGCCTCCATCGCCGCGCTGCTCGAATCGCGCGGTGTTCGCGTCACCCTGCTGAAACTCGATCCCTACATCAACGTTGATCCGGGCACCATGAGTCCGTTTCAGCACGGTGAGGTATTCGTCACCGAAGACGGTGCCGAAACCGATCTTGACCTGGGCCACTACGAGCGATTCGTGTCGGCCCGCATGCGTCGGACCAACAACTTCACCACCGGGCAGATTTACGACACGGTCCTCAGGAAAGAACGCCGGGGCGAATACCTCGGACGCACCGTTCAGGTCATTCCCCACATCACCAACGAGATTCAGGCCTTCATCGAGCGGGGCGCCGGGATCGGAACAGCCGATGCCGCCGAGGTCGCGATCGTTGAAATCGGCGGTACGGTGGGTGATATCGAGTCGCTGCCATTTCTTGAAGCGGTTCGCCAGATGAGCCTCAAGCTTGGGCGTGGCTCGAGCGCTTTTGTGCATCTCACGCTCGTGCCCTTCATCGCTTCAGCGGGGGAACTCAAAACCAAGCCCACCCAGCATTCGGTTCAGAAGCTGCGTGAAATCGGCATTCAGGCCGACATGCTTTTGTGCCGCGCAGATCGCCCCATCCCTGACGACGAGCGGGCCAAGATCTCGCTGTTCTCCAACGTGGCGCTTGAATCGGTGATTTCGGTGTGGGACGCCACCAGCATCTACAAGATTCCGCGCATGCTGTACGAGCAGGGTGTGGACCGGCTGCTGGTCGAACATCTCCGTCTTGATTCCCGGCCGGCCGATCTCAGCGTGTGGGACCGGTTGGTGCACTCTCTCGAGAACCCCGCCAGGGAGGTTCGAATTGCGATGGTTGGCAAATATGTCGACCTGACCGAGTCCTACAAGTCGCTGACCGAGGCGCTGATCCACGCCGGCATTCATACCTCGAGCCGGGTTCAGATCGACTACATCGACTCCGAGCGGATAGAAGCAGAAGGCGTTGGCACATTGCTCGCGGGGTTTGATGCCATCCTGGTTCCAGGAGGCTTTGGTCGCCGGGGCGTGGAAGGCAAGATTGCGGCCATCCGTCATGCCCGGGAGTCTGGCATCCCGTACCTCGGAATCTGCCTGGGCATGCAACTCGCCGTCATCGAATTCGCCCGTGATGTGTGTGGCCTGGCAGGCGCCAACAGCACTGAGTTCGACTCAGACTGCGCGCATCCGGTCGTGGGCCTCATTACCGAGTGGCAGGACCGCGAGGGGCAGGTTGAGCGTCGCGACACTTCGTCCGATCTGGGCGGCACCATGCGCCTCGGTGCGCAGCGCTGCCCTGTCACGGGCGGCACACTGGCAGCACAAATTTATGGCGAGTCAGTCAATGAACGCCACCGGCACCGTTACGAGGTCAACAATCACTACGTGGGGCAGCTCGAGTCCGCGGGCCTGAGGGTTTCGGCACGCACGCCATCCGAGTCACTCACCGAAATCGTTGAACTGCCGCGCTCGGGTCCGCTCGCGCACCCCTGGTTCCTGGCGGTTCAGTTCCACCCCGAATTCACCTCCACGCCGCGCGAAGGGCATCCGCTCTTCATTTCCTACGTGCGGGCGGCCATCGAGCAGTCGGAGCGCACGCGCTCGGCGCAGGCCGCATGAAGCGCCGGGTGTCGCCTGACCGCGCCGACCGAGTGCGGGCCGGCTCATGAATCTGTGCGGCTTCGAGGTGGGTCTTGATCGGCCCCTGTTTCTGATTGCCGGTCCCTGTGTGATCGAGTCGCGCACCATGGCGTTTGAGACCGCCGGGCGCCTGATCGAAATCACCCGCAAGCTCGGCGTACCCTTCATCTACAAGTCTTCGTTCGACAAGGCCAATCGCAGTTCTGGCTCGTCATTTCGAGGCCCCGGCATTGACCAGGGGCTCGCCATCCTGGCCGACCTGCGCGCCGAGTTGCAGGTGCCCGTTCTCACCGATGTGCATGACACCGGGCATGTGGCGGAAGTTGCGGCGGTGGTTGATGTCCTGCAGACCCCGGCCTTTCTTGCCCGACAGACCGACTTCATTCGCGCTGTGGCCTCGGCTGGTCGCCCGGTCAACATCAAGAAGGGACAGTTTCTCGCGCCTGGCGATATGAAGCATGTGGTGGACAAAGCCCGGGCTGCGGCGATCGAAGCGGCTGGGGGTGATCCTTCTGCCGGCGACCACATCATGGTCTGCGAACGCGGCGCAAGCTTCGGCTACAACAATCTCGTCTCTGACATGCGCTCGCTTGCCATCATGCGTGAAACGGGCTGCCCGGTGGTGTTTGATGCCACCCACTCGGTTCAATTGCCGGGCGGGCAGGGCACCTCGTCGGGTGGTCAGCGGGAATTCGTACCGGTGCTCGCGCGTGCGGCCGTGGCGAGTGGGGTTGCCGGCCTTTTCATGGAAACCCACCCTGATCCTGCGCGCGCGATGTCCGATGGACCCAACGCCTGGCCCCTTGGGCGAATGCATTCCCTGCTTGAGGTGCTGGTTGAAATCGATCGCACAGTGAAGCGCTGCGGCTTTGCCGAGCAGACGCTTTAACCGACTTCGAACACAAGGAATCCAACATGGCCGCCTACGTCATCACCGACATCAAGGTGAGCGATCTCGAGAAATACAAGGGTTATCAGGCCCTCACCCCGGGTGCCATTGCTGCGGCCGGAGGCGAATTCCTGGTGCGCGGCGGGCGGACCGAAGTGCTGGAGGGTGATTTCGAACCAGGCCGCGTGGTGGTCCTGCGGTTCGAGACCATGGACGCCGCCCGCGCTTTCTATCACTCGGCTGGCTATGTCGCCGCGCGTGCAGCGCGTGCCGGCGCCACCGAACGGTTCAACCTTTTCATTGTTGAGGGTGTCTGAATGAGTGCGATCGTCGACATCATTGGCCGCGAGATCATCGACTCGCGCGGCAATCCCACGGTCGAGTGCGATGTCCTGCTCGAGTCGGGCGTGATGGGGCGGGCCGCCGTGCCGTCGGGGGCCTCCACTGGTTCGCGTGAGGCGATCGAACTGCGTGACGGTGACGCGGCGCGCTTTCTGGGCAAGGGCGTGCTGCGGGCGGTGGAGCATGTGAACACCGAAATCTGCGAGGCGTTGATCGGCCTGGACGCGTCCGAGCAGGCGTGGATTGACCGCACCCTCATTGAGCTCGACGGTACCGAAAACAAGGAACGTCTGGGCGCGAATGCAATGCTGGCGGTATCCATGGCCGTGGCGCGCGCGGCTGCCGAGCAGTCTGGCCTGCCGCTCTACCGCTATTTCGGTGGGTCGGGGGCCATGGCGCTGCCTGTGCCGATGATGAATGTGATCAACGGTGGAGCGCACGCCAACAACAACCTCGATCTGCAGGAATTCATGATCCTGCCGGTTGGCGCACCCTCATTCAGAGAGGCGTTGCGCTATGGCGCCGAGGTATTCCATGCGCTGAAGAAGCTGCTCCATGACCGGGGGATGTCGACCGCGGTGGGTGACGAGGGCGGGTTCGCGCCCAGCGTCGAGAACCACGAGGCGGCAATCAAACTCATCCTGGAGGCCATTTCCAAGGCAGGCTATGAGCCGGGGACCCAGATCGCACTGGGTCTTGACTGCGCCAGCTCCGAATTCTTCCGTGATGGTCGCTACCACCTCTCCGGCGAGGGGCTGATCCTGTCGGCGGGCGAATTCACCGACCTGCTCGCCACCTGGTGTGACCGCTATCCCATCGTGTCCATTGAAGACGGCATGGCCGAAAACGACTGGGACGGCTGGAAGCTTCTCACCGAGCGCCTGGGCGGCCGGGTTCAGCTGGTGGGAGATGATTTGTTTGTCACCAACACGCGCATTCTTCAGCGGGGTATCGACGAGGGAGTTGCCAATTCCATCCTGATCAAGATCAATCAGATTGGAACGCTCACCGAGACCTTTGCCGCCATCGAGCTTGCCAAACGCAACAACTACACAGCGGTCGTATCGCATCGCTCGGGGGAAACCGAGGACACCACGATCGCCGACATTGCTGTGGCCACCAATGCGCTCCAGATCAAGACCGGCTCCATGAGCCGTACCGATCGCATCGCCAAATACAACCAGCTGCTGCGGATCGAAGAGGATCTCGGCGAGACCGCCACCTACCCCGGACAGTCGGCTTTCTATAATCTTCGCCGCAATCGTCGCCCGCTGGTGTAAGGTTGCGGGCGTGCGCGCACTCACCTTCCTTTTGCTAAGCCTCCTCGTGCTGGTCCAGTATCCACTCTGGCTTGGCAAGGGAGGATGGTTTCGCGTGTGGGAAATCGAGAGTGAACTGCAGGCCCAGCGGGTGGTGAACGAGCAGCGGCGCATGCGCAATGCCGCCCTGGAGGCGCAGGTGCGCGACCTCCGCTCCGGAAGCGATGCGGTTGAGGAAATCGCCCGTGCCGAGCTCGGCATGTTGCGAAAGGGCGAGATTTTCGTTCAGATCAGCGAGCCCTCGCGCGGCGAGAGCGCCTCGCCGGCGTTTGATGCCGAGGTGCGAACCGCGTCGTTTTCCAGGCAGCCCTGAGGCAGGCGGCAGCGGTTGTTTGTGCCCCGGTCTTCAGTGCCGGCTGGCTGGGTGCTCGGCGCTCACCGTGTCACGGAACAGGGCCGCGCAGTCCACTGCATCAAACTGGTAGGGCTGATTGCAGAAGTCGCAGCGCACCTCGACCGGATCGCGCTCTGACAAAATATCTTCCACCTCGGCGGTGCCCAGCATGCGGAGCATGTTGGCCACCTTGGCGCGGGAGCAGCCGCAGCCAAAATGCACCAGGCGCGGGTCGAAACCACGCAGCTGCTCTTCCCAGAACAGCCGGTTGAGGACATCGTTGGGGGCGAGTTCGAGCAACTCGGATGCGCTCAGGGTGTTGGCCAGCATTTCCATGCGATTCCAGGCATCCGGGTCGGCATGGGTGGTCTGATGGCCGCCTTCACTGGGCAGTTGCTGCAGGAGAAGGCCACAGGCGCGATCGGGGCCCGCGGCCAGCCAAAGCCGGGTTGGCAGCTGTTCCGAGCGTTGCATGTAGTGCTCAAGCACCTCGGAAACGCTGGTCCCTTCGAACGGCACGATGCCCTGCCAGGGCTGACGGTTTTCATTGCGGGTATGGGGATCGAGCGTGACCGCGAAGCGGCCGCCGCCGTGACGGTTGACGAGTTCGCTCAGCGAGGCGTCCGCCGCAATGGATGCGCCTTCACGTACCTTGACGGTGGCGCGGAGCCGGCCATCGGAACGGCACTCCACAACGATCAGGGCGATCGGCCCGTCGCCGTGAATCTGCATGATGAGTGAGCCATCAAACTTGAGTGTCGCCGACAGCAGAACCGCGGCCGCCGATAACTCCCCCAGCGTATTGAGTGCTGCGGGCGGCAAATCGTGCCGGCTTGCGATCTGCCGCCAGCACTCGTCGAGCGAGACGATTTCGCCCCGCACGGCGGTGCCATCCAGCAAAAAGCGTCGAACCAGATCGTGTTTCAATCGAGTGCTTCAGCCGATGCGGGTGAGGCCTGCGCGGAACATGCGCGCCCGCTCCATGTACACCCGCGCACCGTAGCGCAGGCGTTCGAGATCTTCATCGGTGAGTGTTCGAACGATCTTGCCGGGCGAGCCCAGAACCATGCTGCGATCCGGGATCTCCTTGCCCTCGGTCACCAGGGCGCCGGCGCCAATCAGGCAGTCGCGGCCTATCTTTGCACCGTTCAGCACAACCGCCTGTATGCCAATGAGCGAACCACTGCCTATCGTGCAGCCATGCAGCATCACCTGATGGCCGACGGTGACGTTCTCGGCGATATCAAGCTGCAGTCCCGTGTCGGTATGAAGAACCGAGTTGTCCTGCACGTTGGACCCATGGCCGATGCGGATCAGATCATTGTCACCGCGGATGGTGACGTTGAACCAGACACTCGCCAGGGCGGCGATTTCGACCCGGCCGATGATGTCGGCCGAATCGGCGACCCAGGCATCGGGGTGAATCTGCGGTGCGTGCTCGCCCAAGCGGTAGATCGCCATCTCTGACTCCATCAAAAGCGCGCATTCTAAGCGATGCCCACGCAAGGGCTGTCGCGTCGTTTGCGGGTAGGGGGTGGCGGATCAAGATGCCTATAATTCCGGCCCAGATGAGTACTGACCTGTCTTCGCGCCCCCTCGAAGCCTACCAACCGGTGGTGGGTTCACAGTCGCTGTTTTTTACGCTGCGCGGGCTTCGCCATCATGTCCGTCACTGGCACACCGGAGGGACGACCCGGCAGCATCTGGTGCTGCTTCATGGTTGGATGGATTCGTCCGTGTCGTTCCAGTTCATGGTCGATCAGATGGGGCCGGGTTGGTCTATCCATGCGCCCGACTGGCGCGGGTTCGGGCTGTCAGAGCGCCCTGCGTCCGACAGCTACTGGTTCCCCGACTATCTCGCTGACCTCGAACAACTGCTCGATGAGCTCGCGCCTGGCGGTCAACCGGTCGATCTGGTTGCGCACAGCATGGGCGGCAATGTGGCCATGCTCTACGCGGGCGTGCGGCCCGCGCGGATTCGCCGGCTGATCAATCTCGAAGGGGTGGGCATGCGCGCGGCACGTCCGCGCGAGGCGCCTGGGCGTTATGCCACCTGGCTGGATCAAGTCCGGGACGGCCGCAGGCTCCGTGCCTATCCATCGCGTGAGGCCCTGGCAGAGCGGCTGTGCGCCGATAATACCCGGCTCACCTTCGACAAAGCCTTGTTCATTGCACAACACTGGTCGCAATCCCTGCCTGAGGGTGGGTTCGAGGTGCTGGGCGATCCTGCCCACAAGCTTCCCAATCCGGTGCTCTATCGCGTCAGCGAAGCGCTGGCCTGCTGGCGGCAGATCACCGCGCAGGTGCTCTGGGTGATGTCCGAATTCCCTTCGCGCGGAATGAGCTTTGCCCTCAAACCGGCCTATGAGCGCAGACTGTTGGCCATTCGGTCACTTGAACGCGCGACCGTGAAAGAGGCGGGCCACATGATGCATCAGGATCAGCCGGGTGCCGTGGCGGCTCTCATCCGGACATTTCTCCTTCAATGAGTTTTTCCCCTGATCCCTGGCGCTGCAACGCCGATCTGCACTGCCACTCCAATATGTCTGATGGCGTGCTCGAGCCTGCCGCGTTGGTGGCGCGTGCGGCCGACAACGGGGTGGAACTGTTTTCTCTCACCGACCATGATGAAGTTTGCGGCCAGCAGCGGGCGGCCGATGCGGCGCGGGCGCGTGGCCTCGAGTACGTGGGCGGCGTTGAGGTATCGGTGTCCTGGGGCGGCGAAACCGTCCATGTGGTGGGGCTGCGGATCGACTGGACCGATGCCGCACTGTGTGCGGGGCTTGCGCGAACGCGCTCCGGGCGTGACTCGCGGGCCCGCGAGATTGCCCGCCAGCTTGAAATTGCGGGCGTACCCGACGCGTGGGATGGGGCGCTGCGGCACGTGGGGAATCCGGCGCTCATTTCGCGTACGCATTTTGCGCGGCACATCGTTGAGTGCGGCATCTGTGACGATGTGGGCGAGGTGTTTCGCAAATACCTGGTCGAGGGCAAGCCCGGTTATGTCGAGCACCGCTGGGCGCGTCTGTCCGAGGCGGTGGAATGGATTCGCGGGGCGGGAGGTGTGGCGGTACTCGCGCATCCCGGCCGCTACCGATTCAACGAGACGGCACTGTGGGCCCTGGTGACAGAGTTCAAGACCGCCGGGGGCGAGGCCATTGAGGTGGTGTGCGGCAGCCACACGCGCGATCAGTTTCGTCGGTTTGCGGGTGTGGCGCTGGAGGCGGGCCTCGCCGCTTCCCGCGGGGCTGATTTCCATTCACCCGGCGAGCGTCATACCGAATTGGGTCGTCTGCCGCTATTACCGGATTCAGTGGTTCCCGTATGGCGGGACTGGCCCGAGTTTCTGAGCCGGCAGGCGGTCTGATCTGAATCGGG
>Ga0172373_10007205_pt1 | contig 14516 bp, 8 predicted proteins | sample Lak10m_2_FD_114546 | JGI IMG/M metagenome (GOLD analysis project Ga0172373, IMG submission 114546) | Freshwater microbial communities from Kabuno Bay, South-Kivu, Congo - kab_092012_10m | ecosystem: Environmental > Aquatic > Freshwater > Lake | place: Democratic Republic of the Congo: South-Kivu... | reverse complement strand
TTGATCGACAAATTAAAGGGGCCGCGCACGCGCCGCATGCCCTGCTCGCATAACCACTGCTTGGAGCCGCCGAGCAGTGGTTATGCGAGCAGGGCATGCGGCGCGTGCGCGGCCCCTTTAATTTGTCGATCAACTCCGAAACCGGACTGCTGGTGGAGGGGTTCGACACCCCGCCCATGGTCATGATGGGGCATGCGCGACCCTACTACGGCGAGCATCTCGAGCGATGCGGTTATCAAAAAGCCAAGGACATGCTGGCGTACATGGTTGCGCCGGATTTTCCGGCGCCGCCGGTCATGGAGCGGCTGGCAAAGCAGGTCGGGAAGCGCGCAACGGTGCGCCAGATCGACCCGAAACGCTTTGGCCAGGAAATGTCCTTGTTGCGCGACATTTTCAACGATGCCTGGTCGGAAAACTGGGGTTTCGTGCCCTTTACCGATGCCGAATTCCGCGACATGGGCCACGCCCTGCGGGTATTGTCCATGCCGGACCTGATCCAGATTGCCGAAGTTGATGGCGAGGCGGCTGCCTTCATCGTTGCCGTCCCGAATATCAATGAAGCCATCCGCGGGCTGGATGGCAAACTGTTCCCGACCGGCTGGCTGAAGCTGCTCTGGCGCCTCAAGGTTCGGCATCCCATGTCAGCCCGCGTCCCCCTGATGGGTGTGCGCCGCAAGTTCCAGCATACCCGGCTCGGCCCGGGCCTGGCTTTTCTGGTGATCAATGCCGTACGGGCGCAATTGCACCGGCGCGGTGCCAGAGACATCGAACTGTCCTGGATACTCGAGGACAATGACGGCATGCGCAGCATCATCGAACTGATCGGTGGGCGCGCCTACAAGCGCTACCGGGTATATGAACGACTCTTGTCGTGACTGACCAGGCGCCAGGATTCAACGCCATCGTGCTGGCTGCCGATCGCGGGCGGAATGACCCGGTGGCTGTCGCTGCAGGGGTTCCGGCCAAATGCCTGACGCCCATCGCCGGCAAGCCGATGCTCATGCGCGTGCTGCAAACGTTGCGCCAGGACAAGCGCTTGGGCCGCCTGCTACTCTGCGGACCGAAGGCCGAGGCGCTTGAGAAATCGCCGGAACTTCGCCAGGTGGTGTCCGGCGGAATCGTTCAGTGGATTGAATCCCAGGCCACGCCCAGTCGCAGCGCCGCTGCTGCCTTGGCAGTCCTGCCCGATGACCTGCCGGTGCTGTTGACGACGGGCGACCATGCATTGTTGAGTCCGGACATGTTGCGGCATTTTCTGGACCGGGCCGCGGCCACCGAATGCGATGTTGCTTTTGCCCTGGCGCCTTATGAACTGGTGCAGGGAGCCTATCCGCGATCGCGCCGGACCGTGCTGAAGTTCAGAGATGGCAACTATTGCGGCTGCAACCTGTTTGCTTTTCTGACTCCGAACGGACGCCGGATGGCGCAAATCTGGCAGCAAGTCGAGGACAAGCGCAAGAGCCCGATCCGTGTTATCGGTCTGGTAGGGTGGAGTGCCGTAATTCTGTACGCGATGGGTTGGCTGAGCCTGGCGGGTGCACTGCGCCGCCTGTCACGCAAGACGGCGATCCGCATCGGCGTGGTCAGCATGCCGTTTGCGGAAGCTGCAGTCGACGTCGATAATGCGGAAGATTTGGCACTGGTTCGAGAGATCGTGGCGCGAAGCACCCAGCCTTGATCAGATCTGGCAGCGATCGCTCCAACCAGCCACCTGACGCGAGGCGCGCTCAAGATCGGCCGGACTGTCGACCTCGGCCCATCCCAGACCCTGAATCGACTGGGTCCAGACTGCGCCGCTTTGGGCCAGTTCGTCGATCAGAGACAAATACCATTGCTTGAGCGCTTGGGGATTGCGCAAAGCACGTTCGAGGCTTTCCCTGAAAAGCCGCGGTCCGTCACCACGAAACGTCATCATGCCGATGGATTCGGCGTTGACCCGGTCGAGCGGCAGTTTTTTTCCGACATGGATCAGGCGTTCGCCGTCGCGTATCACCTTCATGTCGTCGTCGTCGTAGCGGTCCTTGGCGTCGCTGGCCAAGGTGACCGGGTGCGGTGACGCCGCGAGCAGCCTTTGCAGCACGGCGACTTCGAAGAGCGTGTCGCCGTTCAGGAGCAGAAAGTCTTGCTGCATCTCGGCGCGGGCAACCCAGCAGCTCACCAGGTTGTCACTGGACGCAAAGAATGGGTTGTACAAGGTGCGCACCCCATGCGGCACGGGCAGTCCAGCTAGCCACGACTCCAACCGATCGGCGCCGAACCCGACAACTACCGTGATGTCATCTATGCCGCAGCGTGTCAGGGCTTCAATCTGCCAGCGGATCAGGGGGCGGTCATGCACCTGCAGCATGCATTTCGGGATGTTTTCGGTCAGCGGCAGCAATCTGCGACCCTGACCGGCGCTCAAAATTATTGCTTTCAACCTGATTCACCTCATTTGCGACGGACATGGCCGAGCGCGCTTTCCATGAAGCCGCGCGCCGCGGATTCTACTTTATAATGATCCGAAATAAATCGCTGCGGGCAGCGCTCAGTCCGGGCGCAATAAAAATTCGCTTCTTCCCCCTATGCCATGACTGATCCCTTGCCCACGAGCTCGACCGCCGCCCAGCCACCGGGCTCGAATTCGGCAGGTTCCGGGTACCGGCAGCGCAAGAAATTGATTGCCACGTTGACCATTCTTATCGTGGCTTGTGTTGCGCTTTGGTACGCCGGTTTCAGACCTTCCGCTAGCACGAAGGCGGCCGGAGCGGATGGGCGCCAGGATGCTTCGGTTCATCCGATACCTGTCGTCGTTACTCCGGTGCGTCAAGGCAGTCTCGATGTATACCTGTTCGGCCTCGGTACCGTGACACCGCTCAATGCCGTCATGGTGCGCAGTCGCGTCGATGGGCAACTGATGCGCGTTGCTTTCGAGGAGGGTCAAATGGTTCAGGCCGGCGATCTCCTCGCCCAGATCGATCCGCGCCCGTTCGAGGTGCAGCTGACACTGGCCACCGGTCAGCTGGCGCGCAATCAGGCGCTGCTCGATAACGCGCGCACCGACCTGGAACGCTATCGCAAGCTGCTGGAGCAGGATTCCATTTCGCGCCAGCAGGTCGATACCCAGGAGTCGCTGGTGCGCCAGTATGAGGCTGCCCTGCTGGCCGACCAAGGCGGGATAGACAACGCGAAGCTGCAACTCACCCATGCTCGGGTCGTCGCCCCGATCAGTGGCCGGGTGGGTCTGCGGCAGGTGGACCCCGGCAACATCGTGCGCGCTGCCGACGCCACCGGCATCGTCGTGATCACGCAATTGCAACCGATCGGCATCGTCTTCCCGATTCCCGAAGATGCGCTGCCGCGCGTGATGAGGCGGCTGCGCAGTGACAAGTTCATCCCGGTTGACGTCTTCGACCGCGCCCAGAAGGAGAAGCTCGGCAGCGGCCGGCTTTTGGCGGCCGACAACCAGATTGACACGGCGACGGGCACCATCAAGCTCAAGGCTGAATTGCCCAATGCCGACGGCGCGCTCTTTGCCAACCAGTTCGTCAACGTAAGAATGCCTGTCGAAACCCTGCCCAACGCGACGCTGGTGCCTTCGGCAGCGATCCAGCGCGGTGCCGCGGACACATTCGTCTACGCCGTCAAGGACGGCCAGAAGGTCGCGGTGGTCCCGGTAAAAGCCGGACCCGTGCAGGGCGAGACTACCGCAATCGAGACCGCGATCGCTGCCGGTACCCTGGTTGTCGTCGACGGCGCCGACCGGTTGCGCGATGGTGCGTATGTCGAATACGTTGTCCGCGATAAGGCCGCTGCGCCAGCCAACGATGGGGTGCAGCGGGGATCGCGTGGCGGCAAGGAGGGCAACGAGCGGTTGTCGGTGAAGCGGGAACCGCGCGCCAAGGGCGGCGCCTGAACGATCGGTTAACGGCTGCGCCAGCCATGAATCTCTCGCGTCTGTTCGTCCTCAGGCCTGTCGCGACATCCTTGCTGATGCTTGCCATCCTGCTGGTGGGTATCGTCGGCTATCGTGTGTTGCCGCTTTCCGCGCTGCCCAAGTTCGATTATCCAACCATCCAGGTGGTCACCCTCTATCCCGGGGCGAGCCCGGAGGTTGTCGCTTCCTCAATCACTGCGCCGCTGGAGCGCCAGTTCGGGCAAATGCCGGGCCTGAACCAGATGTCGTCGACCAGTTCTGGCGGAGCTTCTGCCATCACGCTGCAATTCAGCCTGGAGTTGCCGCTCGACGTGGCCGAGCAGGAAGTGCAGGCAGCGATCAATGCGGCGGCGACCTATCTGCCGCCCGACCTGCCGCAGCCGCCGATATACAGCAAGGTCAACCCAGCCGACACGCCCATCGTGACGCTGGCGCTGACTTCGCGCACTATGCCCTTGCCGGAAATCCAGCGCCTCGCCGATACCCGGCTGGCAGCGCAGATCTCGCAGATTTCCGGTGTTGGTCTGGTCAGCATCGTCGGCGGACAACGGCCTGCCGTGCGGATTCGGGCCAATCCAAAGGCGCTTGCAGCCTACAACCTTTCGCTTGCGGATGTGCGGGTGGCCATCGGCAATGCCAACTCCAACCAGGCCAAGGGCAGCTTCGACGGACCCACACGAGCTTCTACCATCGACGCCAACAGCCAGCTGAAGTCGGCCGGTGAATTCAAGACCATGATAATTGCCTATCGGAATGGTGCCGCGGTGCGGCTGGTCGACGTGGCCGAAGTGATCGACGCCGCCGAAAATTCTCGTCTTGCGGCCTGGGCCAGCGAATCGGCGGCAGTCATCGTCAATATCCAGCGCCAGCCCGGGGCCAATGTCATCGTGGTAGCCGATCGTATCAAGCGCATGTTGCCGCAACTACAGGCGTCCCTGCCCGCCGCGATCGATGTTGCCTTGTTGACCGACCGCACCTTGACGATTCGCGCTTCAGTGCGCGACGTGCAGTTCGAACTGCTGCTGGCTGTAGCGCTTGTGGTGATGGTGATCTTCCTGTTCTTGCGTAACCTGGCAGCGACCATCGTGCCGAGCGTGGTGGTGCCGCTGTCGCTGATCGGCACCTTCGCCGTGATGTACCTGGCGGGCTTTTCGATCAACAACCTTACCCTGATGGCATTGACTCTTGCCGCCGGGTTCGTGGTCGATGACGCCATCGTGATGATCGAGAATATCAGCCGTGCCATCGAGGCGGGTGAGACGCCGCTGCAGGCGGCGATCAAGGGTGCAGGACAGATCGGCTTTACCATCATTTCGCTGACGTTTTCGCTGATTGCCGTGCTGATTCCGCTGTTGTTCATGGGTGATGTGGTGGGACGCCTGTTCCGTGAGTTCGCCATCACCCTCGCCGTTGCCATTTTGATTTCCGCAGCGGTCTCGTTGACGCTTACGCCGATGATGTGCGCCCGGCTCCTGCGTCACACGCCCGAACCGGAGCAGGGGCGCCTGTTCCGCAAGACTGGCGAATGGTTCGAACGAATGATCGCCCGCTATGCCCGCATGCTGAATTGGGTGCTCGACCGCCAGGGCGCAACGCTGGTCGTCGCGATTGCCACATTGGCGCTGACGATCCTGCTGTATATCGCGATTCCCAAAGGTTTCTTTCCGCTTCAGGATACGGGTGCCATCCAGGGGATTGCGGAAGCGTCGCCGACGATATCCTTTTCGGCAATGGCCGAGCGTCAGCAGGCACTGGCAAAAGCGATACTGAGCGATCCCGCGGTAGAGAGCCTGTCGTCGTTCATTGGCGTCGATGGCAGCAACCCGGCCTTGAACAGCGGGCGCTTCCTGGTCAATCTGAAGCCTTTGTCGCAGCGTGATGGCAGCGCCGTCGATATCATCCGGCGAATTCAGGAGAAACTGGCAGGAATCGAAGGGGGGGTGCTTTACCTGCAGCCGGTGCAGGATCTCACCATTGAGGATCACGTCAGCCGTTCCCAGTACCGGTTTTCGGTGGAAGATGCCAATGCCGAAGAATTGCGCACATGGGTGCCGCGTCTTGTCGAGCGTCTGCGGCGGGACCGGCGGCTTGCGGATGTGGCAAGCGACCAGCAGGAAGGCGGGCTAGAGGCTTACGTGGAAATCGATCGTGCCGCCGCAAGCCGCTTCGGCGTCACACCGGCCATGGTCGATAATGCGCTCTATGATGCCTTCGGCCAGCGCATTGTTTCCACCATATTCACGCAGACCAACCAGTATCGGGTGGTGCTTGAGGTGTTGCCCGAATTCCGTCAGGGCGTACCGGCGCTCGACAATATCTATGTCGCGGCTCCGAAGAACGGCGCGTCCGGTGAGCGGCAGCCCGGAGCGAATCCGCTGGCCCCCGCCGGGGCGAGCAGGGGACAGCAGATTCCGTTGTCGGTTCTGGCGGGAGTGACCGAGCGGACTGCGCCGCTGGTCCTCAGTCGCATCGGCCAATTTCCGGCGGCGACGATTTCATTCAATCTGCCCGCGGGCGCGGCGCTGGGAGACGCCGTGGAGGCGATCGAAGAGGCGCAGCGCGAGATCGATCTGCCTGCCAGCGCACAGGTGAAACTCCAGGGATCCGCGCTCGCCTTCAGTGCTTCGCTGACGAACCAGCTGTGGCTGATCCTGGCGGCCATCGTCAGCGTTTATATCGTTCTGGGCGTGCTCTACGAGAGCTATATTCACCCGGTCACCATCTTGTCGACGCTGCCTTCGGCCGGGGTCGGCGCACTGCTCGCGCTGCAGCTTTCCGGCAACGACCTGGGTGTGATCGCCATCATCGGCATCATCCTGCTAATTGGTATAGTGAAGAAGAATGCCATCATGATGATCGACTTCGCCCTCTCGGCCGAACGTGAGCAGGGGATGACGCCGCGTGATGCCATCTTCCAGGCCTGTCTGCTGCGCTTCCGGCCGATCATGATGACCACCATGGCGGCGCTGCTGAGTGCGCTGCCGCTGATGCTCGGTACCGGGGTAGGTTCGGAGCTGCGTCATCCGCTTGGCATCACCATGGTCGGCGGACTGATCGTGAGCCAGGCACTTACGCTATTCACCACGCCGGTGATCTATCTTGCCTTTGACCGAATCGGGCGGCGGATGGCTGCACGGCGCGAACGCCTGCGGATGGCGCGGGCCGCTGCGGCCAAAGGCGATTTTTCCTGAAGCGGGCAGCATGAACATCTCGGCCCCTTTCATCGACCGCCCAGTCGCGACCACGCTGATCACCATCGGCTTCACGCTGCTGGGCGTAGTTGCTTTCCTGCTGTTGCCCGTGTCGCCCCTGCCGCGGGTCGATATTCCGACCATTGCCGTTTCGGCAACGCTGTCGGGAGCGAGTCCGGAAACCATGGCGGCAACCGTTGCCATGCCGATCGAACGTGCGCTGGGCCGCATCGCGGGCATTACCGAGATGACCTCGACCAGCGCCCTCGGTACCACCCGCATCGTGCTGCAGTTCGATCTCGACCGGGACATCAACGGTGCCGCTCGCGATGTCCAGGCGGCGCTGAATGCGGCGCGCAGCGCACTGCCGTCCGGCATGCTCGGCAACCCCACCTACCGCAAGGTGAACCCCGCCGACGCGCCGGTCATGATTCTCGGGCTGACCTCGGACACCCTGACTCAGGGGCAGATGTACGACGCGGCTGCGACCGTCATCGCGCAGAAAGTGTCCCAGATTCCCGGCGTCGGGCAGGTGCAAATCGGCGGCAGTTCGCTGCCTGCGGTGCGGGTTGAGGTCAATCCGCAGGCCCTCGACAAATATGGCATCGGCTTCGAGGAAGTCCGCAGCGCGCTTGCCGGCGCCAATGCCAACCGCCCCAAGGGTGCGCTGGACGACGCGGAACGCCACTGGCAGATCGGTGCCAACGACCAGGCGAAAACCGCCGCCGATTACCTGCCGCTGATCGTCGCCTACCGTAACGGCGCACCGGTGGGGCTCGGCGAGGTGGCGAAGGTTGCCGACTCGGTGCAGGACCTGCGCAATGCCGGTTTGGCCAACGGCAAGCCTTCGGTGCTGGTGATCATCAGCCGCCAGCCCAACGCCAACATCATCGAAACGGTGGATCGCGTCACCGCGCTCCTGCCCGTCCTGCGTGCATCGATTCCGGGTGCCATCGACCTTGCCGTGACCATGGAGCGTACCACCACGATCCGGGCGTCATTGCTGGATGCGGGAAAAACCCTGGCGCTTGCGGTCGGACTGGTCACGCTGGTGGTGCTGCTGTTTCTGCGCAACGGCCGCGCTGCCTTGATTCCGACGGTGGCGGTGCCGGTATCGCTGATTGTGACATTTGCGTTCATGTATCTGTGCGGCTACAGCCTGGACAATCTTTCGCTGATGGCGCTGACCATCGCCACCGGATTCGTGGTCGATGACGCCATCGTGGTCGTCGAGAATGTGTCGCGGCACATCGAGAACGGCGTCTCTCCGGCTCTGGCGGCGCGCATCGGCGCCGCCGAAGTGGGCTTCACGGTATTCGCGATGACCTTGTCGCTGGTTGCCGTTTTCATTCCGATGCTTCTGATGGGCGGCTTCGTCGGGCGCTTCTTCCAGGAATTCGCGGTGACGCTGTCGGCGGCAATTCTGGTGTCGCTGGCCGTGTCGCTCACCGCCACGCCCATGATGTGCGCCCGCTGGCTGGTACCGGCCAAAGAGCGCCGCAAGAGGCGGCTGCATGCCTGGAGCGAGGCCGGCTTCGCGGCAATACTCCGGGGTTACCGGCGCACACTGGCCTGGGCGCTCGATCACGGATCGCTTACAGCGCTCATTCTGCTTGGAACGATCTGCCTCAACGTCTATCTGTATGTGATCATTGCCAAGGGCTTCTTCCCGCAACAGGATACGGGCCAACTGACGGGCCGCATTCAGGCCGATCAAAGCATTTCCTTCCAGTTGATGCGGCAGAAACTGGCCACTTTCGTCGATATCGTGCGAGCCGACCCCGCCGTTGAAAGCGTCGTCGGTTTTACCGGCGGCGCGCAACGCAACACCGGATCGATCTTCGTCACGCTGAAACCGCTTCCGGTGCGCGGCGAAAGTGCCGACAAGATCGTGACGCGGCTGCGCGGCGAACTGGCAAAGGAACCCGGTGCCAGTCTCATCCTTAACCCGGTACAGGATATACGCGTCGGCGGACGGCAAAGCCGTTCGTCTCACCAATACACCCTCCAGGCCGACGACCTCGCCGATTTGCGGATCTGGGAGCCGCGCATCCTGCAGGCGCTGGCGCAGCTGCCGGAACTCGCCGACGTCAACTCCGATCAGCAGATCAGGGGCTTGCAGACCACGCTGGTCATCGACCGGGAAGCGGCAGCGCGTCTTGGGGTGACGGCGAAAATGATCGACGCCACACTCAATGACGCATTCGCCCAGCGCCAGGTCTCGACCATCTATACACCGCTCAATCAATATCATGTGGTGATGGAAGCCGCCCCGGAATTCTGGCAGTCGGCCGAGGCCTTGAACTACCTCCATGTCAACGTTCCCGGCGGGGCGCCGGTGCCGCTGTCGCTGTTCGCCCGCCACGCACCCGCCGAGACTTCGTTGAGCGTCAATCACCAATCCCAGTTTGTGGCGACGACCCTCTCGTTCAATTTGCCGCAAGGCGTGTCGCTGTCGCAGGCAACGCGGGCGATTGAGAATGCGGTCGCTCGCCTCGGGCTGCCCAACACGGTGCGCGGCAGTTTTCAGGGTTCGGCGCGCGCGTTTCGCGCCGTACTTGAAACCCAGCCCATCCTCATTCTTGCCGCGCTGCTGACTTTGTACATCGTTCTGGGCGTGCTCTACGAAAGCTTCATTCATCCGCTCACCATCCTGTCGACGCTGCCCTCGGCGGGTTTGGGAGCACTGGTCGCCCTGATGCTGTTTCGGACCGAGTTCAGCGTCATTGCGTTGATCGGCGTGATAATGCTGATCGGAATCGTCCAGAAGAATGCCATCATGATGATCGACTTCGCGCTGGCTGCCGAGCGTGCCGGGAAGCTGAGTTCCCGCGAGGCTATTTTCGAGGCCTGCCTGCTGCGCTTCCGGCCGATCCTGATGACGACCTTGGCGGCGCTGCTGGCTTCGATACCGCTGGCGCTGGGCAAGGGCGGCGGGGCGGAGCTGCGCCAGCCGCTGGGTATAGCGATCGGCGGCGGCCTGGTTCTGAGCCAGATTTTGACTCTGTACACCACACCGATCGTGTATCTCTATCTTGACCGCTTCAGCCTGTGGATCCGCGAGCTGCGCCGCAGGCGCGGTTTTGGTTTCGACCTAACGTCCGGTGCAACTGATTCACCATGAGACCCACACTCCATCGCAGCACAATTCGTGTGCTGACCGTCGCCTTTGCAGTGGTGTTGAATGCCGCTTGCTCGATGGTTGGTCCCGATTACGTGCGGCCCGGTGTTGCCATTCCCTCCGCGTACAAGGAGGCGGCAGCCGGGCAGAACACATCTCGCCAGCGCAGTGCGACGATGCCTCAACAATGGTGGAAAATCTACCAGGACAGCCAGCTCGATGCCCTGATCGAGCAAGTCAATGCCGCGAATCCGTCGATTCTCGCTGCCGAGGCGCGCGTGCGTCAGGCGCGCTCACTTGCGGATGCGGCCAGGGCTTCACAATTTCCGACACTGATTGCCGGCGGCTCGAACGATCTTGGCCTGCTGGCTAATTGGGAATTGGACCTGTGGGGTCGCATCCGGCGCAGCGTGGAAGCGGCCGGTGCCGCAGCCCAGTCAAGTGCCGCCGAGCTGGCGGCGGCGAAATTGTCCATGCAGGCGCAATTGGCCCAGACCTACTTCATGCTGCGGGTGCAGGATGCGGAAATTCGCTTGCTGCAGGACACGGTCGCCGCTTATGAGCGATCGCTGCAGCTCACGCGCAATCAGTATGCAGTCGGTGTCGCCGCGCGGGCGGAAGTGGTGCAGGCGCAGGCCCAGTTCGGTGCAGCGCAGTCGCAGTTGCTTGACGGGCGGGTCACCAGGGCGCAACTCGAGCATGCGATTGCCATACTGGCGGGCAAGGCTCCGGCCGACTTTTCCATCGCCGTCGAACCGATCAATCTCACCGTTCCAGCGATCCCGCCTGCCCTGCCGGCGGAATTGCTGGAGCGGCGCCCTGACATTGCGGCAGCCGAACGTCGCATGGCGGCCGCCAGCGCGCAAATCGGGGTGGCCGAGGCGTCGGCATACCCGGTCATCAACCTGTTTGGCGGACAAAGTCTGCGCCACAGGGTGGGTGGTGAAAAGGCAACGTTGCCATTGTTCGATGCAGGAGCGATCCGCGCGTTCAGTGCAAAAGCGGGAGCAGCCTATGAGGAAGCTTTCGCCGAGTATCGCCATGCGGTGCTGAACGGGTTCCGCGAGGTCGAGGACAACCTCGCCGCGCTGCATTACCTTGACGAAGCCGCGCTGGCCCAGGCAGAGGCGGTGAAAGCATCCCGCGAGGCAATGACGATTACGAGCAACCAGTATCGAGCGGGTATCATCAGCTACCTTTCCCTGGTTGTGGTGCAGACCGGCGCGTTAACCAACGAGCGCACAGCATTGGGCATCCTGCGCCGCCGTTTGACTGCCAACGTGACCTTGATCAAAGCCTTGGGTGGCGGATGGGAGGTTGAAGCCGAGAAGGCGGTCGGGTCCTAAGGCGCCATTTTGCCGCGCTGCAGGAAGTCGGCAATCGCATCGGCACCGAGTTGCGCCGCGGTGAGGCGCGGATCCAGGTGGAAAGTCTGGGCGAAGCCTGCTTGCTGGGCGGGCAGAAAGCGGGCGTGATGCACGATCGCTTCCGCCAGCCGCGGACCAAGATCGCGTGCCACATCCTCGACCACCGGGCCAAAATGCCAGTGCGCATAATGCGAATCGGACTCCCAGTCGATGCCGTGGGCATTGAGAAAGAGACACGGGCGGGGTTCCACCAGAAACTCATAAACCTGGCTGCTGACGTCGCCCAGGTAGACGTCTGCGGCAGTGAGGTAGGTCATTTCGGCGAGGGCAGCACTGTCGGTATCAATGAAGATGTTGGGGGCGTGGCGGTATTTGTCCGGCAGGCGCGCACCGTGGCGCCAGCGCCGCTTGAAAAGCACCAGGTGGGGGGCGAAGATGAGATTGTACGCAGGGTTGGCGACGAAGAAATCGAGAACGGCATAGCCCATGCGGGTCCAAGAGCCGATGCTCTGATCGAAGTGCGGGTTATAGACGATGACCGGATTGTCGTTCTCGAAAAAACGCCGGCGCGACGGGTTGAAGGCGCGCACCGCCTCGAACTTCGGCCAACCAGTGATAACGAACTGATCCGGGCGCAGATAGCCCAACCGGCTGAATCGTTCCGCATACTTCCTGCCGGGCAGCAGGACCAGGTCGAACAGGGCCATGGTGGCGTCGGACGTGCCCTTGCGGTCGCCCGCTCCGTGCCGGGTATGGATGAGCTTGAGCTTGGCCAGGCGATGCGTGGTGCGCAGGCGCCGGCAATGGCGCTCCGGTGCCACCAGCGCATCCAGGCTGGTAAAGAAATCGAGGTTGTCGGACAGGATGCGATTCTTGCGGGCGAAAGCGAATTTGGAGATGATGGGATCGAACAAGGTGTACCACCACGCCGGATCCAGGCGGCGCAGCTTGCAACGGTGTCCGGGATACAGTTCTGCGATTTTTCTGGCGCTGTCGAGTTCCGCCTCGCTCGATGCGGCAATCGTGACATCGATTTGCGGATGGCGGCGCGACAGTTCGAAGGCATAGGGCGCTGCATGCGGCACCTGGTGCGTCGCGTAATGATTGAAGAGAAAGCCCACTCGCGTCACACGTTCATTCCTCGGCTGCCATGCGCTCTTTGCTTCGATCACACCCGGACGATTGGTATTGGGTGCCGACCGGCTACCCGTTCAGTATACACTGACGGAATTTCCGATATTTGACCCATGTGCGGAATTAGCGGCTACCTCTCGAACGATCCGGACGCTCCGGCAGACCTGCTGGCGGTTCGGCGCATGAATGACGCCATTCGTCATCGGGGCCCGGATGCCGACGGTGTCTGGTGGCATGGACCATGCGCCCTCGGTCATCGCCGCCTGTCGATCATCGACCTTTCTGTCGAAGCCAATCAGCCGATGTGTAACGAGGACGGCAGCATCGCACTCGTGGCCAACGGCGAAATCTACAACTTCCAGGAACTGCGCAAGGAGCTCCTGGGCAGGGGGCACCGCTTCCGTTCCAAGAGTGATTGCGAAGTCATTCTGCATCTGTACGAGGAACACGGCCTCGATTGCGTGCGGCGCCTGTCGGGAATGTTTGCTTTCGCGCTTTTTGACACGCATGAAAACCGGCTCCTGCTGGCGCGCGACCGCAGCGGGAAAAAGCCTCTGTTCTACAGGCGGTTGAAGAGCGGCATCGCTTTCGCTTCGGAGGCGCATGCCTTGCTGACGGGATTTCCCGGAGAGCCGCCGGCAGTCGATTACGGTGCGATCGATGAATTTCTCACGCTGCAATACATGCCGTCGCCGCGATCCGCCTATCTTGGCAATGCCAAACTGCCCGCGGCGCACTATGCGGTATTCACGCCGGGCAGCGGCGCCAGCATCGAGCGCTACTGGAGCAAACCGGCATCCGCTTCACTGACCGGCTCGACGGACGATCTCACTGAGGAATTGCTGGATCTGCTCAAGACCGCCGTCAACTGTCGCCTGATGTCGGATGTTCCTCTCGGCGCATTCCTCTCGGGCGGTATCGACAGCTCGATGATCGTGGCACTCATGGCTACGCAATCCGCCGCACGCGTCAAGACTTTTTCGATCGGTTTCCCTCATGCCGACGACAGCGAGCTGAAGTATGCCCGGATAGTTGCGCAGCGCTACGACACCGACCACCACGAAATGATCGTCGATCCGACGATGACGGACGTCATCGGTCCCATCGTGCGGCATCATGGCGAACCTTTCGCCGACAGCTCCGCAATTGCGATGTACTACCTCGCAAAAATCACCAGGGAGCACGTTACGGTGGCGCTCTCCGGCGATGCGGCCGACGAGGTCTTCGCCGGTTACAAGCGCTACCGGACGGCGCGCCTGGGACACATCTACGACGCCTTGCCGCCCATCGTCCGCTCGCTTTACCGCAGCGCCCTGATCGGCGCGCTGCATTTCCCGGCATCTTCTGCGGCGCGCTATGCGAGAGCTTTCCCCGGCGGTGAAGCGATCCGTTATCCATCGCTGGTTGGCCATTTCACGCCGGAGGACAAGGCCAAGCTCTACCTGCCGCCGATGCTGGCGGCCCGCTCGCGCAACACCATCGAGCGTTTCGAGCGCGTGCTGAACGAGAGCCAGTCGGATTCGGCCATCGGTCGCCTCGCCGACCTCGATTTTCAGACCTACCTGACCGATGACATCAACGTCAAGGTCGATATTGCCTCGATGGCCCACTCGCTTGAAGTGCGTTGTCCCTACCTGGATAACGATGTGGTCGAGTTCGCATCCCGGCTGCCGGCCGGGATGCTGATGCGCGTTCGCGGCAAGTTCCTGCTGCGCCGTGCCGCCGCGGGGTTGGTTCCAGAGCCGATTCTGCGCCGTCGCAAGCGCGGGTTTGCCCTGCCTTTGAAC
>Ga0172373_10007201_pt1 | contig 14521 bp, 13 predicted proteins | sample Lak10m_2_FD_114546 | JGI IMG/M metagenome (GOLD analysis project Ga0172373, IMG submission 114546) | Freshwater microbial communities from Kabuno Bay, South-Kivu, Congo - kab_092012_10m | ecosystem: Environmental > Aquatic > Freshwater > Lake | place: Democratic Republic of the Congo... | reverse complement strand
TTAGCGTCTCCGTTTTTGATAAAACCCCTGTAAATCAATTATTTAACTATATAGAATACCAAAAACCTGATAAGAATATTTCTAACCAATTGAATATCTTTGATTTATAACCGGACACTAGTGCAGCGGGATAAATTCATTATCTATGAATTAGGAGGGAAAAAAGTGGCAGAGTTACCTGGTGGGAGTTCCAACTTTGGGGGATGTAATTATTTTGTGGACCGGGGAGGCCAGGTTTGGTTGTCTTTCCCCGACCGCTTAATTTCCGCAGAGATAAAAAAGACGAAGTTTACCAGCTATCTCAATCAATCTTTTTTTAGCATTCGTGGTCTGGTGGAATTGCCTAATAAGGATGTGCTCGCGTTGACTAATGCGGGTATTTACACGGTTTCGAGATCAGGGGGTGCTCCCAAACTAGTCATGAATGAAACGGTTGGGTTTGGAATGGCCCGCGACGCGAAAAGCATTTGGATCGGGGTACATGGTGCGCGTATCTGGAGGTTGGATGTAGCTACTTTACAGGTGGTTGAAAAATGGTTTATCTCAAAACGTGTGGGGCCAATTCGCGAAAAAATACAGGCCTTAGTTCCTTTTATAGACAGCAAAGGGCGATTGTGGGTAGGAACAAATTATGGGCTGTTACAGGCTGACTGGACAAAAAAGGAATTGTATCCTTTTTCATGGGAAAAAAAGGATGTACTGGGTAATTTGGAGATTACCGCCTTCTTCGAAAATAAGGAAGGGATTTGGCTGGGCACCAGTCGGGGTCTTTTTTTATTTAATCCGGATGTAGGCCACTTGAAAGCTTTTCCGGAGCTTCCCCGCCACTATATATCAGCCATTCACGAGCATTCAGATGGTGTCTTCTGGCTGGGTACGCGGTGGAACGGACTCCTGCGCTGGGAGCGTTCTTCCAAAACACATACGTATTTCAACAAAGAAAAAGGATTTCCCAACGATAATATTCATGGTATTCTGGAAGACTCCCTGCATTTTCTTTGGATTTCAAGCAATTATGGACTGATCCGGTTTAATCCGGCCAACAGTCTGTTTCAGGTTTTTTTTCATCAGGATGGCATTAGTAATAATGAATTTAATCGGCAGTCCTTTTGCAAAACAACGGATGGCGCGCTGTTTTTTGGTGGGATTTCCGGGATAAATGAGCTAAATCCGAGTGACTTTAGGATTCGGCAGCGGCATATTATACAGATTAAGGTGACGGACTACGATGAATGGGATTTAAAAACAGGTCGGATGGTAAATCAGAACGCCAAGTTCTATGCCCGTAACCAAATTGTTCTGCCCTATTACAATCGTTCTTTTCAGATTCAATTCTCCCTCCTCGATTTTGGAAAAATAAAGGAAAACATCTACGCTTACCGACTGGATGGTATAGACGCCGATTGGATAAATATTCGGGAAAACTACCTCCGGTTTACAGGGCTACCTTATGGTAAATATAAACTCCGAATACGGGGGGCAACTCCGGAAGAAGGTTGGGTGTCTAACGAACTCGTAATCCCCGTCATCGTCGAATGGCCTTTTTACAGAATGCCCTGGTTTATAGCCGGCTCCACAGGGTTACTGATTTCAGTTCTTTCGATTTTTATTCGGTGGCGGGTTCGTACCATTGAGCGTACCAAACAGCGCCTGGAATGGGAGGTAGCCGCCAGAACCCGTGAGCTGGAGCTGGACAAGCAAACTATCGCTGCCCAAAAAGATGCTCTCGCAAGCCTCAACCAAACCAAAGACCACCTGCTGGCAGTCGTAGGCCATGAATTGCGCGGCCCTATGCTGAGTATTCAGAATATCGGTGAAAACATAAGTTACCTACTGGAGTCCGGAAAATTTGTCCAGGCTACATCGCTCGGCAAGCAGGTGAAACAGCGCGTGTTTTCAGTGCGCATGTTGCTGGATAACTTGTTGTACTGGGGACTTCACCATGCCGGAAAGGGAGAAACGATCATCGAACCGGTGTCTATTCCGGACTTGATGGTGGAAACCATCGAACTGATTGATTTTTGGGTGATTTCCAAGGAACAGCAGCTCAAAATCAATTATCCGGAGCCGCTGATGTTGCAGTCCGACCGCAGCATGTTGCGCATCATTTTATTGAATCTCCTGACCAATGCGATTAAATTTACGCCGAAGGGGGGTACCATCCAACTGACAGCCAGGGTGGATGAGCCGAATCAGCTGGTTTATCTCAGCGTGCGCGATATGGGAAAGGGTATTGAGGCAGCACAGATAGATGCTATCTTTGCCGGTGAATTGCGCTCTACCTCCGGTACGGAAGGAGAAAAAGGCACCGGCATGGGCTTGTCCCTCTGCCAAAAGCTCCTTCTATTAATGGGAGGCGTATTGCGCATTCAGGGAATCCCGGGAGTAGGTAGTATTTTTGAAATTGGCGTGCCCATGAATGGGAATCAAAAAGGGGAAGGACATGGATAGAATCAACATTCTCATCGTAGAAGATGACCCGTTATTCACCATTGAACTGGTTCGAATCGTAGAAGAAGACCTGGGATTTCAGGTGGCCGCCTGCCTGGAGAGCGGGAAAGATACCCTGGAGTGGCTGTCTGCCAACAGCAAACCCGATTTGGCTTTGCTCGATATCTCCCTGAAAGGGGAACTGAACGGCATTGAACTAGCCTACGAGTTGGGAAAAATACCTATTATTTTTATCACCTCCGCCGATGTGCCCGCTATTTATCAGCAAGCCCGCCAAGTGAAGCCGTATGGGTATATTGTAAAACCCGTTGGTCGGCTGACCTTAAAGAGCATGGTAGAGGGAGCACTCGTACACCACGGCGATACCTCCGTGGCCGCCGAAATAGGGCGCAAATGGCAAGAGGATGAAACGCTCAATAACTTCGTCTTCTTGAAAAACCAATCGGGCAAACTGGTCAAAATCGACCTTCAGGAAATCGTGGTTATTGAATCCGATGGCAATTATTGTACGATTCTCATGGCAGATGAAAAACGCCATGTACTTAAGATGTCTCTAAAACGAATGACCTCCCACCTTTCCAACAAACTCTTCGTTCAAATTCACCGCAATTTTATGATCCACCTCCCTTCGGTGGAAAGTATCGATACCACCGAAAATACCGTGCGGGTAGCTGGAAAAGAATACCCGCTCGGACTCACCTTTCGGAGCAATCTGCTCGATCGCTTGCGCAAATTCTGATAGCTCCTTCACAGTTTAAATACCAAAGTAAGGGATATGTAGGGTACTACCTATTCAATTTGTTTGAATGGGGCAATGAATTATTTGTCACCGGAATAGCTGTTTTCAGGTATTGTTTTACATGTTTTATCACCTTTTATACGATTTATATGTGTTTTAATGTAATATTTAGTTTCATTTTTACGAAGTGAGACATTTTTTTGTCGTAACTTTTTGGTGGTTCTAAACGGAAATCGTATGCGCATCCTATTCTCAAAAAAAGCCAGTAAAGTATGGGGGACGTTATGGTTGCTTGGGGTGGCTGGAAGCTTTCCCGTTTCTACCGCTCAGCCCTCGTCTGTTCGTTCCAACCCATTGAGCGTAAAGCCATCCAGTGCCCCGTCTCCGAGCGGAGGGATTGCTATAAAGTTATTGGACAAAATTATTCCCGACCGAGAGCCGCTCCTCACGGTCAAACGCACATCGGAATCTGAACCTGCACCACTCCGCGGCGCTGGAAGTCAGTTTCCGTTCCAGGTAATCATCCGTTAGATTCCCTCACCTTCATGAAACACACCAACCGATTGCCACTGCGCACAGATGAACTGGTAATCAAACAGTAGCCCTTTTTTTAGGGATTGGGTTTGAACAATCTCCAACCCATGCTGCTGAAGTTGTCGGCATAGGTCGGCGAGATCGTATTGATGGGGATGCAAAACATCACCGGGCAGCCAGCGAAAAATGTATTTTATCCATGTCCAGCGGTGCACGTCGGAGCTGAGCAGCATTCGGCTACCGGGCTTCATCGCTTCTGTGAGGCGACGAAGAGCCAGATTCATATCCCGGACATGGTTAATAGCGTTGGTGCAATATACAAAATCATACGGCGGGTTGGGAAACCCCGCCTCCATCGCTCGGGGATAGAATTGCACCCAGGGGTATTGGGTTGGACGGAAATGCCGCAAATGGTGTGCATAGGCGTCGATGAGCGGGTCACAAGCATCTACACGGTACTGATCCAGGATGAGGAAAATACCTGCCGGACCACAGCCGGCATCCAGTATCCGGTCGCCTGCACGGGGCGTCCATTGCGTCTCCTTTAACACCCGATGCCAGTATGCCCGCTTCTTTTGCAGGTATTCCGCGGGCGTTTGTCTGCGCAGGTAGTGCTTCCACCAACGGAGTTCCAACTTTTGTGCCACCCACCACCGAATACCTGGTAAAAGAGCCATATTTTTGTCCGTATGTTTGCGCAATAAAAATGCTAAATTACAACCAAACAAGCAGTTTGGCCTAACGTATTCCTCAAATCAACAACTATGATACTTCCTATTGGTGCGAAGGTTCGATTCCTCTCCTCCGGAGAATTGGGAGTTGTGACCGAACAAATTGATGAGCAGATGGTCGGTGTGTATGTGTCGGCCTGGGATATGGAAATTCCGGTGGCAAAAGAAGACCTGGCGCTGACCGAACCGGAAAAATATCCTGGTCTCCGACAGGCTGTCTCCGCGCCATCGAAGCCCGCGCCTGTCAGGCAGCCTGCTTCGGCACCTGTGCCTGCCCGCGCTTCCTTGCACGCCGTAACAGATACCGGGGTGCAGCTCGCCTTCGACGCGGTATTGAAAGGGGACGGAACGCCGGCTTCCTATCGCATTTTTTTGCTGAACGACACTACTTGGGATATCATATACACTATGCTCCTATACGTGGGGGATGCACAGCGCTTTGATCGAAATGGGAAGCTCAGCGCTGGTGCGGTGGTTGAGCTGGGTTCATTGGCCTTCGATGAGCTAAATGATAGCCCTGAAGTACAAGCCGACTGCTGGCGTATCACCACCGACGGCACCGGAGGAAAACACGAGAAGGACTTAAAAATAAAGCCAAAAGTATTTTTTGGAAAGCTTCAGCAAGCCCCTCTCCTCAATAAGCCGGCGCATGTGCTTCCTCTGTTTGAAAAACTAGATGGGGAACGGTCTTCCTCCGGAAATGGAGAGGATTTGAGGGCTTATTCCAAGCGGCATGCTCCTCCCGCCAAGGTATTGATTCAGGCGCCGGACGAAAGGAACAAACACGAAGTTAGGGAAGTAGCCGAATTCTCACCGGAACTGGATTTACACATAGAAAAACTGGTACCGGATGCCTCCCACCTAAATAATGCCCAAATCATCCAGCTCCAGTTGCGCGTTTTTGAAGACTATATGGCGAAGGCGCATCGGCTGGGTTTTGAACGGGTGTTTATCATCCACGGGATGGGTAAAGGACGGTTGAAAGACGCTATCGCCAGCCGTCTGATTCGGATGCCGGAGGTGCTTACCTTCAAAAACGAGTACCATCCTAAGTATGGTTATGGTGCTACGGAGGTAGTGTTTATTTAGGGAGTATGGTATGCTGAAGGTAATCGGCATACGCTTTGAGGCTGTGAAAGGTAAGGTCGATATCCTGTTTAATCGCCTGCAAACGGGGTGCTTCTTCGGCATTGCTGGAGATACAGACCGTTTGCATCCCCAGTCGCTTGCCAAATAGGATGTCGCTGGCTGAATCGCCGGCCATAACCACGTCTTGAAAATCGATATCCGGAAAATCCTGTTGGGCTTGCCTGGCCATAGCCGGTGCAGGTTTTCGGCAGTTATTGGCCGAGGATGCCAAATCTGGGCAGTAGTAGATCCCATCGATGCGGATTCCTTCCGACGATGTTTTGTGGAGGAGCTGCTGATGCAATATGCGGAGGTCTTTTTCCTCCATTAGCCCCTTACCGATACCTTGTTGATTGGTTACGATGATTATGCGCCGGAAATAAGTATTAAAGGTTTTGAGGGCATCGAGTACGCCGGGGAGCCACTCAAAGTCGTGCCAGTACCGGACGTAGTCGCCCGGCAGTCGGTGGTTGATGACCCCATCGCGGTCGAGAAAAAGACAGCTTTTTGCAGGCACTTCCATCAGCGCTGCGCGTACATTTGCTGGTAGTATTGCTGATAGGCGCCCGAAGTAACGTGCTCCAGCCATTCGGCGTTTTGCAGATACCAGTGCGCTGTTTTGCGCAGGCCTTCTTCGGCGAAAACGGTGGGTTCCCACCCGAGTTCCTGTTTGAGTTTGGACGCATCGATGGCATACCGGCGGTCGTGTCCCGGCCGGTCCTTTACAAAGGTAATCAGTTGGCGGGAGCTTCCTGGGAGTCGCTGAAGGAGTTCGTCCATGATATCGCACAATCGGTGCACGAGGTCGATATTTTTCCATTCATTGTTGCCGCCAATATTGTAGGTTTCTCCTTCTTTTCCCTCGTGGTAAATCAGGTCGATGGCGGCTGCATGGTCTTCCACCCAGAGCCAGTCGCGGGTATAGTTGCCGTCGCCGTACACCGGAAGTGGTTTTTGGTGTTGGATATTGTGAATAATCAGCGGAATCAGTTTTTCCGGAAACTGAAAAGGACCGTAATTATTGGAGCAGTTGGATAATACGACGGGGAGATGATACGTGTGCCAGTACGCGCGCACGAGGTGGTCGGAGCTGGCCTTGGACGCAGAATAAGGGGAACGGGGATCGTAGGGCGTTTGTTCGGTGAAATAGCCGGTTTCTCCTAGTGACCCATAGACCTCATCGGTGGAGATGTGATAAAAACGATGTCCCTGGGTTTGGCCTTTCCAGTATTTTCGAGCTGCATTGAGCAGGGTGACGGTACCTACGATATTCGTTTCTATGAAGGAAAGCGGGTTTTCAATAGAACGATCCACATGGGATTCGGCAGCCAGATGAATAACGCCGTTGATTTGGTGTTTTTGAAAAATCGCGTCGAGTAGTGCAGCATCGAGTATGTCTCCTTGTTCGAATACATAGTTGGGGTGTTGTTCAATATCTTTCAGGTTTTCCAGGTTGCCGGCATAGGTAAGTTTATCCAGGTTGATAATCTGATAATCCGGATAGCGCTGCAAAAAATGGCGGATTACATGTGAACCAATAAAACCGGCGCCACCGGTGACGAGGATATGCTGGGAGTTGTTGGAAGAAGCCATGATAATTTTTTGGTATGAAAAATACAGGTTTGGATACCTTTGCGGCCGGAGCGGGTATTCCTATCAGAAGGAGGATTACCCGTTGGGTCATATCTTCTGCTACCTGAATACCCCGCAAAAGTAAGGATTTTGTATATGTCGAAATCGCTTTTATATCTATATCTTCCCTTGGGTTGGTTCTTTTTCTGGGGCAGTCTGTCTGTGGCGGCACAAGAATCTGCGCGCAATGAGGGGGCTGCCTGGGTTCCTTCCTTTAGCTATGGCGGACAGATACCGGCGGGTGACTTATCTGCGCGTTTTGGTGCAGGGTTTAGTCCGGCGGCTGATTTGCACTGGATGAGTAAGCGGACCAACTGGTTGCTGGGGATACAGGGTCAGTTTTTGTTTGGGTCGCGGGTAAAGGAAGACGTGCTGGCGGGATTGCGGACGGAGGCGGGGTACATCATTGGTAATGATCGTTCGCCGGCAGATATCCAGCTTCGGATGCGGGGCGGATATGCAGGGGCGCAGGTTGGCAAGCTCTGGCCGAGTACTCCCCGAAATCCCCGTTCGGGGATTCGTGCGATGTTGGGAGGCGGTTGGTTGCAGCACCGGATACGCATTCAAAAAGACCCGGTGCGCTATGTGGCGCAAGTGGAAGGGGATTACGAAAAAGGATATGACCGGCTCAGTGGTGGCCCGGCGCTGTATCAAAGTATCGGATACCAGGTTTTTAGTCGGGACGGCCAGCGCAACCTTTTTGTGGTGCTGGAGGCAGTGGAAGGGTTCAGCACAGGACTGCGTGCGGTTCAGTTTGACCTGGAAGCTGCCGAAACAGGCCGGCGCTTGGATGTGCTGCTCGGTGTTCGGATGGGGATGGCGATACCTTGGTACCAAAGGAAAGGGCACCGAATCTGGTACTGATGGAAACCACGATGGCCACCCTTCCGGTTGATGCGAATAAACGAATCCAGGATGCGGGTGGAATCGGGTTATTCTCCATGAAGATACAGGCTGCATCGCGCTTGCAACGCAGCACAGTAAGCTGATTGTAATGCTGGAATGGCTAGCATCTGTTTCAAAAGCTTTTACCGGTGCAAATGAATTTGTTATGCGGTTGTTATACACAAGTGGAATCTACCTGTACCTCGTTGGAGTACACCTTGCGCAGTGGTTTAGTCCGAAAGCTCGTCTTTGGGTGCAAGGGCGGCGAGGCTGGAGGGAAGCATTAGGGAAAGGATTGCAGTCGCGTCGCGCCGGGCAGCGTCTGGTATGGATGCATTGTGCTTCGTTGGGTGAATTTGAACAGGGGCGGCCGGTATTGGAAGGTATCAAAACGCGCAATCCGGATGTATTTGTGATGCTCACCTTCTTTTCTCCGTCTGGATATATGGTTCGGCGGAATTACGAGGGGGCGGATTTGGTATGTTATCTGCCGATGGATACGCCGGGCAATGTTCGATATTTCCTGGATCAGGTGCGGGCAGATTTGATTATTTTCGTGAAGTATGAATTTTGGTTCAACTTCCTGCACACCATGGCGCGTCGGGCAATTCCGGCTGTGCTTATTTCCGCGCGATTCCGGCCGGGGCAGCTTTTTTTTCGCTGGTATGGTGGGTGGTTTCGCCGCCATCTTCGGGCTTTTCAGTTTATTTTCCTACAGGATGCGATGGCACCGGAATGGGAGACCTTGTTGCCTGTTCCAACGAAGGTAGTCGGTGATACCCGGGTAGATCGCGTAGTCGCGTTATCCGCTGCCGCTTTAGATACGGGTCCTCGGTTGGCATCCTGGCGTGTCATTTCATCGTTTTGCGGGGATGGGCGGGTGCTGATAGCAGGTAGTTGCTGGCCACCTGATGAGGTTTTGCTGCGGGAGCTGTTTCTCTCCGACGTATTTACAGGCTGGAAGCTGATATTGGCGCCACATGATATATCTGAGGCGCACCTCCGGCAATTGGAGCAAATGTTTCCGGGTTTTCCAAGGTTTTCACAGCTGGATGCCGGCGAAGAGGCGCAGGTACGGGGAGTGATTATCGACAATATTGGGATGTTGGCGGGCTTGTATCGTTATGGGGCGCTGGCGTGGATTGGAGGGGGAATGGGCAGTGGGTTGCACAACACGCTGGAGCCGGCGGCGTTTGGGTTGCCGGTTTTCATTGGCCCCCGCTATCAGAAGTTTCCGGAGGCAGTGCAGATGGTAGCTACTGGTGCTGCCCAGGTAGTCGAAGATTCGAGTTCGGTACAGGCAGCCTGGGCGCATTGGCAGGATGAGAGCGCCTATGCGCGGGCATCGGCAGCGGCACGTGGGTATATAGAGCAGCATAAGGGAGCCAGCCAGCGAATCCTCGAATGGTTGTGTGCGCGGAATTGGATTTAAGGGCACCTATGCAACGGGATTAGGAGAAAACCTATAAATTTGTAGTCAGTTAGGAGGCTGCACGCGCTGCCGCTTCACATCGTTTGTGCCTGCCGGAGAATCTTTGTCTGTCTGAATAATAGATGTCTGGCTGGTTTTTTCTCAACCACTACACTATACACGCCATACGGATGCTTACTCCCATTGAAGTATTTGAGCGATTTAATTCCTTGACTGTACTGATTGTAGGCGATGTAATGATAGACCGGTATGTGTCGGGGGCGGTGCATCGGATTTCGCCGGAGGCACCGGTTCCGGTCGTTCAGCATCAATCGACGGAAGATCGTTTGGGTGGAGCCGCCAATGTGGCGTTGAATATCCGGGCGTTGGGGGCTACGCCGTTGCTTTGCAGTGTCATTGGAGCAGATGGGGATGGGGAAGCATTCCTGTCGTTGTTGCCGGCACAGGACTTGTCATCCGAAGGAATCCTTTCATCCAGCCGGAGAATAACCACGGTAAAAACAAGGGTTATGGCGGGGGCGCAGCACCTGTTGCGCATCGACCACGAAATCACGACGCCGTTGGATTCGGCGGATGCGCAGGCACTTCGGGAGCGGGTGTTTTCGCTGTTGGATACACGCTCGGTGGACGTGGTACTCTTTCAGGATTACAACAAAGGGACCTTGGCGCCGGCGTTGATTGCATCGGTGATTCGGCGCTGTCAGGAGCTGGATATCCCCACTGCGGTGGATCCCAAGTTTCATCATTTTTGGGCCTACCAGGGGGTGACTTTATTTAAACCCAACCTCAAGGAAATCCGCGCACAGCTGAGTGTGTCTGTTTTACCGGAGCGCAGCTCGCTGCTCGAGGCAGCGGCCTACATCCGTGGGCAACTCGGGAATAAAATGGCTATGATTACCCTGTCTGAGCACGGCATTTTTGTGGAAGAAAATGGGGCGGGATGGTTATTGCCGACCCAGCCGCGTCCGGTGGCGGATGTAAGTGGCGCAGGCGACACGGTAATCAGTGTGGTCTCGCTGGGGCTTGCCCTGGGGCTGCCGGCTCCGGTACTGGGATTGCTCGGCAACCTGGCAGGAGGCCAGGTTTGTGAGCAGGTGGGCGTAGTGCCGGTGAATAAATTACAATTATTGGAAGAATTTGTACAAATTCAGGTACAAACTACATGAATCCTCCTTTACTAAATGTACTTTTGAAAAATAATCTACATATCTACATTCCAAAATTCGATTGCATGAAATCTGCTTACCACTTACCCTGGCGCTACGCAGCCCTACTGTTTGCGTCCTTTTTATCTTCGGTTTCGCTGTTGGCGCAGGGCGCATTTTATACGGAAACCTTTGGCGATTCTACCCGTGTGGTCTCACAATGGAAGCACGGCGGCACAAACCCCGGGTCAGAAAAGTGGAGATGGAGTAAGGATCCATCGGGTGTTTTTCAGGGTCAGCCCGCTTTCGCCTCTCAAACAGCTACGAATGGCTTCATGGTATTCAACTCGGACGCCAATGGCGAAAACGCGCACGATGTGTTCTTGACTTCTCCTGCGATTAGTTGCACCGGTCAGAGCAAGGTGTTTCTGCGCTTTGAAAACCAATATGCCTATTTTTCTTCTCCTACTATTGCCATTGCACAGGTAGGGGTTTCTACCGATAGCGTCAACTTCGTCTATACCCCCGTACTGACGACGGTAAACCGCAATGACGTTTCCCAAAGTGTTCAGATACAATCCATTGAATTGCCTTCAGCCGCCAATCAGCCGAAGGTGTTTATTCGATTCCGCTGGCAAGGCAATTTTGAATACTTCTGGCGAATTGACGACATTTCGCTCACCTCCATCAATCCGCAGGCCAACTACGACCTCTCCGTTTCCGACCCGCTGGTGGCAATCAACTTTGCTACGCCTATCAGCCAGGTGGACACGATGTTTGCGATTGGGGTAATTGAAAATAAAGGGCTGCTCGACCAGAATAATGTCACGTTGAAAATGGACGTGAGCAGCACCAACCCACAGACCTATTCAAAAACAGAAACTATCTCTTTGCTGAAATCAGCGACTAAGGATACATTTCTGCTCGACAACCTCTATGTGCCGGCTGATACTGGCGTATATACGGTTAAGTTTCAGGTAAAGTCGGCCCAAACGGATCAGGATTCTACCAACAATACCCTGAACGCCAATTTTTTGGTTACTCAAAACCTCTTTTCCAAGGACGACGGCCGTATAACCAACGCCACCCAGCCCCAATCGGTATCCGGCGACCTCTGGGAAATCGGAAACTTCTATGAGATTGTAAAAGAGGGCTATCAGGCGTATGAGGCGACCTTTTCCGTAGCTAGTCAGAACAATTCCCACCACGGAAAATCGGTGTCGTTGCTGCTCTATAAGGTCGTTGAAAATGCTGACGCCGAATTTACAGACGCCGACCTCCAGATTGTAGGGTATGGATTCCACAGCTTTACGAATGAAGCTAATTTCACCGTTATTACCACCCCGCTGCTCGACCTGAACACCAATGAAACGGGGGTCAAATTGGAAAAGGACTTCTCCTATATTCTGGTTGTCCAGTATGCCCCCGATATGTACGTGCCTTACAGTACCTTCAACTACCGCTATAATGCTATCGCCACGGTGGTGAAAAATGGGCAGTGGTACCTCGGTGGATTCGGAGATGCTGTTACAGCACTGATGCGTATGCGCATACGCAAAAACCCGGTGACTTCGGTCGTCGAACCGCAACTGGCGGAGTCTCAGCTCGACGTCTTCCCCAATCCGGCGGATCGCGACTTACAGGTGGATCTCGAGCTTCAGCAGTTGTCTAAAGTCGTTCAGGTGCAGATTGCGGATGTTGCAGGTCGCATCCTGATGAACCAACAGTATGAGGATATCCAGCAGCATCGCTTCCAGTTTGACGTTAGTAACCTGGCTAATGGTACCTATTTCCTACATGCCCGTACAGAGGAGGGGATTAAAACCAAGCGATTCATTATTCAGCGTTAAATGGCGTTGATTCAGTCCGAGTTTCAAACGGCTCTTTATCTAGTGTATAAAAAGTATCCCGAATTTTGGCAATTGCCGGAATTCGGGATACTTTTTATGCCAAAATATGGTAAAATGAAAAAAATCAGAATTTTTGTTCTATTGCTTGCTTTCGGCATAGGGGGTACAGGGATGGCTCAGGAAAAGGCAGCCGAAAAGCCCATGCCTAGTGCAGAAGTGTTTACATCCACTCAAACGGTGCGCATCAATGGAGTGACCCACGCGCTCAAAACGCGGGCAGGCACCATGCTCTTGCGCGACGAGCAAAACGAGCCCATCGCACTCCATGGGTTTACGGCGTATTTCAAGGAAGACGGCCCTTCCAAAAGACCCATTGTATTTGCTTTTAACGGCGGACCGGGTTCTTCTTCCTACTGGCTGCACATGGGGGTTATGGGGCCGAAACGGATTGTGGTAAACGATCCGGGATATACCAAAGCAGCTCCTTACCAATTGGTCAACAACGATTTTGCGATTCTGGATATAGCCGATGTCGTTATGCTGGATCCGATTGGCACTGGGTTAAGTGTACCGATTGGGAAGGCAGCAGGTAAAGATTTCTGGGGGGTAGATCAGGATATCCGTGCATTTGGCCTGTTCATTATACAGTTTCTCCGGGAATACGACCGCATGCAATCGCCTAAGTACCTGCTGGGTGAGAGCTATGGTACCTTCCGCAATGCAGGCCTTATGAAATACTTGTTGGACAAAGGCATCGCCCTAAACGGTGTAGTGATGGTATCTGCTGTGTTCGATTTGCATACCCTTACGTTTCCGCCCAATGATATTACGGCCTATCTGGCTCATTTTCCAAGTTATGCAGCTACGGCCTGGTATCATCAAAAAGTGGAAAACCGAAATCCGAGCTTGGAAAATTACATGCAGGAAATTCGTCGGTTTACAGAATCGGAATACCTGCCCGCACTGTACAAAGGAAGCAGCCTGCCGGAATCCGATAAAAAGGCCATGGCGCAAAAATTGGGTAAGTACACCGGGATTTCGCCTGATTATTGGTTCAGGGCCAATCTGCGTGTAAAAGCCGGTGAATTTTTCAATGAGCTGCTGCGTGGAGAAGGCCTGACCGTCGGGCGCCTCGATGCACGGTTTACAGGAATAAACGAAAATCTTCTCAACCAGGAAGGTACGACAGATCCGCAAAGCGACGCCATCTCTCCGGCTTATACGGCGGGGTTTCTGGATTATTTTTATCGGGAGCTGGGGGTAAGTAAAAAGTTGGACTATAAAACGTCGGCGTATGCAGTGCCTGGTTTTAAATGGGATTGGAGCCACCGCGGCAATGATAGCTGGGGAACCCAGGTGGCTATCAACACCGGCATCGATATGGCCAATACCATGACCCGCGACCCCAACCTGAAAGTGATGATTTTGAATGGTTACCTGGATTTAGCTACGGTGTTCTATGGCGTAGAACATAGCTTGGATCAGCTGGGACTACGTCCGGAAATTCGGAAAAATATTCTCATGAAATATTACGAAGCCGGACACATGATGTACACCCACCAGCCCTCGTTGCAACAGTTTAGGAAAGACCTGGAGGGCTTTATTATAGATACCAGCCGATAGGATATGGTCGGGGCGGAATAAACGTCCTACGGAAGGGAACGAAAAAAACAGGTGTCCTGGCAATGATCAGGTAATAAAGGTACAAGACGCCTCCATAATTAGCTTTGGCCAACAAAGCGGATTATGGAGGCGTCTTCAGCATAATATTTTCACTGCATACAGTGATTTGCTTTGATTATATCCCTGAGAAGATACGTTTGGTTGAGACTTTACTTCGACAGGATTTTTATCCATTTCGGTATCCTACAAATCAGAGGAATGCTGGATGATTTGCCGGATTTTATCCAGGGAGTAACCGGTGAGGAGGCTGAGTGTGTCTAAATCTACGCCATGGCTTGACCCCTTGAGGATGACTTCCACTTTTTGGGCGG
>Ga0172373_10007199_pt1 | contig 14522 bp, 12 predicted proteins | sample Lak10m_2_FD_114546 | JGI IMG/M metagenome (GOLD analysis project Ga0172373, IMG submission 114546) | Freshwater microbial communities from Kabuno Bay, South-Kivu, Congo - kab_092012_10m | ecosystem: Environmental > Aquatic > Freshwater > Lake | place: Democratic Republic of the Congo... | reverse complement strand
GCGGCCTGCGCGGGCGCGGCCTGCGCGGGCGCGGCTTGTGGCGCAGGCTGTGCGACGGGTGCAGGCGCCGGTGGCGGCGCTTCGACGGGCTTGGGCGCAGGCTTGCGCGCACTACTCATCAGGCGGTTGATCTCGGCGACTTCGGCCTCGGCACGGGCGCGCGCTTCGGACCGAACACGGGCCTCTTCATCGGCACGCTTGCGCGCATCGGCGGCGGCCTGAGCCTGGGCTGCAGCCTGGGCTTCGGCAGCGCGACGCGCAGCCTCCTCGGCCCCGCGAGCTTTGGCTTGCTCCTCCCGAGCTTTGGCCTGTTCATCGCCAGCCTCGGAAGAAACTGCCTCAGGGGCGGACTCCTGTTCGCGCCGCTTGGCTTCGTTTTCAGCAGCCAGACGCTGCTGCTCAGCAAGCGCCTCCGCCTCACGCCGGGCGGCCTCCGCAGCAGCGGCCTCTGCCTTCAGGCGCTCTTCTTCCAGACGCTCCTGCTTTTCACGGAGTTCCGCGGCCTGACGTTCGAGCAGTTGCTGCTGGCGACGATCTTCCTCCTCGCGCAGGCGAAGCTGCTCTTCGTCGATTGCAGCGGGCGCCGGCACTGCTGCCACCTCGGGGGTCTGCCCTTCGGATCCATCGCGCTTGACGAACACGCGCTTCTTGCGAACCTCGACCTGGATCGTACGCGCCTTGCCTGTTGCATCAGCCTGCTTGATCTCAGACGTCTGCTTGCGTGTGAGCGTGATTTTCTTCTTGGGCGCCTCCGCGCCGCCGTGAGCCCGGCGCAATGCCTGCAGCAGACGCTCTTTATCGGCTTCAGTGACGGTGTCGTCGCCCGAGATCTTTTCAACGCCTGCCGAGCGCAGCTGCTCGAGCAGCATCTCGACGGGCATCTTGAGCTCGGTGGCGAAACTTGCAACGTTGGTGCTTGCCATCTCTATCCTTCCCTGACAGGGGCGCTGTGGAACCGCCCTCAGGCCTGCTCGCTTTCAAACCAGTGCGCACGGGCGCGAATAATCAGCTCGCGCGCGCGCTGGTCGTCAATGCCGGTTGCTTCGACCAATTCGTCGACCGCAAGTTCGGCGAGTTCGTCACGCGTATGCACGCCTGAATCGGCCAGACGCGCGGCCAGCGCTCGGTCCATGCCTTCAAGAGACAGCAGGTCTTCAGCCGCCGACCCAAGCTTTTCCTCGGTGGCGATGGCCTCGGTGAGCAATACGTTGCGCGCACGGTCACGCAATTCGTTGACGGTATCTTCGTCGAAGGCCTCGATCTCGAGCATCTCGTTCAGAGGCACGTAAGCAATTTCCTCGAGACTGGTGAAGCCCTCATCGATCAGGATGTCGGCAACCTCCTCATCCACATCAAGGCGGGAAATGAACAAGTCCCGAACCTCGCCGCGCTCGGACGCCGATTTCTGCTGCGACTCCTCGCGCGTCATGATGTTGATCTGCCACCCGGTGAGTTCGGAGGCAAGGCGAACATTGCGCCCGCCCGTGCCAATCGCGAGCGCCAGGTTGTCCTCATCAACGACCACGTCCATCGCGTGCTTGTCTTCATCAACCACAATCGAGGAGACATTCGCCGGGGCCAGCGCACCGATCACGAACTGCGCCGGATCCTCGGACCACAACACGATGTCCACACGCTCGCCAGCCAGTTCGCCAGTGACCGCCTGCACGCGCGAGCCACGCACACCCACGCAGGTGCCGATCGGGTCAATGCGGCGATCGGTGGTGTGCACCGCGATCTTTGCCCGCACGCCAGGATCACGCGCCGCAGCCTTGATCTGCAGGAGCCCCTGCTCGATCTCAGGCACCTCGTTGGTAAAGAGATGGCGAATGAATTCAGGCGAGGTTCGCGACAGGATCAACTGCGGCCCCCGACCTTCACGATTGACGCGAAGCACCAGCGCGCGAACGCGATCCCCCACCCGAAGGTTTTCCTTCGGAATCATCTGATCACGGGGCAACCGGGCCTCAAGCTTGCCCGTCTCGATGATGGCGCCCTCGCGATCGATACGCTTGACGGTGCCAGACATGATCGGCTCGTCTCGCGCGAGAAAGTCGTCGATGATCTGCTCGCGCTCGGCCTCACGAATTCTCTGAAGAATGACCTGCTTGGCAGCCTGAGCGCCGATCCGGCCCAACTCGACAGCCTCAAGCTCTTCTTCTATGAAATCGCCAACCTGCACATCGGCAATCTGCTTTTGCGCCTCGGTCAGGATGATCTGAATATCGTGATCTTCGAGTTCGCCGTCCGGAACCACCTGCCAACGACGGAAAGCCTCGTAATCGCCCGACAGGCGGTCGATTGTGACCCGCACATCAGACTCTTCCTTGAAGCGCTTTTTGGTGGCGGAGGCCAGCGCAGTTTCCAGCGCGGCAAACACGACGTCGCGCGCAACGTTTTTCTCGCGCGCCAGCGCATCAACCAACAGCAGGACTTCACGGCTCATGATCAGCTCCTAAAACTTCACGACTGGCACCAGACGTGCCCGCTCGACCTCGTCGAGCGAAAAAATGAGTTTGCGCACAGATGTCGATTCAGCGGCTTCGGGGCCCGCCTTGGGCGGTACGCGCCGCGATCGCGCCGCCGACTTCGCTGCTGCCCGGGCCGCGCCAGGGGTACGGGGCACAGCGGGCTCAGGGTCGACCAGTTCAAGACCAAAGCGACCGGTTTCCTCGACCGACAAAAGGCCCTCGAAGTTCCTCCGGCCCTGAAACGGCGCCCGCAGCCGGATGGTGATTCGGCTTCCCGAGAATCGAACGAAATCTCGAGCCTGCTTGAGCGGCCGGTCGAGCCCGGGGGAGGACACCTCGAGTCGGCCGTAGTCGATATCCTCGACAGTAAAAACATGGCTCAACTGTCGGCTGACCGCCTCGCAGTCTTCGATCTGTATTCCGGCTTCCGCGTCGATAAACACGCGCAAGAGTCCTCGGGGGCCGAACTCGACATCAACCAGTTCGTAGCCCATCGGGCCGATGGTCCGTTCAACGAGCGAATGAAGATCGGGCACTCCCATGGCAGTTGAACGGGACTCGGCCGGTTTTTCCGCCCTCCCCGATCCGCCCGACTCGCGCGTGCGCTCATCGCGTGGCCTGGACCTCGCATTCACCCCCTCGCCCCCCACGCCCTGGCCCCCCTGTTCACCCGACACATCTCCGCGCGAAAATATCGATCTGGAAAAAAAAAATGGGCTCGCAAGCCCATTTCCAACCACGCTTACCCCTGAAAGCCTGCGGGGGCAAGTTAAACAACAAAAAATTATAACCTAGAAAGCTAGGCCAGACAGGCTAAGACCCGCCCGACACGGAATACGCGTTGTGAACCGCGGGCCCTCAGGCGGCGCCACCACCACCACCACCACCACCACCACCACCGCCACCGCCACCGCCACCGCGGCGACCACGACGCGACCTCCGCGCACCGCCGCCGCCAGGCGCGCCCGGCGCCGACTGACCGCGATCCCCGGACGGCCCGCCCTGTCCCGGCTGACCGCCGCCAGAACGGGGGCCCGCGCTTTTTGAACCGGGTTTCCCAGCGCCAGCTTTACCGCCCGCCCGCTTTCCGAACCCGGGCTTCCTGCCTGAGGGGCCACCTGTGCCCGGCAGCGTGAATCCCGGCATGGCAGACGCGGCACCGCGGCCGCCTCTTGCGCCCCCCCGTGCCCTGCCACCCCGGCCAGCGGTTGCACCGCCACCCGTTGCAGCAGCGCCGCCACCGCTATCCATCGGACCCACAAATCCCTGCTGCGACACCATGCGGGCGCGCGCGCGGCGCCCCTGCCCAGCAGGCTTGGGCGCCGAGTCACCGCGCCGTACTGAGCGGGTGATTCCCTCAAGGTGGGCGTCACGCGATGAGGGTTGCCACTCGTCATCCGACAACTCTGGCGGCAGTTCGGCGGGCTCTTCCTCCTCGGGCAGCGCAACATTGCCTATCGAATCGAGCGGATCCTCGTAATCGTCGTCGACGTCACTCCAGCGATCGTCATCCTCATCATCGCGATCGAGCCCCTCGCGAGCGGCGGCCCGTGCGGCCTCGGTCGTGGGATCTCCACCGCGAAGCAATCTCTGCAGCGACAGCACTTCGGCAGGAGATAGTTCAGCCCACCGGCCCCTCGACAGCCCTCGGGGTAAGGCCACCGGTCCGAACCGAAGCCTGATGAGCCGACTCACGGTAAGACCGACCACCTCAAACATTCGACGGACTTCGCGGTTACGCCCTTCGCTAATGACAACTCTGTACCAGGCGTTCGCGCCGTCGCCGCCCAGGTCTTCAACGACCGAAAACACCGCGGGCCCATCTTCGAGCGCAACGCCTTCCAGCAATCGCGACCGGATCTCGTCATCGATTCGGCCAAGAATCCGGACTGCGTATTCGCGCTCCCAGCCATAACGCGGATGCATCAACTGGTTGGCGATATCTCCCGAGGTGGTGAAGACCAGCAACCCCTCGGTGTTGAAATCAAGACGCCCCACAGCCACCCAGCGCGCACCTTTAAGCCGCGGCAGACGTTCGAAGACCGTGGCTCGGCGGGATGGATCATCACGGGTGCAGATCTCGCCAGACGGCTTGTGATAGAGGAGCACACGCGGCGGCAAAGCGACAGGAGGCCTGCGGATCGGACGGCCATTGACCCGAACCTGATCATTGGCACCAATCCGCTGGCCAACGTGGGCGGGTTGACCGTTGACAGACACCCTGCCGGCGATGATCAGCTCTTCCATGTCCCGGCGTGAGCCCAGGCCTGCGTCAGCGAGAAGCTTGTGCAGCTTGGGCAGATCTTCCTCGGGGAGTTCGTTTCGAAACTTGCGCTTCGCGGGATCGGCCGCATCGAGCCCAATGGCGGGCTGGCTCGAGTACACCGGCGGTTCGCCCGCCTCACTCGACTCACGATCCGGTTCAAGCGACGCCTGATCACTACCCTCGACCCCAGGCTGCGGCGCTGCATCAGCACGGTCCCCTGCCTGGCGATTCGGATTACGCCCCCGCCTCCTCCGCAGTCCGTTTCTAGGAGGCCGGCCTCCCTCGCCACCCGGCTCGCCCGGCGCTGGCGTACCAGCGGACGCGTTGGCGGGGGGCGGAGTGTCGGCCGCAGTCGGTTGATCGGGCGATTGCCCGGCGGCAGGGCTGTTTTCGTCGTTCAAGGCAGCTCCCGGGATTCGGGTGGGACAGCGGCGGAGTCTTGCGGGTCGGGCTCGGTCTGGGCGGGCTCGGTCTGGGCGGGCTCGGTCTGGGCGGGCTCGGTCTGGGCGGGCTCGGTTTGGGCGGGCTCGGTCTGGGCGGGCTCTACAGAAACCTCGGACAGCTCAGCCTCCGCCGCTTCCGGGGGACGAGCCTCCTCCCCCGACTGCTCGAATGCAATCGTCTGCTGCGCCGGCAATTCGGCTGGCGAGCCAACCCCCTCCAAAGGAGGCAACTGTGACAGCCCCCCCAGGCCCATGTCATCGAGGAATCGGCGGGTGGTGCCAAAGAGCGAGGGGCGACCCACAGAGTCTTTATGCCCAATGACCTCGATCCAGCCTCGATCTTCAAGGCTACGGATGATTTGCGGCGACACCATCACGCCGCGAATCTCTTCGATGTCGCCTCGGGTGACGGGCTGCCGATAAGCAATGATGGCAAGGGTTTCCATCACCGCGCGGGAATACTTCGGCGGTTTCTCACCAGTCAGCCGATCTAGAAAGCGAGCAAACTCCGGGGGGGTCTGGAAACGCCACCCAGAGGCCAGTTCAACCAGTCGAAGACTGCGCGACTGCCACACGAAACCGATATCGTCGATCAGTGCCCGGATGGTCTCAGGCGCGAGAGAATCGTCGAACAGTCGCCGCAGGTCGTTGATGCTTAGTGGTTGAGAGGCGCTCAGCAGCGCCGCTTCGATTACAGCTTTCGCTTCGTCGGTATTCATCCGATCCGCTTCGAGGAACACTGTCGGCGCTTGCGACACAGGTAGTCGCGGGCCGATTGTCTTCCGGCTTCCCAAAACCCGCCCGCCCCGAAACCCAGGGAGAGGACTGGCAGAAAACCGGAGAAAAACCCAACCGACTCAAGAGCGAGTGGCCGGGCCGGCAAAGCACCCTAAAGGATGCTTGTGAAACTGGTTGCGGGGGCAGGATTTGAACCTGCGACCTTCGGGTTATGAGCCCGACGAGCTGCCAGACTGCTCCACCCCGCGTCGGAGAAGGGAGAGAATACCAGTAAGCCCCCTCGAGAGCAAACCAGCACCCGACCACCGGCACACCACGGAGCCCAGGCAATTCCGAGCTCAGGCTCCCTTCGGTACACTTCACCCACCTTCATGAACGGAGCGGCGGTGAAACACTGTTCGTCGTGCGCAGGCCTCCTGACCCAGGAAATTCCAGCGGGTGACAATCGCCTGCGCTATTGCTGCAAGCATTGCGGGGCCATCCACTACCAGAACCCCAAACTTGTTCTCGGAACGATTCCGGTATGGGGCGACCAGGTGCTGTTGTGCCGGCGGGCGATCGAGCCACGGTATGGCTACTGGACGCTCCCAGCGGGTTTCATGGAGAACGGTGAAACCACCGAGGAGGGTGCGGCGAGGGAAACCGCCGAAGAGGCAGGCGCCCGCATCGAACTGGGCCCGCTCTACTCCGTGCTGGACATCCCGCATGTCGATCAGGTGCACATGTTTTTCCGAGCACGCCTGCTCGATGTTCAGTTTGATCCAGGCCCCGAAAGTCTCGAGGCGCAGCTCTTTTCCGAAGCTGACATTCCGTGGGAATCGCTCGCGTTTCGCACCGTTGAACAGACCCTGCGCTGGTATTTCGAAGATCGACGAGGCGGCAGTTTTGGGGTGCGCACTCAGGCCATCCGCTACCAGCCGCGCCAGCGATAAAACCGCGCCAACGTTCCACCACACGACCCTTCCGGCTCATGACCCGGCCCCTGCTCCGCTGGGTCGATCCCGACGATCCACTGCCCCCGCCCCAGCTCGCGCTTCGCGAACCGAATGGCCTGCTGGCGGCCGGCCAGGACCTGTCTGCAGAGCGCCTTCTCGAGGCCTACCGCAAGGGCATCTTTCCCTGGTACAGCGAAGGTCAGCCGGTGCTCTGGTGGTCGCCCGACCCTCGCATGGTGCTTGACCTGGCCCGATTCAAAGTCTCGCGATCACTGGTGAAGACTGTTCGCAAAGTGCGCAGTGAATCTCGCTGGAAAATCTTTCTCGATCATGACTTCGGAGCCGTCATGGATGCCTGCGCCGCCCCCCGTGAGCGCCTAGGCGGCGGAACCTGGATCACGCCCGAGATCAAAGCCGCCTACACTGAGCTGCATCGTCTGGGCCACGCGCATTCGGTGGAAATCCGCGCTGAAGACGGTGCGCTGCTTGGTGGCCTTTACGGCGTATCGATTGGCAGAATGTTTTATGGCGAATCAATGTTCGCGAGAGCCTCCGACGTCTCAAAGATCGCGCTGTACGCACTCGTTGAACTGCTCCGTGCACACGAATTTCGCGTGATAGACTGCCAACAGAACACCCGCCATCTGGCGTCTCTTGGTGCGACGGAGGTTCCCAGAGTGACATTCCTGTCCTACGTTTCCGAGCTTGCAGCCTTACCTGCGCCCGACTGGTCGTCGGTTCGCCTTGATTTTCCCGCCGCATGACGCAGCTCAAGGAACTTCCCTTTTCGGCGCTGCAGTTCTATGCCACGGCGCCCTACCCCTGCAGCTACCTTGATGGCCGCCAGGCGCGCTCGCAGGTTGCCACGCCCAACCACCTCATCAACGCTGACATCTACAGCGAACTGGTTCGCGCGGGTTTTCGACGCAGCGGCGTGTTCACCTACCGTCCTTACTGTGATGGCTGCCGCGCATGTGTGCCAGTGCGTGTACCAGTAGCCGAATATGTTCCTGATCGAAGCCAGCGCCGAGCGCGACGCTCGCACGGAACACTGCGCACGCTGGTCGCTCGCCTGGGATTCTCGCCTGAGCACTACGAGCTCTATCTGCGCTACCAGGCCAGTCGCCACGCGGGTGGTGGTATGGATCAGGACAGCAGAGAGCAGTACGCGCAGTTCCTGCTCCAGAGCAAAGTCAACACCCGACTGGTGGAGTACCGCGAGCCTGACGGCCTGCTCCGGATGGTCTCGATCATCGACATCCTCAACGACGGCCTGTCATCGGTCTACACCTTCTTCGACCCCGACGTGCCGCATGCCAGTTTCGGCACTTACAACATCGTCTGGCAGATTGATCAGTGCCGCCAGCTCAACCTGCCCTACCTCTATCTCGGCTACTGGATCGCCAATAGCCGGAAGATGTCGTACAAGGCCAATTTCAGGCCGATCGAACGGCTCAGCGAAGGACGCTGGGAGCGAATGGGCGAAACCTCCAGCGTCGAATGAATCCTTACGACATCGTCCGCCCACTGCTGTTTCGTCTTGACGCCGAACGCGCTCACCATCTCACTTTCGCGCTCCTCGACCAGCCACTGTTGCGGCCAGTCCTTAACTGGGCGGCGGGCGAACCCGTCAATGACCCGGTCGATTTCCTGGGACTTCGCCTTCGCAACCGAGTAGGGCTCGCCGCGGGGCTGGACAAAAACGGCGAGCATCTTCAGGCCCTCTCGGCGCTTGGTTTCGGCTTCATTGAAATCGGCACCGTCACGCCCAAGCCGCAGCCTGGCAATGCAAGGCCGCGCATCTTCCGGATTCCCCGGCGCCACGCGCTCATCAATCGGCTGGGCTTCAACAACAACGGACTGGACGCCCTGATCCGGAACGTGGAGCAGTCGGGCTTTGATGGAGTACTCGGCATCAACATCGGGAAAAACGGCAGCACCCCCAACGAACGCGCAATCGACGATTACCGCGAATGCCTGATCCGCGTCCATGGCATCGCCAGCTACATCACCGTCAACGTCTCGTCGCCCAACACCAAAGACCTTCGTCGGCTGCAGGGCGGCGACGAACTCTCGGGGCTTCTTGCAGGTCTGTCGGAAACGCGCGCCATGTTGGCTGACCGGGATGGCAAGCGGGTTCCCATGGTGCTCAAGATTGCGCCTGACCTCGACGATGAGCAGGTCGCCCTCATTGCAGATCTGCTGCACGCGCATGGCATCGACGCCGTGATTGCCACCAACACCACGGTATCGCGCGATTCCGTCGCGGGCGAAGAGAACGCCGGCCAGACGGGCGGTCTGTCGGGTGCGCCCGTCTTCGACATGTCTAACCGTGTCATTCGGGCATTGCGCGAGCGGCTCCCGGCGGGCTATCCGATCGTTGGCGTAGGTGGAATTCTTTCAGCTGCTGATGCCTGCGCCAAGATCGAGGCAGGTGCGAGCGTTGTACAGATGTACACCGGCATCATCTACCGCGGTCCCTCCCTCATCTCAGACTGCGCCCGGGCCCTCGCCCAGCAGGCGGCCACGGGTCGGTCACCGACACGCTAACCCCTGGCACTTGGCCGACATGGCTGAGATCGTTCTCTCTACGCTCAATGCGCGCTATTCCCACGCTTCGCTGGGACTGCGTTATCTGCACGCCAACCTGGGCGACTTGCAAGACCGCGCGGAAATCATTGAATTCGTGATCGGTGCGCGTACCGAATCGATCGCCGAAACCATTCTGTCGCGCCGCCCCTTCCTGCTGGGCCTGGGGGTCTACATCTGGAATGTGGAGGAAACCACTCGACTGGTGGCCATGCTGAGGCGACTGGCGCCAGAGTTGCGCATCGTGCTGGGGGGCCCTGAAGTCAGTCATGAAGTGAACGACCAGGCGATCTGCCGCATGGCCGATCACGTCATCACCGGCACGGCCGAGCAGGAGTTTGCCGAACTGTGTCGCCAGACGCTTGCGTGGAAAGCCGGACGCGCGACGCGCCCGCTTACGCATGTCATCAGCGGCGGCCGACTCGAGCCGGCTGACGTGACCATGCCGTATTCACTTTACGACGATCGCGATATTGCACACCGGCACCTTTATGTCGAGGCCTCGCGCGGCTGCCCGTACCGGTGCGAGTTCTGCCTGTCGGCGCTTGACCGCACCGCCGTGCCATTTCCGCTTGACCGCCTGCTTAATGAACTCGCCACGCTTTACCAGCGCGGTGCCCGGCGCCTTCGCTTTGTTGATCGAACCTTCAACCTTCGGATCGACGCGAGTCTCGCGATCCTGTCGTTTTTTCTCGAGCGAATCGAGGCTCACCCCGAGGACCCGTGCTTCGCTCACTTCGAACTCGTGCCCGACCATTTGCCTGATCGCTTACGCGAAATTCTGCCGCGGTTTCCGGCAGGTACCCTGCAGTTCGAGATCGGCATCCAAAGCTGGAACACCGATGTTCAGGCGCTCATCAGCCGACGGCAGAACAACGCGAAAGCCGAGGACAACCTTCGCTGGCTGCGCAGCAACACCAGCGCCAACCTGCATGTCGACCTGATTGCGGGTCTGCCGGGCGAGACCATGGAAAGCTTTGGCGCGGGCTTCGACCGCCTGGTAGCGCTCAACCCGCAGGAGATCCAGGTGGGCATCCTGAAGCGGCTACGGGGCGCCCCCATCAGCCGTCACACCGAAGCGTTTGACCTGCGCTTCAACCCCGCGCCCCCTTACAACGTACTGTCCACCCGCGACATTGCCTTCGCTGACATGCAGCGCCTCGCGCGCTTTGCGCGCTACTGGGAACTCATAGGCAACTCGGGGCGGTTCGCAGCACGCTTGCCCGATCTGCTTGGTATGCACCCCTTCCGACGGTTCATGGCGTTTTCCGACTGGGTTTACGCGCAAACCGACAGCACGTGGCGATTCGCGCCAGAGCGACTGGCCCAACTGATTGACACCTGGCTTATTTCACAAAGTGAGATAGAATTTCGCAATGGGACGCCCTCGTAACCCCGCCTCCGACGACGGCAAGACAGCCATCCAGGTCATAGAGCGGCTGGTTTCACTGCTTGACGCGCTTGCAGAGCGCACCGAGCCTGCCAGCCTGAAAGATCTGTCGCAGACCACCGGTCTTCATCCGTCCACAGCGCATCGCATCCTCAACGATCTGGTCAGCGCCCGTCTCGTTGACCGGAGCGACCCTGGCACCTACCAGCTGGGCATTCGCCTCCTCGAGCTCGGCAATCTGGTGAAGGCGCGGCTCAATGTTCGCGATGCGGCGCTGGGCCCCATGCGCGAACTGCACCGCGCAACAGGGCAGCCCATCAACCTGTCCATCCGTCAGGCAGATGAAATCGTCTACATCGAGCGCGCGGTCTCGGAGCGTTCGGGCATGCAGGTGGTGCGCGCGGTGGGTGGCCGCGCGCCGCTACACCTCACCTCGGTAGGCAAGCTTTTCCTGTCGGTCGATGACCCGCGTAACGTACGCGCCTACGCGACCCGAACGGGGCTCGCTGGTCACACGAGAAACAGCATCACCGAACTGGTTCGCCTGGAGCGCGAGCTCGCACTCGTGCGGGCGCGCGGCTACGCTCGCGACAACGAAGAGCTTGAGCTGGGTGTGCGCTGCATTGCAGCGGGCATTCGCGACGACGCGGGAAAGCTCGTGGCGGGTCTGTCGGTGTCCGCGCCTGCCGACTTCGTGCAGGACGACTGGATCGATCTGGTGTGCAAGACCGCAGCCGATATCTCGTCCTCACTGGGCTTCGAGTCAAGCGAAGAGCGCCGGTAGGCCAGCCCTCTTCGCGCGCCCCTGCCACCGTAGGCAGAAGCCTCGCTGTCATCGGAGCTACTGAGACCCCAGCGACACTCTTAAAGGCGCAGGCGGTTCAGCGTGCCCGCCATCGGCGTGAATACGGTGAGCGGGCGGACCGGCCTTCTCGACCCAGCTGCGGATACGTTGCGCATCGCCAAACCGGGCGAGCTTGCCCGCGGCGTCCAACAGCACCACGATGAGAGGCCGACCTTCTATGTTGGCGATCATCACCAGACAGTTACCCGCCTCGGAGATGAACCCGGTTTTCTGCAGGCCGATGGACCAACCAGCCGTTGATACCAGACGATTGGTGTTGTAGTAACCAAGCGGCTCGCGGGCGGGCTGCACGGTCAGCGAACGCGCGACCGAATACTGACGAATGAGCGGATACGACGACGCAGCACGAACCAGCTGCGCTAAATCGCCCCCGCTGGAGACATTGGAGCTCGACAAGCCAGTGGGCTCGACAAAGCGGGTGTCCCGAAGTCCAAGCGACCGCGCCTTCGCATTCATTGCCGCAACAAAGGCTGGCATTCCGCCGGGGTAGTGGCGCCCCAGTGCGTTGGCGGCGCGGTTCTCAGAGGCCATGAGCGACAGCTGAAGCATCTCGGAACGCGTTAGCCAGGCCCCAGGATGAAGGCGCGAACTGGTGCCGCGCAGGCGATCGATATCGTCCCTCGTGATCTGCAGGCGCTCCGCGAGCGGCAGTTCGGCATCGAGTACCACCATGGCTGTCATGAGCTTGGTAATCGATGCAATCGGCAGCACCGCACCCGGATTCTTACGGACGAGCACATCGCCGCTTCGAGCATCCATCACCAGCGCAACGGACGAGTGCAGGGACAGCGGGTCGGCCACGCGTTTCAAGCCAATTGACTCGCCCACCGAGGGCCGGGCAGGCGGCTGCACGGCTGCCGCGGCGGTTCCGACTGACGCCGCGCCGACTACCGCTGCGGTTGCGGCGGCGGCCCGTCCCGGCTGAGCAGGTTTGGGCGAATCTTCAAAGGCGCGAGGCTTGTCCTGCTTCGCGCGCTTGGCATTCTTGCCCTTTTTCGGCGCAGCGCCCTTGCTCCCGGCGCCGGCTGCCGACTTGGACGGCGCCTGCGTACCCGCCGCAGGCGCCGTTGCCCCCTTGGAATCGGAACGCGAGGCAGGCTGTGCTGCGGCCGCGCGGGTTGCTTCGGCGGGGCGAGAGGAAGGCGATTGCGCCATTGATGGCGCCGCTGTGAGCACCCAAACCAGGGCCGTGACCGAGCAGAACCCTGAAAAAGCTTGAAAATTAGACACTTGCAAAGAAACCCTCAGACGCGTTCTGAGGATATATTCGCCGTTTTTGACCGGGGCTGTCAACCGCAGAGCCGCTCCCGGCGAATCGGCCCTGCCGAGCAGGCGCGCGCGTTCAGTTCCTGGGCAGACGCGCTGCGACTTTTCGCCATTTCTCGAGGTCAGCGGCAATCCGCTCGGACAAGGCTGCCGGCGTTGACGGCGTCGGGTCCATGCCAGCCTTGAGGAGCCGCTCACCGACCGCTGGCGACCGGAGCAGCTTCTGGACTTCAGCATTCAGCCTATCCACCTGAGCCGCAGACATGCCCGCCGGGCCCAGCAACGCAAACCACGATGAAACATTGAATCGTTCCAGGCCGGCCACGGCAAAAGTGGGCACTCCCGGGATCGCGACATTGGGCTCGGGCGACGGTACGCCCACTCCCACGATGCGCCCCTCTCGGATGTAGGGCGCCGCGACGGCGATGGAGATGAGCGCGGCTGGCACGCTTCCACCAATCAGGTCATTGACAAATTTGCCGCTGCCGGAGGCGCCATAAGGCACATGGAGCCAGTCAAGGCCCGCCTCGAGCCTGAGCTGCTCCCCCGCCAGGTGCGCGGTGCTTCCGGGGCCAGGCGAGGCAAATGACAGTTTCCCGGGGTTGGCCTTCGACCACTCGATCAGTTGCCGCATATCGCGGGCAGGAATCGAGGGATGCACCGCCACCACCAGACCCACGTCGGCAAGTCTTGAAATGGGCGAGAAGTCTTTCAGGGGGTCGAAGCCCACATTGGCCTGAATGACTGGGGCGATGGCAATCGTCCCGTCAAAGCCCAGAAGCAGGGTGTGACCGTCAGGCTTGGCCCGCGCAACCTCAGCCGCTCCGATGGCACCAGTCGCCCCGGGCTTGTTCTCGGGCGTCACGGTAAGCCCGAGTGATTTCGACAACCCTTCGGCAACCAGGCGGCCTAACATGTCGGCCGACCCACCCGCTGCAAACGGGATGATCAGCCGAACCGGCCGACCCGATGTTGAATCCTGTGCCGACGCGCACAGCGGAACCGCGGCCAAAGCGCAAAGCGCAAGCGCCGAGGCCAGAGCGCCCCGGGTACGAACCATCAGAAGACTGAACACCACGACGCCCCCCTTCCTGCCTTACCACCCGACAAACTGCGCGAATTGCCCGACCGGCTCGCGCTCGGTGATCAGCGTGTTCTCCGGGGCCGACATGTCGGCATAGCCTAGCGCCATGCCGCACACCACCGCCTCGTGTTCGCCAAGCGACAGTTCGTCGGCAATGATGCGGTGAAACTGCGTGAAGGCAGCCTGCGGGCAGGTATCAAGACCCCGGGCACGCGCTGCGACCATCACGTTCTGAAGAAACATTCCGTAATCGAGCCAACTACCGATTTCAAGGCGGCGGTCGATCGTGAAGATCAGCCCCACAGGTGCATTAAAGAAGCGGTAGTTGCGCGCGTGCTGCGCGTGCATCTTGTCTTTCTCGCCCTTGCCAATACCCAACAGCCGATAGAGCGCAAAACCCACCGTGCGCCGCCGGTCGATGTAGGGCGAGAACCATTGCTTGGGATAGTAGGGATATTCCTCGGTGTGCTGCGCG